>Ga0335075_10017723_pt1 | contig 10581 bp, 10 predicted proteins | sample Lox_Sample_24_FD_206723 | JGI IMG/M metagenome (GOLD analysis project Ga0335075, IMG submission 206723) | Soil microbial communities from Loxahatchee National Wildlife Refuge, Florida, United States - Lox_Sample_2.4 | ecosystem: Environmental > Terrestrial > Soil > Wetlands | place: USA... | reverse complement strand
ATGAAGACTAGAACCAGCTGAACCGTGATGAGTGATGGGCGAGCTGAGCGCGCGCCAGGGACCTGCCTTCTAGGTGCCCCGCTTTGAGCAGTCAGGGACGGCCCAAAAGCACGGTTCGCTGCCCCCAAAGATGGTTGGCTCCGTACGAGGTCAAGAATCTCTCCCGAGCCATTCGGTGACTGCCGTGGCTCTCGTCCGGTGAAGCCGGCGGGGAGCGCTCCGGCGAGGCCGCGGACCGCGCGAGGTTTAGGAGGGGACCGCCCGCTCGAGGGTGGAGCACGAGGGGACGCATCCGCGGACGTGCACGGACGGTAAGATGGGCGGGTCTACTTCGGAGCCAGGCGTGCCAGCCAGACCATGTCTAACCATCGGTGGCCAAACCACACCCGCTCACGGAAGTGACCTTCATGGCGGAGCCCTGCCTTTTCCAACACTCGTATCGAGGCGCGGTTTCGGGCAAAGGCTCTGGCTTCTATCCGGTGAAGTCGCAGAAGGCGGAACCCCACGTCCACCATTGCCTTCGCGGCTTCGGTCGCGTACCCGTGACCCCTCTGCCCCGGGGCGATCCAGTAACCGAGCTCGCCGCATCGATCGCTCGGTGAAAGGTGGCTCAGCTCGATCATCCCGACGAAGGAACCGTCGTTGAGCGAGGTGACGGCAAGCGCGAGCGACTCCCGGTTTCGAAACTGGCGTCGCTTCCGATTGACGAACTCGACGGCGTGCCGCCGGAGATACGGTCGAGGGAGGAGGTGCACCCCCCATCGCGTCGAAGGATGGGCAGCCGCCTTGCGGATGGCGATCACGTCCCACTTCTCCGGAAGGCGCAGGACCAGCCGACGGGACCGAATCGGCAGCTTGGGCCATCGGCCGGCGGGAAACCTGACTGTCGGTTTCACGATGCCAGCTTGCCTCGCTGGGTGATATTCCTTTTCCCGGGGTCGCCTGGAAGGAGCAGGAAGGGGCACGGGCAGCGCGAACGCGAGCCCAAGGAGGGACCCGCCCGGTTGATGACCCGAGGGCGCGGGCGCCCGCACGGCAACTCCACGATTTGTGACGGGCGGTGGCTCTCCTTAATCGCTCCCCAACCCATTCGATCCACGTTGGGGAAGAGGCCTTGTCCTCACGGGAAGCAGCCGATCCGACAAGGGGGTCTCTTCAGACCGGGGTGGCGCGGCGCAAACCCCACCCGGTCGGACGGGAGCCCCTGATTGCAGTTGTTGTGGCAGTGGTGGTTGTCGTCGCCGGCGCGGGATTCGGTGCGTATTCCTGGTACCGATCTCAGCATACATCGCCGCCCCCGACGAGGTACGCTGCACTGATTCCGGACGTAGGGTCCGCGTTCACCGCAAGCCGCACCAGTAACGGGTCGGGCGGGTGCTCCAGTCCGGGGCCAGGGGGAACGGAGTACTGCTATCCCTTCGATCTCCTCTATGTGGCCGGTGGTCCCGCCTCGGGCTTGGACGTGGAGGATGGGTCCGTCATCTACGAGACCACCGCCGACGTAAGTTTCCTACTGCTGCTTCCTTACTCCACCGTGAACGCGACCTTTGTGAACGTCACGCTCCTCAACGAAGCGGGGCGGATCCTCGCCACCTTCACTCCCGGGAGCGGCTGGAGCGCCTTCGAATACGCCACTCTTCCCATCATTCTCGGGTCCAACGAGACCGGCGTCTTGAACGTCGGGCTGAATTCGGCCAGCGGAGATACCTTCGAACTCGCTCAAGGGCAGTGGGGCATGACTAGCGTTCAGCTTCCCTAAACGAGGTCGACCGACGACGGCGATCGAGGAGATTTGCGAGATAGAGGTAGAACCTGCCAAGGCAGGTTCCGACCAGCACCGCGGTCGGTCTCCGAGCGCGAAGCCCCGTCGGAGTAGCTTTCTCTCGGCAGGGGCCCCAGTCTTCGATCGGGTCGCAGTACCGCTGGTGATGCGGCAAGGACCCTGCTCCGGAAGGTCGACAAGACCGCCGGGCCGCGCCACCGGCCCGACGACCGACTCCTATTGCGCGGCAGATCCTCCCTGCTGCCCAACTAATACCGGAACGACCTCAGGTCGATCGTGCCCCGGGACAGTCCCCTCGAGTGGCTACTCGAACCGAATCAACCCTCTGTCCGGTACCTTGCCTTGCTCCGTTTGGCCGGCAAGAAGGAGTCCGACCCCGAAGTGCGCGAAGCCAAGTCACGCATACCCGCCGAGGGTTGGGTCGGGGAGATCCTCCGCCGCCGGGACCCTGCCGGCTGGTGGGTACGGGATCGTGGCTGGCTCGAGCCGCGGTTCACGGGGACGCACTGGAACATGCTGGCCCTCGCCGACCTCGGAGCAACGCGCGCGATCCCGGCAGTCGCCGCCTCCGCGGAGTACTGGATGGGAAAGTCTCCTCTCCAGGGAGGCGGGGTCGGGGGATTCGGGAAGGGAAAGGGCCACCACTGCTACACCGCGAACATGGCCCGGGGTCTCATCCGTCTCGGCTATGCCGACGACCCCCGCGTCCGCAAGACGCTCGAGTGGCTCGTGAAGACCTCCCACCCGAAGGGAGGATGGTCGTGCCGTTTCGCGAAGGACGGACCGACGCCGAGTCGAACGTTGGACGCGTGGGAGGGGCTGGCCGCGTTCGCGGCGTACCCTCGTTCCAAGTGGACGTCCGGGATGACGGAGTGCGTAGAGCGGGCGGCCGAATACTATCTCGAACGCGAGCTTCACCTTCAGGGGGACCGGTACGAGCCCTGGTACCGCTTCCACTGGCCGGTCCACTACTACTACGACCTCCTCGTCGGGCTCGACATGTTGACCGAGCTCGGCTACGGACGGGACCCTCGGCTCGGATTCGCACTGGACCTCCTCCGCACCAAGCGGCGCTCGGACGGACGGTGGATCCTCGATGCCGATCAAACCGACCCGGACCCGGAGACGGCGGCCTTCTTCAGAGAGCACCCGAAGCAACGACCGACGCCCCTCGTAATCGAGACGGCGGGTGCCCCCAGCAAGATGGTGACGCTGCGCGCCTTGACCGTGCTATCGCGGATCGAGTGATCTTCGCGGGGCCGCCCGTTCCTCCACTCCTCGCGCCAAGCGCGGCTACCGGGACCGGCCAGCTTCGGATCGAGAACTTGAGGTCGGTCGACAGGTCGGCGTCTTGGCACTCGCGGGAGGCTCGGGCCCGCCGCAGTCCGGACTTGCCCGCGTCGCGGGGGAGCGGACGTCTTCGGACGTCCGAAGTGTTTTAGGCCCGAACGAGGTCGGCGCCGCCGGCGGGTGCGGATGGCGAACGGAGGAGAGGTCACGATTCGCTTTCCCGACGGCGCCACCCGCAAGAGCTCGCCCGGGGTGCTCGCAGGGGAGGCGCTCGCCGGGTGGGCGGGCAAGGGCTCCGCGGCGCCGCTCGCGGCGCTGATCGATGGGAAGGCGGTCGACCTCGCCACGCCGATCGACCACGATGTCGCGCTCGCCCCGCTCACCTTTGAAGACCGGGCCGGCCGCGACATTCTCCAGCACTCGGCGGCGCATCTGGTGGCCAAGGGGTTGGTCGAGACCATCCCGGACGCGCGCCCGACGCACGGGCCCCCGACCGAAGAAGGGTTCTACTACGACTTCGACGTCCGACCGCTGACCCCGGCCGACCTCGACGCCGTGAATTCTGCCATGCGTCGGTCGATCGAGGCGGTCGAGCCGTTCGTCCGCCGAGAGCTCGCTCGCTCCGAGGCGGAGCGCCTCTTCGCCGACAACCCGCACAAGCTCCGGTACATCCACGAAGTGCCGACCGGAGACTCGGTCTCGGTCTACTCGACCGGAGCCTTCGTCGATCTCTGTCGGGGTCCGCACGTTCCCGACACTCGCTGGCTCGACGGCGTCCACATCCTGGGTTTCTCCGCGGTCGAGGACGCCGTATCGGGGCGCCCCCTGCAACGGATCCGGGGGGTGGCGTTCCCTTCGCGGCGCGAGCTCGAGGGCTACCTCAAGCTGCGGGCCGAGGCGGCGGCCCGGGACCACCGCACGATCGGACAACGGCAGGAGCTGTTCATGTTCGTCGATGAGGCGCCCGGTTTTCCCTTCTGGCTGCCGAAAGGGATGGTCCTGGTGCGGGAGCTCGAGCGCTACGTCACCGAGCACCTTCGGGCGGCCGGCTATTCCGAAGTGAGGACCCCGTTGCTGTTTCCCCAGTCCGTCTACGAGACGAGCGGTCACTGGGAGCACTATCGCGAGAACATGTTTCTCACGGTGGAGGGCGAGCGAACCTACGGCTGGAAGCCCATGAACTGTCCGGGGTCGATGCTGATCTTCGGCTCTCGGGCCCGCAGCTACCGTGAGCTGCCGATGCGCCTGGCCGAGTTCGCTCCGCTGCATCGGCTCGAGGCGAGCGGCACCCTTCACGGACTGACCCGGGTCCGCGAGCTCGTCCAGGACGACGCGCATCTCTTCGTCACGGACGAGCAGGCCGAGGGCGAGATCCGAATCCTCCTGAACTGGATCCAGGAGTCGTTCTCCACCTTCCGGCTCGGGTGGTCGTACGAGCTCTCCACCCGACCGGCGTCGTTCCTCGGCGAGGCGGCCGATTGGGACCGGGCGGAGGCGGTGCTCGAAAAGGTGCTGCGCGAGTCCGGCGTCAAGTACCGGATCTCTCCCGGCGAGGGCGGCTTCTACGCGCCCAAGATCGACATCCACATCCGCGACTCGCTCGGGCGACCGTGGCAGACCGGCACGATCCAGCTCGACTACCAGCTCCCCCGTCGCTTCGGTCTGCAGTACCAGGGGGCGGACGGCCAGCTCCACACCCCGGTCGTGATCCACCGCACGATCTTCGGATCGTGGGAGCGGTTCCTCGGGGTCTTCATCGAACATTGCGCCGGCCGGTTTCCGCCGTGGATCGCTCCGGTCCAGGTGCGGGTGCTCCCGATCGCGGACCGCCATGCCCCCGCCGCCCAGGGTCTCGCCGACGCGCTCTCCGCGGACGGGGTCCGCGTCGAGGTCGCCGCACCGGAGGAGTCCATCTCGAAGAGGGTCCGCACGGCCGAGGTCGACCGGATCCCGTACGTGGTCGTGCTGGGCGACAAGGAAGCCGCCGAGGGCGTCCTCTCGGTGCGGACCCGGGGTTCCAAAGAGTCTCGGACGCTTTCGCGCGCCGAGTTCACGGCGCACGTCCTCGACCGGATCCGACGACGCGAGTTCGATCCCTAGCGGACCTGGGCCCGGCGGGTGCGCTTCGCCTCGATGCGGGCGTTCAGGTACATCGTGTCGAGCTCGGCGCTGTTCGAACCGTGCTCCGACCGAAGGTGCTCTCGCAATCGGGCGAGCTCGATCGCGCGCCCGCACACCGCACAGGTCACCCTGGCTCGCCGGGCGTTCGCATCACCGGGCGTCGGCGTCGGGATCATCGCCTCTCCGTGGGTGCTTCGTCAGTATAAGTCTAGTGCCGGACTCGAGTCGCGGCCCCGTGACTCGGCTCCGCAAGGCTTTATTAAGCCCCCGGTTCAGCGGCCCTCGAATTTCGGGGTAGCAGCATGAATCTCTCGACCGGACAACTGGAGCTACTGATCCTCCTGGCCGCAATCCTGAGCCTCGCCTACGCCGGGGTTCAGACCGCGCTCGTCCTCCGGGAGGACGAGGGCGACGAGCGGATGCGCGAGATCTCGGGAGCGATCCGCGAGGGGGCGAACGCCTTCCTGCGGCGCGAGTACACGGTCGTCTTCGCGGTCGCGATCGTGCTCGCGATCGTCATCGGCCTGGCCTTCGGGATCACCGGGGACGGCGCCCGACTCGCGGTCGGCTTCATCTTCGGGGTCGCCGGGAGCGCGCTCGCCGGGGCGGTCGGAATGTTCGTCAGCGTCCGGGCCAACGTGCGGACCGCGGCCCACGCGCGCAAGGGCAGCCTCCCCGCCACGATGGCGTTCGCGTTCCGGGGCGGCAGCGTGACCGGACTCTCCGTCGCCGGACTCGCCCTGCTCGAGCTGGTCGGGTTCTACTGGGCGTTCAACGGCAACGTCCTCGACATGGTCGGGCTCCTGTTCGGTGCCTCCCTGATGAGCCTCTTCGCTCGCGTCGGCGGCGGCATCTACACGAAGGGCGCGGATGTCGGTACCGACATCGTCGGGAAGGTCGAAGCCGGGATCCCCGAGGACGACCCGCGGAACCCCGGGGTCATCGCCGACAACGTCGGCGACAACGTGGGCGACTGCGCGGGGATGGCCGCCGACCTCTTCGAGACGTACGTCGTCACGGCGATGGCGGCGATGCTGCTCGCCTACCTGATCGGGAGGGCGTCGGTCTACCCCACGCTCCTCGCGATGTTCCCGAACGCGATCATCTATCCCCTGCTCGTCTGCGCGTGGGCGATCGTCGCGACCATCGTCGGCACGTTCTTCGTGCGGATGGGCACGGGCGGTTCGATCATGGGCGCCCTCTACAAAGGGCTCGGCGCCACGACGGGCGTGGGTCTCGTCGGCCTCTACGTCCTCGACTACTACTTCATGAGCGGCAACACCGGGGTGTTCGTCGCGACCGCGGTCGGGCTGGTCGTCATGATCCTGATCGTGCTGATCACCGACTACTACACGAGCGCGAGCTACCGCCCCGTGCACCGGATCGCCGAAGCGTCCCAGTCCGGGGCGGGCCCGACCGTCATCACCGGGCTCTCCGTCGGCCTCGAGTCGGCGTGGATGCCCGCGATCGTCGTCGTCACCGGGACCCTGATCGCCTACGCCGCCACGGGCTGGCTCGGGGTCTCGACGGCGCCCGACCCCTACCTCGGGCTCTACGGGATCGGGCTCGCGGCCGCGAGCATGCTCTCGGTCACGGGGATGATCATCTCGATCGACGCGTTCGGCCCGATCACCGACAACGCCGGCGGGATCGCGGAGATGGCGCTGTTCGCGGCGTACACCTTCGCCGCAGCGTCGAACTGGGGCCAGCCGTGGGGCGTGTTCACCGCGCTCCTGACGCTCAGCACCCCGCTCGTGGTCGCCGGGCTGGTCATCGGCGCCGTCCTTCCGTTCTTCTTCACTTCCTACCTGATGAACGCGGTCGGCGTCGCGGCCGAGCGGATGGTCTTCGAGATCCGGCGCCAGTTCCGGGAGATCGCCGGCATCATGGAGGGGAAGGCGAAACCCGAGTACGGGCGGTGCGTCGACATCGTGACGGTGACGGCGATCCGTCAGCTCGCCGTTCCCGCCGTCATCGCGGTCGCCACCCCGCTGGCGGTCGGGTTCTTCCTCGGTCCGGTCGCCCTCGCGGCGCTCCTTCTCGGGGTGATCGTCTCGGGCTTCCCGCTCGCGCTCATGATGACGACCGGCGGCGCGGCGTGGGACAACGGGAAGAAGTACATCGAGAGCGGCAACTTCGGCGGCAAGCACTCCGACGCGCACAAGGCCGCGGTCGTCGGGGACACGGTCGGGGACGCGACCAAGGACACGGCGGGCCCCGCGATCAACCCCCTGATCAAGGTCGTCAACACGATCTCGATCCTGTTCGTGGCGCTGATCGTGGCCCACTCGTTCATCCCGATCTAGACCGCGCCCGGTCGACCCGAGGGGCCCCTCCCCCGAGGGTTCGAGCGACGGGGAAGCGCCCGCCGGGCGGCGGCAGGGTTTTCCACGCCCACGTGCTCGTCGGTACGTGTTCGACCTCTCGGGCCGGGTCGTGCTCGTGACGGGGTCGTCCCGCGGGATCGGTCGGGCGATCGCCCTCGAGCTCGGCCGCGCGGGGTCGGACGTGGTCGTCCACCACCGGGCCAACGCCGCGCGGGCCGAGGAGGTCCGCGCCGAACTCTCTCGGATCGGGGTCCAGTCCCTGACGGTCGCGGGGGACGTCGCCCACCCGGAGGAGGTCGCCCGATTCGTCCGCGCCGCCGGCGAGTGGAAGGGTCGCCTCGACGGGGTCGTCACGTCCGCGGGGATCTACCGGGGCGACGCGACGCCGGACGTCGGACCGAACGACTTTCAGAGCGTCCTGAGGACGGACCTCGAAGGAACGTTCCGCACCGTCCAGGCCGCGCTCCCGTTCCTCAAGAAGAGCGTCCGTCCGGCGATCGTGACGGTCTCGTCCGTGATGGGGGCCCACGCCGGGATCGGCGGGGTCGCCTACCAGGCGGCGAAGGCGGGCGTCGAGCAGGCGACGCGGGCCCTCGCGCTGGAGCTCGCGCCGCGGATCCGGGTCAACTCGGTCGCGCCGGGGTTCATTCGGACCGACATCAACCGCGGCGGCCACGAGGACCCGAGGTTCCACGCCGCGATCGTTGCCGCCACACCGCTCGGCCGATGGGGGGAGCCCGACGACGTCGCGCCGGCCGTGCGCTACCTCCTGAGCCTCGAGGCCGATTGGGTCACGGGGCTCGTCCTCGGAGTGGACGGAGGGATCCCGCTCCGATGAACGAGATTCCCCGGTTCGCCGGCAAGGTCGCGCTCGTGACCGGCGGCTCGCGGGGCATCGGCCGCGCGATCGCCCTCGCCCTGGCGGCGGAAGGCGCGGACGTCGGGCTGAGCTATCGCAAGGACGCGAAGGGCGCCCGCGAGGTCGTCGCGGCGGTGGAGCACCTCGGGCGTCGCGCGGTGGCGTTCGCCAGCGACGCCGCTCAGCCGGACGAGAACGAGGACCTGGTCCAGAAGACCCGGGCGCAGCTCGGCCGGATCGAGATCGTCGTCGCCAACGCGGGAGTCCCGGGTCCCCGGGGCTGGGAGGCGGTCGGGGTGCCGGCCTGGCGGGAAACGCTGGAGACCAACCTGGTCGGTGCGTACTCGCTCGTGCGCGCCGCCCGCCCGCACTTCCCTCCCGGCGGGGGGTCGGTCACCTTCGTCTCGTCCATCGCGGGGCTGGTCGCGGCACCGGACCTGCTGCCCTACGCCGCCGCGAAGGCGGGGATGCTCTCGATCGCGCGGAGCCTGGCGCTGGCGCTCGCTCCCGCTATCCGGGTGAACGCGGTCGCCGCGGGCTGGGTCCGGACCGCGATGACGGCGCCGCTCCACGAGGCGAACGGCCCCCGGGAGGCGCTGCGTCGAGGGATCCCGCGCGGTCGGTGGGGCGAACCGGACGACGTCGCCGCGGCCGTCGTGTTTCTCGCGTCCGACATGGCCCGGTTCGTGACGGGGGAGACCCTCGTCGTCGACGGGGGCGGGAGCCTGCGCTGGACCGCCGGGGTCGAAGAGTGACCGTTCAGGCGTAGTGGCTCAGGCTCGACCGCTCTTTCTTCGCGGCCTCGCGCTCTTCGCCGTGCTCCTCGCGCCGGCGTTCCTTCTCGCACTCTTCCTCGGTGACCCAGAGGAACTCGAGGTCCTCGGGGTGGTCGTGGGCGACGAACGCCCCGGCCTCGAACGCGCTCGAGAGCAGTTCTTCGAGGTTTTCGGCGTCGGACCCCTCGAGCCGCCCGGCGGTGCGCCAGTACCAGTCCGGCGCCTTGCCCGACGCCTGAAGGTACTCCGTGACCAGGTCGTAGATCGACGAGTGATCGTCCGTGAGCCGGACGTGAAGGTGACGGTCCTTGTCGTCCGCCCCCGGGGTCTTTTCGGCCGCCATCTCCCCGAGAAGGCGGGCGCCCGCTATAAGGTGTCCACGGTGCGGGCGGGGCGCGGGCGATGCTTGAATAGTCCCCGCGGATGGGGTCGCCGGGCACCTCGTGTACGCGAACTCCACCGCCGGTCCGGCGCCCTCGGGCCCGAACCAGCGATACAACTTCCTGGTCGGCCGGTTGCGCAACCGTCAGATCACGATGGAAGAGGCCACGGAGCTGTTCGCCTTGATGCAGACGATGATCGCGCGCGCGACCGAGGCGGCGCGGGTCGCCGCGTTCCGTGCTCCCGCCCCCGCCGCGGCTCCCCCGCCACCGGCCGGGGGCCCCGCCCTCGCCCCCCGCACCCCCCCCGCCGTCGCGGGGTCGTCCGACGACTTCCTGATCGTGGGCCTCCTGGCGATGGGCGCCGGGGCGGGCCTCCTGGCCGCGCTGTCGAAGCGTATCGGCGACGCCACCCCTCCCGCCCCTGCCGGCAGCGGACGCTCGAATCCGAGCGCCTCGTCCCGCTAGGGGTCCGGGATGGCGGTCGACCGGTTCGTCTTCGCCCACCTCGCGGACGCCCACGTGGGTGCCTGGCCGCGGGACCCCGCGGTCCGGACCGCGCTGCGCGAAAGCGTGCTGCGGGCCCTCCAGGTCGCCTCCGAGCGGAACGCGGAGTTCCTGCTGATCTCGGGCGACCTGTTCCACACGCCGGTCCCCGACCCCACCGAGGTTGCCCCGGTCGCGGCGGCCCTGAAGCAGCTGGTCGACGAGGGGCGACGCGTCTACGCGATCTACGGCTCGCACGACTACGTGGCGCACCGGACGAGCTGGCTCGATGTGCTCGCGGAGACCGGGGTCTTCGTAAAGGTCGCTCCGGAGGCCGTGCGCTCCGAGGGGACGCGGTGGACCCTGCCGTTCCGGGTGGACGAGCCTACCGGGGCTCGCATCGCCGGGATCTCGGGGCGTTCGCACGGCCTGGACCGGGAGTACTTTCGCGCGGTCGACTCCGAGGCGTTCCGGGCCGAGCCCGGTTTCAAGATCTTCCAGTTCCACGCTGCGGTCGAGGAGTACCTTCCCCCGGCGCTGCGCGCGCACATTCACGGCA
>Ga0335075_10017722_pt1 | contig 10581 bp, 9 predicted proteins | sample Lox_Sample_24_FD_206723 | JGI IMG/M metagenome (GOLD analysis project Ga0335075, IMG submission 206723) | Soil microbial communities from Loxahatchee National Wildlife Refuge, Florida, United States - Lox_Sample_2.4 | ecosystem: Environmental > Terrestrial > Soil > Wetlands | place: USA: Florida... | reverse complement strand
TGGCTCCCCACTACAATGCCGCCCCGCACTACAATGCGGCACCCCGCTCGGCCCCTGCAGGGCAGGACCGTTCGGGCAGCAACAGTGGTGGCGACCGCGGTCACCGTCCGCCGGCTTAACGACCAGCACTCCACCAGCCGGCCACGCCCAGGCGCCTCCTGCAACGCGCAGGAGGCGCCGCACTTTCAGAGGCTTCTCAGGCAGGCTGCGTAACCTCCACGCAGGAGCTGACCGGTACCGTGATCTCGGCTGCGACGCCGCGCCGCCGCGCGTCTTTCTTCTTCTGGCTTGCACTCGCCGCCGCGATCCACGCGTGCGGCTTCGCACTGTATTGGTTTTTGCGGCCGATCTTCGAAATCAAAACCGGGACCACCGAAACCGTCTCCGAGACGACGACCATCGAGATCGAGCGGCGGCCCACTCCCCGGCCATCGGCTCCGCTACCCGAGCGCCGTCCACACCGGCAGGTCGTTACGGTCCCGCCGCCCGCGGCCGCCGCGGCACCTCGCCACGAACTCGCACGCCAATCCCCCACCGCGCCGCCGCAACCGCCGCGCCGGCCGACGCCGGTCAACGGAATTGCTCGCGACGAAGCGTCGTTTTCGAAGGAAGTCGCGCAGCTCAACAAAGCCGACGATCCGCACGCCATCCCGACGATCGATCCGGCGACGCAGGGGTCGAGCGTGAAGAGCTATACGTTTCTGCCAAGCACCAGCGGCGGCAGCGCCGGCAACGGATATATCTATCCGACGACCAGGTGGAGGGCGCACGGATTGAACTGCTATTACGGGCGTTACACGTACACGTATCCGGACGGCTCGGAGGAGGAAGGCGACATCGCGTGGCCCTTCTGCTACCAGCCCGAGTCGGATCCGTTCCGGCTGCCGCCCCATCCGATGCCGTTTCCGCTGCCGCTTGCGGGGTTCGTCCTTCCCGAAGGCACGCAGCTTCCGCCGCTCGAGAAGAAAGTCTACGAAGAGTGGGTCTCCGGCAACTGAGTTAGTGCTTGAATAACGGCGTCTGCACCAGACCGTTGATGACGAACTGCACTGCTAACGCACCCAGAATGATTCCGAGCAGCCGCGTCGTCACGTGCACGCCGGTATTGCTGATGATTCGCAAGAGCAACGTCGAAAGGCGCATGCACAGCCACGTCACCAGCAGCGCGAGGGCGTAGGCGGCAGCCACGATCCCCAGCTCGGCGCGATTGCCGTGCGCCAGCGTCACCAGCAGCAAGACGGTCGCGATCGTTCCCGGTCCGGAAATCATCGGCACCGCCAGCGGAAACACCGCCGGATTGTGGGTCTCGGCCGCCTCCCGCTCCTCGGCCTCGGTGCGCTTGGCACCGGTAGGGCGTGCGAACAGCATGTCCACGGCGATTAGAAATAGCAGAACTCCGCCCGCGATCATGAACGCCGGCAGCGTAATGCCCAAATACTCCAGCAACGGCCGTCCGACGAGTCCCATGACGAGCATGATGCCGGCCGCCACCAAAACCGCCTGGTCGACGATTCGATTGCGCTGCTGCGGCGAATCGCTCGCCGTGGCGCTCAGCGTCATCGGAATCATGCCGATCGGGTCGATGATGGTGATGGCCGTCGCAAACGCCGTCGCCGCGAACGAAAGCTCCATGCGGTCAATCATAGCAAGACGGTCAACGCGCGCTCGCGAGGTCGGGAGCGATTGCGGCCTGGACCGAGGTCTCGAAGGTACGATCCCACGGCAACCCGATTTGGATAGCGGCCAGATGATATCCCGGATCGAGCTGCGGCAAGATCTCGAGCGCCTCGCGCCACAGCAGTGCGCGGTCGCGCGCGGCGGCTCGATCCGCGACGTCGGGCGCGAGCAGCGTGTGGTCGCCGATCCCCTGCGCGTCGAGCCAAGCGTTGAGCTCGGGGCGAACGTCGTCGTGATACGCGTAGTCGTCCACGAATCGAACGAAGGTGAACGTACGGTGCGCGAGCGCGTCGTAGGTTTTGCGGCGGCGCCCCGCGCCGGCGGCGATCGCCTCGGCCAGTGCCGTTCCCACGGTGTTCGCGTTGGTATTCCAAGACGCGTACGCGTCCAACCGCGCGGCCAATCCGGACGCCAGAATGCGCTGTGCGAATGCCGCCTGCGATGCGTACGACTGCAAGAACGAGATGTCGGCCAGCGCCACCGGGATTCCGGCGTCGGCGTCGGCCGTCATCGCCGCCGCAAACGCGTCGTCTTGGGCGGGGCTGGTTCGCGGTACGCGCACGAATAACGCCACGTCGGGACGAGCGTCGTCGCGCACGCCGCCGCATATGCCGATCAACCCGTCGACGGCGTCGGAGACCGGTGCGAACTCGAGCGGATCTTGGACCAGCGCGCCCTCCGGCGTCGAATAAGCTACCGAAACGTGCGGCCGCCAATGCGCGATGCCCGCCAGCGCGTTGGCCACCAGCGCCATGCCGAGCTCGTCCGCGCCCGGCTCGATCGAGACGCGCGCCTGGAGCGCCGGATCGTTCGCGACGATTTGACGCAGTTGCGCCACCTCTCGAACGTGCAGGCCGACCGGTCCGGCGTCGTCCTGGCCGAGTACGAGCCGGTCGATGGTGCCGCGAGCGGTCATCTGCAGCAGCAAACGGTCGACCCCGAGATTTCGGTCGCGCGTCGCCAGGTATTGGCCGAGCGCTGCCGGACCGATGGCCGTCTGCAGGCGAGCCGCGTACGCCTGGTCTTGCTGCGGCAGCGGATCGGGCAGATTGGCGTATTGCTGCAACAGCTGCCAGAGCGGAAACGCCGCGAAGAACGGCGTTCCAGCCGGGATACCGGTGGGCGCCAGACGCATGACGGTTCCAAACGTCGAGATCCAGTCGTTCGGGCGCCGTTCGCGGACGCGGTCCAGCGCCCGCAGGCGAAAATCGGCGCCGGCATAACCGATTCCGGGCACGCGCGACGCGATCAGACCGCCGTAAGCGAGCATGTCCGAGGAAACCACGAAAGCGCCGGTCTCGCTGCGCGCGGCGCGCTCGCCGATCCAATCGACGATCGCGTCGGCATCGCCGGCCTGAAGGTAGTTGCCCAGCAACGCCGGGGGCGGTTCGTCGACGCGTACGCCCGCGATGCGCCCCAGCTGCACGGGGAGCGCTGCGGTGACGGGCCGGTCGTCGAGCGGAACGAAAGCGATCGTCGAAAGGACGAGCGCGCCGAAAAGAATCAAAGGAGCGGTCGAAGCCGGTGCGCGTGCTGCGCCAGCAACGCGCGCGCTTGCAGAGCGTCGACTCCCCGGCGCTGCATGATGACGGCCACTTTCACGCGGCCGTCGGCACGCACCAGCAATTCGCGCGCGCGCTCGGCGTCGACGCCGGCGAGGGTTTGCACCAGACCCACCGCGCGCGCGTGCAGCTTTCGATTGCTCGCGACGACGTCGACCATCAAATGTCCGTGAACTTTTCCCAGACGCACCATGACCGCCGTCGAAATCGCATTGAGCGCGATCTTTTGAGCGGTCCCCGCCTTCATGCGCGTGGACCCGGCGATGAGTTCCGGACCGGTACGCAGCACGACGGTCGCGTCGGCCTCACGCTCGAGCGCCGAGCCGGCCGCGTTGACCAGCGCGACCGCGTACGCGCCCGCCTCCCGCGCGCGCGCCAGCGCCGCGACGACGAACGCCGCGCTCCCGCTCGCAGAGATCCCGACCACCGCGTCGCGGGCATCCGCGCAACCCGCGATCGCGCCGGCACCGGCTTCGGCATCGTCTTCGGCGCCTTCGACCGCGCGCGTCAAGGCGGCCTCGCCGCCGGCCAAGTGCGCGCATACCGTACCGTGCGGCGTTCCGAACGTCGGAAACATCTCGGCCGCATCGAGTACCGCCAGGCGGCCGCTGGTTCCCGCGCCGACGTAGTGTAACCGGCCGCCGGCCGCGATTCGCTCGGCGATCGCGTCTACGACCGCGGCGAGCTCCGGCACACGTTCGACGACCGCGTCGACGGCATAACGCTGTTCCGCAACGAGCGTTCGTACCAGCGCTGCCGCGTCCAGCCGATCGAGGTCGGTCCCGCGCGGATTGACGCCTTCGGTTTCGGGAAGCTCGCCGGAGCTCACGCTACCGCCGCCGTGCGCTCCGCAATCGCCAGCGCGCCGTCGACCGGATTACATCCTTTGCGCGCGCGCAGGAACGGCAGCTCGTTTCCGACCCGCGTTTCCAGCAGAAAGGTCAACATGCTGTTCTCGCGGAGCAGGCCGCCGCACAGCGCCAGCGGAAGCTCGCGCTCGCCGACGTGCGCCGCGCGCCAAACGCCGCGCAGCAACTCGAACAGATCGTTGGCGGCGGATTGCACGATTTTGACGGCGCTGCGTTCTCCGAGACCGGCTCGGCGCAGGACGACGGGCGCGACCGACGCCACCGTCGTAACCGGCGAGACTTCCTGATAGACGGCCGCGATCAGTTGGAGTCCGTCGCGCGCGCCCAGTTGCGCGGCAACGTCGTCCGTCATTGCGTCGCGCGTTGCTCGCCCGTCGAAGGCCCGCGCCAGCAAGCGCACCGCTGCGGCACCGATCGCATAGCCGGAGCCGTCGTCGCCGATGGCATATCCGTAGCCGCCGGCACGGTAGCGCGCCTCGCCAATCTCGGCGTAGGCGATCGATCCCGTTCCGGCGACCAACGCGATACCGTCGCCGCCGGCAACCGCGCTCCGCAGAGCCACGCGTGCGTCGTCGACGACGATGACTCGCGCTCCGGGGAAGCGGCGCTCGATGCCGCCGCACACGCCCGCGGCGATCTCGGGGCGTGCGGCCCCCGCGATGCCTGCGGCGATCGTTACGGGCGTCGCGCCGTCCAACGTTGCTTCGATCGCTTCGCCGATCGCCGCCACTGCGGCTTCGACGCCGCAGACGATCGGATTGGCAGTGCGTTGCAGGATGAAGTCGAAGCGCTCGCCGTCGCGCCGGCACGCCGCCGCCGTCGTGCTGCCGCCGCCGTCGACGCCTACGACGACGCGTTCGCGGTGCATTCGGAGTCGACTCGGCGCAGTAAGCGTGGCAGATCGAGCGGGGCGATGGCGCCGAGCGGCACGGCGCGCGCCGCTCCCGTTGCCGCCGGCAGGTTGGCAGCGCGTCCGCGCAGCGTTTCGTATCCGAGCACGGCGAAGCCGATCGCTTCCTTTGCGTCTGCGGGTATGCCCATTGCATCGGTCGTTTCGACGCGAGCCTCGGGAAGCCGTTCAGCGATTCGGCGCAGCAGGGTCGCGTTGCGAGCGCCGCCGCCGCCGATCAAGACCCGGGCGCGCGCAAAGCCGGTTCGCACGATCGCGTCCGCGAGCGTGACCGCGGTGAGCTCGGTCAGCGTCGCCGAGCCGTCTTCCAAGCCGAGGCGGCTCAAACGCTGCGCGTGCCGGCCGAGAAAGTGTGCGCCGAAGCGCTCGCGTCCGGTCGTCTTGGGCGCCGGGAGCGCGAAGTATTCGTCGGCAAGCATCGCCCCCAAAAGCTCGGCGTCGGCGCGGCCTGCCGCCGCAAACGAACCGTCTTCGTCGAAGCTCGTCGCGCCGACGGTGCGCTCGTGCACGAAAGCGTCGAGCAACATGTTGCCGGGCCCGGTATCGAATGCGGCGGTCGCTCCGGCTTTCGGGAGCAGCGTAACGTTCGCGATCCCTCCGAGGTTGACCGCGACGCGATCCTCGGCGTCGTCGGCGAACAACAGCTCGTCCACGTAGGGAATCAAGGGCGCCCCGTGACCGCCGGCCGCGCAGTCGGCGCTGCGAAAATCGTAGCACACGCTGGCCGACAACGCCTCGCGAACGGCGAACGGGTCGCCGACTTGCAGGGTGACGCTTCGTTCGCCGTCGTGCCACAGCGTTTGACCGTGCGAAGCCGCGTAGTCGACCGCTTCCCCGGCGGCGATCGCGGTCGCGGCGCTCGCCAGCGCCGAGCCGAGCGACCGGTGCAGCTCCGCGACCGCTTCGACGCTTCCGCGCTGCGGCGGCAGCGCGGCCATCAACGCGCCGCGCAGATCGGGCGCAAACGGCATGGTCGCAAAGCGGAGAAGGTCGAGTGCGTAGGCGCGACCGCGCGGCTCGATCCGCACCAGTGCCGCGTCGATACCGTCGAGCGACGTGCCGCTCATTAGACCGACGGCGATCACAATGCCTCCATTGCGGCTTCGTAAAACGCGGCCCGCAAGTCGCGCGTGTCGCTGCGTCCGAAGTAAACGGAGTTCGTCAACAGCACCGCTTGCGCGTCGCGTGACGGATCCGCCCACACGCACGTCCCGACGAAGCCCGTATGGCCGAAGCTGCTGCGGTCCATCGCCGGGCCGCACGAGTTGTCGTCGCGAGTTTTGAGCGCCCACCCGAGCCCCCGTCGCAGCACCGGATCCGCCGCCTGCTCGGCGACCGCTTCGCGCACCAGCGATGCCGGCAAGAACTCCCGCCGGCGGCCGGCGAGCGTGCCCAAATATGCCTCGGTCAGCGCCGCCACGTCGGCCGCGGTTCCGAACAGCCCCGCGTGCCCGGCGACGCCCCCCATCAGGTACGCCTTCTCGTCGTGCACTCGGCCTTGCACGCGGCCCCGCCAGCCGTCGCACTCCGTCGCCGGAATGCGGGTCCGGTCGCGTTCGCTCGGACGAAATCCAAGCGTGGGCGACCCGAATCGCCGGCGCACCGCACTCGGCAGCGAACGGCCTTCGATGCGCTGGATCGCACCGCCGAGCGCGATGAACCCCAAATCGCTATAGATCACGCCGCCGCCGGGTGCCGCCGCCAGCGGGCGTTCCAATGCGAAGCGCTCGACGTTTTCTCCCAGAATCGTGCGGTAATCTGCGCCCGAGTGCATCCCCGACGTATGCGCCAGCAACGCACGCAGTCCGATCGTTTCGCGGGGCGTGCCTCGCCACTGCGGAAAGACGCCGATCAAGGGATCGTCCAAACCCATTGCTTTCTCGGCGACGAGATGCAGCGCCAAGGTGGAAACGAAGATCTTCGTAATCGACGCCAAATCGAATCGCGTATCCGCGTAGACCGGCATCGCGGCCGCATCCGCCCGCGTCGTGCCGTAGGCTCGCTCGAAGACGGTGCGCCCGCGCAGCTCGATCCGCGCCACCGCGCCCGTGAATCGCTTCCCCGTCGCCGCGCGCAACACGGCGTCGACGCGATCGAAACGGTCAGACGCCAAGCCCCACCGTCACCGGCAGCCGGCCTTCCGGTCTGCTCCCTCCGAAAAGCACGTCCGCGAGACCACCCAACGACGCGCGATCGTCGCCGTAAGCCGCCAGCAGGTGGCGCGCGCGCAGCGCCACCGGGAGATCGTACGGCTCGAGCATCGAGACGACGGCCGCGTCCGGATAAGCTTCGAGAATTCGCGCGACGCCAGCCGCCTGCGCCGCGTGCAGATGCGCGCGCCGCATCAGCACGATCGGGCGCCGCTCGGTTTCGGCGATGCGCGCCAGCAGCGCGGTTTGGTCGCCGCCGTCGATCGGGCACGGCAGATGGACGATCGCCGGCGCTTCGTGCGTCAGATCGGGCCGGGTTTCGTCCGGCCCGAAGTCGACCGCACAGCACGCTACCGGATCGGCGTGCGGAACGCCGCGCACGACGGTAATCGCACGGCGCGCGATTTCGCGACCGACGCCCGGGTGCGGCGGAAATCCATCCAGCGCAAGCGGCGCCGCGCCCGACCGGCGCAAGCGCAACACTCGCTCGTAGGCTTCCTCGAGCCGCGGCCGGGGGAGCGACCCCGATCGCACTGCAGCGGCAATCGCCCGTACCAATGCGCGTGCCGTCTCGACGTCGTCGCTGACGAGCAAGAGATCGGTTCCGGCGCGCAGCGCATCGACCCCGGCGGGGACGCTGCCGTTGCCGCTGCCGACCGCTCCCATTTGCAGGCAATCGGACAGGAGCGCGCCGTCGAACCCGAGTTCGCGGCGCAGCAGCCCGTCTCCGACGGCCGGCGAGAGCGACGCCGGCCGGCGGTCGAAGGCCGAAGCGACGACGTGCGCGCTCATCACTGCCGCCGCGCCGCGCGCCACCGCGGCGAACGGCAACAGGTCGCGCGCGCGCAGCGTCTGCGCGTCGGTTTCGATGACCGGGAGCGCGACGTGCGAATCGATAGCCGTCGCGCCGTGCCCCGGAAAATGTTTGAAGCACGCGAGGACGCCCCCGCGGCTCAGTCCCTCCGCGTAAGCCGCACCGAGCTCGGCAACGCGTTGGGGATCGCTTCCGAGCGAGCGCGTTCCGATAACGGTGTTGCCGGCATTCAACGCCAGATCCAAGACCGGAGCGAGATTCATGGTGCACCCGGCGCGGCGAAGATCGAACGCCGTTTGCTCGCCGGCGCGCCGCGCGAGCTCCGCGTCGCCGGTCGCTCCCAGCGCCATCATCGACGGCATCGGCTCGACCCCGTCGCGCAGGCGCAGCACGCGACCGCCTTCCTGATCGATTGCCACCAGCGGTTCCGCGTCGCCGATCCGGCGGCGGCGCAACGCATCGGTCAGCGCTCGCACGACCGGCAGCGACGGACAGTTGCGTGCGAACAGCACGTACCCGCCCAACGCCGGCAACGCCTCGTCGAACGCGTCGCCGCCGAACCCGCTTGCGACGACGCCGGCCGCCAGCAGCTCGAGCTCGGTCATCCGACCGCCGCTCCGGTCGCTTCGTCGAAACGGCGCACGTGTTCGTCCGGCAAATCCAGCCCGACGTCGTCGCCGATGGCGGCCTCTTGGGCCGCACCCACGCGCACCACCATCTCGCCGCGCGGCGTAGAGACGCGCAGATAGGCATCGGCCCCGGCCGGCTCGCGCTGCACGACGCGCCCGCGCAAGGCCGCGTCGCGCGCCAGCCGCACGTGTTCGGGCCGGATCGCGATTGCCGGCGCTCCCGAGAGAACGTTCATCGGCCGGTCGCCGAGGAATCTGGCGACTGCGAGGCTCCGGGGCGAATCGTAAACGCGCTGGGGCGCGCCGGCGTCTTCGATTCTGCCGTCGATCAGCACGGCCAGCTGGTCGCCCACGCTCATCGCTTCTTCGTGATCGTGCGTTACGTACAAGATCGGACCCTCGAACCGCTGGCGCACGCCCAGCACCTCGTCGCGCACCGCGCGCCGCAACGACGGATCGAGATGCGCCAGCGGTTCGTCCATCAGCAGCGCCGCCGGCTGCGAAACCAGCGCGCGCGCGATCGCAGCACGCTGCCGTTCCCCGCCGGAAAGCTCGCGCGGACGGCGCGCGAGGCGATCGGCGACGTGCAGCGCCGTCGCCGCGTTTTGGACCGCAAGCGCGGGCGAGCCGGCGCGGCGACCCCGCTGCGCGAACTCGAGGTTCGCTCGCACCGTCATGTTCGGGAAGAGCGCGTCGTCTTGAAACACGACGGCGATTCGGCGCACTTGCGGCGGGAGGCCGCACAGGCTGCGGTCGCCCAGCAGCACGTCGCCCGAGCGGATCGGCAGCAATCCGGCGACGGCGCGAAGCAACGTGGTCTTTCCCGCACCCGACGGTCCGACGACCGCGAGAATCCTTCCGGCCGGTACCTCCAGCGTAACGTCGCGCAGCGCGAGCTTGCCGGCGCGCGAGTAGGCGACGGTTAGTCCACGAGTCGCCAGCGTCATCGCGACGGCTCGGATTCGGGCCGAAGCAATGCTGCGTACTCGTCGCGCGCGGCCGCATCGCCGGCGCGGGCGCGTTCCGCGGCGGCGCGTACCGCGACGACCGCGTCATCGTCCGCACGGCGTCCGGAGAGGACCAAGCGCAACGCGATCAGCGTTAGATCCGGCGTGCGTGCGCCGAGCAGCCGCATGCCCTCGTAGAAGGGTGCCGCTGCGCCCGACCCGCCGGACGATGCGAGCAAGGCCCGCACCAAATCGCCCTTGGGCGGCCCGCCGCCGAGAAGGTACCGGTCCAGTAACTCGAAGTTCGCGCCGATGGCCACGACCCGGCACTTCGCCGTTCGCGCGCTCCTGCTCTGCGCGCTCGCGGCGACCGCGCTCGGAGCCTCGCAGCGCAGCGACGCCGAGTTCCATCGCTTCCTCGATCGCATGCGTGCGGCGGCCGGACCGGTGTGGGCGAGTCACTTCGTATCGATCTCGCGGCTGGAGGTCAACGGAACGACCACGGTCGTCTCGAGCGACGGCCAAGGGCTCCCGTTCGTCTTGCGCCGCTGCGACGGCCAACTGTGCAGCGGAACGTACTTCGACGGAACGCGCTTGTACGCGGTCGACATGAACGACGTGGCGCTGCCCGAATCGGGCCGGCCCGAGCCGTACCTGCGCTCGTTGCGGCTGATCGCGTCGCTCGGCTTTCTCGGCCCGTCGTTCGAATCCGGCGGGGGCCGGCTGATCGACGACGGCTCAGCATCGCTCGACGGCGCGATCTATCGCACGCTTTTGATGGCCGATCGCGACGCGATCCCGCTGCGGCTTTACGTCGATCCGCAAACGGCGCTGCTGCGTTACGCGCGGGATCTCCACGGCGAAGACACGTTCGAGTATCGCGACTACCGCCGGATCGATGGCTTCGAGCTTCCGTTCGTCATCCTGCACAACGGCACGCTGCTCGAGCGGTACGACGACCGCACGGCGGTTGCGGCGGCCTTCCACCCTCCCCAAGGACCGCAGCCGTCTTTCGCCGGTCCA
>Ga0335075_10017719_pt1 | contig 10581 bp, 16 predicted proteins | sample Lox_Sample_24_FD_206723 | JGI IMG/M metagenome (GOLD analysis project Ga0335075, IMG submission 206723) | Soil microbial communities from Loxahatchee National Wildlife Refuge, Florida, United States - Lox_Sample_2.4 | ecosystem: Environmental > Terrestrial > Soil > Wetlands | place: USA... | reverse complement strand
GTGGCGATGTTGCATACGTATTGCAGCGTTAATGGATCCCATGGGGTAAGATTTTCGATTTAGAGCCTCATTTCTCCTCCCGACCCCGCCCCCACGGGTAGATCCGTGTTCGCAATTTTCATCTCGACAAAGAGCCTCAAAGTGCCATGTCTATTTAATAGTGCGCGAGATGGGGGTAAATTGCTCAAATTTAGAATCCGCCTTTAACTTTCCAAGTAATTTGATATACTGATATATAACACTGTCGGAAATACCAGGAACATCAACCAAATGCCACCAGTCTTGCCAACCCACGGATCGATCATCGATATCGGAGGTGGAAAAGTTGACGCATATATCCTTGAACGGCTACAGTCGACTCTACTGAATGCAAAGAAACGGGGGGATACGCCGTACCTCCCCGACGAACTGCTCTATTACAAGACAGGACTCCATATTTGGAGTGAGATAATCTATCGACCGGAATACTATCAAACACGCGATGAAATCGCACTGTTCGAGCAGAATGGGGAGCAGATTGCAAGTCATGTGCAACCCGGCGCCACTCTGATTGATCTAGGTGCCGGGTTAGTTGGATAGCGCTTTCTTAGAACCACCTGATTCTCCTATCATAATTTACCCTTTGACTAAGTACGTAGCATGAGTAAGCTTACAATGATTGCTGAGTGAAGGGATACTCGCAAAGTCGAACATCTCCTCACGATTCTAGAGCGACGTCGCCAGCCCAACGTCTATCTGGCGCTCGACATTTCCCGCACTTCTCTCGAGCACAACATGTCTCTGCTTTCCAAGAAACACTCCCATATACTCTGCTTGGGTCTCTGGGGAACTTTCTTCGACGCCTTGGACTGGTGCGCTCAGATCAGCTCTCCACGAATCATCCTCTCGCTGGGCTCTGTCCTCTTCAACGATTCCTGGGACACCGCCCTTGCCACACTCAAATCATGGGCTGCTGTCATGCGTGACGACGATCTCATCCTCGCTGGAATGGACGGTCACGGCGTCCCAAAGGACTATAATAAAATATGGGACTCCTATCACTCGGACGACAAGCTCTTCGACCGCTTCTGGAGGAATGGCTTCCGTGTCGCCAACAACCTCACCGGCGAGGAATGGTTCCGCCCGGAAGACTGGAGCGTCCACTCCGTTATCGAGACGGACCCCGTCTGCCACAGGTTCACGTTTCGGGCCGAGAGGGATGTCGCACTGGGCAGTTCGGGTGTGGTATTCTGGAAGGGAGAAGAAATGGAGTGGTTTGATGCGCACAAGTACAATGAGAAGGATGTTCGAACTTTGTGTTCCATGGCGGGACTGGAAGTTTTGAGGGCGTGGAAAGCGAAGAATTCAGAAATGCGTAAGTCGGTGCCATGGTTGTATGCATTTCGCACGAGGTACTGATGTACACCACTTGTAGGCCAGTATTTGGTCAGGCGCAGGACAGGCGGACAAGTTGACGGACAGCTTCCTAAGTAAGGCGGTTTCGTTGACACGTGAGAACAGCTCTTCGGGGGGCATTTCTGTATAGACCCCCTCCTGTCTATACGAAGGGAACAATTCAGTGTAACCAATGTAGTAACGAGCTCATGGGAATTATATTTGACTGCTCAGCTGCACAAGAGCTACTGTTGTGCTGGCCTGTGCCCTACACATCGTACACCTGAAGTATAGCTTTTTCCTTGAGCCTCCTACAATACAAGTCAATCCATCATCACAACGACTACGTACAAATAAGGATTGCCTCCGCTACATAAGAGATGCCAAATGAAAGCTACGTTAAACAGAGAGTTCCCTCTGTTTCTATGATTCTTGTAACAACCAACTCCCACCATGCTTCTCTGTTCTCTAAAGACTCCGGGGGTTCCTCATCAGGATCAACCACTTCAGTGTCCATCCAATCCCACAACCTCTTCAGCGTCTCCCATGCCGGTGGCACACTCTAATATTCGCATTAGCGACGCTCTGGACAAATGGGAGCAAGTGGCAAGGCCAGCTCGCTGCTTTTGGAAGGCATTAACATACCGATCTGCACGAAGTGGCTGTGATTACCGTCTCAAACCACATACGAGCCACGTCGCGATGACGATCTTGGACAGCCAAAAAGCCCAAGAGAAAACAAGGGAAAAACGGTGCCTGCGCCGTGAAAAGAGGGCCGGAACAGGGCATGCGCTCGACACATTTCGTAAGGAGAGTGAGTTTCGCGAGTATGATCGGATGATTTCGACGCAGTCTGCGAGAACTAACATTAGCAGAGGCAAAACTATTTTGCAATGGATCGGACGTAGCGATTGCACTAGTGGACATTTGATGCTCCGTTCCATCCGTTCATTGCACTTGCCTTTGCAACCTGCATAGCAGGTAGAGCTGTGCCGCAAGCTTCCAACATTCTCCGGTGAGTTCTGTCATTTGCGCAGCAGTGTAAACCAGCCCATCCGAGTTGAGCATGCAAGCGTTAAGCTGAGCCTCCGTGGAGCTGTAGCCTTCCGAAAAGTCGGACCACTGCTTGAGGCTCTCCAGCCGGCTTAGGATGGTCTCGGCTGCCATCGGAATGACAATAGGGTCAGGGTCCTGGATTTAGCTCGAGTCAGCACGTGTTTGACATGTTTGCAGTTGGATCTTTTTTGCGCTTACGGCGGCCATCTTTGCCGATAAATGCGTGATTTGGGCAAATGTATGTAGAAGCTTTTGAGAGAAGCCACAAGCGCCGTGAATCCTCCGGACTTCCTCCCCGGTGCCATATAAAAGCCAACCGTATTGGCTTTTATCAGTATTGGAGAGATCCAATGGTGTAAAAGGGAGAGCTAGAATTGCGACTCTGCCAACGGTGATGGTATTCGAAATCCTCGCAGCAGTGACTTGGACGTTGTTTGGTTTATAATAACGATAACCAGGATCCGTAACGTCCAGAATCTTGGCCGCGAGACGAGCTCCTTCCAACCACCGGGGCACTTGGTTTTGCGGCCGCCGATACTCCCAAGTCACTACCTGTTGTAAAAGTCAGCTACGGCTCGGAATGGTATCGAGCAAAGGCCCGAGATAACGCTTTACTCACGTCATGCATGTTGAGCAAAGTAATCGCTCCAACCAAGTCATCTCCTTTGCCCACTTCCTGTTCCTTGGGATCGCGCAACGCATCGTTCAGCCGCATCACGGCCTTGTAGTAGTACTCATTCGCTCGCTTTCTCAACTTCTCGTCCGGAAGGTAGTCGAGGACGTATGTGCACGCCAGTGACAACAACGTATGCCTCAGACACTCACTGCCTGACAGCATGGGGCCTAGATCGACCTTCCAGGAATTTGACTTTGAGAGAATGGTCCTTCCGCTGCACCAGGCAATTATGTCTAAATGTTCTGTTAGATATCTTAACCTAAAAGCACATGAGACCGCGACTTACAGAATCTGAACAGCTTGCGTTCCACGTTGCTCAGCTTGCATCCCAATCCAAAGTCCGGAGGCATCTTTAGAACAGAGCCTTCGGGGGCGATACCAAGTGCTTGCTCCAGCATGAGTCGGGAGTGTGGGCTTGCTTCCGGTTCAGCATGGTCATTAGGGGTTTCATTGTTTTCAGTGGATTGCAAGCGTATTGGGTGGGTGGACCTGGGCTCTTCTTGCAGATCCGATTTTCGAAATTGGAATTTGATGTAGCCGTTGACTTGGCCATTCTGCGGAAGAAACTTTGCCGTTGAATTGATTTGGGGGATATGATTCACCGCGTTGTCTAGAAATGGGTTGGGCGGTGTGACGATAACAGTGCGACTGGACAACGCTGGGAGAGTTGCGTCCAGACCGAAACTTTGATCAAGAGGGACGTCTGGAGACGCCATTCCAAGCATTGTGGAAGGAGTGACGGGAGGTAGCCCTCCCATAAAATCGACTGGGCACTTTGTCAATACGGATTCATCAACTCATTACGAGAACCGAGCAGGTGCAAGGTGACTTGTGGAAGAGAAGCCGAGAAGCAAGGTCTATTCATGCTAGACTTGGCCATTCCTACTCAGCGCGAAGCACGACACGCTTTCGGAGCAAGAGAGGAGCACTGAAGTTTTAAGTTACGAAAGGCCACCTACCTTCTGGCGACGATGCGGTCAGTTGTTCTCGAGGTTGGGAGGTCGGAGAGGAGTTAAGGAAACGGTTCAGGCATTGCTCTTGAAAATGGTCATAAACTGCATACAAGTCGACATTGCTGAATGGATCTTCGTCTGGGTCGACAATGTCCTCATCGAAAGCGTCCTCAGGCTCGACAGAACCGTTAGCCGAAGCAGCGCGATCGGACAGCTTGCGCCGTTTGTTGTTGCCGCCGCCGTCTGGCTCTTCCTGAGCCCTCCTGAATCTAGGAAAGGAAAGCGGATATTCCATTTCGGGGGTTGAAAGTAACAGTAGGGCCAAGAAAGAAGTGGAGCCGAGCGGAGCGTCAACGATGGTGTTTTCGTTAAACGCGGATACTGGAGTCGCCTTGCGGGGTATAAAAAGCCTCCCAGCAGATCTGACGAGGGGCGCACGCAATTGACAAAATGTATGCCCAAGGTTATTTGTTCTGTTTGGAGAGGTGGTTTTTTTGCTTGGAAGGGTGGAATCAGGTATCTTGGACAATTTATTAAGCTACAGTCCTGAGAACATTGCTCAGCAAAGTTGTGATATCCCACGTTTTTTTGTCGATCGCGTGGGGTGGCGCCGTGGCAGCTTTGCATGTATGAACGGACGCAGGTCAGATCTGCTTTCCATTTGCGGATGAGCCTCTTGTTATCTCAGTCACGGACGAGGCGAGGCAGCTCTCAAAATGCCATGGCAGACTTGCAGCCCCATGAACGCCCTACGCGAGTTTTCAACTAAAAAGGCCAATCAGAGGTGTCAGTCATCCGCGCCTTTCTGCGCGTCCACATGCTTGTTGTCTCCTTTTGAGAGAATCTGTGATGAAGGTCATGGCCAACCGACCCTACAATTCTGGGGCTGTTCCGCTCCTACAGGCCCCCTGGCTTCCATCCCCACGAACCCCCCCACTATTAACCTAGAGCTCCCCCCTCTCTCTTCTCATTTCGCGGCTACTTTCCAACAGTCCACGGCGCCTTTCCAACTGGTCACAGATTTTGCTTCCGATCTCACGCGATTGACGGCTTTGCTTGACCCGGGGATAGCCGGCTTTCCGAATTATATCGGCATGCCTTTCTGCCTTCAAATAGGAGCTTGACTGGCGTTCAGCTGTTGTTCATCCAACTGAATGTTTGCAGATTCAATCTCTCAGGCTTTCCCAGTGCCCCTGGATTCCGCAGCGAATTTAATAATTCGCAAACATCTGAAAAATGCTCTGAGCCATGTTCCGTCCACTCCTGGTTCCGGGCACCTGCCCAGCGATATAGGCCTCTTCCTTTCGCAGTCCATACACGTCCTCGACTTACTCGCCGATAGTCTCGTTGACGGCCAGCACATGGCTACAAATACGAGAGAGGTTCTCAGAGAACTGGTGAAAGAGAACGATCTGTCAGAGCTCGATTCTTTAGACAGCCTGATGGGCACCCATTCCGTGCTGAGGTCAGATTCCTAGATGAACAAAGTGACGTTGCACCGCTGATAGATTCAGAAAAATCAGCAAGCGCCTTCATGATACTGCCAAGGAAGTTAGATTGCTCTGGGATGAAGCACCTGGTCCGCCATGTATGGAAACAGTGCATGTGCCAGCATTTCCTAGTAGACATGATGCCTTTGCAGATTTGCAATTGTCCGGAGGTAGTATAACCCAAAATGAGCCTTATTCAAATCAACCCGTTGCCACCTCGCTTCACGCAACCATGCCACCTCCATCGGAGCTCCAGCAGCCCACCAACAGGACGTCCATTTCAAGTATAGACAGTCAACCGCGGAACATCATTGGGGATTTGAATCGAAGGATCGAGTCGCTCAAGGGCCGGGGGAAGGGATCGCACACCTGTCCATTGGGCAAATCATGTCGAAAGGGTGGTGTTCAAAGCAACGGAGAGTTAGTCGTGTTTGCAAGAAACTCGGAATTCAGGTATTGCAGATTCCAACAACTCCCTTCTACGGTCATGCGACTTACCCATTTCTCAGAGCCCATGTACAAAAACACGCGAAGCCATTCAAGTGCGAACTCCCCGGCTGTCCAACTAGGAGAGGGTTTGCAAGACTGGATCAATTGAGGCGGCATCAGAGTACCGTGTCACATTCTGAAGCCAACTGAGAAAAGAGAGGGCATAGCCATGTTTGTGTACAGAACGTCACCACGGTGATTGTACTCCTAGAAAAGCCTGTTGGGCATTTTTGCATTTTAGAGTTCGCATAGCGTTTGCAACAGCAGGGACCATGGATTTTGATATTAATAAGCGACAGAGATTTCATTCCAAACTATTCCATGTTCGTTTGGCTGTAGGTAATCTAGTGCTCTTGGCTTTTCAATTGCAGAGAATGGAAATACTTCGGATCCGTGATGGTTGGACCTGATGTAACTGGACGCCTCAGGGTATGATGAGAGAACATAAGCTTTGGTATTCTCCTTTTGGGACATCAGCGAAGCTGGCAAAGGCCCTGTTCCAGCCACATTTAATGAACCCCCATTCTGCAACCTTGTTAAAGATGAGGCGGTGGAATCTGTAGATACGCCGATTGGGCAAAAGCAAGTATACGAAATTCAGTTGCGTAGTTAGTTCTGAATGGGGTATATATATTCGACTTTGAAATCAAGGACTTAGGAAGGTCCAGAATCCCTTTGCCATACTACGGACACTGAAAATTTGTCTATGCCAAAATGAGAACCGTCCACCCGGATTCTGTTTCTCATCCGAAGACTCCAACCACGTCTAGTCCCGCTACTGAGAAACAGGTTCCGCAGCCAAGCGGGGAAACAAGACGGCGCGAACATACAGTTCGAGATTCCAGCCCTTTGGACAAAGGCTATGGCTGGGAACAACAGCAGTTTGACGCTGGTGAACCTCTCCCGCTCACAATGTCCGACACCGTGGATTCAGAAACCACCAATGACGATGCCATCACGAATACCACATTGAACACCGAGCCGTTCGTTCATGTTGCCAGATTCATGTACGAACCAGAGGCCGAATGGCCAAAGGAGACCTATCTAAAATCCACTCCGAAGACTTGGCCGACGGGGAAAGCGACCACGTTCGGTAACTCGCAGAGCGGCGACCCACAGAGAGTTTATCCGTCTGTCTTGCTCCTGCGCTGGCTTCGCGAGAAAGACAACGAAGGCCCAGCTCCTTGGCTTAGGGAAGAGCAAGAACGAGAAGACGACGATATCGATTTGGGCGCACTCACTTATCCGGGTCAACATCAGGAGGACGAGATTTCAACAGCTTTTGGGACCCCAGAGGAGCAACTTGCTGTGCTCAGCAACGTGGGCGCTTGGACCAAGGACTTGGACAGCTGTCATCCCGCATGACATGGAACATGTGGTTCAGTAAGCCTAACGCAGAGCCAGTGCATCGAAGAGACCTGATCTGAGACAGATTTTATGACTTAAGTTATTCAAGTGGACCAAAAGATACCCGACACGACTGCACCCGAAAGCCACATACAAAAAAGTCAAAGATTTTCGAGATGAGGTGGCAGAAAGAGGGATTATTCTCTTGAAAAGCGGGAAGGGAAGATAACAAGAAACCGGAGAGACCGGAGATTTGAGACTTTGCAGCGAGGTTGGGGGAAATAAGAGTTGTTCGCTCGAAACGCGAAAAGAGGGACCCAACACCTGAGTCAAAATGCGTGGAACGTTGCGGTGAGTAGGGTTTGACGTTGTTTACCTAAAAAGCGAAAAGGGAGGACAATCGGGGGCTCGTGCAGCTTGAGAGAACAATCTTCGGCTGATCGTGGCGCAATCCTTGCCTTGTGCAGCCCGGATCACGCGAGCTGCAGCCCAAACAAACATGATTTTCCCTCTTTTGAACAGCGTATCCTCTCTTATATATCTCGTGATGGGATGGGTGGTCGTTGTCTTCCTCATCTGGCATACTGTTGGGAATGCTTGGAAGCCCCCGATATTGGCCGGGAAGTTCGGAACACACAACGCACAAGAGTAGAAAGGGGTATAAATAGTGTCGCTTTTTTCAACCCACATCTTCAAACGCGTTCTATCGATTCGGCGGAAATCGTTCCTCACAATGGCTTCCAACTCCTCCTTCCTCATCATTGGCGCTGGCAACTTTGGTGCGGCCACCGCTCTGTCTCTTGTGCAACATGCATCCCCTAGCAAAGTCACTCTTTTAGATTCTACTCCCTTTCCAAATCCCAGGGCTGCATCCCATGACATAAACAAGATCATTCGTGATGACTACCCAGACCCCACGTATATGAAGATCATGGTCGAATCAATGGGACGCTGGCGCTCCTCTCCTCTCTATTCCCCTTTCTATCACGAAACTGGCGTTCTGCGGGCAGATCCTTCGGACTTCAGCGCGCGTACGCTTCAGTCCTACAAAGCACTTGGAGTAAACACTGACGCGGACTGGATTTCCGTTGAAGAGGCACGCAAAAGATGGGAGGGCGTCTTCGCCTCTGCCGATTTCGAAGGCCTTGAAAAAGTCTTTTGGAATCCTCGCGGCGGCTGGGCCGAGGCAGAAAAGGCTCTCGTCGCGGTCATTAAATCCGCAATCGATCTCGGAGCTGAGTATCAAGCAAATGCTGCGACAAAGCTTCTCTTCGACGCCGATGGCAAGTGCATCGGTGCTCAGCTGCAAGATGGCAGAGAGATACGGGCAGACTCGACCATCTTGGCAGCCGGAGCAGCGACGTCGCTTTTGCTTTACCAAACTAGTCCATCCAACAAATCTCTTCATGCTGGAAATCGGTCAGTGGCAACGGGTGCCGTGTCGTTCTTTGCCAGATGGGACGACGAACGAAGGAAGAAATTCAAGGACGTTCCCGTATTCAAGAACTGCCTCTCCGGTACAAAAGGCACGTCTGCTACATCTTGTATTGATGGTTTTGCTAAGCTTTGGAAAAGGGGAAAGCATGTCCTTGACTTCGGATGGAATTATCAAATTCAATTGCGACATGAGCTTTACCAATCTCAAACCCCAGTCTCCGGAGAACATAACAATGTCTGTTCCACCGGCCGAACCTAGCAAATTCACTTGGACAGACGATTTCCCTGAGTTTTTGAAAGAAAGAGCACTGAAAACGATGCGCGGCTTATATGGCAAGGAAGCGGACGGAGTGAAAATCGAAGGCTACAGGATGTGCTGGTGCTTGATTCCCTTTGGCTTATATTTCATCTACAAGATCATACATGGCTAATGATCAAAGGGATTCCTCAACTCCAACGCATGACTTCTTGATCACCCCCCATCCACACGGCAAAAACCTCTTTGTGGCCACTGGAGGATCCTTCCATGGCTGGAAGTTCCTGCCGGTCATCGGCGATTATATTGTGAAGATGTTAAAGGGAACTTTGGAAAAGGATCTGGCAGATAAGTGGGCGTGGAACAAAGATCCGTCCCTCAGGAACCAGATGGCAAACCCCACCTACACGATTTCGGGGGATTTGAGTGAATTGGTGGGGAAATAGGTGATGAGCAGTGTCGTGACATGTCCTAAATCAGATTCGGCATGCCCGCACCGAGCTAGTTCTCAATGTTATTGGGCATTCCGTACCCACTCTTTAAAGACAGCAGTCGAATTACTTTTTACAATGACAATAAGCAGTGCTTTTTGTTTGAAAATTTCTTCCCTGAGTCTTATATTCGTGGATTGGCACTATTTATCTTTAATTGTCGGACCAACGCCGTATTCCGTGGCACTGTTTAAAAGAAATTCTGTTATGACATCTCCACCCCTGTGTAAGCGTCCTGCAGTATCTCCATGCGGCTCGGCGAGAACCGAAGCCTCATCGAGTCGAGATCAGGTGGATCAGCTATCCAGGCAGGTGGCATTGAACTCAAGTCTCATTCAGAGTGCCAACACCGGCAAGGCCATCCAAATTGACCAGGTTGTTTCTGTTGAGTTGTTAGGAACTCAGGCATGGCCGACACTAACACACCATCCACCGCCACCGATCTCATCTTGCTTTCATTACAGTCATGTTGGGGCAGAATGATTGATTATGTCGATTATCGCACCTCATGGTGAGCGCAAGGCCATTGACTTCATTTATTGGCGGAATCCTATGGTTTAGGGTTCATATGACCTAGTTAGGACCTAGACCTCACCAACAAGGGCGTGTTGGGGAAAGGGACTCAATGCAAATATACGGAGTACGGCGATACCACATCCTTGTTGGGGGGCTAGCGGTTCGCACTTTCCAAAACTAACTTATACGATAGTTACTGTTTCTGCCTGCTCGATTATCTTCCAGATTCCTTCGATGCCTCACAACATCCTAACATGCGCTTTGCTCCCGCCTCCTTGAACCGAGTATTTGTTATCCGGACAGCCAGTCAATGCTCGCAACGAATTCTTGGAGCGAAGAAAAACAGTTGAGTCGATTTCTTCGCAATAAAACCGTGATGAAATGGCGAAAGAATATGTCGGAAAGTATTGTCTTCTCTGTTGTTCTAGGCTAGTCCCTCCGTCAAGCAGAAAGATGTGGGTACGTTTAGAGCAAGAAATCTATATGACCTCGTCGT
>Ga0335075_10017718_pt1 | contig 10582 bp, 8 predicted proteins | sample Lox_Sample_24_FD_206723 | JGI IMG/M metagenome (GOLD analysis project Ga0335075, IMG submission 206723) | Soil microbial communities from Loxahatchee National Wildlife Refuge, Florida, United States - Lox_Sample_2.4 | ecosystem: Environmental > Terrestrial > Soil > Wetlands | place: USA: Florida... | reverse complement strand
CGGGCGTGATCGAGGAGGCTGCGGGGAGAGGAGGCGTCCTGGCCTAGGCGGGCGATTCCGGCGAACGGCGTGAGATGAAACTCGGCATCGCCGAGGCGGATGGGCTGACCCAGGCTCGCGCAGACCTCGATGACGCAGCCCTCGATCGCATCCCGGTCGGGGCTCTCCATGACGAGTGCGAGCACGGCCTCGCCGAGCTCGCCGAGATACCACCACCCCTCCTCCCCCGGAGCTGCGATGCGCAGCACCGCGGCGCTCAGCACCTGCTCGGAGGCCGTGCGGGTCATTACCTCGCGGATGTCGGTGAGTCCGTCGAGCTCGATCACGGCAATCGCGATCGCCGTCTCGCGCAGCGCGGCAAGCGCGAGCGATTCGCGGAAGCGCCTGAGGAAATCGCGGCGGTCGAGCTGCGGGGCCCGGGCATCCGGCGCGCGCGCCTCCTCCGAGGGAGTCTCTCCCAGCGCCGGGCGAATGACGCAGAGCGCACGCTCGGGTCCCCGGGGACCGACCCGCGCCTCGTAGCGCCGCTGGCCCATGGCGAAGCGCGCCTCCACATCGCTTCGCAATTTGATCGCCTTGCGGATGAGCGCTCGCAAGAGCTCCGCAGCGGAGTCCTGGAAGAGCGTCTCGAGGGGCTTGCCGATCGCATTCGGGAGCATCTCGAGCCCGGGCAGTCCGCGGCCTCCGCCTTGATCGAGCACGGTGCCATCGCGCCGGACGAGCAGCACGAGATCGGGCAATGCATCGAGGAGGGTGTCGGCGGACATGGGGAGCACCGGTCGCGAGCGCCGCCCATCGTACGCACGGCACCACCCTCGATTCCTAGACCTGCATCGCGTTGGCACGCAGCGGCAGCGCCCGAGGGTCGGCCAGGTGCCGGGCAACGCTTGACGAAGCGGTGCTCAGGCCCTACCGTCGCACGTGTCGTACTTTCACTACGCTCGCGAGGACTGGAACCGTGAACTGGGAAACACCCGAATTCGTCGAGATCAAGATGGATGCCGAGATCAACTCCTACCAGGACGATTTCGGGGGCGATTTCCACTAAGCCCGCCTGCTCAAGCTTCCGGCCCCTGAGGGCCGGAGTGCATCGCGCCTCCCCGCGGCAGTGAGAATCCGAGTCCTCGGGTCCTCCGCGGGCGGTGGCTTTCCGCAGTGGAATTGCGGCTGCCCCAACTGCTTGGGCGTGCGCCGGGGTACGCTCGTCGCGCGGGCCCGCACGCAGGAGTCGGTCGCGATCAGCGCCGACGGCGAGGCGTGGTTCCTCCTCAACGCTTCCCCCGAGATCCGCAGCCAGATCGAGAGCTTTCCGAGCCTGCAGCCGCGCGCCGCGCGTCACTCACCGATCGCCGGGATTCTGATCACGAACGGTGACTTGGATCATTGTCTCGGCCTGTTGTCGCTGCGCGAATCGCAGCGCCTCGCGATCTACGCGACCGAGCGGATCCACACCGGCTTCACGCGCAACAACGCGCTGTACGCGACCCTCGAGCGCTTCCCCGGCCAGGTCACCTGGCGGAAGCTGGAGCTTGGCAAGACCATCGAGCTCGCTCTGCCGGATGGGCGCTCGAGCGGCCTCGAGGTCGAGGCCGTGGCGGTACCCGGGCAGCCTCCCCTGCACCTGCGCGCAGCGCTCGAGCCCGCCCCGGAAGACAACGTCGGATTCAGGATCCATGATCGGCGCTCGGGCGGTGTGCTCGCCTACTTCTCGGGAGTTGCCGCCTCGTGTGCCGCGCTGCGTACCGCGCTCGCCGCCGCGCAATGCGTGTTCTTTGACGGAACATTCTGGGCGAGCGACGAGCTGATCGCGCTTGGGCTCGGGGAGCGGCGGGCCGAAGACATGGCGCACTGGCCGATCGGTGGTGCCGCAGGTAGCCTCGCCGCGCTCGACGGGCTCGGCCGCGGCCGGCGCTTTTTCATTCACGTGAACAACACCAACCCGATCCTGCGCGAGGACTCCCCGGAGCGCGAGCGCGTGCGGGCGGCGGGGTGGGACGTGGCCCACGATGGGCTGGAGCTCGAGATCTGATGAACGGGATCGCGCTCGCGCGTGAGGAATTCATCGAGCGGCTGCGTACCGAGGGCGCGCGGCGTTACCACGATCATCACCGCTACCACGTGCTCATGCACGCGGGAACGCTCACCCGGCCGCAGCTGCAGCAGTGGGTGCTCAACCGCTACTACTACCAGACGCGCATCCCGATCAAGGATGCCCTCATTCTCGCCAAGTCCGACGATCCGGCGTTCCGCCGCGTGTGGATCCACCGCATCCACGACCATGACGGGACCGCCGAGAGCGAAGGCGGCCTCGAGATGTGGCTCAAGCTCGCGGAGGGCGTTGGACTCGCGCGCGAGGAGGTCGCGAGCTGCCGCTCGGTGCTGCCGGGGGTGCGCTTTGCGTGCGACGCTTACGTGCAGCTGGTGCGCGAAGCGAGCCTCCTCGAGGCCGTCGCCTCCTCGCTCACGGAGTTCTTCGCACCCGATCTCATGTCGCGGCGGATCGAAGCGTGGGAGCGGCATTACCCGTGGGTGGACTCGCGGATGCTCGCCTACTTCCGTGCGCGCGTGACGCGCGCCCGGGGGGATTCGCAGGAGGCGATCGCTTACGTGACCGCCCATGCCGTCACCCGGGAGCTGCAAGAGCGCTGCATCGCCGCGCTCATCCGCAAGACGGAGATCCTCTGGCACCTGCTCGACTGCGTGTATGCCGCCTATATCGATCCGGCCTGGGGTCGCGAGGGACCGCGCGCGTGATGCCCCCGGATGCACGACCGCGGCTCGCCCCGAAGGTGCGCGTGCGGCTCGACCGACAAACCGACCGGCACATGCTGCTTTACCCGGAGAAGGGGATGCAGCTCAATGCGACAGCGGCGGCCATCGTTCAACTGTGCACCGGCGAGCACACGGTCGATGAGATCATCACGCTCCTCGCCGAGAAGTACGCACCGCAGCCGCGCGCGACGATCGAGCGCGAAGTACAGAGCTTCTTGGGCGCGCTCGCCGATCGCGCGCTCCTCAGGACCGAGCCGTGAATGCCGCACCCGAAGGCGGCGTGCGGAGCGCCATGTACCGCCCATACACGCTGGTCGCCGAGCTCACCTACCTCTGTCCGCTGCGTTGCGCGTACTGCTCCAATCCGCTCGATTACGCGCGGCACGCAAGCACGCTCGACACCACCACCTGGATCGAGGTGCTGCGCGCGGCCGAGACGCTCGGTGTCGTGCAGCTCAATCTGACGGGCGGGGAGCCGCTGCTGCGCAAGGATCTCGAGGCGCTGGTCGCCGAGGCGGAGCGGCTCGCGCTCTACACGAATCTCATCACGAGCGGAATCCCGCTCTCGCGTGAGCGCCTGCGCGAGCTGCGCGATCTCGGGCTCGACAACGTTCAGCTGTCGATTCAGGACGTGACCGCGGCGGCGGCGGACCGGATCGCCGGGCGGCGCACGTTCCAGCGCAAGCTCCACGTGGCGCGCTGGGTGAAGGAGCTCGGACTCCCGCTCACGCTCAACATCGTCCTGCATCGCGAGAATCTCGATCACCTCGAGGAGATGATCGCACTCGCCGTGGAGCTCGATGCCGATCGGCTCGAGCTTGCGAATACCCAGTATCTCGGATGGGCGCTCCTCAACCGCGAGCACCTGCTCCCCACGCGCGAACAGCTCGCCCGCGCACGCGCACTCGCCGCCGCTGCCCGCGAGCGCCTCAAGGGGCGGATGGAGCTCCTGTTCGTGACGCCCGATTACTACGTCGAGACGCCGAAGGCATGCATGGACGGCTGGGGCCGGCGCTTCATCGTCGTGAGTCCCGATGGCCTCGTGCTGCCGTGCCACCTCGCGCACACCCTTCCCGGCCTCACGTTCGAAAGCGTGCGCGACCGTCCGCTCGGGGAGATCTGGCGCGACTCGAGCGGCCTTCAAGCCTTCCGCGGCGAGGAATGGATGAGCGAGCCGTGCCGCAGCTGCGATCGACGGGCGGTCGACTTCGGCGGTTGCCGCTGTCAGGCGTATCACTTGACCGGCCGGCTCACGGTCACCGATCCGGCGTGCAGCCTGTCGGCGGATCACGGCCTCATCGAGGCAGCGCGCGCAGCCGTCCCGGCCGTGCCCGCCGACCCACCGCCCGCCCTCACCTACCGCAGCGCGCGGCTCAGCGCACCTCGATCGTGAAGTTTCGACCTGCCCATGCCGCATCCGCCTCGCGCTGGAAGGTGAGCTCGAGCCGCGTGCCCGGCGCGAGCTGGGCGGTCGGCACGTCCGCCACGTAGAGGCCGAGACCCGCAGGGCGCGCCTCCTGCGCGGCGCTCGCGGACCAGCCGTCGGTGCTCCAGAGGAATCGCCCTGGCTCGCACAGGCAAGCGCTGAGCGGCACGCCCGCGGGGATCGAGGAGATGGGGCATGCGGGCGTCCACAGCGCGCGCGCGAGGCGCGGCTTGCGTCCCTGGTAACGCTCCCAGACTGCCGCGGGCCGATCGAACGGCCGTTTGAGCTCGTGGGAGACGGCGAGCTTGACGAATTCCGCGTGCGCCCAGGCGAGCGGCATCGCTGATCCGCTCGGCCGGCCCGTCTCCAGTCCGAGCCGCGCAATGCTCGGGGCATCCCACACCTGTTCCGGGATCATGCCGCCCTGGGAAGCCATGGCCGCCATCGCCGCGAGGAATGGCAGCGGGTCGCGCCCGGCGACGAGCTCATAGTGACCGCGTTCCCCGGTCAAGAGCGGCCACGCTCGACCGCGGCCGCTCCCGTCGAATCCGCTGCCGTCCTCGTGCTCGCCATAGCCGTCGTTCGTGTAGCGGTACCAGCTCGCTCCGGTCGGCAGATCCACCTTGAGGAGCGCATCGGCGAGCTTGATGGTCGCGAGGATGAGCGGGTCCTGCGGATCGCGCAGCCCGAAGCGCACGAGCTGCAGAAAATCGACGCTCACTTGCTGCCACGCCCGCATCTCGGGATCCGAGCGCCAGTTCTTCACCGGCAGGACCCGCTCCATGCTCGCTGGATCGCAGAGGATGTCCGTGGGCGCCACGCGCACGTAGTAGCCGTCGACGCCGTGGGCGCGCGCAAGTGGCGTGCCGCGGGCCGTGGTCCAGTCCTCGAGCTGCGCATTCCAGAAATCCGCAAGCTCATAGGCGAGCTGGCGCGAGGCCGGATCGAGGTACGGAGCGCCGCAGACGAGCGCGCTCACGCACACGCACAGCGTGAACGGATTGACGCCCGCGTCCTCCTCCCAGCGGTCCTGCTCGGTCGCAGGCCCGGTACGCGCGATGCGCCCGAGAGCCCGCCCGATCATCTCGTCGATCTCGATGCCGTGAAGTGCGCCACGCTCGGCCAAGCTCACCGCGAGCAGCACCGGGAAGGCGGTCTCATCGAGCTGCAGGCCGGTCCAGTAGCTCGTGCCGCCCAGCCACTGGTTCTGATTCCAGTGCCCGTCGAGCTGCTGCGTGGCGATGAGATAACGCAGGATATTGCGCGCCTCGCCGACCGCCCCGAGCGCAAGCAGCGCCGCGGCGCACTCCACCAGATCGCGCGGCCACACGAGGTGGTAGCCGCCGATCTCATCGCGAGTGTTTCCCCACGGCACGCTCAAGCTTGCGACCATCGTGCCGGGATAGGTCTTGTCCTGGTGCGCTCGTAGCACCATCGCGGAGACCGTGAGCTCGCGAGCGAGCGCGGCGGGCAGCTGCGGCCAGTGCGCGGCACGCTTGCGACAGCGCGCATGCCAGTCCGTCCACTCCTCCACCTGCAGCGTCCAGTTGCGATCGAAGGGCTCGAGCAACGCGGTGGTCGCGACCGTCGCGGCGGCCTCGCGGCCGGCCGCGAACGCGAGTGCGAGTGTGGCGCTCTGCGGCAGCTCGCCCAGGAGCGCGACGTTGCCGGGTCCGGCGCTCGTGTACTCCCAGCTCATCCGGCCGTTGTGCGCGAAGTCCTGCCAGCCGTCGCTGACGCCGACATAGCCGCAGCTCGCCTTCGCGAACGCGTCCCGCTGGCGCTCGTCGACGGCGAGCAGGGCGAGCGCGAACGGACCCTGCTCGGCCGAGAGCACGCACCGGCCGCGCAGCCGCTCGACCACCGCGCAGTTGTTGTGGCCGCTGCCGCCGAGATGCGGCGCGAGCAGCACGTAGGGCCGCAGGCCCGCAGCGCCGACCAGGCACAGCTGGACGAGGAGCGCATCGCGACTGCTCGAGGGTGCGATGCGCAGCGTGAGCTCGAATTGCGGGTGACGGTGCACGATGGTCACCGCCGGTGCGCCGTCGGCGGCGGCGGTCACGACGGCGTCGCCGAGCCGCTTCACTTCGACCCAAAATCCGTTGCCGTCTGCGACCAGAAATCCGAGATCGCGGATCTGCGGAATGTCGACGCGCGGGTAGTACACCTCGTTCACGATCCCGCCGCCGATCGTGAACCACACGCGCGATGGACCGAGCGCGCAGCCGACCATCTGTTTCGCGCTGCTCGACCAGGTCGGGGCGATACCGGGCTCGCCCGGCGCAGCCGCAGGCGCAGGCAGCGGCTTCTCGACTGCGCTCACGCTCCCGACCCGCGCGCGCGGCGACGGATGCGGCCTCGCCGCCCCTCCTGGGCGGTGTACCAACCCGCTTCGAGCCACAGCCGGAAGGCGCCCGTGAATGCATCCGCGTTGGAGCCCAAGCGCGTGCGCGGCGGAAGGCGCTTGAGCCTGTGTGCGTTGCCACCGCCGATCACGACGTAGTCGACCTCGAATGCGGCGCTCAGCCGCTCGGTCACATCGTGCACGGCGCGCTCCCATTTGCCGCGCCCGAGGCGCTTGAGGCCGTGCTTGCCGAGAAAGTCCTCATAGGTGCGTCCCTTCTTGTACGGCAGATGCGCAAGCTCGGTCGCCTCGACCACGTGGTCGAGGATGAGTGCCGTGCCAAGTCCGGTGCCGAGACCGAGGAAGAGCATGCGCCCACCCTCGTAGCCGCCGATCGCCTGCATGGCCGCGTCGTTGACGATGCGCACCGGTCGGCCGAACGCACGCGCGAAATCGAAGCCTACCCAACCGGGGCCGAGATTGTGCGGCTCGGCGACCGGGCGCCCATGAACGACGACGCCCGGATAACCGATCGAGATGACATCGTACGGCCAGTCGCGGGCGAGCTCGCGGACGGCCATCACCATTTTGCGCGCGGTCATCTCCAGTCCCGAGGCCACCTCGCGCGCGGTGGACTGCCCGCGCGCCAGCACCTTCACGTGCGTCCCGCCTACATCAATCGCCAGGATGCGTCGCGAACGGTGGAGTGCGGCTCGAGCCATCTATCTGCCTACGCCGAGCGCTGCGTAGCTCTGCTGGGCGCGCGCGACCAGATAGGCGCGAACGGCCGCCTGGCCCGCTTGATCGAGCTCGGAGCCGAATCCGACCATGCCGTGCGATTCGAGCGCACCGTCATTGACGACGGCCTTCCAGAGCGCGGCATTGGAGAGCGCCGCACTGAAGCGCAAATCGGGCACCAGACCCCCCGAGACCGCCGCATCGCCGTGGCAGCTGCTACAGCGCCGTGCGTACTCCTGTGCGCCGGCAGCCGCGAGCCCCGCATCGACGTGCTCGGTAGGCGGGGGCGGAAAGCTCGTCACCGGCACGCTCCCAGGAGGCAAGCGCGCCGAGCCGCCGAGCGCAAAGGTGAGCACGCGGCTGCGGTTGGGCAGATGTCCCGACTTGAAGGCGAGCGCGCCTGCCACGAGCGGGAAGACCCCGCCCCACCCGGCAAGCACGGTCACGTACTGCTTGCCGGCCACGGCGAATGTCATGGGCGCGGCGATTACGCCGGTCTCCACCGGATAGGACCAGAGCTTGCGTCCATCGCTCGCTCGGTACGCGATGAATTCGCCGGCCGCAGTGCCCTGGAACACGAGGCCGCCGGCGCTCGAGAGCACCCCGCCGTCCCAGGGTCCCGGATGCGCTGCGCGCCAGGCCGCGCGCTGCCGCACCGGATCCCATGCAAGCAGATACCCCTTGAGCCCGGCGAGCGCCTGCGCCCTCACCTTCGGGTCCTGCGGCAGGCTCGTCGCCGCCTGGTCGAGTCCCATGTTCGTTCCAAGGCGCTCGGGCTTGAACTTGAGGTCCGCGAGGTACGGGAACGGCATCTCCTGTGCGGGAATGTAGACGAGGCCCGTGAGCGGGCTGAAGCTCATCGGCTGCCAGTTGTGCCCGCCCGAGGCGCCGGGCTCACCGACCCACACCCGTCCGGTGCGCGGATAGAGCGCCTCGGGGTTTACGACCGGCCGACCGGTTTCCCGGTCGACGCCGCGCGCCCAGTTGACCGGCACGAAGTTCGCCGCCGATAGAAGCTCGCCCGTTGCCCGATCGAGCACGTAGAAATAGCCGTTCTTGTCGGCCTGCATGATGACCTTGCGGGACCGGCCGCCGATCGTGAGCGTCGCGAGCGCGAGCCCCTGCGTCGAGTCGTAATCCCACATGTCCCCGGGCGTCGTTTGATAGTGCCACGCGTAACGCCCGGTCGCCGCGTGGACCGCGACGATCGAGGCGCAGAGGAGCGCATCCGTGTCCGCGGCGCGTGCCCAGGGCTGCACATTGCTCGTGCCGAAATAAAGAAGGTCGAGCTTGGGATCGTAGGAGAAGGAGTTCCAGACTGTCCCGCCGCCGCCGCTGCGCCACCAGCTCCCGGTCCAGCTCTTGGCGGCACGCGCCATCTCGGCGGTTTCCCCGCCCTGCGCGGGAGCGCCAGGCACGGTGTAGAACCGCCAGATGAGCCGCCCCGTCGCGGCGTCGTAGGCACTCACATACCCGCGCACGCCGTACTCCGCGCCCGCGTTGCCGATGATGATGCGTCCGGCGACGGCGAGCGGTGCACCCGTGATCGTGTAGGCCTGCCGAGGATCGGTGGTGCGCACCGACCACACGGGCCGTCCGCTGCTCGCATCGAGCGCGATCAGGCGGCCGTCGAGCGTGCCCAGGTATACGCGGCCGCGCCACACCGCGACGCCGCGATTGACCACGTCGCAGCACGCATGGATCGCGGTGCGCCCGGGCACCTTCGGATCGAACTGCCACAGGAGTCGTCCGCTCGCGGCGTCGAAGGCCTGCACCTTGCTCCAGGCACTCGTCGAGTACATGACGCCGTCGATGACTACCGGCGTCGCCTCCTGCCCGCGATGCGTATCGAGATCGTGGTACCAGACGAGCCCGAGCCGCCCCACGTTGGCCGCGTCGATGAGCGCGAGCGCGCTGAAGCGCGTGTCGCCGTAGTCGTGCCCGGTCGTGAGCCAGTTCTGCGGCTCCGCCGCTGGATCCGCGAGACGCGCCGGTGTCACCCACGCGCGTGCTCCACTGTGCGGTTGTGCCGCCGGTACCGCGGCAATGGACGCTGCGCCGAGCGCCGCGAGCGCGCGGATCTTGAGCGAACCCTTCACGCGCTTCCCCTCCACCCGAGCTGCGGGCCTGAACGCGGAGGCCTATCCTAGCAGTCGCCGCGCGCCCGCTGCACCCACCGGTGGAGCGCTCAAACCGCTGCTAGCGCCGCCGCGCTCCGCGCCGCATGCAGAGGCGAGCTTGCAGGCAGCCGCACGGTGAAGCGCGATCCCTGTCCCTCGCGGCTTTCGACCCCGATCGTGCCGTGGTGGAGCTCCACGACCGTGCGCGCAAAGAACAGTCCCACACCCGTGCCGACGATACCGGCGGCGTTGCCGCCACGATGGTAGCGGTCGAAGATGCGCCCGAGATCCTCCGCAGGAATGCCGATGCCGTGATCCGCGACGGTGAGCGCAACCGCGGAGCTCTCCGCCGCGATTGCCACCTCGATCGCCCCACCGGTCGGGGAGTACTTGATCGCATTGCCGATCAGGTTGCTGAAAACCTGGAACAGCAGGTTGCGGTCTCCCCAGGTGGTGACCGGTAGCGCCGGCGCGAAGCGCTCGACGATCTCGGCGAACGGGGCTATCTCGCGCTGCAGCCGGCACACCTCGCGCAGGAGCTGCGCTAGATCCAGGCTCGCGGGATGGAAGTAGAGGGCGACCTCCCCGTCGATCACGCGCGAGGAATCGATGAGATTCTGGATGAGGTGCGTCATGCGCACCACCGCGCCGCGAATCTTGCGCGCCCGCTCCGCGAGCGACTCCGGGGCGAGGCGATCGCGCATCGCGATGAGGCGCTGCGCGTGCGCATCGACGAGCGTGAGCGGCGTGCGGAACTCGTGCGAAGCCATGGAGACGAAGTTGCGCTGCAGGAGGGTGAGACGCTGCTCCTCGGCGAGCTTCTCCTTGAGCATCGTGGCCTGCTGCTCGAGACCGCGGCGGTTTGCCATGAGCTCGACGGCGTTATTGCGAAACACGACGACCGCGCGCGCCATCTCCCCGATCTCGTCGTTGCGCTCGGTGCCCTCGATCGCAATGCGGGTTTCGTTGGCGGCGAGGCGATGCATGCGGCCCGCGAGCGCGCGCAGCGGCGCAGAGATCGAGCGGCTCACGTAGCTCGTTGCCGCCGCCACCGCGAGCGCGGCGAGCGCGATCGTGATCACGATGATCCAGCGCGCCTGACCGTAGGCCGTGTCGGCACGCACGCTCGCTTCCTGCGCGCTCGCGACGTTGCGGTCGGTGAGCGCGCCGAGTGTGTCGCTC
>Ga0335075_10017717_pt1 | contig 10582 bp, 11 predicted proteins | sample Lox_Sample_24_FD_206723 | JGI IMG/M metagenome (GOLD analysis project Ga0335075, IMG submission 206723) | Soil microbial communities from Loxahatchee National Wildlife Refuge, Florida, United States - Lox_Sample_2.4 | ecosystem: Environmental > Terrestrial > Soil > Wetlands | place: USA... | reverse complement strand
TCTCATGCACACGCCGGTAGGCACCGTGATGTCGCGGCTGCACCGCGGACGGCGCCTCCTGCGGCGCCTCCTGACCGACGTCGCCGAACAACGCGGATACACCGCCGTTGCTCAACCGGCCTGACCCCACAGACATCGGTGCCAAGTCCGGCGCTGGCGGCGATGTCGCCACCCACCGAACGAAAGGAGATACCCAGACCAGTTAGCGCGCCTCTACTCCGCTGCTGCGCTCTGAGGAGCACAGCCATCATGTTGTGCTCCTCCAAATCCCCCAATGGGGAGTAGCGCAGACACCGCCTCGGCAACGCGACAACTCAACTAGCGGACCCTGAGACCTGCGATCGCAGCGCAAGAAACACGCTTCCTGCCAAGGAATTACAACCTCGGCATCGAAGATGCATACCAAAATACGTTGTCGGAACGAAGCTTTCGATGATAAACCGAAGGGAAAAACATGCAAAAGTCATTCGAAAACCCGTCCGTTTTCCGCCACCTATGGAAATCGGTGCTCGGGCTAGGGCTGGTAACCGTGGCCCTGGGTGTCGTGGTGCTGGTCTGGCCCGGCAAATCGGTCCTCGTCGCAGCAGCGCTGTTCGGCGTCTACCTGCTGGCCTCGGGCATCGCGCAGGTCGTTGCCGCCTTTATTGTCAAGGTTCCCCGTAGCAGCCGGGTGTTGCTGTTCCTTAGCGGCGTGTTGTCGGTCGCGTTGGGCGTGTTCGCCTTCCACGACTTCAACAACGGCGCTGCCGTCTGGGTCCTGGCCATCTGGATCGGAGTCGGATTCCTGTTCCAAGGTGTCGCGGCGACCGTGTTGTCGATCAACCACAAGGAACTGCCCGAACGTGGCTGGCACATCTTCACCGGAGTGTTGAGCGTGCTCGCCGGCATGGTGGTCATTGCCCTGCCGATCAGCTCGATCGTGATCCTCGCGATCGTCGCCGGGGCATGGCTGGTCGTCATCGGGACCACCCAAATTGTGTGGGCCGTCAAAGCGCGCAAGGCCGGTGCCCAAGTCGAGCACGCTGTCGACTCATTGAAGCCGAGCGCCGTCGGCTAACTCACCGTTCGGCGGGCTGAGGCTGCGGTAAGCGCATCTCAGCCCGCCGAATACCACACAAGGACTCACTATGACAACCCCACCGCGGCTGGCCGATCGCATCACCGCACTCGCCGGCTGCGTGGATCCCTCTGGTTTCGCGCCGTTCTTTGCGCCGGTCATGTTCTCGTTGAACGAGAACCTCTGGCCGGCAATAACTCTGATCGCGTCACTTGTTGCGATCTTGCTCATTGCCTTCGTCATGGTCGGCGGGCGCCAGGAAGCATGATGGGTCAGCGATCCGATCGAATGATTCGTACTACCGGCGATCCATGTCGAACCTGTTACCTCAAACAGTTACCCGGACGAACAATCTTGCCCATGCGTTCCTCTGCGCCACTGAGGGTTTCCTCCGCTTTCGGGCACACTCACGCCGGTGGGAAGACGTCGGCCCGCTGACATGATGCGATCAGCCGGCGCCCATCCGTCGGGCATCGCCGGGTCGCCAGGATCTGCGATGACACGTCGGCCGCTTCGTTGCCACCTAGCCGCACCTTATCCATCCATACGGGCGATGGTGCTGCGCTGCCCGCGCGGCGACCGTAGTAGTCGACAACTAATCACATTCTCATCCGGGCGACGGCCAAGGCTAACCCGCACACCGCGCCGGTGAGTACACGAAAAAAAGGGCGGACCACGACGATGCTCACCTACCTGATTGTTTCCGGATTGTGCCTGCTGCTACTTCTCCACATCGTCAGCAAGGTGTGGCAGAATGCGCTCGAGATATACAGCGCCGCAGACAAGTTCGACAAAGCGCGCGACGTGGCCGCACGAGGACAGCAAGCGATCACCGACAGCGTTCGCAACGCCTCTCGGACAGTTTGGCTGGCATCTTCCGCCCCCAAATACTGCCGTGTCTGGTAACAAAGCGGTGACGCCCCTGACGCCGCCAACCCGATGCAGCCGTAGGCGAATGCCCGGCATACGCCGATCGCTGACCCGCAACCGCATCGTCACCACCAGCGATGGCGTCCCGCTGTGCGTCCGCGACTGGGGATCTCACGATGCTGGCCACACGGTCGTACTTCTGCACGGCTTTTGCTTGAACAAAGATTTCTGGAACATCCAAATGACGCAGCTGATCCGTCACTGGGGCAACAACATCCGGATCATCAGCTACGACCACCGCGGCCACGGCGACTCCGGCGATGCGGCAATGCACACGTACCGCATCGACCGACTCGCCGACGACCTCGCCGAATTGCTGGTAGCGCTTGGCGTTACAGGCCCGCTCACCCTGGTGGGGCACTCCATGGGCGGCATGACCGCCTTGGCCTACCAGAGCCGCCCCGCCACCAAGCGTCCCGCTGAGCCCGAAAGCCTCGTCCTCGTCGCAACCGCCGCAGGAAATCTCGGCTCGCACGGACTCGGCCGTCTGCTGAGCACCCCCGTGACAAGCATGCTCTACCACCTCGTCCACCACATGCCGCGCGCGGGCACCGATGAGGTAGTTCAGTTCCTCACCCGGCCGGTGTGCGCCGCCGTGACCAGACATAGCGGATACGGTGAAGCCCCCCCCCGAAATCGTTGGTCGCTGCGTCCGCAACCGCCATCAACGCCACCCCATCGACGACCAAAGTCGGCTTCCTGCCCGGTCTAAAAAACTACGACTGCTCTCAGACCCTGAGCACTATCACAGCCACAACAACCATCATCAGTGGAGGCGCGGACAAGCTCACGCCGATGTGCCATGCCCGCGAGCTGGCCGCTGGCATCCCGGGAGCGACGCTCATCCACCGGCCCACCGCAGGACACGCGCTTTTGGATGAAGTCCCGCAGGTCGTCAGCGGGGCCATCAGTTCCGCCATCGCCGCCGGCCGACGGGTTGTCGCGGAGACGTCACCCGTCGAAGATGAGGAGCGAGTGTCATGACCCGGCTCGGCAGAGCCTTTGCGCTTATCGCAGTCTACACAGGCGGTTACGCGATCCTGATGCTGAGCAATGGCCAGCTAACCGATTTCGACGTCTCCGCGGGTGTCTGTGCAGCTGCCCTACTCGGGGCCACTCTGTTCGAGTATGTCGTCAGGCTAAGCCGCAAGACGCTCGCGGACGGACGCGCAGCTGTGTGGGAACGTCGCGACCGCGAGGCGTCGCCGATGATCGCCCACCCGCAGCCCACTTCCTGCGACCGAAGTTAGAATCTGTTGGACAGCGGCGTCATCGGTTTCCGGCCTTGCCGCTCTCCCCGCGGGCTGGAGGACCGGGATCGTGCGATTGGCTCCGGACCCGAATCCGACGAGTGGATGCCGGCGGAAACCGCCGTAGCGATTCCGATCCTTCGTCGGCGGCTTCATGTGGCTTCAGCGGGGGCGACCACCACGTCGTTTGAGCGAAGGCAGTGGACCCGCACGGCGACGTCCCCAGGCCCCCGAAGTATTCCGAAGCGCGGAGTTGACTGCCAAATCAGTCGTCGTTTATTCGACGCCAATGACCCGGAAACGACCGGAATTATGCGGTTCTCGCCGGTGTCGTTTCGAGCCGTTGGTGCCCACCCGCAAGGCGCGTGGCCGTCCGGCTACGCATTCGCTAGCGCCGGATCGTGGGTTGGGACCGTCAAGTGCCTGCTAGGAGCTCAAATCGATGCGTAGGTTGGGGTTCAAGTCCCCCCTCGGACACATTAGGTTAGCTAACTAAATCGCCGGAATCCGCTCCGAACGGCATCGGAGCGGGGTTTTTTTGTTTGCCAAAATTGATTGGGCAGAACGTCCCGGCAGTCGATAGTCCTCGGGCGCCACAGTCCACACCCCCATCATCGGCTTCCGGGTCGGCACAGAATCCGCGAGCGTTCACGGGCGCGTCCTCCTCTTCCTGGCCGAAGACATGGAGAAGAATTGCGCCGCACTTCACTACGCGACTTCAAGCCGCCTACCGTGCTACAGCGCGTCAGCCGTTCCTACAGTCGTCGTCGGCCATCGAGGGTCGTCGGGCAGCCAGACATCGAGCACGGGTACGCGGGCTCCTGGTGGGACTGGGAAGTGAACTTCGCCCCCACAGTCGTCGAGGTTGCGCCACCGGGCGATGACGATGTTGGCCAGTTCGGGTGAATAGTGTTGGCTCTCAGCCGGATTGAGAGCGAACTCGATCAGCGCGGGCGCGCCGAGGCTTTGGAGTGTGGCGGCAAGCGCAGGAGCGCGGTTTCCGTGTGTTTGCCAGAAGTAGGTGATCTCCCCTCCCCAATGGGCGAAGAGGGGTTCGACGCCGTCTTCGGATACCGAGATGGTCTCGAGCACTGTTAGCGCCCATATCTCGTTGGTCCGCGCGGCGCGGTGGTCACTGTCCATCAGGGCGCCTGTTATCTGGATGAGCTGCACTTGCGCGGCGGTCAACAGGCCTTCGCGTTGAGCTCGTGCCAACTTGTCGGCGAGGAGTTCCTCGGATGCGGCCCTGAGTCCGTGTTTTCGGATGTCGTCGATCTCGGAGTCGAGCAGACGGGCGCACTGGTAGACAAGAATGCCGCGCTCGGACAGCACGCGCATGATGCGGTTGGACAGGTCGTGTGGAGGTCGTAGATCGACGGTGAAGTTCGTTTGGCAGTCGGGGTGCTGTGCAGCCTCCTGGGCCGCGTCGCGTAGCTCTGGTGGCCAGGTATCGGGTTCGTCGAGCTTGATCTGCTCGCGACGGGGGCTCGCGCTGCTCATACCCGCCAAATCTACTGGCCGCTGCCGAATCTCCGCGTTGCCGCGTCCGCCGTTGCGCGGAGTGGTGGCAAAGAAGTGCCTACGAGCAGATTCGCGGTGCACCCAGTTGATTCGATCGCTCTGGATATCGGGTGAGGTTGGGGTGCGCGGCCGATAACCAGCAGCCACGAGGGTCAGTCAGCGGTCGATCCACCGCGATGGGACTCGGGTGACTCATCGAGCGATCCGACGAGACGTCCGAGCACGTGGCCCTCCAGCGCACCTGCCGCATCCGGCAGCGGCGAGAAGGTCTTCTGCAACGTGTCATTGCGATACGGGCGGGCGACGAGGTCATCGCCCTCCACTTCGTACCTTGCCGACAGTGCGTATTGCGCGACGGTCCCCAGGAGTAGCTTCTGATCACCCACGTCCACGATGAGCTTGCGCATCACTAGAAGCTGGTATTCGCTGGTGAACTGGATTTCGTGTTCTGGTCCAGCTTCGTCTGGCGGGCCAACGACGGTCGTGCCAATGCGGTCCCAGGTAGTGATCACCGCTTGGCCGTTCACGAGCGCCGACGCTTCAAAAACAGCGTCGATTTCACGCCTGGTCAGGGTGGTCAAGTCCGGGATACGGATCGGCGTGGCAGTGTGCTGTTGGATGATTACCAAGGCGCGAAGGTAATCCATGACGTCGTCGGGGAATTTGGGATGTTTTTCGTCGGGGATGTCGCGGTAATCGACGAAGGGGCCCAGTCGTTGAGCGACCTGCAGGGTGTTGGGCGCCGTAAGATCTTGTAAGAACTCGATGGAGGGCAGTGCGGAGACCACCTCGGCGCCGACCAGATTCTCGCGGGTGAAATGCCATGTTCCCGTTTGGGTTTCAGCGTCGCTGAGTACCTCAACAGTGAGAAAGCCGGTGGCGTCGGTGCCGTATTCTCGTGTGCCGGTCCCGTCGGGGCCACGGGTCACCGCGATAGCGAATGACAGCTCTTCACCGGCCGTACCGGCGGGCGTGCGGATCCGGAAGCGGGCGTCGTAGTTCACCCCTGGTGACTGCATCGATACCTCGGCCAAGCCCTGGGTACCCAGGCCTCCGGGTAAATCGGCGTCGACGTGTGCAGGCGCGGTCAACGGAGTGCCGTACTTGCGCCACATGTCGAAGGCGCTCCGGTCGAATGTCGCTGCGGCGCTAGCGAATGTTAGCCGGATCGGGATGGGCCGTTCGTTGAGTGCTTCGGCGAACCGCTGGTAGATGCGGAAGGTGAGCGTCCAGCCGTCTGAGAGTGGTTGTTGGGTCGCGGCCACAAGGTCCGGTGCGGCCACGATCTCGGCTGCGGCGCGATCGACGCCGAATCCCTGCTGGCTGAGGCCGTCGATGATGGCGATGTCCGGCGGGGTCGGATCGACACTGAACGCGTAGAGAAAGTGCGGGTCCTTGTCCAGTGCGTTCTTGAGGTTGTCGAGGTGGCTACGCACATCGGCCGGGGTGAGCAGTTCCCCGGGGGTGGCTGCGGCGGCCCCGGGACCGCGGATGAGCGACACGAGCTCAGTGACGGCCTGGTTGAGTTGCTCGCGCCCACCGTGCAGGTAGTAGTCGACCGCGAAGGGGTGTTCCGCGGCCAGGGTGACGCAGGCTGATCGGCCTTCCCAGTGGATGATTCGTCCCGGCTGGTTGCGCCAGGCGGTGATGACGGCCTTCTCGTCGTCAGTGAGCGGCGGTTGCTTTTTCTCCAGTTTGACAAATCGGGCGTCGTCGTACATTGCGGCGATGACGTTGTCGGGCATCGTGTTGAACCAGTCCAGCTGCGCGTCAATGGTGTTATCGACCGGCGCCAGCAGGTACCAGTCGGCCAGTGGGATGCCGCGGCGGACCAGCCCGATCAGCAGCCGGCGAAACGATTTCTCGACTTGCCCCCTCTGGCTGGCAGTCAGCGTTCCATGGAAGTACTTGATCTGGTAGACGTCGAATGTTTCGGGTGCAGTGGGGTTCGGATTGAGCACGTCGATGCCGTAGTCGCCCCGCGATGGGCGAACGCGCACCGCTCGGCGGTGCTCGTTGTAGAACAGGACAGCCAGAAGCGTTTCAGCTTGGTCGGGTTCGAGCTCGGACCACGAGACCATCACTGGAGGTAGGACCTTTCGTAGATGACTTCCATTGGGCCCGTTGCGGCTCGGCGCAGGATTGTCACGTGCACGCGCGGGATTTCCCCGGTCTGGATCGCGGTGTTGATGAAGTTTTTGGCGTTAGTGGTGCAGACGGATTCGGCGCCGGGGGCCGGGTAGCACATGTCGATCGCGTCGGCGGGGGTGAACCGGCCGCCGAGCGGGTCTTGACCTTTGGCCCATTCGAGACGGAGTTTCCACCAACGGGCGAGGGCGCTTTCGTGGGCTTCCTCTTGTTCGATATCGATGCCGTACACCTCGACGTCGAAGTAGTCGTTGTCGGCGAGCTCGCGAAAGATGTTTGGGCCCTGGAGATGCCAGGTGAGGGTGCCCTCGATGACCACATTCTCCTTGAGGCCGGTGCACGTTTGCCGGATGGGTTCGGCGAGGCGCACTGACTCCAAATGCACGAGTGCGGACAATTCGCGTGGCGCGAGCCCATGGCCGGCGGCGAATGGCGCCATGGCCAGCAGGCGGTCGTAGATGCCTCAGCGATGGCTTGCCTGATGAGGTGGTCCTTGATGATGTCGGCGTCGATGATGCGGTACTCATCGAGGTCGGCGATCCGGGCCTTGAGTAGGGCGCTCTTGCCGGCACCGGGTGGCCCGCTGTGACGATGGCGGTGCGGCCGCCGAGACGGGGATTGGCCTGGCTCAGATACCAGTCGATGGTGTCTTTCTGGAACCGGGCCCGACCGATGTCGCCGCGCGGGTAGAGGCGTGTGGTGCTTTGGTCGGAATCACGATGCAGAGGCGCTCCGGGAGCCGATAAGGCGGTCATCTGGCCGGCGACTTGCGCACGCGGATCAGGGAACTGGTGCATCGCGTTGGCGGTCGGCCAGCTGTTGGAATTCGTGGTCGCTGAGTTGACCCCGGTAGAAGGCCATCTCGATGGCGTCCCAGTCGCCGGTCATGTACGCGTCGGTGGCGACACCATCGATACGGACCACACCCCCGAAGGTGTAACGCCAGTTCATGAGCTGGTCCATCATCTGCTCGGTGGTGATGAGTCCGGCGGTGCGCTGGTCGATGATCTCGGCCGGCTTGACATCAAGCTGGCTGGGGTCGTCGGAGACGCGACGCAGGATGCGCTGGATCGTGGCCTGGGACTGGTTGCCGACCAGGTCGCTGATCTGGCGTTGACTGAGGCCCTTGATGGTGGCGGCTTTGTAGATTTCGCGTTCGAGTTCGCGATCGGCTACGCGCCGGCGGGCTGCGATAGCTGCCAGTCGCTGCTCGGCCTGTTGGGCGATGGTCTGGCTGGCGGATTCGGTAGACATCATCACACCTCCTGATTCATTATGAATCAAGAGGCGTGCGCCGTCAACGACGGCACGTGAGGTTGCCGCAGAAGCGTCCGATAGTCCGCTTGTCGGAGCCGCGGCGGCATCTTCCCAGATGGAAGGCATTTCTTGTCTGTTTTACTTCAATAAAACACAGTACTTCACTGTTATATTGAGGTATGACTATTAAGTGAAGTATGATTCAGGGTATGTCTTGGGCTGAACGAGCCGTGCGCGCGCTCGAAGTGGTACTGCAGCACGACGACGCGCTGCGCGCGCAGCTGCGTCCCGACAGCCCGAACCGCGACGTGATCGTGGAATTCGCCGACGCAGCATTCCGCGTCCGATGGCTGCCGGTCGGTTGGCCTCACCAGGTCGCCGAGGCACTGCACGACGACCCCCGGCCCGACATCCTCGCCGCGCCCTCCATGTCACCCGGTGCCCGGAAGGGTGCCCGCGACGCCGGCGTTGGCTGGGTCGATGAGTCGGGCGCGGCCTCGATCAACTACCGCAACCCGAAAACGGGAACGGTCGTCAGGATCGAGACAACCGGCATTCCGCCGGTGCCGCTGGACACGCGGCTGGGCTGGCGCCCCGCCACCCTCGCCGTGTGCGAGGCCCTCCTGGCGAAGGAAGCCGCGCCCACCGTCTCCTCGGTGGTGGAGAGAACCGGCATATCGACCGGCAGCGCCACCGAGGCGTTGAAGTTCCTCGAGAAGGATGGCCATCTCGAAAGCGCCGTCGCGCGTGGGCCGAGGTCGGCCCGCCAGATCGTTGACCGCGATGCGCTGCTGGACGCCTATGCCATCGCCGCCGAACGGTTGCGGTCAGCGATTTCACTGCGGGTGGGGATCCTGTGGCGTCACCCGGTCGTGGATGCCGCTGAATTCGGTAAGACTATGGCGCGCAACGGCATCGCCTGCGCAGCCACCGGCGCCTTGTCGGCAAGTGTGATGGCCCCGCTGCAGACCGAAGTCAGTCCTCTTGAGGTTTACGTGTCGGGACGGACGCCAAGCGATCTTGGCCGGGCGGCCTATGCCGCGGGCCTGAAACCGATTGACGGCGGCCGGCTGCTGTTGCGCCCGTTCCCAACGCCAGCTGGCGACAAGCTCACCATGGTCGACAACGTCCATGGTTTGCGGTCGATGTTGTGGCCGCGTGTTTACGCGGACCTGCGCACGACCGGCGTGCGCGGCGAAGACGCCGCGCAACACCTACGTGAGGAGAAAATGTCCGATGACTGCTGAAGAACCCGAGCGATCCGAAGCAGGACGCCGAGCAGCTGAACTCGCGCTGGTACGCGTGGTGCACCATTACGGCGGAACCCCTGAGTTCGTCCTACTCGGCGGCCTCGTCCCAGGGCTGCTGTGCGCTGGTTCGGATCGCCGACACGCCGGAACGACCGATGTCGACGTTCAGGTCGACCTGGAGATCGCCGGTGGCGCCGTCGAGGCTGGTCGCCTCGAAAAGGCGCTGCGGAACGCCGAATTCCAGCCAAGCGGTCAGTACGTCTGGCGCTGGCAACTCGTCGACTCGCCCACCGTCATCAAGTTCGAGCTCCTCGCCGACCTCGGTGATCAGCCGAACGAGGCCGTCATCGAGTTCGCCGAATGCGACGAGCTCGGGGCCGTGAACCTGCGCGGCACGGGTTACGCGGCCCGGGACACCGTGATTCACAAGCTCAGCGCCAAGGATCACGGAACCTGGCTCAACGCCGAGATCAACGTCACCGGGTTGGCGGGCTTTCTGGTTGCCAAGATGGCCGCGGCGCATGGACGGCATAAGCGCAAGGACTGGTACGACATCGCGTTCGTGCTGCTGCACAACGACCACGGCGACCCCACCGCAGTGGCGGCGCGGGTTCTCGAGGTGTTCCCCGATGCGATCGGCGCGATCCGCACCTGGGTGCTGGATCTGCGGGCCAACTTCGCGGACGCGGGCACCCAGGGAACCGAGGCCTACGTCGCACAGATCACAACAGACCACCCCGAGCTCGACTCGGCCACGGCGGCCGCTGACGCTCAACTGGCCGTCGGGGCGTTTACGGAGCGTCTCCTCGGTTGACGCGTGGGCCTGCCGCTACAAGCTGGGAGGTTCATCGGGTTGCCCGCAGCTTGTCGCTCCGCTCCATGATCGACGGGAGCTGATCGAGCCGTTGGTGCCCACCCCGCAAGCGGGTGGCCGTCCGGCGATGCATTCGCGGCGATCGGATCGTGGGTTGGACCGTAAAGTCCCTCCTAGGAGCTCAAATCGATGCGTAGGGTTAGTGGGCAAGTCCCCCCTCGGACACCCCTGCGATGTCTCGGGACATCGTGCACATGTGTCTTGGGACATCGTTCACGGTTTGGCTTGTGGTTGGTAGTCCTTGGTCGGGTCGAGGTGAAGTTCTCGCAGTAGTTGCCCGTCGGTGGTGGTGATC
>Ga0335075_10017715_pt1 | contig 10582 bp, 8 predicted proteins | sample Lox_Sample_24_FD_206723 | JGI IMG/M metagenome (GOLD analysis project Ga0335075, IMG submission 206723) | Soil microbial communities from Loxahatchee National Wildlife Refuge, Florida, United States - Lox_Sample_2.4 | ecosystem: Environmental > Terrestrial > Soil > Wetlands | place: USA: Florida... | reverse complement strand
CCCGAGGCCAGGCGCTAGCCCGCCGGGGCCTCGCGGCCCCTCCGCGGCAGACAAGGTGACGGGCGGCAGACGAGGTGATCGGAGTGCGGGACACACGGCGGACCCGTGTGGTCCTCATCGTGCTGCTGCTTGCGGCGCTCGCGCTGATCGCGCTGAACTACTCAGACGGGTCCAACTCGGTCGTGCGCGGAGTGCGGAACGCGGGCGGCTCGGTGTTCGGCGGCGCGGAGCATGCGGCTAGCTCGGTGTCCAGATTTTTCTCGGGCGGAAGCTCGGCAAGCTCCAGTCAGGTCAAGAACCTGCAGGAGCAGGTCATGAGGCTGCGCACTGAGCTCGGCCAGGAGCAGCTGAGCAAGGCCGACTACTCGGAGCTGCACAAAATGCTGCAGCTGGCGGGCGCGGCACAATACAAGATCGTGGCTGCCAGCGTCATCGCGGTTGGCACTGGCTTCCAGCAGACTGTCACCATCGACGTCGGGAGCTCTGACGGCGTCAAGGCCGACGAAACCGTGGTGAACGGGCAGGGGCTGGTGGGCGAAGTTACGTCGGTGACGCCGACGACGGCGACTGTGGAGCTGGCGAGCTCCGCGTCGTCGGTAGTCGGCGCTGCGGTCTCGCCGAGCGGTCAGCTGGGCTGGGTGACCGGTCCCGGCAAGACGAACGGCGGAAGCGGCCTCATGCGGCTGCAGATGCTCAGCTCGCAGGCGGCGCTCAAGACCGGCGAAGCAGTCGTCACGTCGGCGTCTGTGAAGGACAAGCCGTACGTACCGGGCGTGCCGATCGGCGAGATCACGAAGCTGGTCGAGGTCAACGGAGCGCTGACCGAGGCGGCTCTGGTGCGTCCCTACGTGAATTACACAGCCCTCGGGGTCGTCGGCGTCGTGATCGTCCCGCCTAAGCACAACCCGCGGTTCGCCGCGGTTCCGCCGCTGCCGCATCCCGGCCCGACAGTCACCGTGACCGTAACAGCCAAGCCGGGCGCGCACAAGCCCAGCTCGTCGCCGACCCCCACGACGGGCGGCTGACGTGCGCAAAGTCTGGCTTGCCCCGGTCGTCATCGTCACCGGGATCGTGGTGCAGCTCACAGTGCTCAACGGGCTGCGGCTGCCCGGCGGCGGCGTGCCCGATCTCGTGCTCGTGCTCGTGGTCGCGCTGGCGATCACCGAGGGGCCGATGGCGGGGATGATCATCGGCTTCGCGGCCGGACTCTGCCTCGACATCGCCCCGCCGGGCAGTGAGCTGCTCGGTCAGTATGCGCTCGTGTTCTGCCTCGCGGGCTGGGCCGCCGGACGGCTGTCCAGTGCGGCCGGGCGGTCGGCTGTCCGCGCGCTCGTGATCGCGGCCGCGGTCACCGCACTCGCCGAGGCTCTCGCAGCCGGCGTCGGGCTCGCGCTGGAGCCAGCCGCGGTGACGACCGCCGCGGTGCGCGAGGTGCTTCCCACCACAATCGGCTATGACCTGCTGCTCTGCCCGTTCGTGCTGTACCTCATCGTGCTCGCGACCGCGCTGCTCTCCGAGGGCATCGCGAGCGCTGGTCTCGCTGGCGTCCTGGCCACTCCGACCCGATCGGAGCGCGCGGCGGCGCGCAGGCGCCGCAAGCTGCTCGAGCCCAGACTCGGCCGTGCTGCCGTCCGGCCTGGCGACGGCTGGCTCGGCGGCGGCCCGCGGGTGCCCTACGGCACCCGCGACGCGCATCCGTCGAACCGCGCTGGCGTGCGGCTCCGCCCGGCGAACGGCGTGGCCGGTTCGGCGACAGGTCTTGTCCGGACTCCCGGCCGCGCCGTGCATGCCCCCGTGAACCTCAAGCTGGCGGGCCGGAAACGGCGGGACGGCGCTATCGCTAACCCAGTCGGCACCGGCCTGGGCCAGCACTGGCGCCCGAGCCGCCATCCCGGCCTGCTTGCCGGCGCCCGCCCGCAGTTCCGGCCGCAGGCCGGGCAGCCCGGCGGCTCGGCCAGCGGACAGCTGCGGATCACTGCGACCGCGCGGCGACCGCAGCCGGCCATCCGGTTCGCCGCCCATCGCGGTGATGCGACGGTCGGCCGGACACTCGGCTCGGGCAGACTGGCATCGCCCGGCGCCACGCCGCGGCTGCGTACCGGAGCGACCCGGTCCGCGGCCGCCACGACCAGCCGCGCCGCGGTGGTGCCGCGGCTGCAGTTCCGTGCTCCGCCGAAGCGTAGAGCTACCCGTTCGGCGGCCGCTCCCCGCTTCCGCCGGAAGGCCTTCTCGCTGTGGCCCTCGTCGGCCGGGACCGGCCTGGTATCCGGGGGAGTGCTCAGCGCCAGCACGTTGCGCACCCGCAGGCATCCTGCGGCCGCACCCCGGTTCCGCCGCAAGGTCTTCTCACGCCGGTCCGCGGCGGAAGGCACCGGGCTGGTGTCGGGTGGAGTGCTAGGCGCCAGCACGTTCCGCGCTCGCCGACGTCCGGCCGCACCCCGGCTCGGCCTGGTGAAGCGCCGCGGCGGTGCCATGATGATTGGCGGGTCGGGCGGCAGCGCGCTACGACGGCCGCCGCGCCCCGCAGGCAGGCGGCCGCGGTTCGGCTACGGCAGACGGTCGGTGCTGTCGTTCCTCGCCGGCCGCCGGATCGGCGGCCGGTGGCTGGCACGCAGGCGAGCGGGAAGCCGGTCCGGCGTCTCGCTGATCGGAAGGCGGACAGGAGGAGTGCGGTGATCCCGGCATCGAAGCGCCGGCTGGTGAGCGTGACCCTGATTGTGGCGGGGCTGCTGGGGCTGCTCGGAGTCCGCCTGTACTACCTGCAGATTCAAGACCGCACTTCCTACATCGCGCTGGCGAACCAGGATCAGATCCGGGACATCGTCGAGCCGTCGGTGCGCGGCGAGATTCTGGACGACACCGGCCAGACGATCGTCGGCAACCAGTCTGAGCTCGTGGTCGCCGTCAACATGGCCACGCTGTCTGAGGAATCCGACGGCGGCACCGCGGAGCTCGCCCGGCTGGCGAAACTGCTGAAGATCAGTACCGCGACCATGCGCGAGCGAGTCCGGTTGTGCACCGCGGGCGTCTCACAGCCCTGCTGGCAGGGCTCGCCGTACCAGCCGATCCCGGTCGCGGAGAACATCTCGCAGACGGTGGCACTGCAGATTCTGGAAAATCAGGGCGAGTACCGGGGCGTGACCGCCAACATCCAGCCGGTGACGTCCTACGATCAGCCCCTCGCGACCTCGGCCGCGCAGCTTGTCGGCTACCTGCAGCCGATCACTGCGACCGAGCTCAAGGCACTCCACGAGCCAGTCACCGGATTCTCCGGCGACGACCTGGTCGGGCAGTCCGGCCTGGAAGCGCAGTACGACAAGCAGCTGCGCGGCACCACCGGCGTCAACGAGGTCGCCGTCAACGCCTCCGGGCAGGTCACCTCCACGATCAAGGACGTCCAGCCGGTTGCCGGCGACGACCTTGTCACGAGTATCAACGGCAAGCTGCAGGAGGAGACCGAGAACATCCTGGCCAACTCGGTCCAGCAGGCACAGGCCGCCAATCCCGGCGCCAACTCGGGGGCGGCCGTGGTAATGACCACAAAGGGGCGGATCCTCGCGATGGCCAGTTACCCGACGTATAACCCGAGTGTCTGGTCCGGCGGCATCTCGGAGAAGGAGTTCAAGCGTCTGTTCGGCACCGCGGACGGCGAGCCGATCCTGGAGCGCGCGACCCAGGGCCAGTATTACCCCGGCTCCACGTTCAAGGTCACGACGCTGTCGGCCGGAATCAAGTCCGGCGACTCGCTGTACTCCGACTATGACTGCCCGGCCTCCATAACCGTGGACGGCCACACGTTCAACAACGACTCCGGCAACGAGGGCGAGATGTCGCTGCATCAGGCCCTCGTCGTGTCCTGTGACACCGTCTTCTACGAGATCGGCTACCAGCTCTGGCTGAAGGACGACCGCAAGGCCAACGACGTGACGAGCCCGAAGGCCCCGGTTCAGTTCGAGCAGAAGATCGAGATGGACTGGGGGTTCGGCAAGAGCACGGGGATTGACCTTCCCGGCGAGAACATCGGCACGATCCCGACCCGGGAATGGCTGTACTACTTCTGGAAGGACAACGCCCACCAGGGCCAGAACTGGTGCAAGAACGGCAAGGCGAACGGCAGCTACGTTCAGCAGATCGAATATGACGATTGCCTGGACGGCAACATCTGGGAGCCGGGTCAGGCGATCATCGCCTCTATCGGCCAGGGCTACGTGGCCGTCACGCCCCTGCAGCTCGCGGACGCCTACGCTGCGATCGCCAACGGCGGCACGCTGTACAGCCCGCGCATCGGCGAGGAACTGCTCAGCCCGGCCGGCAAGGTCGTCGAGAAGATCACGCCGCCGGTAGCCGGGCACGTGCCCGCCAGTAAGACGACTCTCGCCTATATCCGCGATGCGCTGCAGGGCGTGGTCACCTCGGGCACGGCGGCCGGCACCTTCAGCGGCTTTCCGCTGAGCAAGGTCTGCGTGGCCGGCAAGACGGGTACCGCTCAGGTCGAGGCCAGCAACGACACGTCGGTGTTCGCGTCGTTCGCGCCGTGCAACGATCCGAAGTACGTCGTCCTGATGATGATCCCTGACTCTGGTTACGGCGCTGATGTGTCCGGTCCCGGAGTCCGGCAGATCTGGGACGCCATTTACGGCCTGCAGGGCCAGACCGCCGCGCTGAAGAATGGGAACCTGCCAGCGCTGCCGACGATCAACCCGGCCGGAAAGGTCGTGCAGACTACCGCGGCCGTCACCGGAAGCGGGCGGCTCGGTGCCGTGCAGGACGGTCTCGGCCCGGGCACGCCTTTGTATGCGCCGGCTCTGCCCGCCGATACGGCGATCGGCGGCAAGCCGCGACGAGGTGACCGATGACGTCGTGGCGCAGCTTCCCTGACGTCGCCAGCCGACGCGGGGCACCGCCGGTCCCGGGCTCGTCCGCTTACCGCGGCCTGGCGCCGGTGCGCCTCGACGGGGGCAGCGCGCGGCGAATCGGCTTCCGCTCCGGACCGGATTTCGGCGGCGGGCGCAGGCGCCGGATCCGGCGGTTCCTGCAGCAGCTATTCGGGGCCGGCTCGCCGCTGCGCCAGCTGGACTGGATCCTGCTTGGCGCCGTGCTGGCGCTGAGCCTGGTCGGGACTTTGCTGGTGTGGTCGGCGACGGCCACCAGTGGCCTGAATAGCTCGGACCCGTTCCTCACCAAGCAGCTGCTCAACGTGGCTATCGGGCTGGCACTCATGGCCGGCGTCAGCATGCTCGACTATCGCCAGTTGCGCATGTACGCCCCCGTGGTCCTCGCCTTGTCCTGCCTCGGGCTGCTGGTCGTGCTCGTCGGCGGCCACGTCGTGAACGGGGCGAAGTCCTGGATCTTCCTGCCCGGCGGCTTCCAGATCGAGCCGTCGGAGTACGCCAAGCTCTCGATCATCCTGGTCGGCGCGACGATCCTGGGGAGCATCCGGCAGGGCGATACCCGGCCGCGGCTGCGCTCTGTCGCCATCATGCTCGGGATCTGCCTTGTCCCGCTGGTGCTCGTCGTCGCCGAGCCAGACCTCGGCGTGGTCATGCTCATGCTGGCGCTGATCATCGGCCTCATTGCCTTGTCCGGGATCAGGCTGTACTGGCTTGGCGGCCTCGTGGCGGCCGGGGCGCTCGGCGTTGTGGCCGTCGTAAAACTGCACCTGCTCAAGGCCTATCAGGTCAGCCGCCTGACCGCCTTCCTCAACCCGTCGGCGGACCCGCGCGGCACCGGCTACAGCGCTTATCAGTCAAAGATCGCGATCGCGTCCGGAGGGTGGACAGGCCAGGGCCTGTTCCATGGTCAGCTCATCGCCGGCGGCTTCGTCCCCGAGGCGCACACCGACTTCATCTTCTCAGTGGCCGGCGAGGAAACCGGGTTCGCCGGCTGCCTGGTGATCATCGTCTTGCTCGCCATCGTGCTCCTGCGCACGATCCGGATCGCTGCTCGCGCGGACGATCAGTTCGGCATGCTCGTCGCGTCGGGCATCGCGATCTGGTTCGCCGTTCAGTCGTTCATCAACATCGGGATGACCATCGGCATCATGCCGGTCACCGGGCTGCCGCTGCCGTTTGTCTCCTACGGCGGCTCGGCCATCTTTGCCGACATGATCGCCATCGGCGCGCTGCAGACCGTGTACCGCCACCGGTCTGTCTTCAGCTGAGCCGCGAGCAGCTGGGCCGCCAGCAGCTGAGCCGCCGGCAGCTGAGACATCAGCAGCCGAGCGGCGCCCCCGGGCCAGCCTGAGCGCCACCCAGCCCAGGATGGCGGCCACCAGGGTCGCACCGCAGGTCCAGCCGAGCGCGGCGGTGCCCACGCCGACGTACTTGAGGCCGGAGGCGAAGATCACGAACGTGATCACCGGCCTGATCACCTTGTCAGGCGCCCGCGAGGACAGCAGCGATCCGGCCAGGACCGCCGGGACGCTGCCGATGACGATAGAGATCGTCACGCCGAACTGGACCGACCCGAAGATCAGCGCACCCGCCGCGGCGGCGAGGGTCAGCGGCACGGCCTGGGTCAGGTCGGTGCCGACCAGGCGCCCGGCGCTGATCATCGGGTAGAGGAAGAGAAGCAGGACGATCATCAGGGAGCCGGAGCCCACCGAGGTAAGGCCGACGATGACGCCGCCGATCATGCCGATCGCGACAGTCGGCAGCGGCTTCACCACCAGATCTCGCAGTGCCGCCTGGCGATCCTTGCCGCCGCGCAGGTCAAGTACGTACCGGATCACCATGGCCGCGGCGCCGGTCAGCAGGGCTGCGCCGAGGGCCTGCTCCACGCGCGCGGGCGCCGCCGAGCCGCCGCCCAGCAGGTGCAACAGGTAAGCACCCAGGACGGCCATCGGCACCGAGCCGACGGTGAGCCACCCGACGAGGCGGTAGTTCACCGTTCCCCTGCGCATGTGCACGACAGCGCCGACGGGGCGCATCAGCACCGCCGCCACCAGGTCGCTGGAGATGGCGCTCGGGGCTTTCACCCCGAAGAGCAAGATCAGCATCGGCGTCATCAGCGCCCCGCCGCCCGCCCCGGTCATGCCGACGAGCAATCCGACAACCGCGCTGCCCAGCACGATGTAGGGATCGATATGCACCGCGAACCTCCGGCTGCAGTGTTGCAGAACTACCACGTTTCTGGATAGGAATAGTTCTGTAAGGTACCGGACTATGCGGCCAGATCGGCCGCTTTCGGCGGCTCGGGTAACCGGCCAGCACAGCTACTGCCCGGCGTCGGTACCCTGTAACCGTGCCTGTGCAGTCGGTGTACCCCCTGCTCGAGCCGCTGCTTCCGCTGGTACGCAAGCCCGTCCAGTACGTCGGCGGTGAGCTGAACTCGGTCGTCAAGGACTGGGAGTCCTGCGACGTCCGCTGGGCTCTCATGTACCCGGACGCTTATGAGGTGGGCCTGCCGAACCAGGGCGTGCAGATCCTGTACGAGGTCCTCAACGAGCGCGAGGGCGTCCTGGCGGAGCGCACCTACAGCGTCTGGCAGGACCTGGAGGCCCTGATGCGGGCCCGCGGCGTCCCGCAGTTCACCGTGGACGGCCACCGGCCGGTGCGCTCGTTTGACCTGCTCGGCGTCAGCTTCGCGACCGAGCTCGGCTACACCAACCTGCTGACGGCGCTTGACCTGGCCCAGATCCCGCTTTCCGCCGCTGACCGGGGACCTGATGACCCGGTCGTCCTCGCCGGCGGCCACGCGGCTTTCAACCCCGAGCCGATCGCCGAGTTCATCGACGGGGCAGTCCTCGGCGACGGGGAGCAGGCCGTGCTGGCCATCACGGAGCTGGTGCGGACCTGGAAATCGGCCGGCCGGCCCGGCGGGAGGGACGGCCTGCTCGAGCTGCTCGCGGCGCGCGGCGGCGTGTACGTGCCGCGGTTCTACGACGTGTCGTACGGCACGGACGGGGCAATCAGCAGCGTGCTGCCGAACCGGCCCGGAGTGCCCCGTTCGGTCGGCAAGCACACCGTCATGGACCTGGATTCCTGGCCGTACCCGGCCAGACCGCTGGTGCCGCTGGCGGAGACGGTGCACGAGCGGTTCAGCGTGGAGATCTTCCGTGGCTGCACCAGGGGCTGCCGGTTCTGCCAGGCTGGCATGATCACGCGCCCGGTGCGGGAGCGGTCCATCACCACCATCGGCGCCATGGTGGATGCCGGCGTGAAAGCGAGCGGCTTCAGCGAGGTCGGGCTGCTGTCGCTGTCCAGCGCGGACCACAGCGAGATCAACCAGATCGCCGTCGACCTTGCCGATCGGTACGAGGGAACCAACACGGGGCTGTCGCTGCCGTCCACGCGGGTCGATGCGTTCAACGTCACCCTGGCCGACGAGCTGTCCCGGAACGGCCGGCGATCCGGCCTGACGTTCGCGCCGGAAGGCGGCTCGGACCGGATCCGCAAGGTGATCAACAAGATGGTCGACGAGGACGACCTCATCAGGACGGTGACCACTGCCTACGCCAGCGGCTGGCGGCAGGTAAAGCTCTACTTCATGTGCGGCCTGCCGACCGAGACCGACGAGGACGTGCTGGCCATTGCCTCACTCGCGCAGCGGGTGATCCAGGCCGGGCGCTCGGCAACCGGGCGCAGCGACATCCGCTGCACCGTGTCGATCGGCGGGTTCGTCCCCAAGCCGCACACGCCGTTCCAGTGGGCGCCGCAGTGCGATTCCGAAACCGTCGACGCGCGGCTGAAGGCGCTCGGGGCGGCCATGCGGGCCGACCGGAAGTACGGGCGGGCCATCGGCTTCCGCTACCACGACGGCAAGCCGTCCGTCGTCGAGGGCCTGCTGTCGCGAGGTGACCGGCGCGTGGCCAAGGTCATCCGCGCGGTCTGGGAGGACGGCGGGCGTTTCGACGGCTGGAGCGAGTCCTTCTCCTACGAGCGCTGGGAGAAGTGCGCCGAGGCTGCGCTGGCCGCGGACGGCGTAGACCTGGCCTGGTATACGACCCGCGAGCGCGGCTACGACGAGGTCCTGCCTTGGGACCACCTGGACGCCGGACTCGACCGGGACTGGCTGTGGCAGGACTGGCTGGCCGCCATCGACCCGGCCGGCGCCGAGGAAGTCGACGACTGTCGCTGGACGCCCTGTTTCGAGTGCGGCGTCTGCCCGGCGATGGACACTCAGATCGAGACCGGCCCCACCGGGAAGCGTCTGCTGCCGCTCAGCGTTGTGGATAACAGCGCTGCTCACACCAGTGGGCCGCAGGAAGGTCGTCGGTCACAGGCAGCTTCTCAGCCAGAGTCGGCCACTCCGCCAGAGGTTGCGCCAGAGGCGGGCAGGGCGCCGGCGTCAGCCGGTGCTGCCGCCGCCCGCGGGGACGGTTAGCAGTGGCCCGCCAGCAGCGGCAGCCACCGCGTCCCTCCGGCCCGGCGCCGCTGCCTGCGGTGCAGCGCCTGGTAGTTAGGTACGCTAAGCGTGGCAGGATGCGGTTCGCGAGTCACAGGGATATCGCGCGTGCAGTGGAACGGGGAGTTCGGCGAGCCGGGCTTCCGGTCGCCCACTCTGCCGGCTTCTCCCCGCATCCGAAGATCTCCTACTCCGGCGGTGCCCCGACGGGCGCCGCGAGCGAGGCTGAGTTCCTGGAGATTTCCCTCACGGCAGCAGTGGATCCCGGCGTGTTCGCCGGTCAGCTGGATGCTGCGCTGCCCGACGGGATCGACGTGATCGAGGTCAGTGACCTGGCAGTGGCGCCCGCGCCGCGGCTGGAGGCCTCGGAATGGCAAGTCGTGCTGCCCGGAGTCACGCCAGCTGACGCGGCACGGGCAGCAGAGGCGTTCATGGCCGCCGCGCACGCGGAGGTCGATCGCCTCACCAGTAACGGAGTCCGCAGGCTCGACACCCGAGCCGGGGTGGTATCGCTCGAGGCAGATCGGCGTGCCACTGCGGACGAGCAACAGGGATGTGCGATACTTCGAATGGTTGTTCGGCATCTGACACCCGCCGTGCGACCCGAAGACATCCTGGTTGCGCTTCGCGACTCATCGGCCCTCGTGCCATCGTCACCCGCCGTGGTGACACGTCTGGCGCAGAGGCCGCTGGTCGCTGATGATGCTGCCGCCGCGGAGGCCAGCGTGCCTAGTTCTGGCGATCCGGCTACCAAGCCGGTGACCGAGCAGGCAGCGTCGGCCGGCCACCCGGGGAGTCAGTCCCCGGTGGCTCAGCCCGCGGCGGAGGCGACCCGGCCAGACAGGCGGGGCGCTTCGCAGGGACAGGTATTGGCAACGTGCCTGGAGGGCGAGAACGCCGCAACGGCGGCCGCCCTTCCAGACAGCGCGTACGAACAGCTCCCGCGTGGCGCGGAGCGGCCAGGACAGGCCGACTGCGCCCGGGAGCCTGACGGGAGAGAACGCCCGAATGCTCGAGATCGAGCGACAGAACAGAGAGTCAGCTGATGGGCCAGTCGGATCAGGAGGTTCGGCTGGTATCTCGGTGACGTCCGCGCAAGCGGAGTCCACCCGAACGTCAGCGGCGGCAAACGACGACACGACCGGCAGCACGCCCAAGCGCACCCGCCGGGCAGTAACCAGACCGGCTGGCCCGCCTGCGGCTGAGCCGACCCCGGCGCCGGCGGTCGAGACAGCCG
>Ga0335075_10017714_pt1 | contig 10582 bp, 6 predicted proteins | sample Lox_Sample_24_FD_206723 | JGI IMG/M metagenome (GOLD analysis project Ga0335075, IMG submission 206723) | Soil microbial communities from Loxahatchee National Wildlife Refuge, Florida, United States - Lox_Sample_2.4 | ecosystem: Environmental > Terrestrial > Soil > Wetlands | place: USA: Florida... | reverse complement strand
CTGGTGCCACGGGCTGGCGATCAAGCCCGGTAAGCCGACCCTGCTGGCGGAGTGCGCCGGGCGGCCCATCATCGGGCTGCCCGGCAACCCGCGGTCGGCACTCGTCGTGTTCCGGCTGATCGGGACGCCCGTCGTGTGGCTGGCCAGCGGCTGCACCGTGCCGCCGCCGCAGCCGTCGGCGCGGGCCAGGCTGTCCCGGGACCTCGCGTCCGCGACCGGACGGCTCGACGTCATCCAGGTGACGATGGGCGAAGACGGGGTAGCGACCCCGGTGTTCGGGCTGTCGGCGCTACTGTCGGTGCTGACAGCGGCGGACGGCTACATCGTGATTCCGGAAGACGCGACGGGCCTCGACGCGGGCAGTGAGGTGGACGTGATCCTGTATGCCTGAGGGGCGCGGCGGACCGAACAGCCCGTTCATCCGAGACGTGCCCGCGGCCCGGGCGCTGGACGCCTGGCGCGCCGCCCGCGAGGCCGCGGGCTGTCCGGAGCGTCTCCCGGCCATCACGGTGCCGGTCACCGAGGCCGGCGGGCTCGTCACCGCCGCGCCAGTGTGGGCGGTCCGGTCCTCGCCGCCGTTCGACGCGGCGGGCATGGACGGCATCGCGGTCCGGTCCGCCGACACGCTCGGCGCGAGCGAGACCACGCCGGTATGGCTGCCGCCGGACGGCTACGACGTCGTTGACACTGGCGACCCGATGCCCGACGGCCGGGACGCGGTGATCATGCGCGAGCACGTGCACTACGACGGCGACCGGGCCGAACTGCGCGCCGCGGTCCCCCCGTACCAGCACGTCCGGTCGATCGGCGAAGACGTCAGTGCCGGGGAGCTGCTGCTTCCCGCGGGACACCGGCTGCGGGCCGCCGACCTGGCGGCGGCGGCGAGCGCTGGGCAGACACGACTGTCCGTTCGGGAAAAACCGGTTGTCCTCATCCTTCCGACCGGCGATGAAGTGCGGCCGATCGGCACGGAGACGGGGCCGGGGGAAATCCTCGACACGAACTCGCTGATGATGGCCGAGCAGGCGCGGGAGGCCGGGTGCGAGGCGCGGTGCCTGCCGATCGAGCCTGACGACCCGGAGCGGATCGCCGCGGTCGTCCAGGCGGCCGTCGCCGACTGCGACCTGCTGATCGTGATCGCGGGGTCGAGCGCCGGGCGGGACGACTACACCGCGCGGGTGGTCGCGTCCGCCGGGACGCTGGCCGTGCACGGGGTCGCCGTCCGCCCCGGGCATCCGGTGGTGCTCGGAGTCGTCGGGCAGACGCCGGTGCTCGGCGCGCCGGGTTACCCGGTGTCGGCGGCGCTCACCTTTGAGATCTTCGCGGTGCCGCTGCTCGCGGAGCTGTCCGGCGCCCCGCCGCGGCAGCGGCCGAGGACGCAGGCGCGGCTGGCGCGCAAGCTGGCGTCGCCGCTCGGCATGGACGACTGGGTGCGGGTACGGCTCGGTTCCGTCGGCGGGTCCCTGGTGGCGACGCCGCTGCCGCGTGGCGCGGGGGTGCTGACGTCGCTGGTCCGGGCTGACGGGCTGCTCGTCGTGCCGGCCGGGGTCGAGGGCCATCACGCGGGTTCTTCGGTGGCGGTCGAGCTGTTGCGCGGGCTGGACGAGATCGCCAGGACGATCGTGGCGATCGGGTCGCACGACCTGGTCCTCGACCTGGCGTCGTCCGCGCTGCGGGCCGACGATCCGATGGTGACGCTCGCGTCGTCCAACGTCGGGTCGCTCGGCGGGCTCGTGGCCCTGCGCGACGGGCTGTGCCACATCGCCGGGTCGCACCTGCTTGACCCGGAGTCCGGGCAGTACACGCTGCCGTACGTGGACCGGGTGTTCGGCCCGGCGGCGGGCGACGTGGCCGTGGTCCGGCTGGTGGAACGGTCCCAGGGGCTGATGGTCGCGGCCGGCAACCCGCTGGGCATCACCGGGCTGCCGGACGTCAGCAAGCCGGGTGTCCGCTACGTGAACAGGCAGCGCGGCGCTGGGACCCGGGTGCTGCTCGACGTCATGCTCGGGCAGCTCGGCATCGCCCCGTCGTCGATCGAAGGGTACGCGCGGGAGGAGCCCACCCACCTGGCGGTGGCGGCGGCGATCGCGTCAGGCCGGGCCGACGTGGGGATGGGGATCATGGCGGCGGCGCGGCCGTTCGGGCTGGACTTCGTGCCGCTCGCCACGGAACCGTACGACCTGGTCGTCGCGCCTGGCGCGCTGGAGTCGGCGCAGCTCGCGCCGCTGTGGGCGCTGCTGCGGTCGGACCGCTTCAAGGCGTCGGTGGAAGAGCTCGGCGGCTACTCCGCGAAGGACATGGGGCGTCATGTCAGATCACCAGGCACACCCTGACCTGGCCGAGCAGGCGCTGGCGTTCTGCCGGGCCAGCATCGGGGACTGGACCGGCCGCGCGGTCCGGATGCTCGCCGAGACCCCTGAGCTCGCCAGCGCCGGCTTCATGACCGCGGTAGTGCTAGGCGATGAGGCCCGGGTACGCGACGCGATCACGCGCGATCCGGCGGTCGCTACTCGCCCCGACACCGGCACCGGGTGGACACCGCTGCACGTGGCCTGCGCGTCCCGCTGGCACCGCCTGGATCCGGCCCGGGCCCCGGGGCTGGTGGAAGTGGCGCGGCTGCTGCTCGACGCCGGCGCCGACCCGGCGGCGAGGACGCGCGGGCCGCGGGCCGGCTGGACGCCGCTGCGCTGCGCGGTCGCCGGCGCGGCCAACGCGGACATCGTCCGGCTGCTGCTCGAGCGGGGCGCCGTCCCCGGCGACCATGACCTGTACCTCGCGTGCTTCGGCGATGACGACCGTGAGAGCCTGCGGCTACTGCTCGGCCACGCGCCGGGCATCGCCGAGACCACCGCGCTGTCCGCCCCGATCAGCGTCAGCGACACCGAAGCGGTCCGCGCGCTCCTCGACGCGGGCGCCGACCCGAACCGGCCGCTGCCGGCCGACCTGTTCGGCGAAAGCCACGAGGGTGAGCCGCCCTGGCCGGCGGTGTGGGCCGCGGTCCGGTCCGACTGTCCGGTGGAGCTGGCCGAACTGCTGCTCATCCACGGCGCCGACCCGGACGCGGCCGGACCGGACGGCCGCTCGCCGTACCGGCTGGCGACCAGCCAGGGCCGGGCCGGGCTGGCCGGCCTGCTGCGCCGGTACGGCGCCCGCGACGACACCACCGCCGCCGAGCGTTTCCTGTCCGCCTGCCTGCGCGGCGACCACGCGGCCGCGCGGGGACTCGTCGCGGACGATCCCGGGCTGGCAGCCCGGCTGACCGACGCCGAGCGCGGCGACGCGATCGTGCTCGCCGCCGGCCGCGGCGACACCGCGACCGTTGAGCTGATGCTCGACCTCGGCTTCCCGGCCAGCACACGCGGCGGCGACAACGGCGGCACCGCGCTGCACGCCGCCGCCTACGCCGGCAGCGCGGAAACCGTGCGCCTGCTGCTAGCCCGCGGCGCCGACATCGAAGCCCGCGACACCACCTGGGACAGCACGCCCCTGGACTGGGCCAAGGTCGGCAGCGGTCAACGGCAGCGATCCGGCTCCCGGCCCGACTGGGTCGCGACCGTCCGGATCCTGCTCGAAGCCGGCGCCTCCACGGAGACACTGACGGTGTCACCCGACGACCTCAAGCCGACCAGCCCGGAAGTGGCGGACCTCCTTCGGGCGGCGGGAGCACGGGATCGACGCTGACTGGGCTGTCCGTGAAGAGCGTGGATACTTATGGCCCCCCTGGGGGCCATAAGTATCCACTATATTCGAAAACAGATCCGGGACCGCTGCGGCCGGTGGCCTCAGGGACGGGAGATAAAAGTGAGACGCGCTGCTCCTGGCTCGCCGGGGTGGGGGTATGTGGGTGGCAACCGCTTTGCTACTGGCATTGTGCTTTAGGTTCAGAGGTTGTCCTGCGCGCCGGGTTCGAGCGTGAGCTGCTGGTCGTCGCTGTCGTAGTCGTACAGCTCCGCGTAGCGGCCCCAGTCGATGGCGGTGTCGAGTTGGTTGCGGGCCTCCTGCGGGGAGAAGCCGCGGCGGAGCACGTCGAGGAAGAACCCGGAGCGCAGGTTGTGGTCCTGGGTGGCGGCGAGGGCCTGGATGATGGCGCGGACGAGGGGGGCATACTGGGCCGCGAGCCGGGCGAACATCTGCTTGCTCGTGAGGATGTCGGCCGCGGCGAATTCCTTGCCCTCAGGGGTGAGCTCGATGTCCGAGCCGTCGATGCGGGCCATGTGCAGCATGACGGCGGCGTCGGTCAGCGGCAGCAGGTCGTCGATCTCGAAGCTGAGGTCGTCGGCGATCTCCGCCAGGCCGTCCCGGCCGCCGCGGGCGGCGAGGATCTCCAGCAGGCCGGCCAGGCCGCCGGGGCTGACGTCCGGCAGCGGCGCGCTGGTGAGGGTGGGGGCGGGCTCCTTGGAAACGGGGGTCTTGGTGACCGTCCCGGTGTCGCTCTGGGCCTCGATGACGTCGACGGCGGCCTGCTCACGGCCGGTGAGGATGCCGTAGATGGTGTCGACCAGGGCTTCGAAGCGGGGAGCATGCCGGTCACGGGGCCTGGGCAGTTCCACGGTGAGCTCGGCCATGATCCGCCCCGGGTTGGAGGACAGGACAAGCACCCGGTCAGCGAGCAGGACGGCTTCCTCGATGTTGTGGGTGACGATCAGGATGGACTTGACGGGCGCGCCGTGCCCCTCCCACAGCTTGACGAGCTCATTGCGCAGGTTCTCGGCGGTCAGCACGTCAAGGGCGGAGAAGGGCTCGTCCATCAGCAGCGCGTCGGGCTGGGTGACGATTGCGCGGGCGAAGCCGACCCGCTGCCGCATGCCGCCCGACAGTTCCTTCGGGTAGGCGGACTCGAAGCCGTCAAGGCCGATCAAGTCGATCGCCTCGATCGCCCGCTCAGCCCGCTCGGCTTCGAGAACGGCGCGGGCCTCAAGGCCGAGTTCGACGTTCTGCTGGACGGTGAGCCACGGCAGCAGGGCGAAGGTCTGGAAGACCATGGACACCCCCGGGTTGGCCCCGGTGAGCGGGGTTCCCCGGTAGGACACTGTGCCGGACGACGGGGCGATCAGCCCGGCGACGCAGCGCAGCAGGGTCGACTTGCCCGAGCCGGACTTGCCGAGCAAGGCGACGATCTCACCCTCGGCGAGGGTGAAGCTCACGCCGTCGAGGACAGGCAAGGCATGGCCGTCGGGAGCGGTGAACGCCTTGGTGACCGAGTCGACGGTGATGATCACCTCGCCGACTTTCGCCATGGTCGCGCTGGTCACGATCCGGTCCTCCTAGTGCTCACAGCGAGTACCTCCGCTCGGCGAGACCGTACAGGCGGCGCCACACCAGCCGGTTGAGGACGACCACGTAGACACTCATCACCGAGATACCTACCAGGACCTGCGGGAAGTCCCCGACACTCGTGGCCTTGAAGATGTACGCGCCAAGGCCGGTGGCTCTCAGGTGGTGGTTTCCGTAGGAGACGACCTCGGCGACGATGGAGGCGTTCCACGCGCCGCCGGCGGCGGTGATCCCGCCGGTGACGTAGGACGCGAAGATGGCCGGCAGGATGAACTTCTTCCACCGCAGCCAGCCCTTCACCCTGAGGTTCGTCATCGCCTCGCGCAGGTCGGAAGGGATCGCGGAGGCGCCGGCGATGACGTTGAACAGGATGTACCACTGCGCGCCGAGCGCCATGAGCAGGATCGCGCCCGCGTCAAGCGGGATGTGCCAGGCCACGAACACGAGGGTGGCGAGCGGGAACAGGAAGTTGGCCGGGAAGCTGGCGAGCACCTGGACCACCGGCTGCGCGTACCTGGTGACCTTCGGGTTCATGCCGATCCAGACCCCGATCGGCACCCAGACCACGGTGGCGATGGCGATCAGCACGACCACGCGGCCGAACGTGGCGGCGCCGAGCGCGAAGGCGTAGCCGAATTCACCGAGCCCCGTGGTGTCGTGCACGTACTTCAGGGCCTGGTACGCCCCGTAGGCGACCACGGCGGCGAGCACGCCACCGAAGAACACGTCCCCGGTGCGCTCTTTCGTCCGCGAGACCGCCAGCGGATGCTCGGCGAGCCCGAACGGGCGAGTGCCCCGGTCAAGCAGGCGACCCACGGGCTTCAGCGGCCGGCCGATCAGTTCGGGAACGTCGGAGCGGCGCAGCACGTCGAGCACGTAGCTGCGGGGCTTCTCCGTCGCCTCCGACTCCTCCACCCGGAACCGTTCCGCCCACGCGGTCACCGGCCGCCAGAACAGGAAGTTCACCCCGATGACGAGCACGATCATGACGAGGATGGCGAGCCCCACCTCGCCTAGGTTCCCGTTGCTGATCGCGGCTTGGGCGTAAGAGCCGATCCCCGGGAGAGCGTACGAGTGGTTCAGCACGGAGATGGCCTCCGAGGCGGCCAGGAAGAACCACGCGCCGCCGAAGCTCATCATCCCGTTCCACACCAGCGGGATCATCCCCGACGGCACGTCGAGCCGCCAGAACCGCTCCCACTTGGTCAGCCGCAGTACCCGGGCCGCCTCGTCCAGGTCCCTCGGCTGCGAGACCAGCGAATAGTAGAACGCGAACGTCATGTTCCAGGCCATCGAGGTGAAGATGGCGAAAATCGACGCGCATTCCAGGCCAAGCTCGGACCCGGGGAACAGGTTGATGAACGCGGTCACGGTCACCGCGAGGAAGCCGAGCACCGGCACCGACTGCAGGATGTCGAGGATCGGCAGCAGCACCTTCTCCAGGCGCCGCAGCCGGGCCGCCGCGGTCGCGTACACGAAGGTGAACAGGATCGACAAGATCAGGGCGATGAACATCCGGAGCAGCGACCTGACCGCGTAATACGGCAGGTTCGCCGGGTCAGTGGAGATCTGGGACGGCGCGGTCTTCGGCAGGAACGGCGCGTTCAGCGCCGGGGCCAGCCGCAGCAGCCCGAACAGCAGCGCCAGCAGGGCCGCTCCGACAACCACGTCGGGCCACCGCAGGGCTGGCCTCCGCCAGAGCCCCCGCGCGGGAAACCCGCCAGGAACCTCCACCAGTCCCCCTCCCTGAGGGTCAGTTCCTCCATCAAGGAGTAAACCAAGCGTGCCAGGGCGGGGTGCGGGCGGCTGCCACGTAGGGACAACCCTAACGTTCTCTGCGTCTTTGACGAATGCGTTCAGGTGTCCGCCCAGAGGCTGCGCGTGCCGGCGAGCAGGATCTTGAGGCCGAAGGAGAATCCGGCAAGGCCCCGGGCATCGAGCGGGAGGTGCGCCACCTCGGTGCTGAACGCCGGGTAGCGGTCGCGGTCGAGGTCCAGCGGAACCGGAGGCGCTGCCGGGTCATCGCGAAGCAGGTCCGCGCGTGCCTGCTCTTCGATGGTGTGCCCGAGCACGTATTCCTGCAGGGCGAACGCGGCGAGCGCGGCCTCGCCGGGCGGCGCGCCGGCGGCCAGGGCGGCCCGCACGCCGGCTTCGGCCACCTTTAGTGTGTTCGGCTCGGTCACGAAGGTTCCGGCGACGACCCGGGCGCCGTCGCGGTGCGACAGCAAGGCGTCGCGGAGCCGCCAGGCGAGCTGTTCGAGCTGTGTCAGGGCGGGCGCGCCGGGATCGATCTCGGCGACGTTGCCGACAATGTGCTCGGCCATCGCGTCCAGCAGAGCCTGCTTGTCGGCGTAGTGCCAGTACAGCGCGCCGTGCTGCACGTTGAGGCGAGTCGCGACGCGTCTCATCGTCAGCCGGTCAAGGCCCTCCTCGTCAAGGAGCTTGAGGGCCGCGGCCAGTACGTCATCACGGGTCAGCGCCATCGACGCCCAACAACGATCCGGAGCAGGTCTTTCACCGTTGCGACTCTACACCTGGTATCTTGACCATGGGTCAATTGACCAATGGTCAATCGCCGACGCCAGGAGGTCGAGCGTGTCCGTTACGGAAGTACAACAGCCAGCAGGCGAAGGCCAGCCGCAGCGGAGCCTGCCCCTCGTACGCGCGGGCACCTCGCGGGCCGCGATCATTTTGCTGGCGTGCGTGTGCGCGTTCATGGTCGTGGTGGACAGCTCGATCGTCAACGTCGCGCTCCCCTCGATCCGCGCGGACCTGCATCTGTCGAGCGGAGGGCAGCAGTGGGTGATCGACGCCTACCTGCTTACCCTGGGCGGCTTGCTGCTGCTCGGGGCGCGTCTGGCCGACCTGTGGGGCCGACGGCCGGTCCTGCTGGCAGGGATCGTCGTCTTCACGCTCGCAAGCCTCGCCGGCGGCCTTGCCGCTTCCGGCACGATGCTGCTCATCGCGCGGGCGGTGCAGGGAGTCGGCGGCTCGATCCTCGCCCCCTCCGGCCTGTCCCTGATCATCGCCTCCATTCCCGAGGGCCAGGCCCGAGGGAAGGCGATGTCGCTGTACGCCGCCAGCGGATCGACCGCGGCAACCGTCGGGGTTCTGCTCGGCGGCGTCCTCACCCAGGAGATCTCCTGGCGGTGGGTGATGTTCATCAACGTGCCGGTCGGAATCGCCCTGTTCCTCGGCGCCGCCCGGCTGCTGACCGCGGCGCCCCGCGGCCAGGGTCGCCAGCGGCTCGACATACTGGGCGCGATCCTGGTGACCGCCGGGATCGGAGCGCTCATCGAGGGCTTCGCCGAAGCGCAGCGCGTCGGCTGGGGATCGTCGCTCACCCTGCTCACGATCGCCGCCGCGATCATCCTGCTGGCAGCCTTCGTGGCCTGCGAAGCGCGGGTGAGCGATCCCCTGGTGCGCCTGTCGGTGTTCCGCCTGCCCGGCGTGGTGGCCGGCAACGCCCTCATCGGCTGCAACGGGATCGTGCTGACCGCCTCAACCTTCTTCATCTCGCAGGTGCTGCAACTCGGCCTCGGGTTCAGCGCGCTCGGCGCCGGGCTGCGCCTGGCCCCCATGGCGGTCGCGATCTCCGCCGCCTCGCTCATCTCACCCCCCGCCACCCAGAAGATGGGCACCCGCCCGGTCCTGCTCACCGGGCTGGTCACCGCCACCGCCGGTTACACCTGGCTCGGCCTCCTCGGCAGCCACCCCGCCTACACCGTAAACATCCTCGGTCCCCTGCTCGTGATCGGAACCGGGCTCGGCCTGACGATCATGCCCTCCTCGCGCGCCGCCGCCGCCGGCATCCCGCCCCAGGAAGCCGGCCTCGCGTCCGGCCTGTTCAACGTCTCCCGGCAGATCGGCGCCGCCATCGGAATCGCCGCGCTCGTCACCCTCGCAGTCGCCCGAACCAACGCCAGCAGCAGGCACGGCACACACGCGGCAGTCGCAGCGCTCCACGGCGACGCCGCCGCGCTCCTGGCCTGCGCCGGCATCTGCCTGCTGGCGCTAATCGCCGCTCTCTCAATAAGAGCCCAGTCCGCGAGCCGAACCCAGCAGGCGGAAACGGCCAGCTAAGCCAAGTCATTCAGGACGGCAGAAGCGAGTGGCTCAGGAAACGAGGAGAGGCAGGAAGCGGGAGGTGACGTTGTTCCCTTCTGCCTGGTGCCCCCAACGGGATTCGAACCCGTGCCGCCGCCTTGAAAGGGCGGTGTCCTAGGCCACTAGACGATGGGGGCTCCAAGAAGACCATACCGCTTGCGCGGAGCCGTTTGATCAGACACGGTATGAAGTTAAGTGATTACGGAACGGTGCTAAGCGGGAATGGTTCTTGCTGGGGGTGCGCCGGAACGGGGCTCACGGCGACGCGACAGCGTGACGCGCTAGCGTGCCCCGCACACGGGGGAGGTATCGCTACGAACCTGGCCAGGCCGCAGCGCACCAGCCATCAGCCGCTCGCCCAGCAGCCGGAGACAGGACGGCACCGCCGTGCCCCGGAGAAGAGGGCGTCCTACCGCGAGGTGTTCGCCGTCCGGGAGTTCCGCTGGCTGTGGGTCGCGCAGGTGCTGTCGTTCGCCGGGGACCAGTTCGCCCAGGTCGCCATCGCGATCCTGGTCTTCCGCCGGACCGACTCGGCGTTCCTCACCGCGCTCACCTACGCGCTGACGTACCTGCCGCCGATCGCGGGCGGTCCGCTGCTGTCCGGGCTCGCTGACCTGTTCCCCCGCCGCCGCGTGATGATCGCCTGCGACCTCATCCGGATGGTCACGGTCGGGCTGATGGCCGTCCGCGGCGTGCCGTTCTGGGCGCTGTGCACGCTGCTGTTCTGCACCGTCTTGCTCGGCGCGCCGTTCTCCTCGGCGCGCTCCGCGCTAATCCCCGACATCCTCAGCGAGAACCAGCTGGCGATGGGCTCGGCCATCGGGAACATCACCCACCAGGCGAGCCAGATCGTCGGCTTCGTCACCGGCGCCGCCGTCGTCGCCACCATCGGCAGTTACCGGACGTTGGGCATCGACGCCGGTACGTTCGGAATATCTGCTCTTATTGTTTTTATCGCGGTGAAACGACGCCCGGCAGCAGCGCGGACGCCGGGGAAGCGGCCCACCGTCTGGTCCGTCTCCGCGGACGGGATCCGCATCGTGTTCGGGAACCCCGCGCTGCGGACGCTGCTCCTGTTCGGCTGGCTCGCGGGGTTCTACATTCTTCCCGAGGGGCTCGCCGCGCCGTACGCGCACTCGCTCGGCGGGACCGCGGTCACCGTCGGCCTGCTGATGGCGGCGGTTCCGCTGGGCACGGTCAC
>Ga0335075_10017713_pt1 | contig 10583 bp, 8 predicted proteins | sample Lox_Sample_24_FD_206723 | JGI IMG/M metagenome (GOLD analysis project Ga0335075, IMG submission 206723) | Soil microbial communities from Loxahatchee National Wildlife Refuge, Florida, United States - Lox_Sample_2.4 | ecosystem: Environmental > Terrestrial > Soil > Wetlands | place: USA: Florida... | reverse complement strand
ACTATTCGAGACCCTCTCAACGCGAAGATTTCGAGATAGTCATAATCTGCGCATTGTCACTAGAGTATAATGCTGTGTCTTCCGTTTTCGAAGAGTTCTTCGATGAAGATGGCGACCCATACGGAAGAGCAGAGGGAGATCCCAATATTTATACAACTGGTCGAATTGGCAAGCACAATGTCGTCTTGGCTCTTCTATGTCATATGGGCAAAGCCCATGCAAGCAGTGCAGCCGCCAGTATTGGTAGGAGCTACACCCGTTTGCGGTTCGCCCTCCTTGTTGGAATCTGTGGCGGTGTATCTCGAGTGGGCAAAGATGGTAAAGACGAAATCTTGCTAGGTGATGTGGTTATCAGCAAGAGTATTGTTCAATACGACTATGGAAGACAATTCTCCCATAAGTTTGTCCGTAAGAATACGGCTGAGGACAATCCTGGCAAACCAAACAAGTATGTCCGCAGCTTAGTGACTCAGCTCGAGACAGACCGAGGTCGATGGCTTCTTCAAAAAAAGACCGCCCATTTCCTCAAGGAACTCCAAGCAAGTGCCGAGTCAGAAAGTACGATTATCCTGGAGCAGAGGAGGATAAATTGTTTGAATCAAGTTATTGTCATAGACACCATATCTCCCCGACATGTGCCTGTAGGGAGGACGGTGGGACATCTTCTTCTATCTGCGACGATGCGCTCAACGCCGCTTGTGAAGAATTAGGATGCGACGAAAGTCGACTAGTGCGAAGAAAGCGACTCGAACAAAAACGGCAGTTGGAGATCGATGAAGCTCAAGAGCCTGCAATCTATGTCGGGTCGGTTGCTACGGGCGACAAAGTGATGAAGTCTGCAGAGGATCGAGATAGAATTGCCAATACGGAAGGTATCATTGCATTCGAGATGGAAGCTGGAGGTGTTTGGGAAGATGTACCTTGCATCATTATCAAAGGCGTGTGCGATTATGCGGATAGTCATAAAAACAAGAAATGGCAGGATTTTGCTGCTGCTACCGCGGCGGCTACTATGAAGGCTCTTCTAGAACGTCTTCCTCAAACGGAAAGTGGAATGATGGTTAGCTATGAATCTATTTAAATCTTCGGTTGGCTGATTAGAAAGGGTTCAGCTAACACTTCCTAGGGCGAAGAGAAGCCGCTGCGAATAGAATTATGACCCAGCCCAAAATGAGTCTTATGGCCCAAAAAGCCCAAAATCAATTACCTTTGCATCTGATCGGCCGAACCCCTGTGGTAGTAATTGACGCACGGGACAGACCTTTACGCCTTGACCTGGACACAATACAGTCACTAGAGGTCGGCAAAGAACCTTGACTCCTAAGAAGGAGGGAAGCACTGACTTATTTCCAGGTTTTTACAGAAATTCTGAAGGACAGATTCAAAGACCTAGGACTGAAGAAAATAATGCGAGGCGAGTGGTTTCTCCAGGATCACCATACTGGCCAAATCCTCGATATAACCAAGCCTTGGGGAGCACTTATGAGGGTAGGATTCCTATAAATAGCTGAGCTAAAGGTCCTAACTGCCGTAGCCTGGGCGAATACTCGACATGACCATGATATTTCGACGACGGAATGCATTGTCCATGTCAACACAATGTCCCAATTGCCAGTTCAAGAATATCGGTGATTCTCAAACACAAGTAAAGTGGTATGTATCTCAAATTGTTACTGCCTCTATAGAACTTGGCTTAAATTTGGTAGTAGTAAAAACTGCGGTATAAACTACCGCCGCATCGAAGAGATCAAAGATATGATTGTCTTGGAAGAAGGTCAAAGTACTCAAAACAGTCAAGCCTCACCAGCCTCCACCTCAACGCCCCCCTCCGCCAGCTCCCCGAATCGCCAGAATGAGAAGCTTCCCACATCCTTTCCACGATCTAGACCACCGCCGAAGCCTCAAGACGAAGAAGACGACATTGGTAGTTACAGCCGTGTGCAGATCATTGACACCAGCTTTCGGATCCAAAAAGTTCGCAAGGGCAAAGCTCTGCCAGGCATGCTGCTGACCCCGCAGGATTTAAAAGACCTAGAAAGACTTGCAGCCTACCTAGCAACGATTTATGGTCTACATGAAGAGGACTGCCTGGTCGTCCTTCAGGAGATGCCCGATATCTTAGCAGAGCAGGCTGAGCAACTTGCGTCCTTCAAGGACTATTATTCCCAAGACGAGATCCACCCTGGCGACAAAGTTGCCACACTTTGGGCATACCAGCCAAGAGCTGCAGACGAATTCTTACTCGAGCGTGGGGATATGCTCAAAGTCGTGGGAGTCTGGGATGATGGCTGGGGGACAGGCGTCATGTTGAATGAACGCGCAGATGATTGGGACGCGAAGCGGAACACCCAACGTGACAGCGGGGTATCAAGCGGTTTCGGTCGTCGAGAGTCATCGCCACCGGTGAGCGGAGAGATCAAAGCATTCCCTCTTGTCTGCGTCTGCCTTCCCGAATACTGGAGGAAAACCATCGAAGGCGATGGATAGACCGAATCCGGGATGAGAGCCGCCCCAGTTGTTACATCAACATGATCACCCCGTTCATATAGTCCCCTGGATTTTCCAGCTGGCATGGCTTTATGAGCTGGCGTTCTTCTCGGCATTTGCGTTTAGGGATTTATCACGGGCTACGTAGTACCCTTCTAATACAGCGCGACCTCTTGCAGGACGCCTTGTAAAGTCATTCAAATTCTCTCCAACCATACACGCAAGCAATCGACGGCTGCCTATTTCTGGGCTCATTAGTACGCAAGGGGGTTGACAAAAATGACGAACCGCTTATGTAAGAATAGCGGTGTACACTAACACTACGACTGAAAATTTTATAGAATCAATTGTAAACTGTAGAATACTATGGCTCGTGTCCGGAAAAGTGATAGTATTAAGTGGCTGACACCTAAAAAGGCTAGGTTTCAAGCGTTAGTAGAGAGTGCAGGGTGGTCGCATCGCCGAGCAGCGAAGGAGGTTGGAGTTCCACGTTCTACAACTACAAAATGGCTGCGGAAAGACACTAATCGTCGGACTAGAATGCTTAGGTCTGGAAGGCCTCCAATGATATCCCAAGATGAGCTTGAAGCTATTGATAAGTGGTTTCCTGGATACTATGAACACCGGGCATCAGATTTGCAAGATATCATAAATCAGTTCAACCTTCACTGCTCTGAAGCAACCTTATTCCGGGCCCTTGCAAAACTTGGATATCATCTCCATATCCCAGAGACTAAGGAGTAGTTATCACCTAAAAATAAGGAACAGCGACTGCAGTTTGCTTTAAAACATCAAAGAAAGAAGAAGCAGTTTTGGAGGCGTAGAATCTATCCTGATAAGTCATCTTTCAACACACAGATCATGCGGCGATTGCGAATTTGGAGAAAGAGAGGAGAGAGGTTTAGATTGGATTGTATTCAGTTTACTTTCCATTAAGGGCGAAAGTCTTTTATGGCTTGGGGCGCAATTGGATATAATTTTAAATCCAACCTTGTGATTCTTACGACTGAAAGGAACGCAAAGGGCTTTACCTAAAAGGGCTATGAACGCCAAATCCTTCGCATTGAGCTTTCAGATATTGCCAAAGTGAAGAAAATGGGCAAGGGACGCTCTGATTTCTTCTGTGTTAAGGACAATTCCCGGGTTCATAGAAAGAAAGGCACAGAGCGAAATAGAGATCTTTGCAATAAAGTAAGGGTTGAATGCTTTATTTATTCAATTGACTGGCCTCCAAAGAGTCCAGATTTGAACCCAATTGAGAATGTGTGGCGTGTTATAAAGTAGAAGTTGCAAAATGGGAAGCCACGTGGTGGGTGGAGTTTGGAAAATTTGAGGTCGGCTGTTTTGGATATTTGGGAACATGAAATCACCCCTACAATTTACAACAAATGGATTAACGAGCTGCTTGAACGTATACAGGCAGTAATTGATAGGAAGGGTGGTGTAACTAAATATTAAATCAATTGAAGTAGGTTTAGTAGGAATTAATAGAGTGGTTCTTCATTTTTGTTAACATCTACCGTACAAGCCTTTTTATTCTTAGATCTAGTAGATATAGAGGAGCTAGAGTCGTACGATGAAGAGGAAGCGAATAGAGAGCTTACAGATAAGGAGGCAAAGAAGGCGAAGTTTAAGCTCTTAGGACCCCTTGGCAAAGCACACAATATCGTGGTTCATATGCGTAGTTCAAGTGGTCGTGCGGAGCAGTTTAAGAAGCTAGCAGGCAGGATGATCCTAATAGATAATCGTACGAGGTGGAATAGCTGGCGCAATATGCTTGAGGTTCTACTTAAGGAGAAGGCTCACGTAGACAAGTATTGTGAAGACTTTGAGCATGAGCTTTAAAAGGATCTACTCGACTTTACTGACAAGAAGAAGCTTTATACGATCAATAACTTCCTTCAGCCTTTTACTAGTAGAACTCTCTTCACTAAAGGAAACTCTATTGATCATACGCTCTTCACAATAGATGTTTTAATTAAGCATATCCAGATTATAATTGTAAGCCCCTTACCTTCTCTCCTTCTACCTAGCTAACTTTTATACTAGGATGGCTATAAAGGGAAGAGAGACAAAGAGAGTAAAGACTTCTTAGCCCGGCTTTATAAAGCACACGAGGTTCTTGATAAGTACTATCAGACGACAGATATGTCTCCTATTTACACTGCGGCTTTAATTTTAAATCTTAAGCGTCGTACGAGGTATATTCAAGCTAACTGGAAGTGTGAGTGGAGAAAGCCTGCCTTGGAAAGCGTCTAGACACTGTGGGAGACATATAGAGAAGTCAAGATCCCTATTCCTACTACTACCCCCTTCTCGTACGATAAGCACAATTAAGAGGAGCCTAAAGAACTTGATTCTTTTAGTCGCATTGCATTGACTCTTAATATACAAGCTAGGCCAGCTAGTTAAGACGAGTATGAAGACTACAATATAGCAGAGTCGTACGATCCTAGTATAAAGGGGGCTCAACGAGTCTCGGGACACTTACGCTACAGTCCCATCGGACTGTCCCGGATATCTCCGAGCAGGCGGTGAGCAGCAACCAGCCACCTAATTAGTAGGGAAGTTGCTTTACTGCTACTGCGATGAGATCGAGTATGTAGTTGTTAACATATGAAGGCATTCCTACCTACCTAAATATTAGTATTAGCATAAATTCAATTATTTTAACCATGGAACCTATCTTCGCAGAGTCTGCTAGTAAGACTGTGACCCCTAAGCTTCGTTGACAGCTCGATGCTGCTGTCGCCAGCCTCCCACCTGCCTACTGCCTTAATCCTACAAAAGATGAGCTTGCCGACTCTTAAGAAGCTGCCTTTGTTCGCCTTTAGGACTGGGCTTTTACGAAAGGCTTCGCTCTTATCACTAAATCTGCGAAGACGCATAACGGACAGGTAGTCCGCGCATATATTAAGTCTGTTCATTATAAGAAAGAGACAAGGAACACTAGAAAGCTTGCAGAGGGAGAGTGGGAGCGAGCGCAAACGAGGACACAAGCAAATGGCTGCAAGTTCTCTATTGGTATATACTACACTAAAGCTGCTAGCTGCTAGAGGATTTAGAGTAAGAACTTACTCTACAACCATGCCCCAAATCCAGATCCTTTTCAGTATTACTAAAACTAAGATAAAAGACTAGGATGGGCAAATGCACTTGCAACTGCCTTATCTTATTATAGGGTTGTTGGCTATAAGGACTATGCTGCTATCCTCAAAAAGAGCGGCTTGCTTGAGATAGGAAAGAAGAAGTTCTACAACTTACAGCAAAAGGAAGGGGAAGGGAAACTTACAAGGTAGGAGGAGCTTGAGCTAATGCTTGAGATGCTTAAGGAGGAAGACGTTCATATACGAATTAGGGCGGAATACACTACAAATGCTTATAGTAACTGTATTAGTTAAGTCATTAAGGATCTCTTTTGGATGTCTTTAGAGCAAATCAAAATGGCTTGACGCTTTACAAGTAGCTTTATGTATAAAACAGATGCTACTTTTAACATTAATAGCCTTAAGCTTCTACTAAGCGTTTTAGTAGGTATTAACAACTATAAGAAGACTTTCCCTATAGCTTTCTACTATATTACCTTTAAAGCTGTAGTGTCTTTTAGATTTATAACAGATGAGTTAACTGATCTTGCCTTTTACAACTATCTTAAGCTAGATGTTATTGTTAGAGACTTCTTTAAAGGACTTAGGGCAGCTTGTGCAGTAAAAGCTGCTTTTAATCTTAGCCTTACTAAGATTATAAAGGAGGTATTAGTTTGCCTACTAGAAGAGGACAAGGAGATGCTAAATGCAGTTTAAGTAGTTGTTTGTAAGGAGCTTGGGTCTCCTTAAGCTGTTGTCTTATAGCTTTACAAGTAGCATGCTGTTCAAGCTATTAAGAGAAGGCTAATTGCTGCTAGGAGGTATTCAAAAGAAAGGAGAAAAGAACTTGCCTTAATAATTTAGGACTAAGTGATAGCTTTATTTATTAAAGCCCTTAATAAATGTTGTGCAAAGCTTATTAAAGCTTTACATAGCAAGGAAGCTAAGTATATTTAAAGCTACTACCAGCTAAAAGAGCAGCAATTCTGTTAGGCTTATACCCAAGCTCTTCTTAATCTTAGTGTTTATATAACGCAATATAGAGAGAGCTACTATGTAGTAGTAAAAGCTTATTTGACAGTTAATACGCTTATCTCTCAAGCTGTTCAAACTATTATTAAGCAGACTAAAGAGCTTAGTTGACGCTATAACACTAAGATTAATTGACAGCGTTAAATAACGCTTTAAATCCTTAACAATGCAGCCTTCTCTACTGTTAAAAAGAAGCTTACACATTATACCTTAAAGCTAGCAATTCCAGAGTGGTCTGCTACGAAGAGGCTAGCAGATGACATCAAAGAGGGAAAAGAAGAGCTCGAATTTGACCTTAATAAAGGCTGTACACTTAGCTGCTAATTGCTAGTAACATTTGCCTTGCCTTGTAAGCATTAGATATATATAAGTATTATAGAAGAAGCTCCCCTTCTACTATTCCTCTTTCATCTATGTTAGCATCTTAATGGCCTAGCTGTTCTTTATAGCTGCTAGGTTATAACTTAGGATCTTAAGCTTAAGATAGCTCCTACATCTCTTATACACTATCACGATAGTGATTGGTATGCTAGTCGAAGACTACAACTTGCAGAGGAATTTGCACTTGCAGTTTTTAAGCAAATAAAGGCTTTGCTACTAGGAATAGCAGAGTCTTTTGCGAAATCCTTTGTTAAAGGGATAGAGAGTTTACTTGCTCAGCAAGAAAAGCAGCTAGCTAGTAGGAAGGAGTTCCCTCTTGTACTGCTAGAACTACTAATTGAAGAGACTCCTCTTTAATACAGAAAAGGAAAACGTAGAGCAATAACAGGGCTTAAAGTGTCACGAACAGGTGTTTCTATGCATCAGCGGAACGCCTACTACTGTGCAGACACTCTATATTCGACGAGAATTTAAACTAAGGAAGAAAGAAGAGAAGAGGACTCAGGGGTAATCTATCTGACAGCGCACGGCCCCGTCCGCTAAACCCTTTACGGACCATCCGCATCGGTAACTGGAACCAAGGCCGTAACATAAAGTAGTAGAGGAGAGAGAAAGAGATGCTTCACGACAGCGTCAACGAGATAAGAGGGCTGCTGCTGCACTTGTAGCAGTTGAAGTAGCACTTGAGGCACAGGAAGAAAAGAGACGGGAAGAGTAAGACTTAGCAGCAACTGCTTGGGTTGCTAATACGCAGCTCCCGCTCCAGCTTAGCTAGCTGTCACACATGGATGCTGATGATGAAGAGCAGCTGGGAGATGCTGATGGATATTAGCAGGACAAGTGCTCGCCCTCCCTGTCAAACGCCTCATCGGACGCCTCTAACAATGAGGATGAAGCTGGGCCTAGCTGCCAGCCTGGCAGCCAAGCGCAGCCTCTTAAGATCTCATCTGATGATGAGAGCGACGGTGAGCCTCGCCGCTCTAGCCATGTGAAGCGGCCGTCGAGAGCTGTAGAGTCATAGCAGTAGCAGATTGAGCATGGTGTTATACCTGCTCCAAGTGCCAAGGCCAAAGTCCGAGCTTTAAACGCAAAGAAGAAGCAAAACACTAAGGAATCACAGTTAGATTATGAGTTTAAGCTTATAGAATAGATTGAATTGAAACAATATTATATAGTATATATGAATCAGCGCTACAGTAATTGTAGCGCATGAAGTGGCAGAATATACGGGACAGTCCGATGGGACTGTGGCGTAGGACTGTCCCGAGACTCGCTGAAGGGGGCTCTTGCGTGGTGGTACCAAGACACACAGAGGCAGCGCTGGCCTAGGCTCTCACTTATAGCTATTGATATACTCTCAATTCCAGCAATGAGCGATGAGCCGGAGAGGGTTTTCTCTGGAGCTCGTCGTACGGTGAGTTGGGATAAGGGGCAAATGGTGCCAGAGACTATGGAGTGGCGGGAGTGCTTAAAGCATTGGAAGAGGAGCGGGATTCTAGATACTTTCTTTTAATTTAAAGAAATACTTTAAAAGAGACTCTTATACTTGTTACGGCCCTGGTTGTGGCCCCTGATAATCACTAGTTATCAGTTAGCTAACTAACTGCCATGTAATATCCTCGCAGGGATTTAGCTGACTAAGGATCGATCCTGGTTGGATCATAGCCGAGCCTGAACACCGCTAAGCATCACTACTCTTTCTAGACCGTTTGATAGTCTATTAGTTTGCAAACCTTATATGCTTATCCGTCCGACGGTTTGGAGACTGTAATACGAACTGGCTGAGCCCTTCCAAACAGCCGGACGGTCTGTTAGACGCCCTAGTAGAGCTAGACACGTCTTCGCAGGAATTAATCGAGTCAAGGGGATATACCATTCATAGATGCGTTCACTCGTGGACGATTCACGTTCTAAACCAAGAGAGATATTACGATCTAGCTAGAGTAGCTGTAAAGTTTGTAGGATTATATGTCCTAAGAGAGCGGGCTGTTCGACCATGGGTAACACAACGACGGCTTCTCTAACATGCAGCGAGATGTTCGTATATAGTGTTGAACGGCTTAGGTTATAGAAAATGGTATAGCATGGGCATGTCTCAACTAACACCAAGTCCTAAATGGATAATAGGTATTATCCATTTTTTTTTGTTAGGGGCAGAATTAGGCGGTGAGAAAGCACCCATGCATTATCCATTTTTAAGAAATCATAGAAGGAGCGGTCGGAATTGTAGGTAAGTCGAGTATATATCAAACCCAATTTTGCCGGTAAAATCCCCGCAATTTCCAGCCCAGAAAACTATAAGAAGGTAGGTAAGTAAGGTGGGTTGTCGTCAGGTCGGTTTTTAATGGGGTCGGACAGCAACCCACAGACCAGTAAAACCCACACCCATTTTATAAGGCATCAGCCAGTAAAACCATTCCAAATTTCGTAAAGCGCAAACGCGCATGGACGCCAGCGTGTCAGTGCAACGCGTATGGTCAAGAATAAGTCGAAGAATCATTGGTTTTGTAGCCAGCATTTCACCAGCCAATCATTCAATTATAATAGCCATTATTCCAATCATGAATCCATTCATTCATTTGTCCGATTATCGTGTTATTGTATGTACAGGGCCACAATGTAAGTACGCAGTATTACCCATCCACGTGGACAGTCATTTAAGCGATGTGCGTCACAATTACAAGAAGGAGCAGCAAGAGCAGGTTATCAAAGAAATTAGCCAAATTGAAGGATTAATTCAAGATACAAGAGGGTTAGAATCGTTTGTATTCCCCAAGTCAACCAGCCCAGCAATCCCCAAATTGAATGCCCCAAAGACCGATAGATTAAAGTGTCAATTGTGTGAGTATGTGATTTGCCATCGACGATTGATTCAAGAGCATTGTCGTACGATACATAGATGGGAGAATGAGCGTGGGAAAGGACGGCCATCATACAAAAAAAGGCAAACAACACCAGAATGGCCATGGATTTCCAGAGTATATTGTCAGCAATTTTTCAAGAACAGACCCAAGCAGGGATTTTTTAAGGTGATAAGAGAGGAGGCAGTTGATGAGAGAGATCTAGAGCCAGACATATAGGCGAAAGTACAAAAAATAACAGTAGAGAGGTTGGAGCATATTGAGAAGAAGGCCAAGGAAAAGGTTAAGGAAGCCGATGAGAATGTAGAACCCAATCCATAGTTAAAGCAGGTAGGTTGGGTGCGACATTTAAAGGAGAAGGACCCCAAGCGATTACGAGAAGCCATTAAGCCACCCGATGCCAGCAAAGAACCCGAATTGCAGGCTATTATTAAGAGTTTTAGTCGAACAGTTAGTACAGCACAAAGCATCGCCGTCCCCGAAACAGTGGGAATCAATGCATTATTTGAGGTAAATCGAAAGATTGCAACCCAAAAGCCGTCCATGCCGTTCAGCAGTTTTATAGGCGAGGATACATTAAAGAAATACCGTGGGGTTTAAGAGCAATTGTTGTGTTACATATACCGTATGCAGAAGGATAAGCGGTTTGAGGAAGCAAAGCCAAGTTATCAATTCACCCATCAACAAGAAGATGCATTTAGTGCATTAGTAAGAGCAGTGGATGATATAGGGGACA
>Ga0335075_10017711_pt1 | contig 10584 bp, 9 predicted proteins | sample Lox_Sample_24_FD_206723 | JGI IMG/M metagenome (GOLD analysis project Ga0335075, IMG submission 206723) | Soil microbial communities from Loxahatchee National Wildlife Refuge, Florida, United States - Lox_Sample_2.4 | ecosystem: Environmental > Terrestrial > Soil > Wetlands | place: USA: Florida... | reverse complement strand
ACCCGCCGGGTTATGCCGACCCTGAACCGGCCAGCAGCCAGCTGGCCACCGCATCTGCCAGCACGGTCGGCATAATCCGGCCTTCGGCATAAGCCGACTTATGCCGAGCTCGGCATAAGTCGGCGTAGCGGACGACACGCCAGTTCGGCAGGCCCTTGGCGCGGCGACGGGCACGCTTGCCGTGAGTCTCCATCGTCCCGCCGGGCTTGCGCGGCCGGTGCAGCTGCTCATCGAGCGCCGTCATCGCGACGTTGAAGATCAGCGGGGACAGGATGCCTCCTTGCGGGGTGCCGGCGGGGGTGTCCTGCTGGTCGCCGGTCTCGGTGAGGATCCCGGCCTTGAGGAACGCCTTGACCAGCGCGAGCACGCGCTTGTCCTTGACCCTGACCCGCACCCGGTCCATGACCGCCGGGTGCGAGAGGTTGTCGAAGGCCGCCTCGATGTCCGCGTCCAGCACCCACCGGTAGCCGTTGGTGCCGAACACATGAATCTCAGCGATCGCGTCGTGCGCCCGCCGCAGTGGCCGGAACCCGTAGGAGACGGGCTCGAAGTCCGCCTCGAAGATGGGTTCCAGCACGAGCTTGAGCGCGGCCTGGACGACCTTGTCGGCCACGGCGGGGATACCGAGTTTCCTCAGTTTCCCTGAACCGCCCGGCTTGGGGATCTTACGTTCCCGCACCGGCAGGGGCCAGAACGTGCCCGACTTCAGCTGGGCACGCAGGTCATCCAGGAACCCCGGGACCCCGATGCGCTCCCCGACCAGCGCGACGGTCCAGCCATCCACGCCGGGCGTGTTCGCGCCCCGGTTCCCCGCGACCCGGTCAAACGCCACGATCAGCGTCGCCGGGTCGCACACGAAGTTGAACAGGTCATCGAACCGGCGGCCCCGATCGGCCGCCGCCCAGCGGTGAAGCTTGGCCTGCATCCCCGCTACCCGCGACCACGACCCTTGCGAGACGTCATCGCGGGCACCGCTCCAGCGGTGCCTCTTGCGGCATTACAGCCTCCTTCCCTTCCCGAAACCGCTGCCGCCCTTCCCCAAGTGCCGGGCTCTGCCCGGCTCGAAGTACTACGGCGGCTCCGCCCCGCCCCAGGCCGGTCGGCCGACAGCGGGCCCAGCCCGGACCAGGACGCTGGTGGCGCATGGCCGGGCAGACCGGGACGGTTCCCGTGTTCACTGCGATTCGCTCGGCGAAGGAGGAGCCCAGCTCTATCCCTGCGGCATCGCCACGGCTACCCCGCAGCACGTCACCGCGGCCTCCCGGCAGACATCTTTAAGCCCGCCCGGAAGTTCCCCGCCCGCAATGAGGGAACGGGTACGCGCCGCTCCCGGCCCCTATCCGCCAGATTTGAGCCGGCAGACAGTTAAGAGACGTAACAGCGCTGGTTCCTCGCGTACTCCTCTCCGCCACACTCGCCGGACCCGCACCATCTGGCAGTACTGGCACGTCCCGGCTTTGTCAGGGCTGCTCCCACCCTCCCCGGCGCTTCCCGGATCAGGCTGCCCCCAGCTTCGCCGCCTTGCTGCGACAAGGTCAGCGGCGGAAGGTCTCTCACCTCCACTCGAACCGTCAGCGCCTCACGGCGCACGAAGATCGCCGTCAAGAGTGCTCCGGCCTTCGGCCTCCGCATCGCACGTGACTCGCTCCGCTAGCGCTTCGCTCGCTCCTGACTGCGATCTTCCGGGCACATGACGGCGCCTGTAACGAAACTCGGGTCCCAGCTGGCGCGCGGCAGCGCCGGCGAAGCCGGCTCAGTCTGGCTCGCCGGTGAGGCGGAAAGGGGGTCAGGCGGCGGGTTGTTGCGGAGGGCCCACCCGACGCTGCGCCGGTACTGCGCAGAACGGTCTTCCAGCGCTCCCAGGCAGCCCAGTTCCCAGTCACCGGCCAATGGCGCCCTGCGAGCTGCGCTTCGGCGAATCGGCTACACCCGCCCTTGACCAGGCGACTAATCCCTGGATCTTTGGCGGCTGCTAGAAAGACGACCAGGGGGCTCGCGGGGCATCGTATGACATGTGACCGCAGGCGGTTGATGTACGACATGATGAGCCCGTGAAAGTGAGCTACACCTTTACAACGATGGCTGACCCTTTCACGATTACCGATGACTCGGGGCAGGTGCGCTACCAGGTCACCACGATGGACTACGGAGAACAGCTGTCGCTGCGCGATGCCAGCGGGCGCGAGCTTGCCGCCGTTGTCCACGGTCGTCACATGCATGGGGTTCAGGTGCGGATCAACGGCGAGGAAGCAGCGATGGTGCGGGCCCGCTGGCCGCTCCTAGCCCGGTATCAGGCCAACATGCGCGGCGGCACCCTGCGCACCCGCGGTGATGTCTACTACGACTACTCCCTGTACCCGGACCCGGATCACAGCAACGTCACGGTCTTCGTGATGCGCGCGCAGAACTGGAGCCGCCTGCGTACGAAGGTAGATCTGATCATTGCCGACCGTGAGGACGACCCCGTCCTGCTCACCGCGATTGTGCTTGCGGTTGAGCACCTCATCTACGAGCGCGGCGACAAGCGGCTGCGGGCGCGGCCGTGATCGGTCGATCAGTCAAGAGTGTGCTGGCGGTGGACCGCAGGGGCACAAACGGGAGCGACTAGCTCTGGCGTGCAACTTGAGCGTGAGGTGACCTTCACCCGGCGGGCGCGGAATTATCAGCCCTCCACGGGACCCGTCAAGGGTTCCAAGATCCTTTGACCGCGCCCCTCGGCATCTCCCCAACCACAGGCACGCACAACTTCTGCACGGCCAAAGCATCTTGGAAGTCCTGCGGACCAGGCCCTTGACGGCTCCCGCTCCGGGCGGTGATCGGCGCCTATCGGGTGAAGGCCCCCAGGTGGGAGGCCATCAGCTCGGTGCGGGAGGTCCCGATGACCATCAGGACCAGCGGGGATGGACAGCAGCCCAGGACCTCGCACCGTGCGTCCTGTGTCAGCGACCCGCGATCATGCGATCACCAAGGAGCAAGCCCTGTCACTAGAGATGCGCCATGGCCGTGGACCAGCGAGCACGAGGACCAGGACCACGAGCGCGACACGCCACGCGCGGCAAGTGCCCGGCGTGCAAGGGCGGCGGCCTGGTGCCCGCTCCGGGATACACCTGCAACGGGACCATGCACACCTGCGCGCCCGTGATCTGCACCGTGTATGGCGGCACTGGTCGAGTATAGGACGCCGGTTCGTAATCGCGCTCAAGATCACCGTGCCATATTAACGTGCCATTAACCACGGTCAAAAGCGGTGTACGGCGGACTCCGCCGGTCACACAAGTTGGCAGGTCAGGCCGGATGACGGCCTGTTTCGTTCAGATTCCCACGCTGATAGTGCGGATTCAATTCACATCACCTCATGCAGCAACCCGAAGTCAGGAACCCCCGCAACTATCGAGCATGACAAGTAGCCGGAGAGCCTGACTCTGCAAAACGGCGTGCCCGGAATCAATCGCCCGCTGGCAAGCAGCCTTCGCGCCATTGATATCCCCCTGACCGGCCAGCAGCAGCCCCAGGTTGACCGCCGCGAGCGGCGCATGGTCGGCGTGCCCGGAATCAATCGCCCGCTGGTAGGCCGCCTTCGCGCCATTGGTATCCTCCTGATCCGCCAGCAGCCGCCCCAGGTTGACCGCCGCGAGCGGCGCATGGTCGGCGTGCCCGGAATCGATGGCTCGCTGGTAGGCCGCCTTGGCGCCGTCGGCATCCCCCTGATTTGCCAGCAGGACCCCCAAGTTAACCGCCGCAGCCGGTGCCTGGCGGGCGTGCCCGGAATCAATCGCCCGCTGGTAGGCCGCCTTGGCGCCGTCGGCATCCCCCAGGCCCGCCAGCAGCAGCCCCAGGTTGACCGCCGCAAGCGGCGCATGGTCGGCGTGCCCGGAATCAATCGCCCGCTGGTAGGCCGTCCTCGCGCCATCGATATCCCCCTGACCGGCCAGCAGGACCCCCAAGCTAACCGCCGCAGCGGGTGCATGGTCGGCATGCCCGGAATCGATGGCTCGCTGGTAAGCCGCCTTGGCGCCGTCGGCATCCCCCAGGCCCGCCAGCAGCAGCCCCAGGTTGACCGCCGCAAGCGGCGCATGGTCGGCGTGCCCGGAATCAATCGCCCGCTGGTAGGCCGCCTTGGCGCCGTCGGCATCTCCCTGATTTGCCAGCAGGATCCCCAGGCTAACCGCGGCTTGCGGGGCGGTGTCGGCATGCCCGGAATCTATCGCCCGCTGGTAGGCCGCCTTCGCGCCATCAACATCCCCCAGGCCCGCCAGCAGGTTCCCCAGACTGAGCGCCGCTCTCGGCGCCTGGCTTGCGTGGCCGTAATCGATTGCCCGCTGGTAGGCCGCCTTCGCGCCGTCGATATCCCCCAGGTCCGCCAGCAGCAGCCCCAGGTTGACCGCCGCCGTCGACGCGGCGTCGGCGTGCCCGGAATCGATGGCCCGCTGGTAGGCCGTCCTCGCGCCGTCGGCATCCTCCAGGCCCGCCAGCAGGACCCCAAGGCTAACCGCGGCTTGCGGGGCGGCGTCGGCGTGCCCAGAATCAATCGCCCGCTGGTAGGCCGCCTTCGCGCCGTCGGCATCCCCCTGACCCGCCAGCAGCAGGCCCAGGTTCAACGCGATCGCCGCCTGGTCGACGGGCCCGGAACGGGCGGCCCTCTGGACCACCTTCAGCCAGCTGGCCGACCGTCGCGGCCGGTCGGAAGGGACCTTGACCATACCCGTTCCCTCCCCCGGCTGACACCAACTCTCAACCCGCCTTGGCCGGTGCCGTCACAGGTGCGAGTCAAAACGTACAATGCCGACGCAGCATCCGCCAACAGCCGATCGAACACGAGCCACGGCGGACCACTTAGACCAAAGCCGCAGTGACGTGAGCCCTACGGCTAGCTTTACGGTGGCCCTGCGGGATATCACACGGCTCCCTCGCGGACTGACCGGACAGCGTCGAACTATGGCGACTGGGCTGGGCACCTGATGGATTCTGACCTGCGGCTACGGATCCGGGTGGACTGGCCGAACCTGCCGCACTGGTCTAGGGATCGGATTTTCGTGCCCGTCCCGTGCCCGATCGGACGGGGATCGGCGGTGATTCGCGGTCACTCGCGGACACACCAAATCGGCGCTCGCCTGGGAAAGCCTTGTCAGCCCGGCCGCCCCACATTCCTTGCAAGCAAGGGATCAGCCGCACGAAGTACAGCGCGGAAGTACAGCAACCTCCCCCTCACAGCCGCCAGCTACGACCGTCACCGGCATACCGAGCTAGCTGGGACGACCGTCGAACGCCCAGCAGTGCCGTTAGTTCGGGACGAAAGGCCGCTAATTCTAAGCGTGGCCCAGGCGATTGGATCGTTGGTGGTGTGGGCCGGGGTCCCGACGTGCCGGACCTCGCAGGCCAGGTCGTCGACGTAGACCCGGATCCCGGTCTCGTAGGTGAGGAACGGGAGTTCCAGCTCGATGCCGCCCCAGTCGACGTCGGTCCAGAACGAGACCGCGCCCGGCGGCCCGAAGGCCCGCATCTGGTCGCGGCACTGCTCGTGGGCCACGATCGTGGCCCCGCGGAACAGGTAGTTCCCGTAGGTGTGGTCGCCGTGATGATGGGTGTTGATCAGCGTGCGCACCGGCTGGTCCGTCACCGAGGCGATCGCGCCGAGATAGGCCCGGGTGCGCCGCTCGGTGGAGCAGGCGTCCACGCTCACCACGCCCCGCCGGCCGACCAGGAACCCGGTGTTATTGATCCACCAGGAGCCGTCCGGCTGGATATACGCGAAAACGCCGTCCGAGACCTCTTCCAGCCGCGCGTCCGCGATCGCGACCCCGGGCGGCGGCACGGCACTGGTCATGCGGTCAACCCTAGTGCGCGGGACCGCCGTTACCGCTTTGCCGATGGTGGCTGGCGCACCCGGTAGCCGACCGGGAGCAGGGACCAGCCGAACCGTTCGCTGATGAACCCCCACAGCCCGCGCGAGGCGAGCAGCGTCACCACCACCGCCAGGCCGCCCACGATGACCAGGTACCAGGCGCCGTACGCGGACAGCGTTTCCTGCAGCGCGAACAGCACCAGCGCCCCGATGATCGGGCCCTCGATCGTGCCCATGCCGCCGATCAGCACCATGAACAGCATGTAGACGCTGTACTGGATGTTGAAGACCGACGTCGGCTCGACGTACAGCGTCTGGAGCGCGATCAGCGCCCCCACGGCGCCGGCGCCGCCCGCCGCGACCAGGTAGGCCAGCAGCCGGATCCTCCGCACTCGCACCCCGGAACTGGCCGCGGCCACCGGATCGCTGCTCACCGCCCGGGCGTCCAGGCCGAACGTCCGCCGCACGAGCAGGTAGACGCCGGCCACGCTGGCCACGGCGACCACGAGCGTGGCCCAGTAGGTCAGCGCCTCGCGCAGGACGTCGCCGTAGCCGGCCAGCCCGGGAACGCTCACGCCGGTGGTGCCGCCGACCGATTCCGACAGCGAGGCCACGATCTGCAGGGTGGCCGCGACCACCAGGGTGGCCACCGCGAAGTACCCGCCGGATAGCCGCAGGACCAGCGCGGACACCGGCAGCGCGACCACCGCGGCGGTGATCGCGGCCAGGACGATCCCGCCGAACGGGTTGATCCCGTGCTCGGCGACCAGGTAGAGCCCGTAGGCGCCGATGCCGATGTAGGCCTGCTGGCCGAAGGAGGTCAGGCCGCTGAACCCGGCCAGCAGGTTCCACAGGCTGGCCATGGCGATGAACGTGAGCAGTGTGATCAGCGGCTGCTCGGCCGGGCCGCCGATGACGAACGGGATCGCGGCCAGGACCACCACGGCGGCCAGGCACAGCCCGGTGAAGGCGGAGGCCGTGACGCTCCACCGGCTGACCGTGACCGGGGTCACGGAGGGCTCGGCGTCCCGGGCGCCGATGGCCGTGTCGCGCTTCAGCCGAGCGCCCCGGCTCATCCGAGCACCTCGCCGGCCGGCTGGTGGCTGGCGAACAGGCCGCCCGGCCGGACCGTCAGCACGGCCAGGAACAGCAGGTTGACGGCGAGCACCGCGTAGGCCTGGTTCACCTCGCCCACGACCACCTGCGTGATACCCAGGCCGACCCCGCCGGCCAGGGTGCCCCACAGCGAGCCGATGCCGCCGATCACGACCGCCTCGAACGCGAAGATCAGCGTGTCCGTGCCGGTCAGCGGGTCAAACGTGCCGATGGTGCCGATGAACACGCCGGCCAGGGCGGCGGTCGCGATCGCGATGCCCGCCACGGTCGCGAACACCGGCCGCACCCGTATCCCCACCAGCCGGGCGGTGTCCAGGTCGTCGGCCGTGGCGCGCACCTTCCGGCCCCACGAGGTGTGGGTCAGCAGCAGTTGCAGGCCGGAAAGGACCGCGCAGGCGGTCAGGAACCCGGTCAGGAACAGCCAGGACACGGTGATGCCGCTGCTGACGTGGAAGCTGGCCAGGGTCAGCGCGCCGCCGTTCAGCCCGCGCGGGTCGGAGGTCGCGGCCACCTGCAGCAGGTTCTCGATCATGATCGACAGCCCGAACGTGACCAGCACCGGCGCGAGCACGCCGTGCCGCAGCGCCCGCCCGAACAGCAGCACCTGCAGGCCCATGCCCACCACGAAGGCGGCGGGCAGCAGCAGTGGCAGCGTGACCCAGACCGGCACGCCCAGCCCGGAGGACAGGACCAGCCCGAGGTAGGCCCCGCACACGGCCAGATCGCCGTGGGCCAGGTTCACGATGCGCATGACGCCGAAGGTCAGCGAGAGCCCGCACGCGATGAGCGCGTACTGGCCGCCCAGCAGCATCCCCTGGATGACCGCGTTGACCCAGTTCATGAGCGCACCTCACCAAAGTAGGCGGCGACGACCTGGTCCCGGCTCACGCCGGCCACCGGGGCGGCCAGCGCGACGCGCCCCTCGAGCAGGCACACCAGGTCGTCGCAGGCGTCCATGGCCCGGCGCAGGTCCTGTTCGACGATGACCAGCGTGGCCCCGGCCGACCGCAGCCCGGCCAGCGTTTCGTACAGCCCCTCCACCACCAGCGGGGCCAGGCCGAGCGAGATCTCGTCGAGCAGCAGCAGCGTGGGCGCGGCGGCCAGGGCCCGGGCGATGGCCACGGCCTGCTGCTCGCCACCGGACAGCGTGGACGCGCGCTGTTTGCGCCGCTTGGCGATCAGCGGAAAGGCGCCGTAGATCCGCTCCAGCGGCCACGCATCGGAGGCGGCGGCCGCCGCGCCGACCTGGATATTCTCCTCTACGGTCAGGCTGGCGAACAGCTTGCGGCCCTCCGGCACCAGGGCGATGCCGCGGGAGACCCGCCGGTGCGGCGGGGCCGCGGTGATGTCCGAGCCGTCGTACCGGACCGACCCCGACGCGGGGGGCTGCGCCCCGGCGATCGTGCGCAGCAGCGTCGTCTTGCCCGCGCCGTTGGCGCCGACCAGCGCGGTCGCGCAGCCGCTCCGCACCGACATCGACACGCCGAACAGCGCCTGGAAATCTCCGTAGAACACGTCAAGACCGGCGACCTCGAGCAGCGTCCCGGCCATCACAGGACGCCGCCGCCGAGGAAAGCAGTCCGCACCGCGTCGCTGGCCAGCACGTCGGAGGGCGCGCCGTCGGCGATAATCTGGCCGTCGGCGAGACAGATTAGCCGGTTGACGACCGCGGTGAGCACCCGGAGCACATGCTCCACCCAGACGATGGCGGTGCCGGCCGAGTTCACGGCGCGTATCGTCCCGATCAGCGCCTCGGTTTCCGCGTCGCTCAGGCCGCCGGCGATCTCGTCGAGCAGCAGCACGCTCGGTCGCATGGCCAGTGCCCTGGCCAGTTCGAGCCGCTTGCGGTCCAGCAGCCGCAGCGAGCCGGCCCTGGTGTTGGCCTGGCCCGCCATGCCGGTCATGGCCAGCGCCTCGAACGCCACCCCGTACGCCTGCCGCCCGCGCAGCCCGGCCGCCCGGGTGGCACCGACCAGCGCGTTCTCGAACACGGTCAGGTTCCCCAGCGGCCTGGGGACCTGGAACGTGCGGCCGAGCCCCAGCCTGGCCCGGGTCGGCGGCGGCAGCCGCGTCACGTCCCTTCCCTGCAGCAGCACCCGGCCCGCGTCGCAGCGTCCGGTGCCGGTCAGCAGGTCGAGCAGGGTGGTCTTGCCCGCGCCGTTCGGCCCGACCACGCCCACGGCCTCGCCCGCCGCGACGGCCAGCGAGACCGAGCCGAGCACGGACAGCGAGCCGTAGCTCTTCGCGACGTCGGTGATCTCCAGCGCCGCCGGGCTCAACGTACCTACCTGCTCACAGGAGCTGCAGCGAGCCCGCGACCGGCACGGCGGGCAGGAGCGAGTTGTTGATGACGACCAGCTGGTAACTGCCGGATACCAGCCGCCACTGGGCGAGCAGCTCGGGAACCTGGGACACGTGCGGCACCGGGCCGGTGGCGAAGTCGTAGGCCCCGGTGATCGTCTGGCCCTTGAGCGTGCTCAGGGCGTGGGCCACGGCACCGGGGTCCTTCGGGTCGCCGGACGCCTTGAGCGCGGCGATCGCGATTTCGAAGACCGCGTAGTTGAAGCCCATCGGCTGGGTCCACTCGTTGCCGGTGGTGGTCTTGTAGCTGGCCGCGAAGGCCGATGCCGTGGTGCCGTCGAGCGAGGAGGAGTATGGGAACTGGGGCGTCCACCACAGCGGCGACATCACGTTCGTCACCAGTGACCCGAGCGCGGCCGCCGCGCTCGGGAACAGCAGCGCCTTGGAGATGGACGCGATCTTCGGCGTGAACCCGTTCTGGTGGGCCTGCCGCCAGAACGTGATGAAGTCCGGCGGGATCGGCACGGCGTGCAGGATCTCCACCCCCGCGCTCTTGAACTTCGAGATGATCGGCGTGAAGTCCGACAGCCCGTCGGTGTACGCGCCCGAGGGAACAACCTTCCAGCCCAGGCTGTCCACCTTCTTCGTCACGTACTTCTGGAATCCGGCGCCGTCCACGTCGTCCGGCCACAGCCCGCCCACCACGTGGTCGGTGGACACGGTCTGCCAGACCGAGGCGAACAGGTCGGTCTCCTCCTGGGTGCCGAGGAAGTACATGTACGAGTACTTGAACGTGTTCGCGGCGCCGCTGCTGTTGTAATACCACTGCTCCCATGGGCAGATCGTCAGCACGCACGGCACGCCGGAGGCTTCGGCCTGGGAGGAGACCGGGATCACGGTCTCCGGCGTCGCGGTGGCTAGCAAGAAGTCCACCGAGTCCTGCTGCACCATCTGGGACGCGACGGTCGCCGCCCGCGCCGAGGACGACTGGCTGTCCGCGGAGATGATGTCCACGGAGTACTTCTTGCCGCCGATCGTGAGCCCCTTGGCCAGTGCCGAGCGCACCTGGCTGAGCACGAATCCGTTGGACTGGGTGAACACCGAGAGCTCGCCGGTCTCCGGGCTGATGAACCCGATCTTTATCGTGCCGCCCGACGTGCTGGAAGAACCCGGCGAGGTCGAAGACTTCAATGCGCTCGAGCAGCCGGCCACGCCCGCCAGCCCGCCGAGAGCCAGGCCCGTGGCGCCGAGAAAACCGCGCCTGCTCAGCCGGCTCTCCTTGCTCACATCCACCGAATCGGTCATTGTTCGCTCCGCACGTGAGG
>Ga0335075_10017710_pt1 | contig 10585 bp, 10 predicted proteins | sample Lox_Sample_24_FD_206723 | JGI IMG/M metagenome (GOLD analysis project Ga0335075, IMG submission 206723) | Soil microbial communities from Loxahatchee National Wildlife Refuge, Florida, United States - Lox_Sample_2.4 | ecosystem: Environmental > Terrestrial > Soil > Wetlands | place: USA... | reverse complement strand
GACGTCATTGCCGTCACGGGCGGCGCCAAAGGCATTACGTCGGAATGCGCCCTGGCTCTGGCGCGCGAGTCGGGCGCTAAATTGTTGATCATCGGCCGGTCCGATCCCGGCAGGGACACGCCTGTCCTCGCGAACCTGGAACGCATGCGTCAGGACGGTATCACGGTTCACTATGAACGCGCCGACCTCACCGACTGCAGGTCCACCCAACAGGCGCTGTCCTCCGGCCAGCATACGATCGGGGCCATAACCGCGATCCTTCACGGCGCGGCCATCAACGAGCCGCGGCTGTTACGCGACTTGAATGAAAGCGCCTTTGCTGCGACCATCGCGCCGAAGGTCGACGCCTTGCAACATATCATGGCTGCCGTCGACGAGTCGTCGTTGCGGCTTGTTGTTGCGTTCGGATCGGTCATATCTCGCACCGGTCTTGCCGGAGAGGCGCACTACGGTTTCGCAAACGAGCTTCTCGCGCAGCAGGTCGAATCCTGGGCGGACGCGCATCCGAAATGCAAGGCTTTCACGGTCGAATGGTCCATTTGGGCCGGCTCCGGCATGGGTGAGAGATTGGGGCGCGTGGACGATCTGCTGCGGCAAGGAATATCGCCCATCCCCATCGAATCCGGCGTCGAGGTTTTAAAAACGCTGATAGCCTCGCGCCTTCCCGCGCGCACGATTGTTGCCGCGGGCCGCCTCGGCGCGTCCGCCAGCCGTCTGCTGGAAATTCCCGAACTGCCTTTCCGCCGCTTCCTCGAGGAACCACGGGTCTACTACCCCGGAATTGAACTCGTGGCCGATTGCGCCGTTTCGCCGGTGTCGGACCCCTATCTCGACGATCACGCATTTCAGGGGCAACGGTTGCTGCCGGGCGTAATGGCGCTCGAAGCGATGGCGCAAGCCGCGGCCGCGCTCGACTCCTCGCCCGGCAGTCTCGTATTCGAGAATGTCGATTTTCGCGAGGCGCTAAGAATACCTGACCAACAATGTACGCTGCGGGTGGCGGCCGTCGTGGATGAACAGGCGTCCATCGAACTGGCGGTTCGCAGTAGCGAAACCGCATTCCACGTGGATCACGTGCGCGCCGTGGCCAAACGCGTTGCGTGCTCGCCACGGTACGCGACCTTCGATCCGGGCGCGTCCAACCTGCCCAACCTCTCCGTCGATACCGATTTGTACGGCGACCTGTTCTTTCAGTCGGGCCGTCTGCGCCGCGTTTCCGGTTACCGCCGCTTGCGTGCATTCGAGTGCGTGGCCGAGTTACGCGCCGAGCCCGGCCGAAGCTCGCCGGAACAGAAAACAGAACGATGGTACAGCCCCTATTTGCCCTCCGAATCGGAACTGGGCGATGCGGGATGGCGCGATGCCGCCCTGCATTCGATCCAGGCAGTGATCCCACATCGCCGCCTGTTGCCCGTCGGCGTCGAACGCATTACATTTTTGAGGCCCGCCACGACTGCAATCGTGCTGGCGCACGCGGTCGAGCGGTCACATGATCGGGACCGTTTCATATTCGATCTCGAAATCGCCTCCGAGGACATGGAATTGATCGAAGTTTGGGAGGGACTGCGTCTCCAGGCCGTCGAGAAGCTTCGGACCGGCCGGAGTATGGCGGAACCGCTCATGGCGGCGCTTCTCGAGCGGGAATTGGCGGATTTATGCGGCGTGGGCAGCCGCATCTCGATCGAGCTTCAATCGGCCCAACGGAGATTCCGTGACCTGTCCGCCGGGAACGGGCGGCGGCCCGACGGTAAACCTGACGGGAGAAACGGGTTAGACCTGCGATCGGCGTACACCGGCGGTATGCACATCGGGATTTGCGGCGACGACGGGGCGGACATTCTATCGTGCGATGCGGAGGAGATTGAACATCGCGAGTCCGCCATTTGGGAATCGCTGCTGCCGCCCGGCGGATGGATGCTGGCAAACCGCATCGCGATTGAAACGGGGGAGGAACGGGACACGGCCGCAACCCGTGTCTGGACCGCGAATGAAGCTTTTGAAAAACTGGGAATGGCGCAGCCCGCCGGCTGGTGTTTGGAGAATTCTTTCGATGATGGACGCGTGACGTTCCGAGCTGGCGCGGTTGCCGTCCTCACCATCGCGGCTCGCGTCCGTCAATGCCGCCCCGCGGTGATCGCGGTTGCGGCCATCGAACGTCGAAAACGAATGGAGGACCGCCAGCTTGCGAACGTTTGAGGTCCATCATTTCGTCAGTTTCGAAGAGACGAACCTTGTCGGCAACGTGTACTTCGTCAACCATTTACGATGGCAAGGATTCTGCCGCGAGCAGTTTCTTAGAGAACGGGTTCCACATCTTGCCGCGCAATTGCGGGACGTTTTAGCTCTTGTAACGGTACGCTGCTCGTGCGAATATCTGGCAGAGGTCGTGGTTTTCGACGAAATCATCGTACGAATGAGCCTTGGATCGCTTTCGCGCAATCGCATGACGCTGGAATTCGACTATTATCGGACAACTTCCGGCGTCGAGGAATTAATTGCGCGAGGATTCCAGGAAATCGCCTGTATGCACCGGCGCGGTGACGAGTTGAAGCCCGGACCTTTTCCCGCGGAACTGGTTGAGGCGCTTGAGCCCTTCCGGGTTCGGGGACGACTGGGTGCGGCGCTCGATCCTCCGGACCGGGCGGCGCCAACCTCGGCCGCGATCGGCCTGAAGTGCCTCGATTCGGTCGCCGCCGCGACGGAGGACTTGTGACCGAACAACAGATTTTGGAACGGATGCGCGAGGTTTGCATGGCGCTCCCGGGAACGCTGGAAAAGGTAAGTTACGGACATCCGGCGTTCGCGACCTCCAAGGGTATCTATGCCGTCCTCGAAGAGTATGGCGGCGATTTGTCCATGTGCCTGAAGGTCGGGCCGGAGATCCAAGGCGTGTTCCTCAAGGACTCCCGCTTCTATCGCACGCCGTACATCGGTAAGCAGGGCTGGATTTCACTGAAAGTGCATGCAGCGCCGCTGAATTGGGACGAGATCGGCGAATTAATTACCGGTAGCTATCAACTGGTTGGTTCCAAAGCCACAAACTCGCCCCGTCCCGCCACTTCGCCGAAAACCGGCGCGAAATCGCGGACCGCCCCCGCCCGTAAAAGGAAAGCGCCCGTTAAATAAGCAAACCCGGAGAAGATTCCCCTTTTCGCCAATGGCACACTAAGTCCCGGAACCACTGCTGAAATTAAGAAAAAAGGGGTGGTTCGAGAGCGGTGTACCCGGCGATGGCCCTGAGACATTTAATATCGGCGTTCGTTGTAGCAGTGGCCCTGGTTGGCGCTTTGCCGGCGGAAAACGATGCCGCCTCCCAGGCGCGGGCCACTGCAGGCGAACTCGCCCGCCGATCCGCCGCTGAAAGACGGAGCGCTCTCGAAAGCATCAAGGCGCTATGGTCGCCCGAGTTGCGCACCGAACTGCTCGCCGAGGGCGACCGCAGGTTTAAGTCCGGCGACTATCCCGAAGCCGAATCGTTCTACAGCCTCGGTTTGACAGTGGCGCAAGGAACCGCGGACGGGGCTGGCGTAATCGCGGCGCAACGCCTGCTGGGAAACGCCCTGTTTTATCGCCAGAATTACGCCGGTTCCGAGCGTTGCTATCGCGACAGTCTGCGGGAAGCGGAGCGGATCGGCGATCGGCGCGGGATTGCCGCCGCCCTCAACGCATTGGGGAATGTGAAGGCCCGGACCGAACCGGCGGCGGCGCTAGAGTTTTACGAGCGCAGCTTAACGCTATCGCGGGAATCGCAGGATCCGGCGGGAACGGCGCGCGCGCTGAACAATCTCGGGAATGTATGCGCCAGGACCGGCGATCTCGAGCGGGCGATCGCGTTTTACCAGGAAAGCCTGGCGATTAAAGAAAAATTCGGGGACGACGCGCAAATCGCGATGACCGTGTACAACATCGGTCGTCTGCTCGAAGCATCGAAGCGTTACGATGAGGCGCTCGATTATCAGCGCCGCTGCCTGCGCCTCAGCGAATCCGCCGGACGGGCGGCCGGCATCGTGTCCGCCTCGCGAAGCATCGGCGACATTTACGTCGAGCAAGGAAAACGCCTGGAGGCGGCTGCGTTTTATGAACGCAGTTTGAAAGTCGCGGAACAAATTGGCGAAAGCGACGCGATCGTCGATTGCCGGACAAAACTCGACGCCATCAAAAAATCGGAACAGGCCAGATGAGCTGGGCCGGGAGATACCTTCGTGCTTGCTGATTCCAGAATCGAAATGATCGTTTTGTCGGCCAAAGACATCCGGCGGACCCGGCGTTTTTACGAAGACGTGCTCGGATTCTTGCCCGTCCGCGCATTCGGAAACGCCGTAACCTACCGTGCCGGAGCTGTGGACTTGGCCATCAGCGAGGTGAAAGGGTTCGGTTCGAATCGCGATCCCGGCGGCGATGACAGCGAATTACTGGTATTTCACGTGGATTCGGTCGACGAGATGCGCGCGGCTCTGGAAAAAAAGGGGGTCGTTTTCGGGCCTACGCTGCGATACGAGATCGGAGCCACCGCCGCGTTCCACGATCCGGATTTGCACAACATAACCTTATACGAGCCGTCGGAAGAGTCTCTCACCTGGTCCAGCGGCGCCAAAGTGCGGGAGTTGATGGGTGAACAACAGCCCCCCCGGGGCGAGCTACTTGGTACCAGAAACTTCTTATATCTGTTTCTTTTCGTCCGTGACACGGCCGAGGCGCTGAAGTTTTACCGCGACACGCTGCAGTTGAAAGTGATCGAAGACGATCCCGACGCCGGCGTCGTGAAATATGACTGCGGCGGGCTGGTCATCGCGACGCACCTGGTCGGCGGCGATGCTATGTGCGCCGTTGAAATGGATCTTGGGTACGAAAAAGGCGTAGCGCCCGCATTTTCGGTTTCCGGGCTGGATGAGTTGGTAAAAAAGCTCGAGGCGGCTCAGGTCGCCGTTCTCGGCACTCCGGCGGTAACGCAGAACGGAGCCGTTGCGAAGTTTCGTGACCCCAGCGGGCACATGTTTTACCTGTGCGAAGGCGTCGGTGAGCGTCAAACCGAACCGTCTGTTCCGCAGCTCGTTTGACGGAGGGTACAGGTGGGCGCCAACACCGTGATTGCGGCATATCGGGCCCGGACGGGTTGTGAAGACCGCTTACTTGCTCTGTTGCGCTCGCACTATCCGGTTTTACGACGCCTCGGACTGGTGACGGAACAGGCCGCGATTCTACTCAAATCGGCCCACGAGCAGGTCTATATCGAGATTTTCGAATGGAGCTCGCAGGAGGCCATCGGAATCGCGCACCAATCGGCTGAAGTGAACGCTCTATGGGCGGAGTTGAATGAAATTGGCGACTACATAACGCTGGCAAGTTTGAAGGAATGTGGTAAGCCGTTCGCAAAATTCGCGCATGTTACGACCATCCAGGAAAAAGCAGACAGGAGGGCGGCGTAAATCGCCGGCTCCCGAAAGCGTAACGGTCTATTCCTATATCGGCAATCCGGGGTGCATTCGGTTTCCTGAGCCGGTCCGAAAGGCCTCGGGCATCAAGCGAGACGATCGCCTTTTGTTGCGGGTGGATCCGGATAATTCGGTTGTTCTGGAGAAACGCGACGCGGTCACGCCGGAGTCTCTCCGGCAAAGCGCGATGACCGCCCAGGTGGGTCAGTGCTCCTGTCCGGGGTCGCCGCCCGCTAGCGCCCGCGGAGAGCCGCTGCTGGTGGCGGTCGGTTGGAGCTATGTGCATATAAAAGAGCCGCTGGCCGGGAAACTAGGGTTCGTCGCGAACGCGCCGATCCGTATGTTCGCCGAGAAATCGCGCATCCGCGTATCGCTGCACGACCGGCCCGAAGATTTGATCGGCATCGCGCCTGTGCGATGCCCGCCGTAGTACGTTTGGGCGCTGGCCCGATGCCTTTGCTCAGGAATTTTCGCTTCCACCGGCCCAGGCCGTGTGGATAGCCACGCAGCCACTCACAAGTAAAAAAGGAGCCTTACCGATGGGAGTCAATATTTACCGTAATGAATCGCTGATCCAGGTGGAAACGTATCAAACGGACACACCGAAGGCAGAAGCGCTTATTCACCAGATTCGCCAGAAATGGTCCGTATTAAGGGAAAAAGGTTATGCCGGCGACTATCCCGTGGAGATCCTCCGGAACGCGGCGCCATCCGGAAAATCCGAAGGCAACGGATCGGCGGGCGCCCACGACACCAAGATCATCGAGGTGTTCCGCTGGAAGTCGGCGCAGGACCGCGTAAACGCCCAGAACGATCCGGCGTATCGCGAAGTGGAATCCACCATTTCCGCTCTCGTGAAAACCGACGCGGTTAAGGAGACCTACACGCAGGCCATTCGCGGATTCAACACCAACTTCCCCGGATGTGGCGGCGTGGAGTTGCTCAAGGGCGTATGCTCGTGCCTGCTCTCTGTTGACGGCCTCGTGGAGAACTACCCCATGAGCGTCAAGAACGGAATCGTTCTGATGCACCGTTCGCCGAGAATGGACCTGGACGGGGACGGCAGGAATGAAATGTACCTCAAGATCCTGATGCACGGCGGAGAAATCGTGCAGAGCGCGCTCGGTCCCATCCGCGTGGAACAGAACTTCAGCGTTCCTAACGACGGCATCGTTAAATCCAACGGTGAAGGCATGAGCGACTTCCCTGGAACTGCAATTTGGCGGGTGGGCTGGCGTATTCAGACGCGCCTCGGCCCGCTGCTAACCGATCCCGCCACGCCGCTCATCTTCGGCCCGGCAAACGTTGGACACTATCCTCCGGTGGGCACGCATTTCCACTCGCCGACGGGTAAGGTGAAGCTCCTGCTGGAGACCACGGGCGAGCCGGTGGGAACGCTCACGCCCGGTGAATTGACTGCCTTCGACATCGTGGTCACGAAGGACGACGAAATCTTCGCGGACATTCTGAACACTCCGCCCAAAGAGATCTTCGACGTCCTGGCGAACCATACGCCTCGGATGCAGGAGTACGAATCGCGTCACGTCGTGGTGGCCTGATCGCGGTGAGAGGCGTTTGCCGGACGAAACGCCGGCAGACCCTCTCTCTCAACCCTAAGGGAATGCAAACAGTGGGCGCATGGTGGCGGAACGGCATCGCAGCGGATGAATTTCCGCCGCGCCCCGTTGAGAATCGGTCCACGGACGTAGCGATTATTGGCGGAGGGATCATGGGCGTGGCCACGGCATACTGGCTCGCCAGGTCGGGAGCTGGAGTGGAGTTATTGGAAGCGAACAAGCTCGCCTCCGGCGCTACCGGGCGGAACGCCGGCTTGATGCTCCATGGCTCGTCCCAGCTCGAAGATCCCGCGCTGGTCGACCAGGTGGCATGCGACGAAGGTCTGGATTTCGAGTATCGACGGCCCGGTCACCTGGCGCTGGCGAGTTCGGAAGCCATTTGGGAAAAGATCCGCAATGAAGTGCGGATCAGGCCGGCGTCGGCATCGCCTCTGTACGCGCTCGACATCGCCTGCTGTGAAGATTTGCTGGGGATGAAAATAAGTCCGGCGTTTTTTGGGGGACGTTGGTATCCGTCTGGCGGAGTGGTCCACTCGGGCCGGTTTGTGCATTCGCTGGCGCAAGCCGCTCGAAGACGCTCCGCCCGGATTTATTCCGATACCCGCGCCATCGCCCTGGACGCGTCGCCGGGCGGGGAAACCATCACCACAAATCGGGGGACGGTGACTGCCTCTCATGTGCTTCACGCGACGGCAAGCGGCGTCGCTGCTCTGTTACCGGAAATGGCGTCCATCCTCTCCTGCCTGCGCGCACAGATGATGGCCACCACTCCCGTCCCTCCTGTGTTCAAGTGCGGCTTGGGCGTCGACTGGGGCGATGTCTACGGCCGGCAACTCGACACCGGCGTTTTTGTTCTCGGCGGTTGCGGGGCCGAAAGACTCTCATCGGACTCCGATGACAGCGATTCGATCAATCCCGCCATTCAATCGAAATTGGCGCGGTTTTTGCCGGAGGCGTTCCCCTCGTTTCCCGGCTTTACAGTACGGGAGCAATGGGCTGGCATCCTGGACTGCACACGCGATGGTAAACCACTCATTGGCGCGCACCCGGCACGGCGCAACCACTGGGTCATTGCAGGATTCAACGGACACGGAATGCCGGGAGCTCTCGGCGCCGGACGAGCCCTGGCCGACGCGATTCTCACGGGGTCTGTCCCCCGTTGCCTCGAAAATTATAACCCCGGCCGTTTCGAAGCCTTACATCGGCCGGACACTCTTCAAAGGAGACATCATGCTTAAGGACAAAAACCCGACCTCGACTGACAAGCTCATCAATCGCCGAGGTTTCATTCGAGGACTACAGACCCCGGCGGTAGTAGCCGTCGCCTCCGGCATCGCTGGGCGCACTGCCGTCGCGGCCTCCACGGACTCCGTCGTCAACAAAGGAGTGCTCGAGCACGCGCCCGTGGTGATGATCTGGCGCCGCGTTTCCAGCCTCGCCAACACCAAGACGTTCGTCGATAAGGTCCTCCGGTTCCCGACCGTCGGGCATGACCCCACCTCGGTCATGTACGATGGCGGCGGCGCCCTGGTCGGATATGCGATTCAAGAGATTCAGCCGTCCAACGATCCGCAATACGCGATGTGCTCCGAAGTGGGATTGCAGGAATTCGCAATGCAAAACAATCCTGCCTCGTCGCTCGTGCTGGCGCCGGTCGATTTTCGCGCGTCCGCAAAGACTCTGTTCGATGACCGCCGCTCCGGGAGCGCTCCTTTGCGATCCTCCAGCGGCGAGGTGCTGTCGTTCCTCGACGAGGATGGCAACTACAACTGCTTCCTGCGTCCGTCTCAAGCTGCGTTGAGCGGCGGCGCGGGAGCCAAACTCAATTCCATCCTGCGAAACCGCTGGGCCCCGGGAGCCGCGCTGACAACCGTGGCCGACGACAAGCGGATGAAGCTCGACAAAACCATGGACAATCCACTTGTCGGAGTCGACCTGCTGGTGTCGGACGTGCCCGGAGCAAGCCGGTTCTATAAGAACGTGCTCGGTCTCAAGCAGTTGAGCGACGGTCCGAATGAAGCGAAGTTCGACGTGGGGAACCTTGTTGTCACGCTGCGCCTTGAACCCTCCAACTCGCTTGTCAGCTTCCTGCGCCGCAGCGGCCGGCTTCTGGGCGACTGGGTCGTCTTTTGGACGCCCGATATCGAAGGCGTGTCGAAAGAACTGACCGCCAAGGGCGTTCGCTTCCCGGCCGGAATCGAAAAAAGTCCCATCGGCGATACGGCGTATTTCAACGATCCGGACGGCTATTCGCTCGTTTTGTGGCGCCCCTCGGGCTTTACGAAGATGATCGATTTCAACCCCGTTCTCAATCGCATTCTCAAGGAAGCGGGACACGATCCGCGGAAATCGTAAGAGTACGGCTGCCCGAGTTATATAAAGGAGATCCAAAATATGTCGCTTCAAAATGCTCCGATTGTCATGGTGTGGCGCGAGGTCAGCGACCTCGCGCATGCCGACGCCATTGCCTCAAAGACGCTTTCATGGGCGGAGATCGGGCGAAACAGTTACGCCGTCATGTACGATGCCGGCAACGCCATCGCCGCCTACTGGGCTCGCCCGCAGTTTCAGCAGGCGGTCGCCGTGTCGGGCTGCTCGGATTCGAACGCTGAAGCTTCCGTCGCTCACAACCCGGCGTCGGAGTTTCTGGTTCTGACGCAGGATTTCAACCGGGCCGCAAGCCTGGTGGGAGCAGCGTCCCGCCGTCGTACCATTTCCGTATCCGGCCGTGGGGATACCGTGTCACTCGTTGACTCGGACGGCAATTACGCCGCCTATCTGTCGCCGTCCCACCCCATAGTATCGGCGAGAGACTCCAAATCTTTGTTCCGCGCCGTGGCCGAGAAAGCATCGTCCAAGCAAAACCCCTACGTCGCGCACAAGTTTCTGGTCTCCGATCTCGATCGTTCGGTCGATTATTACCGCTCGGTTCTGGGCTTGGAACTGATCGAGCGCGCCGACGACCACGCTGCCTTCGACTGCGGCGCGGTTTCTCTGGTCCTCCAGCAGGAACCGGCCAGCGGTCTGGTTCGTTCGCTGCAGCGCGCCGGCCGCCTCGCCTCCGATGGCCTCATCTTCTATGCCGACGACGCGGAAAAGACCGGACAACAGCTTACCAGGGCCGGTGTGGAGTTCCCGCGAGGAATTCAACAGAGCCTGCACGGACCTGGCGGGGAGTTCTTCGACCCCGATGGCCACAAACTGGGCATCTGGTCGCGTCCGGCTCAACCTGGCGCGATCAACTACTTCGCCGTTCTCGATCGCATTCTCGACAGCGGGCGGTGGCTGTTTAGGCCACCGTTCATCTTCGGTGAGCGGCCTGTCGGGCCGCTCACCGATTCACCAGCGCAATCCATCGAGGTGAGAGTATGCCCGGATTATCGGATAGCAAATTCGTAATGACGTGGAGGGCCGTCTCGGACCTTCAAAGCGCCGCATCGGGCGTTCCCGCGACCGCGAACTGGCGGCGCATTGGACAGAATTCGTACGCCGCCATCTACGACGCCGAAAACATGATCGTCGGGTTTTGGGTCCAACAGGACTTGTTAAAAACGCTCGACCAGCCGAAACCGGAAC
>Ga0335075_10017709_pt1 | contig 10585 bp, 8 predicted proteins | sample Lox_Sample_24_FD_206723 | JGI IMG/M metagenome (GOLD analysis project Ga0335075, IMG submission 206723) | Soil microbial communities from Loxahatchee National Wildlife Refuge, Florida, United States - Lox_Sample_2.4 | ecosystem: Environmental > Terrestrial > Soil > Wetlands | place: USA: Florida... | reverse complement strand
GAGAAAAGAGCCGCGCACCCTGCGTCCCGCGCCAGACCAGCCGGTCGCCCGCGTGGCGGTGGACATCCCGCTCGCCCACCTGGACCGGCCGTTCGACTACCTGGTGCCGGATCGGCTCGCCGCCCAGGCGCTGCCCGGGGTGCGCGTCCGGGTCAGGTTCGCCGGCCAGCTGACCGACGGCTTCGTCTTGGAGCGCGCGAGCGCCAGCGAGCATCAGGGACGGCTCAGCTACCTGGAACGCGTGGTGTCCGCCGAGCAGGTGCTGACACCGGAGATCGCCGGGCTGGCGCGGGCTGTCGCCGACCGGTACGCGGGCACGCTCGCCGACGTGCTGCGCCTCGCGATCCCGCAGCGGCACGCCGCGACAGAAGCCAAACAGCCGCCAGCCCCGGCCGGGCCCGCCGCGGACGGGCCGGCCGACGGCGGCCCCGCCGACCAGCGCGACGAGCCGCCGCCCAGCCAGGAACCGGGCCCCTGGGACAGGTATCCCGCCGGCCTGGCGTTCCTCGACGCGCTGCGCGCCGCGAAGCCGGCCCGCGCGGCGTGGACCGCGCTGCCGGGAGCGACCTGGCCAGAAGAGATAGCCCGCGCCGCCGTCACCTGCGCCAGCGCGGGCCGCGGCGCGGTGATCGTCGTGCCGGACGCACGCGACCTGGCCCGCGTCGACGAGGCGCTGCGGCAGTTCGGGGACTGGCACGTGACGCTCACCGCCGACCTCGGCCCCGCGGAGCGGTACCGGCGCTGGCTCACCGCGCTGCGCGGCCAGGCGCCGATTGTGGCCGGCACCCGCGCCGCCATGTTCGCCCCGGTCAGGGACCTGGGGCTGGTGGTGCTCTGGGACGACGGCGACGACCTGCACGCCGAGCCGCGCGCGCCATACCCGAACGCCAGGGAGGTGCTGGCGCTGCGCGCGCACCGGGCCGGCGCCGCCGCCCTGATCGGCGGGTTCGCCCGCACCGCGGAGCTCGCGCAGCTGGTGACCTCGGGCTGGGCGCGCCCGCTCGAGCCGTCCAGGGCGACGCTGCGGGCGACCGCCCCGCGGGTCAGGCCCGCCCTCGACGACGCGGAACTCGCGAGGGACGAAGCCGCCACGACGGCCCGGCTGCCCAGCCTGGCGCTGCGTACCGCCCGCGCCGCCCTGGCGGCGGGGCCCGTCCTCGTGCAGGTGCCGCGCCGCGGCTACCTGGCCGCGATCGCCTGCGGGCGGTGCCGCACGCAGGCGCGCTGCGCGCGCTGCAACGGGCCGCTCCAACTGGCCGGCCAGCACGCGACGCCGGACTGCCGCTGGTGCGGCGCCAAGGCGGCCGCCTGGACCTGCCCGCACTGCGGCCACGACAAGATCCGCGCGATCGTAACCGGCGCGGCGCGCACCGCCGAGGAGCTGGGCCGGGCGTTTCCCGCCGTCACCGTGCGCACGTCTGGCGGGGCCACGGTGATCCCGCAGGTCTCCGCGGAGCCCGCGCTGGTGATCGCCACCCCGGGCGCGGAACCGCTCGGCCGCTACGCCGCCGCGCTGCTGCTCGACGGCTGGGCGCTGCTCGGCCGGCCGAGCCTGCGCGCGGGGGAGGAGGCGCTGCGCCGCTGGCTGGCTGCCGCGGCCCTGGTCAGCGGCGACGGAACGGTCCTAGTGCACGCGGACGCCGCGTTGCCGGTCGTGCAGGCCATGGTCCGCTGGGATCCGGCGGGCTTCGCGGAACGGGAGCTAGCCGACCGCGCCGAGCTGGGGTTCCCGCCCGCGGTGCGGATGGCGGCGGTCACCGGCGAGGCCGCCGCGGTGGCCAGCCTGCTGTCCGGCGTGGCGGAGGGGTTCGAGGTCCTCGGGCCCGTGCCCGCCGAACGCGTGGCGGCCCGCGACGAGCCCGATGCCGTCCGCGCCCTCGTCAGGGCGCCGCGGGACCAGGGCGCGGCGCTGGCCCGCGCGCTGCACGCGGCGCAGGCGGCGCGCAGCGCACGGAAGGAGACCGGCGCGGTCCGGGTGCAGCTCGACCCGGCCGAGGTGATCTAGCCCGTCGATAGAATTCATGGTGAACAAGCGGCGACCGCGATGTGAGAGGACTGCCCGTTGATCAGGCCCATCCGGCTTTTCGGTGACCCGGTGCTGCGCACCGCGGCCGAGCCGGTGACGGATTTCGACCTTGAGCTGCGGACCCTCGTCAAGGACCTCACCGAGACGATGGTCGACGCGCCCGGGGTCGGCCTCGCCGCTCCGCAGATCGGCGTCAGCCTGCGCGTGTTCACCTACCACGTGGACGACGAGCCAGGGCACCTGATCAACCCGGTGCTCGCGCTGGACGGCGACCAGGAGGAAGACGACGAGGCCTGCCTGTCGCTGCCCGGCCTGGTGTTCCCGACGCCGCGCGCGCCGCGGGTCGTCGCCACCGGGTTCAACATGTACGGCGACCCGGTGACGATCGAGGGCACCGAGCTGCTCGCCCGCTGCGTGCAGCACGAGACCGACCACCTGGATGGCATCTTGTTCATCGACCGGCTCGACAAGAAGCAGCGCAAGGCCGCGATGAAGGCCATCAGGGAAGCTGACTGGAACGGGGAGCCCACGCCCGAGGTGAAGGTCTCGCCACACTCGACCCAGCGGATCTCCTGAAGGCGGTCCCTGCCGTGCGCCTCGCCTTCGCCGGTACCCCGTCCGTCGCGGTGACCGCGCTGCGCGCCCTCGTCGCGTCGCGGCACACCGTCGCGGCGGTCATCACGCGCCCGGACGCGCCAGCGGGGCGCGGCAGGCGGCTGGAGCCCTCCCCGGTCGCCACGGTCGCCGGTGAGCTGGGCATCGAGCTGCTGAAGCCCGCCCGCCCGAGCGACCCCGCCTTTCAGGAGCGGCTGCGGGAGATCGCGCCCGACTGCTGCCCGGTCACGGCGTACGGTGCGCTGCTCCCGCAGTCGGTGCTCGGCATCCCGCGGTACGGCTGGGTGAACCTGCACTTCTCGGTGCTGCCCGCCTGGCGCGGCGCGGCCCCGGTGCAGCACGCGATCCTGCACGGCGATGACATCACCGGCGCGACCACCTTCCAGATCGTCAGGGAGCTGGACGCCGGACCCGTGTTCGGCGTGCTCACCGAGCCGATCCAGCCCACGGACACCGCGGGCGACCTGCTGGACCGGCTCGCGGTTTCCGGAGCGGAACTCCTGGTCGCGACCCTGGACGGCATCGAGGACGGCGCCATCCGCGCGCTGCCGCAGTCACCCGAGGGCGTCAGCATCGCGCCGAAGCTCACCGCGGACGACGCTCGGGTGGACTGGAAGCTCCCCGCCCACCTGATCGACCGCCAGATCCGCGGCTGCACCCCGGACCCCGGCGCCTGGACCGAGCTAGCCGGCGCGAGAATCAAGCTCTGGCCCGTCACGCTGACGCCGCCGCAGGCCGCGGCCAGCGATCCCGGCGCCAGCCTCGCCCCCGGCGAGCTGCGCGTCGAGCGCGGCGCGGTCCACGCCGGCACCGGCTCGCGCCCGGTCCGTCTCGGCGACGTGCAGCCCCCGGGCAAGCGCCAGATGCCCGCCGCCGACTGGGCCCGCGGCCTGCACGCGGGACCCGAGACGCACCTGGGCTTCGGCTGACCATGGCCGCTCACCGAGCCCCCCGCGGCGCGGGCCGCCGCCGCGGCACCGGCCGCCCTGGCCCCCGGCACAGCAAGCGGGACGACGCCAAGAAGGGCCGCGGCGCGGACCTGCCGCGGCGCACCGCCTACGACGTCCTCGCGGCCGTGGAAACCCGCCAGTCCTACGCGAACCTGCTGCTGCCGAGGCTGCTCGCCGAACGCGGCATCACCGGCCGGGACGCCGCGCTGGCCACCGAGCTCACCTATGGCACGCTGCGCGGCCTGGGCACCTACGACGCGGTGCTCGCCGCGTGCAGCGACCGCCCGCTGGACAAGCTGGACCCGCCGGTGCTCCAGGTCCTCAGGCTCGGCGCACACCAGCTGCTGTCCACCAGGGTCGCCGCGCACGCCGCCGTGGCGACGTCCGTAGACCTGGCCAGGGCCGTCGCCGGCCCGCGCGTCTCCGGCTACGTCAACGCTGTCCTGCGCCGGGTCGCCACCCGCGACCTCGACGCCTGGCTGCCGCTCGTCGCCCCGGACCCGGCGGCCGACGCCGACGGCTATCTCGCGGTCCGCTACAGCTACCCGCGCTGGATCGTCGCCGCGTACCGCGACGCCCTCGGCCCCGCGGCGGAAACAGAGCTCGAGGCGGCCCTGGCCGCCGGCAACGACCGCCCTCGCGTCACGATGGCCGCCTTCCCCGGCGGTCCGCCCCGCGCGGAGATCATGCCCGAGGGCGCCGAGCCCACCAGATGGTCCCCCTACGGCTTCACCCTCGCGGGCGGCGACCCGGCCGCCCTGGTGGCCACCGGCACGGCCGCCGTGCAAGACGAAGCCAGCCAGCTGGCCGCGATCGCGCTGGCGACCGCCCCGATCGACGGCCAGGACCGGCTGTGGCTGGACATGGCCGCCGGCCCAGGCGGCAAAGCCCGCCTCCTGTACGGCCTTGCCGAAGAGGCCGGCGCCCGCCTGGTCGCCGTCGACGTCCACGAACACCGCGCGGCCCTGGTCAGGGACACCCTGGCCAGCGCCCCGCACGGGGCGAGCGACGACGCGGCCGTCATCGCCGCCGACGGCCGCCGCCCCGCCTGGCAGGACGGGGCGTTCGACCGCGTGCTGCTCGACGTCCCCTGCTCGGGCCTCGGCGCCCTGCGCCGCCGCCCGGAGGCCCGCTGGCGCAAGTCAGAATCCGACCTGCCAGCCCTCGGTGAACTGCAGCGCGCCCTGCTGCGCTCCGCCCTGGCGGCCTGCCGCCCCGGGGGAGTGGTCGCCTACGTGACCTGCTCCCCGGTCCCGGCGGAAACCCGCGATGTAGTAACCGCGGTCGCGGACTCCACGCCTGGCACCGAGATCCTGGACGCCCTGGCGATCCTCTCCACGGTCCCGGACATCCGTTCGCCGGCCCCCGAGTTCGCCCAGCTCTGGCCCCACCGCCATACCACGGACGCGATCTTCGTAGCCCTCCTCCGCCGCGCTTCATAGCCACCCTCCACGGCCTTCCGCCCGCTACCCGCCCGGCCGCTAGCCGCCCGGCCGCCCAGCCGCTGGCCACCCGGCCGCCCAGCCGGATGAATGTGACATTCAGCCGCCTATCACCGGCTCGCTGTCACATTCATCCGCTCCTCGCGACTCCGTATCACTTCCGGTCTCTAGAATCGGACAAATCGGACGCATAAGGGGCCGGAACTGATGGGAAGTCGCTGAAGGTTGGGCATGTGCGCCGAACGAGCGCGCCGCGGGGTGCGCACGACCTTTCCTGAGAAGGGAGGCGCGACTTTGCATCAGTTCTGGTCGTTCTGTTGTCCGTTTTGCCGGAATTTCGCGACCAAAAGTGATGCAAAGTGCTCTCCGCATGGTCCCGGTCGGCGACTTCCCATCAGTTACGTGGCGATAGATCCGGCAAATCGGACGCGAAAGTGGTCACAGCCGATGGGAAGTCACCGGACCGATGGGAGTTGCCGGCCGCGGCGCCTCAACCTAGCGGGCGGCGTCGCCAAGGCGGTATTCGTAGGTCAGCTCGTCCATTTGCCGCTTGAGGTCGGGGTCGAGCTTGTACTCCGCGGCGGCGAGGCTGGTGTCGAGCTGCTCGGGCCGGCTGGCGCCGATGATCGGCGCCGTGATCGCCTTGTTGGCGAGCACCCAGGCGACCGACAGCGTGACGAGGCTGACCCCGGCTTGGTCGGCGAGCTTGCGGAGCCCCTCGACGGTCTCGAACGCGTGCTCGTTCCAGTACCGCTCCTGGTACATCTGCCCGGCCCAGCCGAGGGTGAAGCGGCTGCCCTCAGGCGGCGGCGCGCTGCCGGTGTGCTTGCCGGACAGCAGCCCGCCTGCGATCGGGTTGTAGGGGATCACGCCGACGCCGTCTTCCTCGCAGAAGGGCAGCATTTCCCGCTCGATCTGGCGGAACAGCAGGTTGTACCGCGGCTGCACCGAGTCGAACCTGGCCAGTCGCAGGGTCTCGCTGCGGCCGATCGCCCGGACGAGCTGGTAGGTCAGGAAGTTGGAACAGCCGATGTACCGGACCTTGCCGGAATGCACGAGGTCGTCGAGCGCGCCAAGCGTCTCGTCGATCGGGGTGTTGGAGTCGTAGCCGTGCAACTGGTACAGGTCGATGTAGTCGGTCTGGAGTCGGCGCAGCGAGGCATCCACCGCGGACACCACGTGCTTGCGCGAGTTCCCCGCGTCGAACGGCGCGGGGCCGGTCGGCGCGAAGCACTTGGTGGCGACGATGAACCGGTCCCGCTTGCCGTGCATCCAGTGGCCGATGATCTCCTCGGTACGGCCGCGGCTGGCCAGGTCACCGCCGAGCGGGTACGCGTCGGACGAGTCGAGGAAGTCCACTCCGCCCTCAGCCGCCCGGTCCATGATCGCGAACCCGGTTGCCTCGTCGCTCTGCAATCCGAACGTCATCGTGCCCAGGCACAGCCGGGACACCTGCAGGCCGCTCCGGCCAAGTCTCACGTGTTCCACACCTGTGACGCTATCGCCGCGTCCGCGGCCCGGCTAGGCGCCCCCGCCCCACGGTGCGACCGCGCCGGCTAGGTCCCCGGCACATCCAGGACGTGGATCGTCCGCGATCGCGCGTACTGTGCCTGGCATGGCTATCGCACGCTTTCCGAACTTCGTCATCGACTGTCCCGACCCCGGCGCCCTCGCGACCTTCTACGGCGCGCTGCTGGACTGGAAGACCATCATCTCCGACGACTGGGCCGAGATCCGAGCGGAGAACGGCAACTGCGTCTGCTTCCAGCCGGTGGCGGACTACACCCCGCCGCAGTGGCCGGGTCAGCAGGTCCCGCAGCAGATGCACATGGACGTAGTCGTCGATGACCTCGACGCGGCCGAGCCGGCGGTGCTCGAACTCGGCGCGACGAAGCCCGAGTACCAGCCAGGCACCACCTTCCGGGTGTTCCTCGACCCGGCAGGGCACCCCTTCTGCCTCTGCGTCGACTAGCTCTCCGGAACCGGCGCCCGCGGCCGATAGGCTGCTGCCAGCCGGAAGGAGATCCGACGTGACCGAGTTCCCCGTGGCCGTCGCCGACGAGGGCCCTATGGTGCGGGCCACGCTGCTGCTACCCGGCTGCCCGCCGGAGCGGGCCCTCGCGGCCTTCACCGATCCAGAGACGCTGCGCGAGTGGTGGGGCGGGGAGCTCACGATCACCACGGCCCCTGGCGGCCCGTACATCGTGCATTTCGGCACGCTCGGCCAGACCATGCGCGGGCAGGTCGTCAGCTACGAGCCGGGCCGCCGCCTGGAGTTCACCTGGGCCTGGGACCACGAGCCCGGCGCGCCCGGGCGCACGGTGCTGGTCACCGCCGGCGCTCTCGACGGCGCAGGCCCCGGCGGCACGGAACTCACCGTCCTGCACGGCCCGCACGGGGACGACGCGGCGGAACAGGCCGTGCGCGGCGACCACCGCGAGGGCTGGGAGTACTTCCTGGCCAGGCTGGGCCAGCTGCTGGCGGCGGCCCCGTCGCAGTGACCGGTCAGCGGGACAGCGCCCCGGCCGGGCGGGACCGCAGCTTCGCACCGCCGATGTCGGCCTTCTGGCCCTCGCGGTAGCCGTCGGCGTAGCCGCTGCCGGTGTAGGTGACGCGGGTTCGCCGGGTGCGCGGGTAGGCGTGCTCCGCCTGGCGGCGGACGGTCAGGGCCCGGTCGGCGAGTACCAGCTCCGCGGACGGGCCGCCGCCGTCGGCCGCACCCGAGTCCGCCGCGACCGCCGCGACCGCCGCCTCCTCGGCGGCCCGGACCCGGGCGACGACCGCGGAGGTGTAGCCGAGCATCCACGACCGGCGCCACGCCTTCGCCCCGCTCCCGCAGGCCGGGATCGGCTGCGCCGCGAGCGCCCTGGCCATCTGCACCAGCAGCGAGGTGAACAAGATGTCCGCGCGTTCCAAGTCGGACAGATAGCCGAACACGTGCACCCGGCTGCCAGGCTCGCGGCGGCTCAGCAGGATGCACTGGCAGCGCAGCGCGGCGGCCAGCCCGGCAAGCAAGTGCGCCTTGACGGCGGCCCAGGGGTTGTCCAGGTCGAACACCCGGTCCCCGACGGAGTCCGTCTCCGGGCGCAGCGCCCCGAGCAGCGCCCTGTCGATACCGTAGCGGGCCATCAAATCGGCGGCCTTCGCGGTCAGCGCCTCGGCTTCCGCGGGCGTGCAGCCTTCGTCCTCCGCTTTGGCCAGCAGCTTTCGAACACGGTCGAGAAGATCAGTTTGCACTGGATGCCCCCACCATAGAAGTAGTCGAATTCAGTGCTGAATCCTAACGATGCCATCTGACATTCCCGGGCCGCCGCCGGGCGCCCGCCTCCCGCACCCTACACTCACTACAGACATGGCCGTTCAGATCTCGCCCAGCATCCTGTCCGCGGACTTCGCCCGGCTCGCCGATGAGGCGCGAGCGGTCGAGACCGCGGCTGACTGGCTGCACGTCGACGTGATGGACAACCACTTCGTGCCCAACCTCACGATCGGCCTGCCGGTCGTCGAGTCGCTGCTGAAGCACGTCACGCTGCCGGTTGACTGCCACCTGATGATCGACGACCCTGACGTGCACGCGCCGAGCTACGCCCAGGCGGGAGCGCGGAACGTCACCATTCACGCGGAAGCGGCCAAGGCGCCGGTCCGGACGCTGCGCGCGATCCGCGCCGCGGGCGCCCGCGCCGGGCTCGCGGTCAACCCGGGCACCCCGGTCGAGCCGTACGAGGACCTGCTCGCCGAGCTCGACATGCTGCTGCTCATGACGGTCGAACCCGGGTTCGGCGGGCAGCATTTCCTCGATCTCGTGATGCCCAAGCTCCGCCGCGCCCGGGCCATGGTCGCCAGGCACGGCGGCGCGGTGTGGCTGCAGGTGGACGGCGGGGTCAGCGTGGAGACGATCGAGCAGTGCGCCGACGCCGGCGCGGACGTGTTCGTGGCCGGCTCCGCGGTGTACAGCGCGGACGACCCGGCGCGGGCGGTGCGGGCCCTGCGCGAGCAGGCTCAGCGGGCCACCGCGCACGCCAGCTGGGCGCGCTAGAACCGCGCTAGAACCGCCCTAGAACCTCTGCTTCACCACCAGCGGGTGGGTCCCGCCATCCGGGCTGATCGTCACTGTCGCCCCGGAGACTTTCCTGCCGATGGGCACGATCAGCACCGAGGCGGAGCTGCCCGCGGTGAGGGTCCCCGACGACCGCGGCCACACCAGGATGCTCGCGCTGGGGCTCACGGACCAGCTGACCGGGCCGCCGTTCGCCTTGAGCGAGAGCCACGTGCCGAACCGACCGACGGTGATCTGGGCGCCCGGCGGCAGCGAGACGGCGGAACCCGGCAGCGACACCGACAGTGAGACCCGCACCGCCGGGGCAGCGGTCGTCACCGGGGGCGCCGGGGTCGTCACGGGCGCGGCCGACGTGTGTGACACGACCGGGGCCGTCGCGGCGGGCGGCTTGTGCGTCGCGGGCGGCCGGCTCGCCGGGGCCGGTGCGGCCGGATCGGCGGAGGACGCCGTCTGCCGGACGGCCGGGGCGGCGTTTCCGCTGGACAGCGCGAGGTGCGTGGTCGAGCCTGACGACAGCGAGGAAGCCACCACCCCGGCCGCGATAACGAGCAAGGCAGCCGCGGCGACGGCGGTCCGCGCGTGCGGCGAGGAGACCAGCCCGGCCCTCGCGCCGGGATTGCGCAGCGGTGCCGGGAAGCCCTGCCGCCCGAACCGCCCGGCCCGGCCGCCCGCGGCCGCCCGGTACGCGACGGCGTCCGGATCCTGGCCGGCGGCGAGCGCCATCGTGTGCGCCTTGAGATCCTCGGGCACACCCGCCGCCAGCCGCAGGCTCTCCGCCGCCGCGGCGGCCATGGCCGCGCCGGCCGACAGGCCGAGCAGTACGGCCGGCCGAAGCTCGTAGACGCGCCGGTTGGTGCAGGTCGCGCAGCGTTCGATGTGCCGGCCCGCGCGCCTGCGCAGCGCCGGGGTGAGCTGCTCGTCCCAGCCGGAGAGCAGCGCGCTGAGCTGGCGGCAGTCGCCGCGGCCGGCGCGGCCGACGAGCAGCACGGCGAGACAGGTCTCGAGCTGGTCGCGGGCCCGGGACACCAGCGAGTGCGCCTGGCCGCGGGACAGGCCGAGCACCGCCGCGACCTCGGCGGGCTCCAGGCCCTGCCGCAGCTGCAGCTCGAGGACCTCCCGCTCGGCGGGGTCCAGGCCCCGCGCGGCCGCGGTGAGCAGGGCGCGCACTTCAGCTCGTTCGGCCGCCCCCTCGGTGACGTCGATGACGGCGTCCGTCATGCCGCCCGGCCCCGTGCCCCGCGGCGCGGGCCGCGGCGACCCGAGGATCCGCAGGCATTCGTTGCGCGCGACAGCGAACACCCAGGCACGGAGCTGGTCAGGATCGTGCAGCTCCGCTAGCCGGGATGCCGCGGTGACGAATGTGTCCTGAACCGCGTCAGCGGCGTCAGCTGGATCGCTGAGCACGGACCGGCAGTACTTGTAGAGCGAGTCTGCGTACCAGTCGTAGGCAAGGGCGAGCCCGGCGGGGTCTCCTGCCACGATAGGCGCGACAAGT
>Ga0335075_10017706_pt1 | contig 10585 bp, 13 predicted proteins | sample Lox_Sample_24_FD_206723 | JGI IMG/M metagenome (GOLD analysis project Ga0335075, IMG submission 206723) | Soil microbial communities from Loxahatchee National Wildlife Refuge, Florida, United States - Lox_Sample_2.4 | ecosystem: Environmental > Terrestrial > Soil > Wetlands | place: USA... | reverse complement strand
GTCCTCGCCCGCGTCCGCGGCCTCGAGGCGGAAGCGCTCGCGGACCTCACCACGGGAAATTTTCGCCGCCTCTTCTCCAAGGCCGCATGAGGGTCGTCATGCTGGGCTCGGGCGGTTCGGCCGGCGTGCCGCTGATCGGCGGGCCGGACGGGCGTGGCGATTGGGGCGCCTGCGATCCGAACGAGAAGCGCAACCGCCGCATGCGCGCCGCCATCGTCGTCGAGGGGCCGAACGGCAAGCGGCTGCTGATCGACACGCCGCCCGATCTCCGCACCCAGCTCCTCGCCTGCGCGATCCCGCGCGTGGACGCGATCCTCTTCACCCATGCCCATGCGGACCACATCACCGGCCTCGACGAGGTGCGCATCCTGAACCGCATCGCCGGCCGCCCGCTTCCGGCTTACGCGACCGAAGCCGTGCTCGCCGAGCTCGCCCGTCGCTTCGACTATGTCTTCCGCCCGTGGGACGGGCAGGGCTTCCCGCGCCCGGTGCTGGAGACGGAGATCGTCGCACCGGGCGAGACCGTGCGTGCCGCCGGTATGGATGTCCGCCTGTTCGACCAGGACCACGGCTTCACCCGCACGCTCGGCCTCAGGATCGGCGGCTTCGCCTATTCCACCGACGTGCGGGACCTCGACGAGGCCGCCTTCGCGGCACTCGCCGGCGTCGATACCTGGATCGTCGGCTGCTTCCAGCGTCCGGGCCCGCACGTGACCCATGCGCATCTCGAGAAGGTGCTCGGCTGGGTCGCCCGCCTCGCCCCGCGGCGGACGATCCTCACGCACATGGGCTCGGACATGGACTGGGCCTGGCTGGTCCGGAACCTGCCCGAAGGCGTCGAGCCGGGGTATGACGGTCTCGTCATGAGCTGCTGACGGAGGACCATCATGGCCATCAAGACGATTCTCGCCGGCGTGAGCGGCGGCACCGCCAGCAACGGCGCGGTCGACCTCGCCTGCCGTCTCGCCGTCCAGTTCGGCGCGCACCTCGAGGCGCTGCACGTGCGGGTGGATGTCGAGGACCTGATGCTCTCGGCAGGGGCGACGGGCTTCGCCCTGCCGCTCGACGGGCGGTGGATCGACGAGATCACCGCCAACGCCGCGGCGACGGCGGACAAGATCAAGGCGAGCTTCGTGGAGGCTGCCGCGCGCCATGGCCTGCCGTTTGTCGCAGCACCCGAGCCCGGCAAGGCGGGCGCCTCATGGCACGACGAGGCAGGGGACGCACCGGTCGCCGTGGCCCGCCGCGCCCGCTTCTTCGATCTCGTCGTGCTCGGCCGTTCCGATCGCGTCGTCGACAAGCCCCATTCCGACGCGATCGAGCAGGCACTTCTCCAGTCGGGCCGTCCGGTGCTGGTGAGCCCGGCCGAGCCGCCCGCCGCGATCGGGGAAACCGTGGCCATCGGCTGGAACGGCTCCGTTCAGGCGGTGCGTGCGCTGGTCGCTTCGTTGCCGTTCCTGCGCCGGGCGCGGCAGACCTTCATTATCGAGGTCGGCGAAGCAGACACCAAGAGCGCCCCACCATTGAGGGACTATCTCGGCATGCACGGCGTCAGCGCGACGGTGCGCAACGTCCTCAAAGTCCCGCCGGTCGGCCCGGGCGGCCAACTCCTCGCGGCCGCTCGCGAAGAAGGTGCGGACTTGCTGGTGATGGGCGCGTACGGCCAGGCGCCGTGGCGCGAGGCGCTCTTCGGCGGCGCCACCCGCACTGTCGTCGGCACGAGCCTGCTACCGCTTCTGATCACGCATTGAGAAGAGTCGAGCACGCCCGCTTGCGCTGAGCGCGCTCGAAGCCCCGATCCTCAGCCTGCTTTGACCTCGATCTTCTTCGCCTGCTTCTGCGCCTCCGGCGTCTTCGGCAACGTGACGGTGAGCACGCCGTTGGCGAAGGTCGCGGCGAGCTTGTCGCGATCGACGCCGCTCGGCAGGCTGAAGCTGCGCTGGAAGGAGCCATAGGAACGCTCGGAAAGATAGCGGTTCTCGCCCTTCTCCTCGTGCTCCTGGCGCTTCTCGCCCTTGATGGTGAGCGTATCCTCGGTGAGCGAGACCTCGATATCCTTCTCCGCCATGCCGGGAAGCTCCGCCGTGATCTTGTAAGCGGTTTCGTTCTCGGCGACGTCCACGGCCGGCACGCCGTCCCGGAGCGGCCACTCGGTCCGCCAGGCCGGCTCGAGATCCATCATCCGGCGCAACGAGGGGAACCCGAAGCCGGACGTGAAACGATCGAACAGACGGTCCATCTCGCCCCGGAGTGCGAGGAAGGGATCGGGGGCGCGCGCCACCGGCGTCGCCTTTTTCTCAACCGGCATCTGAGCCATTTGTATCCTCCATCTGCCACTGCCTTACGCGCGGGGGAGGGATTCTTCGCCTCATCGACCCCCCGCAATCCCAGGAGATAGGTTGCCCAACCGTTGCTGCGAGATGTCAGTCCCGCTCTTCACGCGGCTGCCACAACCAGCTCGTCGTATACCTCGGTCACTCCGGGCGCCGCCCACGCGGCCCGAACGATCTCCTCCCGTTCGGTCCAATCGCCGACCCGGCCGGTCAGCGTGACCTTGCCTCCGCTCACGCCGACGACGATATTTTTTGCCTCGACCTCCGCATTGCGCTCCAATGCGGCACGGATCTTTGCGTGCACGTCCTCCGCCTGAACCTGCGGTGCAAGGGTGATGTTGTTGATCACCGCCCGCACGCCGCTCAGCTTGCGGATGTCGTGCTCGGCGGCGCTGCGCTGGAACTGCCATTCCACCTCCCCGCCCAGCGAGACCATTCCGTGCTCGACCCGGACGCTGATCTTCTCGGCCGGCACCGAGACATCCCAGCCCAGGATGCGCACGGCCCGCTCGGCGATCTCGTCGTCGGCGATTTTGCGGTCCTCCGCCAGCCGGACATCGAGCTCCATCGCCACCGCCTTGACGCCCTTGACCCGGCGCGTGGCGCGCTCGGCCGCATATTTCTCCCTATAGCTGCCGACATGGCCGGTCAGCGTCACCACGCCCTGGCGGGCGCTCACGCCGATGTGCGCCGCCGCGACGCTCGGCTCGAATTCGAGCTCGTCGAGCACGCGCTGCTGCAATTGCAGATCGTCGTTCATGATCGGGATCTCCTTCGCCCGGGATTCTCCCCTCGCCGGGCGCGGGCGCCTTGATCCTGATCAATTCCCGGGCGGATGGTCTCCCGAACGGCAGCCCCTCGCCGGAGCGAGGGGGTGGCTCAGCCCGGCTCGCCGCGCCGCGTGGCCTCGAAGAGGAACCAGACGCGCCGTTCCGCCTCGTCGATCCAGTTCTCGATCATGCTCGCGCCGGCCAAGTCCCCGTGCTCCTCGCAGACGCCGTGGGTGGCGCGCAGGTGCTGAACCAGCTGGGCGTTGTCTTCCTTGAGCTCGGCCAGCATGTCCTCCGCCGTCACATACTCCGCGTCATTGTCGGGGAGGCGCTGCAGCCGCGCGACATGCCCGATCGAGCGCAGCGTCGTGCCGCCGATCTTGCGCACGCGCTCGGCAATGTCGTCCGTGGTGGCGAAGATCTGGCCGCCCTGCTCGTCGAGCAACAAATGATAATCGCGGAAATGCGGCCCGGAGACGTGCCAGTGGAAGTTCTTCGTCTTCAGATAGAGCGCGAACATGTCGGCGAGCAGCGCGTTCATCGCAGCCGAGATGTCCTTGACCGCGTTCGCCCCGAGCCCGCCCGGGGTCGCCAGCGGCGCCGCCCGTCTCGCCTTCAGATCCTTGGCACTCGGCATATCGGTCTCCTCCCGTCAATTCGGCCGGCCATAGAGCCCGACCGTCTGCGCCGTCGCGAGCGTGTTGAAGTGGAGCACGAATCCCACCATCCCGCCCGAGGACTGCGCGTCGAGCGGAAGATGCGCGACCTTCACGGCGAACACCGTGATCTCGTAATGGTGCGGCGGGTCGCCGACCGGCGGGCACGGCCCGCCATAATGCGAGAACCCGAAATCGGTCCTTCCCTCGCCCGCGCCCGCCGGCAGCGACGTCGATCCCGCGTCGCCCGCGCCTGCCGCAAGACTGTGCACGGTGGGGGGGATGTTGAAGACGGTCCAGTGCCACCAGCCGCTTCCGGTCGGCGCATTGGGATCGTACATGGTCACCGCGAAGCTCTTGGTCCCGGCCGGCTCGCCCGACCAGGAAAGCGCGGGAGAAATGCTCTGCCCCGTGCAGCCGCCCTCGTTCAACACCTGGGCCATCGGGATCGTGCCGCCGTTTGGGAAGTCCGGGCTGGTCACGGTGAACCCGCCGGCGAGCGCCGGCACCGCAAACGCCAAAGGCGCCAACCCCAAGAGCAAGGCTCGCATTTTCTCCTCCCCTATTTTCTCGTTGCTTGCGGACGGATGAGAGCACGTCGTTGCCGGCACGGCAAGAAAGGCCAGGGGGAAGTCCCCTGGCCCTTCCTGACGGGTCGGATTTGTCGGCGGCCGGCGCTACGGGCCGCGCGGCCGCCCTTGCCTCACTGCTGCCAGTCGGCCTTGCGCACCAGAGGCGCGTAGGGTTGCGCGCTTGCCGTGCTTGCGAGGATCGTGCCGGGCGGCAGTTTCCGGGCGGGCGCCGGCGCGACGTGGACCGCGGCCGGTGCCGCGCCGCCGGTTGCCGGCCCACAATCGCCCGAGCGCGAGGAAACGACCTTTGGCGCGCCGTTGCCCGAGTAGGTGATCTGCATGCTCTCGGTGCAGACGCCGTTGCCGGTCATCGTCGAGACGAGCGAGTAGCCCGAGGCGCCCGGCGGGAACTGGCCGAACGCCGCCTCCGTCAGCGCGCCGGCGCCCGGCATCGGCGGCGCCGCCAGGCTCTCGACCTGCCGCATCAGGCTCGCCGCCTCCCGGTTCATCTCCGCGGAGATCCTGTCCATCATGGCGAACGGCGAGTTCGGTCCGAAGAAGGCCGGCATCGGTGTGAACGCCGCGCCCCCGGGTGCTGCGATGGGTGCGATGACGATCATGGGCGGCACGTCGCCCGTGTAGCTTATGTGCTCGACCCCGCCGCCCGGAAGCTGGACGGTGAGCACGTGGAACTCGGGGCTCTTCGCCAAGGCCGGTCCGGAAAACCCGGCGAGAGCCGCGCAGGCGATTCCGGCAAGAAGGGCGCGTCTCATCACGATCTCCGTCTTCGTTCAGGACACTAGAGCGTGATCGCCGAAGGTTGAATCACCGAAGGTGTGAATCACGCGGGAAAACACCCAGAGCGGGATGCGTGAGCCGAAGCGAACGCATCCCGCTCTAAGCGCGATTATAGCCGGCACGCGGCGCGCTGCATGACGCTGGTCTGAAATGTCGTTCATCGTGCGTGCGCCCGAGGGGCGGCTTGCGGCTCGGCCGGCGCCGTCGGATGGTGCGGCGCAACAAGTCGGCGGTGCTCCCGTGCAAGATCTCGATCGTCTGCGGCTCGAGCGCCGCATCGACCATCTGCTCGCTCCCTGGAGCGCGGGAAGCACGCCCGGCTGCACGATCGGCGTGGCGCGCGCGGGCGCGCTTCTCGCGCATCGCAGCGCCGGCCTCGCCAATCTCGATCTCGGCGTTCCCATCGGCGCCGAGACGACATTCCGCATCGCCTCGGTCACCAAGCAGTTCACCTGCACCGCCGCGCTGCTGCTCGCCGAGGAGGGAAAGCTGGCACTCGCCGACGAGATCCACGCGCATCTGCCCGAGCTGCCCGATTTCGGCGCCCCGATCACGATCGACCATCTGATGCGCAACACCAGCGGCATCAGGGATTTTCTCGAGCTGATGCGCCTCGGCGGCATGGACCTGCGCGCGCCGTGTGCGCTCGCAGACATCCTCCACGTCATCGGCCTGCAGCGCGGCCTCAACTTCCCGCCGGGAAGCCGGTTCCTATACAGCAACACGAATTTTCTGCTCCTCGGCCGGATCGTCGAGAAGCGCGCGGGCGAGACGCTCGGGAGCTTCGTCGCGCGCCGCATCCTGGTCCCGCTCGGCATGACGCGCTCGCGCCTCGTCGCCTCGACCGCGGAGACCGTCCCCGGCCTCGCCACCGGCTACTTCCCCGCCGCGGGCGGCGGCTTCGTCAAGGCCGCGCACGGTTTCCCGCTGGGGGGCGAGGGCGGTCTCGTCTCCTCGGTCGAGGACCTCGCTCTCTGGGACCGCAACTTCACGACCGGCCAGGTGGGAGGCAAGGCGCTTCCCGCCGCCCTCGCCGAGCAGGCGCCGCTGACGGGCGGGCGGCCGAGCGCCTATGCGCGCGGCCTCGCCGTCCAGGAATGGCGCGGCCTCGCCACGATGAGCCATGGCGGGCTCTGGCCCGGCTACCGGACCGAGTTCCTGCGCATCCCCGAGCGCGATCTCACCGTCATCTGCATCGCCAATCTCGGCGACATCGTCCCCTACCGGCTCGCCCGCCAAGCCGCCGAGGCCGCGCTGGAGGCGGAGTGCGTGCTTCATCCGCTTCCGCCGCCGCCGGCTCCGGATGCGCTTGAGCGCCTTGCAGGCCGGTATTTCGATCCCACCCTGCCGGCCACCGTGGACATCGAGCCGGGCCCGGGCGGCGGGCTACAGCTCACCGCGAACGGCGTTCCCTTTCGGCTGATCACCGAGCCGGGCGGCCGGCTCGTCGCGGATGCGAGCAGCTTCGAGTTCACCGCCGTTCCCACCGCGGACGGCCTGCTCGTCGGCGAACCTCCCCGGCTCTTCCGCCGTGCCCCCCCGACGCCGGTCCTGCCCGCCGACCTTCCCGGCCGCTACGAATGCGACGAGGTCGGCGCGACCTGGACGCTGGCACTCGATGCGAAAGGTGGAGTGGTGGCGCGCGTCGCCGGCCCCTTCGTCACGGCCGGCCCGTGGGAGGTCCTCGCCGTCGCCGAGGACATCTTTCGCATCCTCACGCCCAACCAGCTCTATCGGAGCTGGTTCGATGTCCGGCTCGACCGCGCGGCGGACGGCGCCGCGATCTCTCTCACCGTGAGCGGCGGGCGCACCCGCAACCACGCCTTCATGCGCATCGACTGAACAGGGCTATTCGGCGAGCGCCGCCCGCGCCGCGGCCGCGAGATAGCTCGCCGCAGCGGGGAGGATCGCGTCGTTGAAGTCGTAGTGGGAGCTGTGCAGGTCCCGCCCGCCTTCGTTCGGCCCGTTGCCGATCCAGGCGAAGGCGCCCGGCCTCTTCTGCAGATACCAGGCGAAATCCTCGCCGGTCATGCTCGGTTCGAGATCGCGCCGCACCGCGAGCCCGGCCGCCGCGGCAGCCGCCGCCGCGCGGTCCGCCTCTTCCTTCGTGTTGATGGTGGCGGCGCCCATGGTCGTCATGCTCAGCTCCGCCGTCATGCCGAAGGTCGCCGCCACGCCCTCGGCGATGCGCCGGATGGCAGCGCCGATCAGCTCATGCACCTCGACACGATAGCTGCGGAACGTGCCGCGCAGCGTCGCGACTTCCGGAATCTGGTTGGGCGCATTGCCGGCTTCGATCATCCCCACCGTCAGCACCGCCGGGTCGAGCGGGCTCACGTTGCGCGAGACGATCGATTGCAGCGCGAGCAGCAGATGTCCGGCCGCCACCATCGGGTCCTTCGCCAGGTGCGGCAGCGCCGCGTGCCCGGCCTTGCCGTGCAGTGTGATGGCGAAGCGCTGGCCCGCCGCCATCACCGGGCCCGGGTGCAGCATCACCGTGCCCGCCTCGAGCCCGGGCCAGTTGTGGAAGGCGAAGATGCGCTCGAAGGGAAAGCGCTCGATCAGCCCGTCGGCGAGCATCGCGCGCGCCCCGCCGCCGCCTTCCTCGGCCGGCTGGAAGATGAGCCGGATGGTCCCGCGCCAGGTCGCATCGCGCGCGAGCAGACGCGCCGCGCCGAGGAGCGAGGTCGTGTGCCCGTCATGGCCGCAGGCGTGCATCACCCCCGGCCGCGTCGAGGCATAGGCGAGATTGGTCTCCTCGGGGATCGGCAGCGCGTCCATGTCGGCGCGCAGCGCGACCGAGCGCTCCGAGCCGGGGCGGGCGAGGGTGGCGACCACCCCGTGCCCGCCGACGCCGGCGACGAACGGAATGCCGAGCTCGGCGAGCCGCGTCGCGACGAAGGCAGAAGTCTCGCGCTCCTCGGTGGAAAGCTCCGGGTGCGCGTGCAGGTGGCGGCGCCATTGGCTGAGCGTGGCAGCGATTTCGTCGTCCATCGTCGGGAATTTCCTTTCCGTCGGGCGCGCTTGCCTGCCAGTCAAGGGAGCGCCTCGTTCCTCGTCAATCCCCGCGCCGGTGAAATCGGGCGCGCAAGATCCATCCGCGATCCGGGCCGCCCGGAGATGCGTATTGCCGCGCGGGCGGAATCCTCGGCAACTTTGGAAACAAATTCTGCCCGAGGGCGCATAAGATTCGTCCCGGCCACCATCACCGGGAGCATTGCCCATGCCGTGCCCCTCCTTCACCGAGCATCCGCGCGCGGTCGGCGAGACCTACCTCCAGCATCTGCATTCGGCCTGGAGCTTCGCCGCTGCCATGATCGCAGGCGGCCTCGCCTGCTTCGTGCACGGGCTCTTCCCCTTCCTCTGCACCACCACCGGCTCCTCCGCCATCCGCCGGCTGCACGAGCGCATGGTCGTCAACCGCGTGCGCACGGTTCCCGCCGCGGCCGAGGAGCGCTATCGCACGACCCGCGCGTAGCCGAGCGGCAGCTCGGTCGTGGACTTGATCTGCTCCATCGCGAACATCGAGGACACGTCCTCGATATCGACCCTTGCAATCAGGCGCTTGTAGAGCCCATCATACGCCTCGATGTCCGGCAGCACGGCGCGGATCAGGTAGTCGATCTCGCCGCTCATGCGGAAGAAATCCACCACTTCGGGCATGCCAGCCACGGCATCGTGGAACTGCTTCAGCCAGCGCTCGTTGTGCTGGTTGGTGCGGACGGCGATGAAAACGGTGACGCCGACATTGAGGCTCTTCGCATCGAGCAGTGCGACGCGCCTGCGGATATAGCCTTCCGTCTCGAGCCGCTGGATGCGCCGCCAGCAGGGGGTCGCGGTCAGCCCGACGCGCTCGGCGATCGCGGCCACCGGCAGCGTCGCGTCCTTCTGCACCTCACCGAGGATTTTGAGATCGATGGCGTCGAGGGCCATGCTCTTGCTCCGTCCGGCCTTTGGCCGGACTGCCATGCTCCCATGCGGCGGCGCCGGAGGAAACGGTTCTCTTCCGCTCAATGAGCAAGAAAGCGGACGAGGCCCACCGAAGCGGCGCAGAGGATCAGCAGCGCGGGATTGAGCCGCGTCGTCATCAGCAGCGCGAAGACGGCAAAAGCCATGCCGCCATTGACCCAGCCGTGCACCGCGCCCCGCGCCATGCTGATCGAGCCCGCGAGCAGGAGCCCGATGGAGACCGGTGCCAGCCCGCGCTGCACCGCCGTCCGCCAGGGCCAGTGCTCGAGCCGGCCCCAGGCCCGCCCGACGCCGAAGGTGAGCAGCGCGGTGGGGAGGAAGAAGGCGACGACGACGGTGAGCGCGCCCACCGGGCCCGCGACCCATTCGCCCACCGCGGCGACCATCATCATGTTCGGCCCCGGCGAAAGCTGGCCGACGCTGTAGAAATGAATGAGTTGGGGGAAGGTCAGCCAGTGGTGGACATCGACCGTGAGCGTCTTCATCTCGGGGAAGGCGGCCATTCCTCCGCCCACCGTGAGCAGCGAGAGATAGGCGAAGACGGCGGCGAGCGCGGGGACCTGCTTCATTCGCGGGCCACCGCCGGTGCCGCGCCGCGCGGCCGGCGCCACCAGATCGCGAGCGCGCCCACGACGAGCAGCGCCACCAGCACCGAAAGATGCAGCACGTTCACCGCGATCGCGGTCAGCGCCACGAAGACGAGGTCGGCCAATCCCTTGAGCGATTTCCGCCCGAGGTCGGCCGCCACGAAGAATGTGATCCCGACCGCGGCGGCGGCGACGGAGGCGAGCAGCACGGTGACGATCGCATGGTCGCCGCGGCGGGCGTAGATGAACGCCGTGGCGGTCATGATCAGCCCGCCCGGCAGGCAGATGCCGACGATCGCGGCGAGCGCGCCGCGGGCGCCGCGCAGCCGGTCCCCCATCAGGATCGCCATGTTGGTTCCGTTGAGGCCCGGCAGCGCCTGGCACATCGAGAGCATGCGGACGAACTCCGCATCGCCGAGCCATCCTTTCTTGCCGACCAGGCTGCGCCGCAGATAGGCGACGATGCCGCCGCCGATGCTCGTGGTGCCGATCGTGAGGAAGACGAGGAAAATCTCGTGCAGCCCGACGCGCACCGCCCGCGCGGGGGCCCCGCTCGCGCCCGCCGCGCTCACAACGCCTCACTCATGGCTTTGGGGCGCGTTGCCGTTGCGCCGATAGACCGCGCCCGTCTTGGTCGTGCCCAGCAGCACCCGATCCTCCCCGAGCGTCTGGAGCAGCCTGAAGAAGTGCTGGCCGCGCGCGATCGCCCGCTCATGCACCTCGTCCGCGCGCTTGAATCGCGCCTGGAAGGCAAACTCGCCGACCAGCGGCGCGTGGTCCCCGCGCATGCGCCATAGGGCGACGTTGCATTCGGCGGAGATGCCTTTTCCGAAGCCCAGCACGCCAAGATCGAGCAGTACCTCCTCGACGATCGCCTGGTTGACGACGTCGACCCGCTCG
>Ga0335075_10017705_pt1 | contig 10585 bp, 10 predicted proteins | sample Lox_Sample_24_FD_206723 | JGI IMG/M metagenome (GOLD analysis project Ga0335075, IMG submission 206723) | Soil microbial communities from Loxahatchee National Wildlife Refuge, Florida, United States - Lox_Sample_2.4 | ecosystem: Environmental > Terrestrial > Soil > Wetlands | place: USA... | reverse complement strand
CGCAGCCCGAAGCCGATGGTGATGCAGTCGAAGGTGTCGTCGCGGAAGGGCAGGCGCTCGGCATCGGCCTGGACGTACTGCACGTAGCCGAGCACGCCGCGGTCCGTCAGACGGTCGCGGCCGCGATGCAACATGGAGGAGTTGATGTCGCTCAGCACGACGAGACCTCGCTCGCCCACCTGCCGGGCGAGACCCGCGGCGAGATCGCCGGTGCCGCCGGCCACATCGAGCGCCCGCTGCCCGGGGCGCAAGCCCGTCAGCGACAGCGTGAAGCGCTTCCACAGCCGGTGAGCACCCGCCGACATCAGATCGTTCATCAGGTCGTAGTTGCCGGCGACCGAGTCGAAGACGCCCCGCACCCGACGCGCCTTCTCGCGCCAGGGCACGCGCTCATAACCGAAATCGGTGGCTGGGGGCTCGGTCATCGGATCGCCGGCTCGCGGGGAAGGCGCATTGTATCCGCTTGCTTTTTCGAGAACATGCTGCGCAGAATCCGACCCCGGTAAAGGGGGGTCTTGAACTTAAAGGGCCGGGCGGTGTCAAACCGCCCGGTCTTTTTTATTCGCGCGCCTGGGCGGCGCGACGGGCGAGGTACCGGGCCCAGTTTTCCTGCCGGTCGCGGCCGAGCTCGTAAAGGTATTTCCAGGTGTAGAGGCCGGTGTCGTGGCCGTCGTCGAAGATCAGCTTCACCGCGTACTGGCCGACCGGCTCGATCGCGCGAATGCCCACCGTCTCCTTTCCGAGCACCAGGGTCTCCTGACCGGGGCCGTGGCCCTTGACTTCGGCCGAGGGGGAATAGACGCGCAGATACTCGAACGGCAGCTCGCAGCGGTAGCCATCGTCGAAGGTGACCTCGAGAAGGCGGGCGCCGCGGCGGAGCTTGATCTCCAGGGGGGTTCTTGGAATCTCCGGTGTCACGGTGCGGGTCTCGCTGGGGCCTGCTCAGGCACTGCGGACCAAGTATAGGTACCCGGGCGCGGCTTGCACTAATATGGACGTTCTTGCTCCAGCAGCGGTACATCGTGGAAGCTACAGATACCTCCCACCCCGACTACTATCATCGCGTGGTCGATTGCCAGTGGGCCTGCCCGGCCCACACGGACGTGCCTGAATACATCCGGCTGATCGCCCAGGGACGCTTCACCGAGGCGTACCTCGTCAACCGGCATTCCAACGTCTTTCCGGGCATCCTCGGGCGGGTCTGCGACCGCCCGTGCGAGCCGGCGTGCCGTCGCGGACGGGTCGAGGCGAAGCCGGTCGCCATCTGCCGCTTGAAGCGGGTGGCCGCGGATAACCGCGACGACATCACCGGCCGGCTGCCGCCGATCCCCAGGATCAAAAACGGCAAGCGCATCGCCTGCATCGGCGCCGGCTGCGCCTCGCTCACGGTCGCCAACGATCTCATGCCGCTCGGCTACGAGGTCACGATCTTCGAGCAGTACGGCGAGCCCGGCGGCCTGATGCGCACCAACATCCCCTCCTTCCGACTGCCGCAGACGGTTCTCGAGGAGGAGATCCGGATGATTCTCGAGATGGGCGTCGATCTCAGGCTCGGCGCTCGCATCGGCAGCATGAGGGAGTTGCTCGCGACCGGCGGCTTCGACGCGGTGTTCGTCGGCTCCGGCGCTCCGCAGGGCAAGAACCTCAATCTGCCGGGTCGCGAGGCGGCTGCCGCCAACGTGCACATCGGCATCGCCTGGCTGGAGTCGGTGGCCTTCGGCCACACCGAGCGGATCGGCGAGCGCGTCCTCATCATCGGCGTCGGCAACACCGCGATGGACTGCTGCCGCACGAGCCTGAGGCTCGGCGCGAAGCAGGTGAAGGTGATGGCGCGCAAGCCACGCGGTTTCTTCAAGGCCTCCGAATGGGAGCTCGAGGATGCCGAGGAGGAAAGCGTCGAGATCGTGGTCAACCGCTCGCCGAAGGCGTTCGTCATCGAAGGCGGACGCCTCGCCGGCATGAGCTTCGAGTGCATGGAGTACGAGCTCGACGCCCGCGGGCGCATCACCGCCGAGCGGGTCACGGGCGAGGAGTTCATCGCCGCCGACGATGTCATTCTCGCGATCGGCCAGGAGAACGCCTTTCCGTGGATCGAGGGCGATCTCGGCATCGAATTCGACAAGTGGCACGTGCCCAGCGTGGACCCGGTCACCTTCCAGTCGACCCGGCCGGGCGTGTTTTTCGGCGGCGATGCCGCCTTCGGTCCGAAGAACATCATCTGGGCGGTCGAGCACGGCCACCAGGCCGCCATCTCCATTCACCGGCACTGCCAGGGCCTGTCCGTTACCGAGCGACTCGCGCCGGGCGTCAACCTGCAGAGCCGCAAGATGGGCATGCACGAGTGGTCCTACTCCAACGACTACGCGCCGGTCGAGCGGCGGCTCATGCCGCACGTCTCGCTCAAGGAGCGCTTCAAGAAGCTGAACATCGAGGTGGAGCTCGGCTTCAGCGCGGAGCAGACCGCCCAGGAAGTGCAGCGCTGCCTCAACTGCGACGTGCAGACCGTCTTCAGCGCCAAGCTCTGCATCGAGTGCGACGCCTGCCTCGACATCTGCCCCGTCGACTGCCTCACCATCACCATGAACGGCCCCGAGGCGGAGCTGCGCGGCAGACTCAAGGTTCCGGCGCGCAACCTCACCCAGCCGCTCTACGTGTCGGGGCCGCTGCCGCAGACCGCCCGCGTGATGGTCAAGGACGAGGACCTGTGCGTGCACTGCGGGCTGTGCGCCGAGCGCTGCCCGACGGCGGCCTGGGACATGCAGAAATCGCACGTGCACTGGCCGCGCGCCGAGGATGAGGCCCGGGCGATCGAGGCCCGGAGGCCCAAGATCGCCTGAAGCCGATGAACCGCATCAACGATTTCACCATCAAGATCGCCACGGTGAACGGCACCGGCTCGGCGAGCGCCAACACCCTGCTCATGAAGTCGATCTTCAGGAGCGGCATCCCGGTGATGGGCAAGAACTACTTCCCCTCCAACATCCAGGGCCTGCCCACCTGGTACGAGATCCGCGTCTCGCGCGACGGGCACCTCGCCCGCTCCGGCGCCGTCGACCTCATGGTGGCGATGAACGCCGAGACCTATTCGCGCGATGTCAAGGAAGTGGCTGCCGGCGGGTACCTCGTCTACGACTCGACCTGGCCCCGCCCGGCGCTCCTCGGTCGCTCCGACATCACCGTGCTCGGGGCCCCGCTTGCCAGGATGTGCAACGAGAACTTCAACGGGGTGCGCACCCGGATCCTGATGAAGAACATCTGCTACGCGGGCGTGCTGGCGGCGCTCCTCGATCTCGACCTGGAGCGCATTCGCGAGCTTCTGGCGCAGACCTACGCCAAGAAGCCGCAGCTCGTCGAGGCCAACATGAAGGCGATCGGGCTCGGCTACGAGCATGCGCGCGAGCACTTCAGCTGCCCGTTGCCGCTCAAGGTCGAGAAGATGGAGCGCACCGCCGGCCACATCATGATCGACGGCAACACCGCCGCGGCGCTCGGCTGCGTGTTCGCCGGTGCGACGGTCGCGGCCTGGTATCCGATCACGCCGTCGACCTCGCTCATGGATGCCTTCAAGGGCTTCTGCGACCGCACGCGCATCGATCCGGACACCGGCGCCAAGCGCTTCGCCTTCATCCAGGCCGAGGACGAGCTGGCCGCGATCGGCATGGTGATCGGCGCCTCCTGGAATGGCTGCCGCGCCTTCACCGCGACCTCCGGTCCCGGCATCTCGCTCATGAACGAATTCCTCGGGCTCGCCTATTACGCCGAGGTGCCGGCGGTCGTATTCGACATCCAGCGGGTGGGCCCTTCAACGGGCATGCCGACGCGGACCCAGCAATGCGACGTCATGGAGTGCGCGTATGCATCGCACGGTGACACCCGCCACGTCTGCCTCTACCCGGCCAACCCGGAGGAGTGCTTCTACATGGCCGCTCAGGCCTTCGACCTGGCGGAGCGCCTGCAGACGCCGGTGATGGTGTTGTCGGATCTCGATATCGGCATGAACGACTGGATGTGCCGCGAGCTCAAGTGGGATGACGCCTACCGGCCCGACCGCGGCAAGATGTTGCAGAAGGCGCAGATCGAGAAGCTGGAGAAGTTTCAACGCTACCTCGACAAGGACGGCGACGGCATCCCCTATCGGACGCTGCCGGGCGTGCATCCGAAGGGCGCGTGGTTCGCGCGCGGCTCCGGACATTCCCAGTACGGCACCTACACGGAGGACTCGACGGAGTATCAGATCGTGCTCGACCGGCTGCTGCGCAAATGGGACACCGCGAAGAAGCTGGTGCCGCGCGCGGTCATCGATGCCACCGCCGGAAGCGACATTGGCATCGTGTCGCTCGGCAGTTGCGACAGCGCGATCCACGAGGCGATGGCGATTCTGAAAGCGCGCGGCGTCGGCGTGAATTACATGCGCGTGCGCTCCTTTCCCTTCAGCGAGGATGTGGAGCGGTTCCTGGCCGCGCACCGGCTGCTGTTCGTCGTCGAGCAGAACCGCGACGCGCAGTTTCGCTCACTGCTCACGCTGGAGACCGCGGTCGAGAAAGCGAAGCTGCGCTCGCTCCGGCACTACAGCGGTCTGCCCATCTCCTCGAGCTTCATCGTCGATGGGGTGCTGGCCGAAGTGCACCCGAATCCCCTGCCGCAGCGGCAGGATGCCGCGCGCGCCTGACAGAGAGCCGAAGCCCAGTCATGACCTTCATCGCCAAGCCCAAAGTCGTCCACCCTTCGCTGCCGCGCAACGCGCTCGGCCTCATCCGTCGCGATTATGAGGGAGCCCTCTCGACGCTGTGCGCCGGTTGCGGCCATGACTCGATCACCGCCGCGATCGTCGAGGCCTGCTGGCGCCAGTCGCTCGAGCCGCAGAACGTGGTGAAGCTCTCCGGCATCGGCTGCTCCTCCAAGACCACCGCCTACTTCGTGAGCGGCGGGCACGGCTTCAACTCCGTGCACGGCCGGATGCCCTCCATCGCGACCGGCGCCAACGCCGCCAACAGGCGACTCACCTACATCGGCGTTTCGGGTGACGGCGACACGCTCTCGATCGGCCTGGGTCAGTTCTGTCACGCGATTCGCCGCAACCTCGACATGCTCTACATCATCGAGAACAACGGCGTCTACGGGCTCACCAAGGGACAGTTCTCCGCCTCCGCCGACCTCGGCACGAAGGCGAAGAAGGGCGAGACCAACTTCCAGCCGCCCATCGACCCGGTGCTGCTCGCGATGACGCTCGGCGCCTCGTTCGTGGCGCGCAGCTTCTCCGGTGACAAGCACCAGCTGGTGCCGCTCATCGAGGCCGGCCTCAGGCATCGCGGCTTCGCGCTCATCGATGCGCTCTCACCCTGCGTCACTTTCAACGATCACGAGGGCTCGACCAAGAGCTACGCCTACACCCGCGAGCACTACGAGCCGGCGGTGCAGGCCGACTTTGTGCCGCCGGAGCGGGAGATCACGGCCGAGTACGCTGCGGGCGAAGCGCTTGCCGTGACCATGCACGACGGCAGCCGCATCGTGCTGCGCAAGCTCGACGCCGATTACGATCCCACCGACCGGGGTGCGGCGCAGGCGCGGGTGCAGGAGCGGCTGAAGTCCGGCGAGTACCTGACGGGCTTGCTGTTCCTCGACGCGGAGGGGGGGGCCGAGGCAGGCCGGCAGGAGTTCCACCAGGTGAACGGCACGCCCGAGGAGCCGCTCAACAGCCTGTCCTATGAGCTGCTGTCACCGGGCTCGAGGGGTCTGGAGAAGATCCTGTCCCGCTACCGCTGATACCGGGCTGGCTTGTTCTCGCCCATATCATACGGTATTGTGCGACCCCGGTCCGTGACACCTTTCCTTTCCTCCCGCCTGCCGCCCGCCTTGCACTCGGGACCGGCTTCCGAGTCTGAGAAAAGCCGAAGCGTTCCCGGCCAAGTCATATCTGTTTCTTGGAGTTTGATTGCATGACGAAGATCTACGTCGGAAACCTCCCGTTTTCGGCCAGTGAGAGCGAGGTGCGGGAGCTGTTCGCGCAGCACGGCACCGTCGAGTCCGTGAGCCTCATCACCGACCGGGACACCGGCCGGCCCCGTGGCTTCGGATTCGTGGAGATGTCGCGAGCCGATGCTTCCCGCGCCATTCAGAACCTGAACGGCAAGGAGCTCGGCGGACGCCCCCTGCGGGTGAACGAGGCGCAGGAGCGCAGCGGCGGCGGCGGACGGGGCGGCGGCGCTCCGAAACGCTGGTAAAGCAGCCGATACCGAGGCCGGCCCGCTCGCGGGGCCGGCCTTTTTAATTGCGCCGGTAGTTCGTAGACTGCGCGCGAACTCCAAAGGCTTGACGAGGTAGTACATGGGCAAGGGTGATATGCGGTCCCGCCGCGGCAAGATCTATCGGGGCTCCTTCGGCAAGTCCCGGGTCAAGGATCCGGCCAGGAAGAGAAAGCGGGCGACTGCCAAGAAATAGCCGGCGCTCGTCGCCGGGGGCGGGCGAAACGGCCCGGCCCGAGGTGGAACGCGGCTTGCGACGCGCCTTTGTCTGGCGACTTCCTTGCAGAGGTGACCTTATGAATCGCAGCCTGTTGTTGCTATGTGTCGTCGCGCTGTCGCTGTCCGCGGCGGCCTGCGGAAGCAACTCGAACAACGCGGCGGGGTCGTCGGCGACTCCGAGCACGCCGCCCGCGAGCGGGCAGGCGGCGCCTCCGGCGAATGCGCCGAGCTCGCAGCCCGGTGGTGCGCCCGAGCAGACTCCGCCGCCGCCACCGCCGAGCACCAACCCCAACCCCACCCCACCACCTCCGGCCAACGGCACGACTCCGCCTCCGCCCCAGAATCAGAGCGGCAATCCGCCGCCGCTCTGATTGACAATGGCCGCCCGGCGCTTCCGCCTCGACCGCACGCGGTGCGGGAGCGCCGACTCGATCAGGACAGAGGACAACGAATGGTGCCGGGTGAGCCGGCGAAGATCGCGGTCATCGGGCGATACGGCTACGAGGATGCCGCCCGGGTGATCAGCGCCGCGATCGAGGACTACCGCGAGGTGATCGGGAGCGAGACCTGCGCGCCGAACGGCGCGCGCGGGCGCTGACGGAGGCCGGATTGGCAACGAAGCTCCGGGGCGAGTACCCGCCCATTTCGGACTACGCGCTCATCGGCGACTGCCACTCCGCCGCGCTCGTTTCCCGCCAGGGCTCGATCGACTGGTGCTGCCTGCCGCGGTTTGATTCCGACAGCTGCTTCGGGCGGCTGCTCGATTGGAGCAACGGCGGCCACTTCCAGATCGCGCCGGCGGGGCGCTGCAGCTCCCGCCGCGAATACCTGGAGAAGAGCCTGGTGCTCGCGACCACCTTCCGTTCGGCGAGCGGCGCGGCGCGGCTGATCGACTTCTTCGCCATGCGCACCGGCGGCCGGGAGCGGCCGCGCCGCGAGATCGTGCGCATCATCGAGGGGGTCAGCGGCACGATGCGGTTGAATGTCAGGTTCGTGCCGCGGCTCGACTTCGGCGAAGTCAAGCCCTGGATCCACTCATCCTCGGCCGCCACCTACATCGCGGTCGGCAGCAATGCCGGACTCGCCGTCTTCGGCGATGTGCCGCTGCGGCCCGGGCGCGACCATGATCTCGAGGGAGTGCTCGAGGTGCATGCGAACTCGCGTCATCACATCGCGGTGCAGTTCCTGCCGCCGGAGGAGTCCGAGGCTGGCGACATCGGCGCGAAGCTCATCGCGCAGCTCGGCAAGCACTACGAGGAGACGCTGCGCTGGTGGCGCGACTGGTCCTCGAAGATTACCTGTGAGGACGGCACGGGCGTGAGCGTCGTGCGCTCGGCCATCGTGCTGAAGGCGCTCTGCTACGCGCCGACGGGCGCCATCATCGCGGCGCCGACGACTTCGCTGCCGGAGCAGATCGGTGGCGAGCGCAACTGGGACTACCGTTACTGCTGGCTCCGCGACTCGATCTTCACCGTGCATGCGCTGAGCAACCTCGGGCTGCAGGCCGAGGCGGGCGGCATGCGGCGGTTCATCCAACGCAGCGCGGCCGGCAACGCCGATGAGCTGCAGGTGCTGTACGCGGTCGATGGCAAGCGCCGGCTGCCGGAGATCGATCTGCAGAAGCTCGACGGCTGGCGCGGCTCGCGCCCGGTGCGCATCGGCAACGGCGCCGCCACGCAGTTCCAGGCGGACATGTACGGGCTGGTGATGGAGCTGTCGTGGCGCTGGAGCCAGCGCGGCGAGCGGCCGGATGAGAATTACTGGGGATTCCTCACCGCGATCGTGGAGGCGGCGATCACGCGCCGCCATCGGCCCGACCGCGGTATCTGGGAGGTGCGCTCGCGGCCGCTGCATTTCGTGCAGTCCAAGGTCATGTGCTGGGCGGCGGTCGACGGCGGCATCGCGCTGGCGGAGCGCTACTCCCTGCCGGCGCCGCTTGCGCGCTGGCGTCAGGAGCGAGATGGAATGCGCGCGGATATCGAGCGACGGGGCTACGACCGCAGGCGCGGCATTTTCGTGCGCAGCTACGGCAGCAACGAAGTCGATGCCGCGCTGCTGCTGCTGCCCGCCGTCGATTTCGTGGCCTGGGACGACGAGCGGATGATCCGCACGACCAATGCCATCCGCAAGGAGCTGTCGCGCGACGGGCTGGTGCTGCGCTACAAGGCGAGTGACGGCCTGCGCGGCAGCGAGGGCGTGTTTGTCGCCTGCACGTTCTGGATGGCGGAGTGTCTCGCGCGCCAGCGGCGGCGCCGGGAGGCGAGGCAGGCCTTCGAGCGGGCTTGCCGTTGCGCCAACGAGCTCGGGCTCTTCGCCGAGGAATACGCGCCGAAGTCGGGCGAGATGTTGGGTAATTTCCCGCAGGGCTTGACGCATCTCGGTCACATATCGGCCGCGCTGGCGCTCCAGGAGCTGCACGAGCAGTCGCGATCAGGATGAGCTGCGGCACGCCGCCCTCGGCGCGCCCGAGACGCTGTCGCGGGGGATGATAATTTGGCGCGCCCGACTGGATTCGAACCAGCGACCTGCAGCTTCGGAGGCTGCCACTCTATCCAACTGAGCTACGGGCGCGCCGCCCCCTGGGGACCTGAAATCATACAGGGACCCAAGGGCCGCCGCCATTTGCCGCCGAGATCGCGAGCCGCCATTACGAAGGCGCGAGCCGAACGGCTATACTGCGCCCCTTCTGTTCGCGAGATCCCGTGCGAGGCTTCGGTGAGCAAGCAGGACACTCATTTCATCAACATGTTCAGCCTGGTGATCGGCATACTGGTCGCGATCGCCGTCGTGTTCTTCGTGGTCGCACGCGGGCTCGGTAGCGCCACGGAGGGCCGGGAGATGCTGACCGAGCCGGACTACCAGAAAGCCGTCGAGGCGCGCGTCGCCCCGTTCGAGCAGGAGGCGGTCGCGGGGCAGAACAACGCCGCCCTGGCGATCAAGCCCGCGGCCGGCACCACGGCCGAGGCCGGCGGCTCCTCCGGGCCGGCCATGCCGACCAGCGGCCAGGAGCTCTTCGAGCAGACCTGCAGCGTTTGCCACGGAGCGGGCATTGCCGGTGCGCCGAAAGCGGGTGACAAGGCCGCCTGGGCGCATCACCTCGCCAAGGGCCTGCCCACGCTCTACGACCATGCGCTGCACGGCTTTACCGGCACCACGGGCACGATGCCCGCCAAGGGCGGGCGCACCGACGTGTCGGACGCCATGGTGGAGCAGGCCGTCAACTACATGGTCTCGCTCGTCGATCCGCGCATGGTCAGCGGCAAGAAGAAGTAGCCCGCTCCCGGTCCAGACATCGCAGCATGACTGCCTCGCCGACGTGAATGTCGGCGATCGCGTCCCGTCCCTCGAGGTCCGCGATGGTGCGCGCGAGTTTCAGGATTCGCTGGCGTGCTCGTCCGGAGAAGCGCAGCTGCCTCATCGTGCGATCGAGGAGCGCTCGGGCGGCGGGCTGCAGCACACAACAGCGCTCGACCTGACCATCCGTGAGTCGCGCATTGCAACGGCCCTGCCGATCGAGTTGGCGCGAGCGGGTGGCGGTGACGCGGGCGGCGAGGGCCGCGCTCGAGTCGCCGTCACCGATCACGGCCGCGAAATCGCCGCTCTCGAGGCGCGGAACCTGCACGTGCATGTCGAGCCGGTCGAGTAGCGGGCCGGAAATGCGCTCCCGATACCGTTGCGCCTCGGCCGGCGTGCAGCGACAGGTCGCGGCGCAATCACCGAGATGCCCGCAGGGACAGGGGTTCATCGCCGCCACCAGTTGAAATTCCGCCGGGTAGTCCGTCTGCGCCGCGGCGCGAGCGATTCTCACGATTCCGGCTTCGAGCGGCTCGCGCAGCGCCTCGAGCACCCGGCGATCGAACTCCGGCAGCTCATCGAGGAACAACACGCCGTGGTGGGCGAGGCTGATCTCCCCGGGGCGCGCCTGCGCGCCACCGCCGACCAGCGAGACGGCGGAGGCCGTGTGATGGGGCGAGCGGAAGGGGCGCCGCCCGAAGCCGCCCAGGTTGAATCCGGCGGCGCTGACCGAGGCGATGCCCGCGCAGTCGAGCGCCTCGGCTTCGGTGAGCGGCGGCAGCAGCCCCGGCAGCCGCTGCGCGAGCATGGTCTTGCCGCAACCGGGCGGG
>Ga0335075_10017704_pt1 | contig 10586 bp, 9 predicted proteins | sample Lox_Sample_24_FD_206723 | JGI IMG/M metagenome (GOLD analysis project Ga0335075, IMG submission 206723) | Soil microbial communities from Loxahatchee National Wildlife Refuge, Florida, United States - Lox_Sample_2.4 | ecosystem: Environmental > Terrestrial > Soil > Wetlands | place: USA: Florida... | reverse complement strand
GGCCTTGCTTTGGTTCGAGCACGAAGCTTAAATCCGGTCCCGCCTTGCGGTGCAAGTCGCGCTTTAACTCCGCTTTTACAAGCTGGGTCATTCCGCTCTCAACTGAGTAAATGGGAATCCCGGAGCAAGGCGCAAGCCAGTTTTTTGTCAGGAATCCGCCAGTGCCGCAAAGCTTTGACCTGGTTCTAAAAGGAGGGACGGTCGTCAACCACATTGCTATCGGCGTGCATGACATCGGCATAAGGGCCGGCAGGATCGCTGAGATGGGGGATCTAACGAGAGCGAGCGCCGGAGAGACAATCGAAGCCGCCGGCCTCCATATCCTGCCTGGCGTGATCGATACCCAAGTCCATTTCCGCGAGCCGGGCGCGACGCATAAGGAGGATTTGGAAACCGGCTCTCGCGCCGCTGTCCTTGGCGGGGTCACGGCGGTTTTCGAAATGCCGAACACCAAGCCGTTGACCACTGATGCCGCCACGCTTGCCGACAAAATGGCGCGGGCCAAGGGCCGCATCCATTGCGATTATGCCTTCTGGGTCGGCGCGACGGCGGAGAATTGGCGCGACATTGGCACGCTTGAACGGCTGCCAAGTTCGGCCGGCATGAAGGTGTTCATGGGCTCGTCCACCGGTTCGCTTCTCGTCGCGGAGGATGAAACGCTTGCCGCGATTTTGAGCCAGACGCGTCGGCGCGCCGCCTTTCACTGCGAGGACGAATTCCGCCTTGAAGAGCGCAAGGCCCTTCGGATTGAAAATGATCCTTCCTCGCATCCGATCTGGCGTGATGAGGAGGTCGCCTTGCGCGCAACCCGGCGCCTTCTGCGCATCGCGCGGGAAAAGCGCGCCGCCGTTCATGTGTTGCATGTGTCGACGTTTGAGGAAATGGAACTGCTTGCAGCGCATAAGGACATTGCAAGCGTCGAGGTGACGCCGCATCATTTGACCTTGAGCGCTGAGGATTATGCGCGGCTTGGCACGAAATTGCAGATGAACCCACCGGTGCGCGGCAAAAACCACAAGGCGGGCTTGTGGTTCGCGTTGCGTCAGGGCATTGTCGATATTCTAGGCTCCGATCATGCGCCTCACACTTTGGCAGAGAAGGCCAAGCCCTATCCCGAAAGCCCTTCCGGCATGACGGGCGTGCAGACCCTCGTGCCGGTCATGCTCGACCATGTGAACGCGGGGCGGCTCACACTCCAGCACTTCGCTGATCTCACAAGCGCCGGGCCGGCAAGACTCTTCGGCATTGCCGGCAAGGGCCGGATCGCATCGGGCTTCGATGCCGATTTCACGATCGTCGATCTGAGGCGCCGTTCGATCATAAGCAACCGCTGGATTGCCTCGCGCTGCGGCTGGACTCCTTACGACGGCATGACGGTCACCGGCTGGCCTGTCGGCACCCTGATCCGCGGCCAGCGCGTGATGTGGGAGGGGGAGCTTCTCGCGACGGGGCAAGGCCAGCCTGTTCGCTTCCACCAGGCGCTGTGAGTCCCCACCGCCCTGCGAGCGTCAAAAGTCCGCAACCGAATTCTATGCGAGTTCTCCCAATCGTATTTGAACGCGGGATAGGATAAAACGATTGGTCCCTTGGTTTTAGTTACCTGACTCAAATGATCATCGGTTTCGGCAATGATCTTTGCGACATTAGGCGGATCGAAAGCTCGCTCGCGCGTTTCGGCGAGCGCTTTCTCGAGCGCTGCTTCACAGAGACGGAGCGGCGCAAATCCGATGCGCGCGCCGCCCGCGCCGCATCCTATGCGAAGCGCTTTGCCGCCAAGGAGGCCTGCGCCAAGGCACTCGGTACCGGCTTTCGCGCCGGCGTCGCCTTCCGGGACATGGGCGTCGTCAATCTTCCCTCCGGCAAGCCGACCTTGGAACTCACCGGCGGTGCTGCGGTGAGGCTCCAAGCCTTGACCCCGCCGGGCTATGTCGCGCGGATCCATCTCACGCTGACCGATGAATATCCCCTCGCCCAGGCGCAGGTAATCATCGAGGCCGTGACCTCTTCGCCGTTGCAAGAAGGATAAGTTTCAGCTTCGGTCCGGCGAAAAGGCGATCGAGGCTGTTAAAGCGAGCGCCAGGCTTCCGCAAGTTGAAAAGCCGGCCAGAAGCGTACCAGCCGGCTCTGTACCCGACCCGGTCGGCGTGCTAAGAGCCCACTTGGCCGTGCCGGGCGCCACCAGCGCTGTCTTTTCAACGGCTTCCAAGATCGGCCGTTGCATTAAATCAGGGTTTTGCAGGAAAGAGTGACGCAATGAGCGAACGAGCCCCCGCGGATAAAAAAGGCATGAAAACAAGGGAACGGGCCAAGGAAGGCGGCTTTGGCGAGACGCTGAAAGTCATCTTCGAGGCCCTGCTGATCGCATTGGTCGTCCGCACCTTGCTGTTTCAGCCTTTCAATATCCCCTCGGGCTCGATGATCCCGACTCTCTTGATCGGCGATTATCTCTTCGTTTCGAAATACGCCTACGGCTATTCCGATCACTCCCTTCCCTACAGCCCGCATCTCTTCTCTGGCCGCATTTTCGCGACGCCGCCGAAACGCGGCGACGTGGTGGTCTTCAAGCTCCCGCGTGACGGCCAAACGGATTATATCAAGCGGGTCATCGGCCTACCGGGGGACCGGATCCAAATGAGGGAGGGACGCCTCTATATCAATGGCGAGATCGTGCCGCGCGAGCCGATCACCAAGGCCCATACCGAGGACTTCTATGGACGCGAGACCGAGGTGCCAACCTATCGCGAGACCTTGCCCGGAGGGGTTTCCCACACCATCATCGAGATCCAAGGCGATAGCGGCTATAATGACAACACGCCCGAATATGTTGTGCCGGAAGGCCATTATTTCATGATGGGCGACAATCGGGACAACTCGACCGACAGTCGGGTCCCGCCGGATCAAGGCGGTGTCGGCTTCGTTCCTTTCGAAAATCTCGTCGGGCGCGCCGAGCTGATCTTCTTTTCGGTCGGCCAGGGCGCTCCGACCTGGGCATTCTGGGAATGGCCCTGGACCTTGCGCTACAACAGAATGTTCGAAACCGTGAAATAGGATGACGCGGCAGGCCTTCGATTTGCGAGCCCTTGAAGAGCGGATCGGCCACTTCTTCACCAACGGCAGGTTGCTCACGGCCGCCCTCACTCATGTGAGCGCGGCGGCCGGGCCAAAGCGGGAAAGCTACCAAAGGCTCGAATTTCTAGGCGACCGCGTCCTTGGCCTCGCCGTGGCGGAAATGCTCTATGAGGCGTTTCCGCAGGCCGATGAAGGCGAGCTCTCCCGCCGTCTCGCCGCCCTGGTGCGTAAGGAAAGCTGCGCGGAGGCGGCACAGGCCTGGGGCCTCGACGCTTGCATCCGTTTCGGCGAAAGCGAGAAACAGTCGGGTGCCGTCAATCCTGCCATCCTCGGTGATGTCTGTGAATCGATCATCGGCGCGGTCTTTCTCGATGCCGGCTATGGCGCGGCCAAAACCGTCGTCGCCTCCGCCTTCAAGCAAAGGATGCGCGCGCCCGGCCATCCCCTGCGCGATTCCAAGACGCTTTTACAGGAATGGGCGCAGTCGCGCGGGCTGCCCGCGCCGGTCTATCGCGAGACGGCCCGCTCCGGTCCCGATCACGCCCCGGAATTCACTGTCAGTGTCGAAGTCGCGGGCTTTCCGCAGGCTGCGGCCAAGGGCCAGGCCAAGCGGCTCGCCGAGCAGGCGGCGGCCGCCGCCTTCATTGCTCGTGAAGGCATCAGCCAGAAAGGCTTCCCTTGACCTGCGCACCCGATGCTGGAACGGCCTGCGGATTCGTCGCACTGATCGGCGCGCCCAATGCCGGCAAATCGACCCTGATCAATCGGCTTGTCGGCACAAAGGTCTCGATCGTCTCCCGAAAAGTCCAGACGACACGCGGCACGGTACGCGGTATTGCGCTTGAAGGACCAGCGCAGATCATCTTCGTCGATACGCCGGGCATCTTCGCGCCGAAGCGACGGCTCGACCGGGCCATGGTCGGCGCCGCCTGGAGTTCCGCAGGCGATGCCGATATCATCGCCCTCCTGGTCGATGCACAAAAGGGTGTTGACAGCGAGACCGAGACCATCCTTGCAAAACTGCCGCAGCTATCGGCGACCAAAATCCTGATCCTCAACAAGATCGACCGAATCGAACCCGAAAAGCTTCTGACGCTTGCTGCCAACCTCAACCACAGGCTTGCGTTCGCGCAAACCTTCATGATCTCGGCGCTGCGCGGCCATGGGGTCGAAAAAGTGAGGAAGGAGCTCAGCACGCTCATGCCTAAAGGTCCCTGGCTTTATCCGGACGACCAGATTTCCGACATGCCGCTGCGCCTGCTCGCTGCCGAGATCACAAGAGAGAAAATTTTTGAGCGGCTGCATGACGAGCTGCCTTACGCCTCGACGGTCGAAACCGAGCTCTGGAAGGAGCAAGCTGATGGCGCGGTACGAATCGAGCAGACGATCTATGTGATGCGTGAGGCGCATAAGAAGATCGTGATCGGGGAGGGCGGCCGCACCATCAAGGCGATCGGCATCGCGGCACGCAAGGAAATCGAGGAAGCCGTCGAGCAGAAAGCGCATCTCTTCCTATTCGTGAAGGTCCGTGAGAACTGGGGCGACGACCCACAACGGTATCAAGAGATGGGACTTGAATTCCCGAAGGAAGGATAGAACGATGGCTTGAATTGAATGTCGTCCGAAGCTGCTCCCTCCGATCGGAGGGAGCAGTTAAATCGCAGCCATAGTCATTTGTTGTCAGGTTAGTTCTATATATTATCGTTGCTAATGGTCAGCAATTTACTATTAATGGTGATACGATAATGAAGGTGAGGAACAGTCATCCTGATCCTCACACGGGTTGGATATTGTTTCGCATGCCGTAACGGGGCTCGGAGTGATTTTTTTGATCTCTTCGAAGGGGTGGTGTTTTGAATGGCAGCGGTTGGAGAGCCTTATGCTCTTATCGGCAAGATCTACGAGGCGGCGACGGAAGCCGATCTTTGGCCGAGTGTGCTGATCGAGCTGAGTGAAACGATCGGTTTCGAACAGGTCGCCCTGCCCGCCTTGGACTGGCGTGCGAATGTCTTTCACACAATCGCGCCTCGCCTCGATCCGACTCTATTGACCGCTTATGAGGATTATTGGGCATTTCATGACCCGGTTCTGGCCGGAGCCATGCAGCGGAAGCCTGGCGAAATCTGCACAGTCGACAAAGTCATGCCGCGCGCCGAGTTCCGCGCTACCCCTGTCTACAATGAGTTTTGGCGTCTAGCCGGCTTCGGCCTCGATACGATAGGAGCCAATTTACTGGTTGAGGATCAGTTTGCTACCTTGATTTGTTTTTCTAATTCGTCCGGCAAGGACTCCGTGACCTCCGAGCAGCGGAAAATTTTTGAATTCATCTTGCCGCATTTGACCCGCTCTCTGCGGATCCACCGGCGACTCTGGGACTGGGAGTGTTTGGAAGTGATTGCCGAAGAGGGGCTTGAAAGTGTGCCGGAAGCCGCTCTTTTGGTGGATGCCTCGGCTAGGGTGATTTCCGCCAATCAAGCTGCGAGGTCGATGCTGGATCGGGGTCAGCCGATCTTTTTGGAGAAGGGACGCCTTTCAGCTGCCTGTTATTCGGAGACTTTGCAGAAAGCCATCACTTCATGCACCTTGAAGGTTCCATCCCTGTCGGTTCCTGGCGCAGATTTCGCTATCCCGCAAGAAAGTCCCAGGGCTCCAATCCTTGTAGAGGTCACACCGCTTGCCTCCAAGAACCGGCTTAGGGAATTACCTTGGATCCGTCCTGGTATCCCAGTCGCGCTTGTCCGCCTCCACGATCCGGAAACAGATCGTCGGCAGAAAGAGGAGCGCTTGCGGAACCGTTTTGGCTTCACCTATGCCGAGACGGCACTTGTCATGGAAATCATGGAAGGGGACGGCCGACTGGCCGCGGCCCGCCGATGCGGCATCAAGGATGCCACAGCCAAAACCCATCTTGCGAACATTTTTGTGAAAACCGGTACGCGTCGGCAAGCCGAGCTCGTCCGTATTCTACTCACGGATGCGGCACAAGAGCTGGAATAATAACGAACGCTTCAGCGGTTAGGGATGCGATGGGACCATGAGCATCGAGGATGACGTGGCTGCCGTGTTTGATCTATGAAGCCGCCTGCGACGGCAATCTGTGAGCGGCGGCTTTGATCCGGCTTGCCGATGTCATGGAGGTGGCTCAGATTAGCATCCTCAACCTAGACCGGGGAGCCCGAAGCTATGAATCGATCGCGCCGCGCCGCGACCCTGTCATGGATGGTTCGGACCAAACGGCGCTGCGGGTCACCGTCGCACCGCTCCGGGCAAAGGGCCATGTGCCAGAACTGCCTTGGCTTGGGCTCAAGATCGCCGTGGCTCTCGTGATTGTCGCCGACTCCGTGAGGGAAAAGGAGCTGCACTGAAGAGAGGCGGTGATGCATCGAGATTTTCGGATAGCCACAACCACGTCGCAGGCCTCTGGTCGCTATTCGGGCAGCGGTGCAGCCTCTTCCTCTTCCGGCCCGGCTTCCGCCCACGGCGCCTGAGCTTTTCCATCCCTGCCCGCAGAAACTGGCGCGCGGCTTTCCCAACGGCGTTTCGGTGCTGGTGACCAAGGACGGTCTTCATCGGCGGCGCGGGCTGATCGCATATGGGCACCGGCCTTGTCGAAGAACAAAGTGAGGGCGCCACTCTCTCTCAGCGTGTCGCGGTCTATGACCCATCGGGCGGCGCAGCCTATCGGCGCGAGAAGCGGTGTCACGACGATATCGGCACGGGTGCAATCCTCGGCAAAGGCCGCGGGGGAAAGGACAAGCGAAAGCGTCTCACCCGAAGCGAGCCGCCCGACGCAGCCGAGCCTGTCGCAGCCGGACCTGGTCACGGCTTCACCGGCCACGCGCCCATCGGCATCGGCGCGCAACCATTGCTCGGCGGCGAACCCGTTGCGGCCGCGGCCGATTACCACCAATTTTCCATCCTTCCCCCGGTAGGCAACAGCCTCGCCGGTCGGGCCGACCGCGACATCGAAGGAAGGCCCCGCCGCCGCGCCGATCAATCCGATCAGGGCGAACGGGATCGCCGTCGCGCGCAACAAAACGGTCCGCCAAAGCACGGAAGACAGCACGGCGAGGCTCAAGAAGATGATGGCATAAGGTGCGAAAGCCGGGAGATGGAGAGTCGCGCCTGGGAACGAGCCGATCTTGCGTGCCGCCCAGAGCACGAAGTCGATGCCGAGCCCGACAAAGCGCCAGACAAAGGCATCAAGGCCCAAAGGATAGAGCGCCGCGCCCAAAAGCGCACCGGGCACGGCGAAAACCTCGATGACAGTGAGTGTCAAAGGATTGCCGATCAGCACATAGGGGCTGAGCTCGTGAAAATCATAGGCCATGAAGGAGGCTGTCGCGGAGGTCGCGCAAAAGGTCGCAAAGAGGAGCCCGAGCGGCCCCTGCCAGAGATGCGGCTTGAACGACGGCAGAGCGGAGCGCCAGCCTGATGGAGCGGCCGCTTGCTGCGGCGAGACATAAAGGGCGAGGCTGCGCGCTTCGTCGCGCGCATCGAGCCGCGCTTCATAGACGGCGACGAGCGCCGCGACGGCCGCGAAGGACAGCTGGAAACTCGCCCCCAATAGGGCCTCCGGCTCGATGAGAATAACGAGCAGGGCGGCGAAGGCAAGATTGCGCATGGTGAGCGCCTGGCGGTCGAGCAGCACAGCCGAGAGCATGATCAGCGTCATCAGCAACGCGCGCTCCGTGCCGACCCGCGAACCCGTCGCTATGTCATAGAACACCGAGCCCAGGATGGCGAAGCCGGCCGCCCATTTTTTGATTGGATAGGTCAGAGCCAGATATTCGTTCAGGGCAAGCAGCCGGCGCAGGCCGACGAAGAAAATTGCCGCGACAAGCGTCATCTGAACGCCGGAAATGGTGATAATGTGAAATATACCGGCCTCGCGGATGACCTCCTTGGTCTCATCGGAGAGGAGATCGCGCTTGCCGGTGACCATGGCGGCGGCGATCGCCCCCGCCTCGCCGCCCACGACTTTATCGATCCGGCGGGCAAGCGCGTTGCGGCCGCGATCGATCGCCATCGATAAGTCCGCGATGATTCCCGGGTCGTGCGGCGGCGGCAGAACCTCGACGCGCCCCAGTGTATTGCCAACGGCGCCGATTCGCGCGAACCAGGCGTCGCGGGCAAAGTCGTAGCCGCCCGGCAGGCTGGCATGGGACGGTGGCATAAGCCGCGCTTTCAGTTGGACATAGGTCCCTGCCTCGAAGGGCGGCGCGCGGGGGATGGTGAGCCGAACCCGTACCGGGGTTGCTTCGGCAGTGAGATCGTCCGCGCGTTCGACCGCCAGAAGGAACCGGGCGCCACTGCGGCGAAAGTCCATCTCTTCGATGAAGCCGGTCAGCGTGACAATGCGGATCCGGTCGAGGACCGGTCCCGCCACGCGTTGCGTGCGCAACGCCGCCGACAGCTCGCCAGCAAAAACGGCGCAAAGCCCGCAGAGCACGTAAAAAAGGGCACGGTTGGCGCGGGCGAGATAGGCCAGCCAACCCAGACAAAGCGCCACCGGCGCGATGAACCAGAGGGCAGGCTCGCGATCGGCGCAAAGATAGAGCACGGCGCCGGCACCTGACGCAACCGGCAGCCACAGGAAAGGCCGCCGCAGCGCAACCTCTCTCTCCAGCGCCTTTTGGAAAAGTTCAAGAAGTTGCCGGGAACAAGCAAGGGATTTTCCGGCAAGCCCCCCTGCAGCGCCCTTGAGGCGCGCGCCCAAAAAAGCCGACTCCCATGCATTTGACATGCAGCCATGTTATTCAAATTCACCGAAATTGATAAGCTTTGGACTATGGAAGAGTCCTTTATCAGCGTCTTTGAATTCGGCTCGATGAAAAGCTATAGTCCATTTCATAAAGCGCTAGAGCGGGATGAGCAAAAGTGTGAAGCGGTGTTGCGCTCGCATCCCGCTCTAAATGACGAGAATCGATCACGTTTCAAATTTTGGATCGTTTCGATCCAAAATCATCGTGATCTAGCGGAACAGGCTGTAACGGAGTGAGATGGCTATGCCGGAAAACTATCCCGATGAAACGCGGGCGACGGCGCGGGTTGGCAATCTCGACATTGAAATCCTGCATGGCCGCTCGGCCGATGGAAGCGCAGAACATCTGGCGATCCGCGTGGAGGCTGTGCCATCCTTTGCCGCCTTTGGCCGGATGATCGAATTGAGCAATCCATTTCTTTTCTGGATGCGTTTCGCCGGCCTTGCCTGGACGCCCTGGCTGCCCGCTTTGCAGCCCCCAACAAAACGGCTTGAGGACAAGTCGGACAGCGCCGATTGACCTACCCATGCCGCGTGCTGAAAGCACCCCATTGGGCTTACTCCTCGTTGAAGGGAAGCCCTCCAGCCATGGGCATTAAGCCAGCTCTCTGAATCGCCAGAGTGGCGTCGTGAGCAATTTCTCGCAACGTCGAGATCAATTTCATCCCGGCTGGCGCAAGCCCCACCGTCCAATGTCGGATCTCCTAGATGGACGCATGAGGAGCCGGACGGGATGCAATGAAAATGGAGAACGGGCGAACCGCGATCGATCACGCTTAGGTTCTTATCGGCCGTCTCCAGCCTGCCTTCAGTACCGCCTTTGTGCGCCGTGGATGAACGGTTGGTGTTGTGTTTCGGCCTCGCCATCGACCTGACCCTTCTAGCGACAGCTTCGAGGATGCTGCAAGATCAGGATCCCCTCTGGCATATCAAATTGGGCGAAGTGATTCTCGCGACCCATCATGTGCCGGACCGCGATCTCTTTTCCTATACGATGGCCGGGGCACCCTATTACGATATGCAGTGGCTGAGCCAGGTTATAATGAGCCTGGCTTACAAGCTCGGCGGCTTCGGGGGCGTTGTGGCCCTGACGGCGCTGGCGGCCGCGCTTGCCTTTGCGCTCCTTTATCGCGAGCTATTGCGCCGCCTGAGCGACCCGACTGCCTTGGCTTTGGCCGGCATCGCCGTGGTACTCTGCATGTCGCATATGTCAGCCAGGCCGCATGTCCTGGTTTCGCCCATAATGGTCGCTTGGACCATATGGCTCATTCGCTCGGCCGAAGCCGGACAGGCGCCGCCGCTCGTGCTTTTGCCGTTGATGACGCTCTGGGCCAACATGCACGGTTCCTTTTTGTTCGGCTTGGCGTTGATCCTTCCCTTTGCGATCGAAGCAATGCTTCGAGCCGGAAACCAGCGCTTCCTTGCGGCCTGGTGCTGGCTCGGATTTGCCGCTCTGGCCGTGGCGGCGGCAAGCCTAAGCCCTTACGGCATTGGGCAGCTGACCGCGCCCCTTCGCGTTCTCGACCTCGGCAAGGCGGCCAATTGGATTGTGGAGATGCGCCCGCAGGATTTCAGCGAACCCAATCTGTTTGAGCTGTTCGTACTTTTCGCCCTGGGCTGCGCCTTGTTCAGCGGCATCGCAATTCCCGCGAACCGAATCGCGGTGCTTTTGCTTCTCCTCCATCTGGCGCTCTCGCATATGCGACATGCGGATTTCCTTGGGCTGGTCGGCCCTCTTGTTGTCGCCGAGTCA
>Ga0335075_10017703_pt1 | contig 10586 bp, 13 predicted proteins | sample Lox_Sample_24_FD_206723 | JGI IMG/M metagenome (GOLD analysis project Ga0335075, IMG submission 206723) | Soil microbial communities from Loxahatchee National Wildlife Refuge, Florida, United States - Lox_Sample_2.4 | ecosystem: Environmental > Terrestrial > Soil > Wetlands | place: USA... | reverse complement strand
ATAAAGCCGCTCAAGTAGTTCGCTTTCACTCTCATACCCTGCGTAGGTGACGGTCAGCCGAACGCTTATTTGGCGGGTAGGGACGGGAACCATTTCGTCCCACAGCCGCTGGGAACGCTCGGAAGTGTAGCCCCATAATTCGTCGAAAATCGTGATCGTCGGATTGGCGCCCGCGCTGCCCGCATAGTCAGACGCGATCGCAGTTATGCTCGATCCCGTCGAAGCCAGTTCGATCCGGTTCGCTGTTATCTTTGCCGACTGACTGAGTAATGGCGATGCTTGCAATATGCGGCAGGCGGCCTGAAAGACGCGGCCCTGCGCTTGGTCGAAATCGTTGGCTACGCAATACCCTTCAGCGTAATTCCCGCCCAGCACGACGATGACGTAGATCAGGATGAGCGCAGCGAAGCCGGTTTTGCCTGATTTCTTCGGCGCTGAAAATACTAGTTCGGGATACCTCAGACGGCCGCGTTCATTGAGCGCTAAGGCTCGGCTGAGAAAGTGGCGCTGCGCACGATTGAGAATAAACGGCTTTCCGGTCTCTGGATCGTGGCAGACTTCTTCAATGAACGATGCCGGATCGGTTCGCCAGCGCTGAATGTCGGCTTTACTCGCCATCGTCCACCTTGGCGAACACCGCGGCTAAGTCGGCCTTCTTCTCATGGCGTAATGCTTTGAGCGTGGCCGGCGTTAGCCCGAGTTTTTCGGCTAGCTTGCTTTGCGTGTCGACTAGGCGCCGGATGGTTTCGATCGACGGCCGCAGTTCGCCGTCTTCGCCGATCAGGTCTTGATCCCTGATCTTCTCGTAGCTGTCAGCCAGCAAAATCGAGATGCGCGCGAATCCCTGCACCAGTGGCGCGAATACCTGATCGTCGAGGTGAGGCGCGGTTCGGCGAACGTGGCGGGCGACGGCGCGGATGCGCTGGTCTTTCTTACGCTTGGCGGCCTTTCGCGGGACCGGCGCTGGCACCGCAGGTTCCGGCGCCGCGTACTTGACGCCATCGTGATCCTGCGGTCCCGCTATGCTCTCACTGTCTTTCATGTTTCGGTGCCGGGAGGGGAACACCGGTACGGCGATAACCGGCGCGCCACGGGGGGAAAGGCCCGCCCTCCCGGCTAACTTCTAGCGGCCGCCGAACCTTACGCCGTGGCGGACATGCGCAGAGCCTGAATACGCATCACCGGCGTCACTGCCGTCATTGCCGTCTTCCGGCAGCGTTTCCAGGGCGGCACTTAGACATTTCATCGCGCGCCCGATCCGTTCGCGCGGCGGCATGTCGTCATCGTCATCCATCGCGCAGCTAATGTGATCGTTGGCGCGAGAAAGCAGCGTCTTATGGTCGGCTGCACCGTCCGCCCCTGCGATTTCGTCGCTGTAATCACCGTCCGCACCGTGGGTGCGCAGCTTCGTGTTCAAGTAAGCACTTTCACTGACGCCTGTGGCGGCCATGATTTGGCGCTCGACATCACTCAAAACTGAAATTGACTTGCCCATTTGTTTCCTCGCTGATTGGATAGGCCTATCGCGATGCGGCCAATAGCCATTAGGCACTTAGTTTCGGAAACTGACTATTCCACGAATCTTGGTTGATCCAATATTTTGGCTTGAAAATCTGCCGCAGCGTCAGGCGATCTAATGTGCGTCCGCGATCCGTGCGTGCGCTCCGGGCCTCGGCTGATACGATGTGCTCGCCCTTTTCCAGCGACCGCTCAACGAATTCGATTTCCGCCGGATTCCAGCCCGCCTTGTGCAGGCCCGCGAGCGGATCAACGCTGCGGGCTTTTGCTGCAATGTCGGCCCGGAACTGAGCGATCTCATGCTCGAACCGTGCGATAGCATCTTCCAGAAGGTCGAATCTGAATCGCTTTAGGATTTGAGCACATTCGGTTAGGAAGCTTTCGTATTTTTGGCGTGATCCAGTATAGGTGAAGGCGCCCGGTGCTGCGGCGGCAAAACCATACCGCTTTAATATCTCAGTGCCGTGGTCGATTACGAATTCGATGAATTGCGGCGGCACATAAGGTGTCAAACAAAACTCTTCTTCTTTGCTCATATCAATACTTTAGCCGTTCACGGCGTTGACTATGCTGTTGTAAAATTTTCGCGACTTCGCCATCGTGTTTTTTGATCGCGGCGACCACGGCATCGCCGATATCTTTTGCGTCGCCCGAAGTCCCATTAACGGATACATAGTAATTGACGGTGATCGGGCTACTAGGGGCGCCCGCTGGCGCTATAGCGGCGCTCGCCATGGATGGGGCCAGCATCAGCGGCGCGGCGACAGCCACGGCGGCTGCCACATTGCGCATCTTCTCGATTAGCGGGCTCGGGCGCAGCGTATAGGCTAAATCGCGGCCCAGGTTCAAATCATGTAGCGGCCCCTCGGGGATCGGCGAGCCGCCCTTGATGAAGCGGCCGATGACGCGAGCGAGGCCGTGCATTGCATCGCCGATAGGCTTATAGACGGCCTTGATGAAATCGGCAAAGTGAGTAAATGGATAAGTGATCGCGTCCCAGATCTCTTTGCCGACTTCTTTGGCGGTGCTGGCGATAGTATTGAGGATAAATCGTGCCTTGGCTGAATGTTGATATAGTTCGTATATTCCTGCCGCCAACGCGGCAATAGCAACGACCACTAGACCGATTGGGTTCGCATCCATTGCGGCATTCAGCAGCCATTGAGCCGCCGTCCAGACTTTTGTCACTGCGGCTCCAATTCTGAATTGCGTTGCAACAAGCCGTAGCGCTGGCAAGAAACTGGTGAAACCAAGTAATGCCGCTGTCGCGAGCGCTAAGCTGCCGCCAAGAATTAAGACTCCTGCATTGATAGCTACGAATATCGCTGCGTACTTCGTTATCGTCGGATATCTAGCGGCGAGGTTTGCAATATGCTGTACAATTGCGCCTAAAGTTTGAGCGAATTTGATTATTGTCGGCAGCAGAGTCGTGCCGACGTTAATCTTCAATGAGTCGAATATCTTCCCGAGCCTGCCCATTTGCTCGGTATAGGCGCTCATCATATTCGCCGCCCCAGCCGCCGCCGCGCCGTTCACGGCCCCGCTATCGAGCTGCTGGCGGAACTTGATTAGATCATCGACATTGATGGCCAGCGCCCGTTCACCGCGGATACCGAGCGCCTTAGCCGCCCGCTGGAACTGCTCCACCGAAATAGTCCCGGCACCGAGCTCCTTGCGCAGATTAATGAAAGTGCCGATGACATCCAGCGCCCCGCTGTTAGTGCGGGCGAGAGCAACCCCTAGTACCGACTGCAGCTTGCCCCGTCCGAAGGCGGCTAAGGATTCCATCAACGCAGAACCGGCTTCAGTACCGCCCATGCCGACTTCGCTGAAGCCTTGCAAGGTCGCGAGCAAATCCTTAATGGACATCCCGGCCGCCTTGGCACCGCCGATCGCGATATTGAAGCCGCTCATCAATTCGCCGACATTAGCGAAGGCACCGTGCCGCGAAGTGTACGCGATCAGATCAGCGAAATGCTGGACTTGCGGCGCGGCGGCTGCCGCTTTATTCCCGAAATCGTTCCAGACAATCGAGAGCGATTTGCCGATCTCGGCCGCGTCGCCCATGTTGCCCTTGGCTATTTGCAGGCTGGCGTTAGTTACTGCCATTGCGCTGCTCCAGGCCCCGGTGTAGCTCATCGAGCGGTAGAGGTTGTCGATGATATCGGTCTGGGCGTAGTTGAATTTCACCGAAGCCTGGCGGGCGTAATTTGTGGCTTCGGCCAGTTCGCGCTGGCCCGCGGCCCCGGCATCGAGGGCATTCTTGAGATATTGGAGGTGTTCGTTAACGTCAGCCGCGGCGGAAACCGCCGACTTAAGTCCGAAGGCAATGCCACCGCCGAAGGCCAATGCAGCCGCACCGCCGACGGCTAAACTTGTTCCTACTTTTTGTAGGTCGCGTGTCTGATCCTGTAGCTTTTTGATGCTCTGCCCGACCTGGCGCATACCGCTTAAGGCGGACTGAACGTTCGCTTGGATGCGCAGGAAGATGTTGAGATCGGTTGCCATTTATTGTCCGAGCAATCCCGCCTCGAACAGCATAATTTCGCTTTTGAGCTTCTGCAGCACACTAACGAGCGAATCTTTTGCACGCGCAGCCTCGCTCATTTCGCGTGATATATGCTGCAAAGCCTGGAGCGCCCGATCACGTTCTGCGCCAGGCAGCCGCCGGCGCGCGATTCGGAGCAGTGATGCGCGAACCTGGGTAATCGGCTCGAGCATCTCATCGACCGCTGCAACCGCTTCTTGTGCTGCCTTTTCTAATTCGGGATCACGGGTGTTACGAAAAATCATAGAATACACTTCCCCGAGTCTAACTAATCAATTGCCGCGTGCCTCAATAAAACCGGATTGAGAGATCGCCTCGAAGCATCGTAGGCAGTGAACCGAGTTAGTATCTGATATATACAATTGCGCGCATCTATAGCAGCGGTGAATTGCCTCGCGGCACGATCCTGCGCATATGGCGCCGATTTTGGGACCATTGCACTTGACACATGCAGGCTGGATCGATAATTCAATTTCGTTCACGACATTTCCTTCTCGGGTTGGGAGAGCGGCGGATCGTTGGCGCGGTTCGCCGCTCGCGTTTAATCTATCCCGCTGGTTCTCGGAAGATGCGGGGAATAGGTACTGACTGGCTCAATTTGGCCGCGGCTGTTGATGCTGAGAAGACGTCCGTTCGGTTTTCGCACGGTGAATGAATACGCAAAATCGAACAAAATTTCGTCACCTTCTTCGCACTGCGCGAACATCGCGTCGAGTTCACTTTCAGTGCGCCAGTAGATTTGTGATCTCCCTCGAAACCAGCGCTCGTAATTCGCACGCTGAACCCCAAGCGACGGCACGTTCAAAGCGATCTCCCGTGTGACTAGTTCCTCGGCCGGTTTGGGAAGCCGCGCGCCTAGCGCAGCAACTACATCGTCGCGCGAAAAAGCTTTGAGCCGTTCGAGGGCGCGATCAACTGCGCTAGCTTTGCCCTCGGCAACGATGCGCTGAGTCGCCGGGTTAAAGCTCAAAGCCACTTCCTCGGTACTTTCGATTTCTTCGATTGCCTGTTTAATATCGTCCATGATCACCACTCCCTAGTTGTATTAGTTTCAGTTGTCTGCCGTTCGATCTGACTAATGCGAATCAGACGCCGGTTACGGTCGCGAGGCATGAATTCCACCTCGACGCCGGCTTTGCGTAAATTCGCGATGACGCGGCGGAGCATGTTGCTTAGTGAGATTGCAGTGTCAGGCCACTCTTTTGCCTTGCGCTGCTGCTCGCTAGCCACACCGTTTACCTTTTCAAGAAGATCTGTCGCTGTCCCGCGCCAGCCGCCTGGCGCCAGTTGCGCAATAGCCATAATGTGCGGCGCAACTACAGATGCGTCGAGCGTCAGCGCATTCGCATCACCTCTATTAGCTACATACGCATTAAGAAAACTCTCGGGCGTCTCGCCTAGCGCCGACATCGCCGCAGCGCTAAAGCTGGCGTAGTCAGCCATCCTCGGCAGCGGACCTAGTTGCAGGGTCGGGTGAACCTGCAGTGCTTTCGAGGCCGCATCGAGCAATGCACCCAGGATGAGCGGGCGCTGCTGCTCAAAATCGCGATTGAATTTTTTGCTCGGTCAGCCGCCGAGCGGCTGGAATTTCAGGCAGCGCGACGATGACTGAGCGATCTAGCAGATCGTTCGCCGTTGCTACTTCGTGAATGCTGGTAATCAAGCATGGGCGCTTCGCTTGAAAAATAGTCTCTTCGCGATTCTCGTAGTGCTCACGGATCGAGAAGCCAGCGCCGGTGCTGATCCTGCACAAGCCGTCGCTTAGCCATGCCGGGATATGGCTTAGATTATCGAAAGCTAAAAGCCAGGAGTTTTCCGCCGCTACCGCAAGGTCGCGCAAAGTAGGCGGTTCGGCCCGGAGCGGCGCGGCATTTGGATCTATCAATGAGCGCAGTACATGGGCCATCGAGCTTTTGGCACCCCCAGCCGCACCTTGAAGCAGCAGGATCGCGAATGGTCCGGCTCGGCGAATCGCGCATACTAGCCATCCAACAACGAGTAAGAATGTTTTGTCGTCCGGTGTGTTGCAAAAACGTTTGAGTATATCGAAAGAACCGCCAGATTGTGGCTCGGGTAAGGCTCGCATCGCGCGAGTACGACGAAAGCGTGGTGCATCTTTAGACTGTACTATGCGCCACCCGGTGCGTCCGATCTCAACGCAACGCCAATCTTTGTCGCACAAATCCAAATAAAGCATCCCGTCACGTTCGCCGAGCCGCAGGAAGACTTCTCGCTGTTCGCCCTCCAGTGCTAGACCCGCAATTGTGTTGCACGCAGCGCCTATGGACTCGCCATTAGGCGATGTCTTAGTCTCGCGAAAATATTGCGCGCCGAGCCAGCGACGCAGGGGCAGTGATGGAATCGCCGTAGTTTCGAGATGCCCGGCGGCTATAAATGACACGTAAGCAGTGTCCCCGTCGTGAAAGAATTCGGCAGCGTGCGAGATCGCTAATTCAACTAGCTTCGTCGCCTGAGATCCGCGACGCGGCTCCGCCTCGTTTCGATTAGCTTTAAAATCTGCTTGATCAGGCTGCAGGAAAGCGTGAGCAGATATCGCTGCAATCTCGTTCTCTTCAAGCGGCGGCGAGCACTTGGCTTTATTCTCAGCTTGCAGGGCCGCAAGCGCTGATACTGCGGTTAAGCCCTTTGCTTTGAGTGACCGCGCTAGGCGGTATAGATGGTCGTTACGCTGTCCCGCTGGCAGCGTGGCGGGCATCGTAAAAGCAGCGCTATTGCCTGCAGGGCTTTTCGCGGCCTTGATCCGATTGACGAGCCACTCCGGCATATTCGCTGGCTGCAGATCGTTACCGAGCGTGAAAGCTGCATCCCAGCGATATTGGCGCTTAACGATCGACCCAGCACCGATCACTAAGCCGCCGTCCGTTCTGATATCCAGGCCCTCATCAAACCGGATAGCGTTTCGCAATCCTGGTACGTGTGCAAAATAGTAGTGACAGCCGCCCTTGCCGCCAGTCAGCACGAGCGGCGTAATCGGCAGCTCGCCATGCTCTAGTTCGAGTGCTCGAATCGCAGCCTGGCCAATTTCGCCGTCAACATCCAGGACCACCAGGTTAGACCCAGCGCCAGTCGCGACGCCGACGTTGGCAGTAGGCCAATCGGCCCACCAGCGGCGAATCTGTGCCTCGTCAGCCGTCGCGAGCGCTAGCCAGTCGTTCAAGCGGGGATGCTTTCCTGCACTCGGACAACCCAGCTTGCCGCAAGAGCATTCGCCGTCAGACTCGATCTCATGACAGGGATGAACCCGAATGCCATATCGCGCGTAAGCCAGCGCATTGCTGAGTTTCGACTGCGCTGGCATTAGCCGTTGGTTTGGTGCTCAGCCAAATAGCGCTCAAGCGTCTGCCGGGTGATCAACGTCCGCTTGCCCAACCGGAAAACCCCGAGGCGCCCGCGCGCAACTTCAAGACGCATAAACGATGGAGATACCCCGAGCATTTGAGCGACTTCGCTCAGCCCAAATGCCAAGCGTTCAATCGCCTCATCCTTGCGCCTTTTGCGCTGATTATGCATAATGCTTTCTGGTAGACTCGTTCGACTCATGCGTCAGATATTAACAGTGATTTTACTATGCTGCGACGTGACTTTGCGATTTTGGCCGAAAATTAAATGCTGGCCAGATCCGGAATAAATCCGTTATGCAACCTGATGGCATAACTAAAAATAGACGGGAAACGCAAAAAAACCGTTATGCGGCGCTGCGCCAGTTAATCGCCATGGCTAATCTGTTTAATCCACGGCTCGAATGGCCATCGCTGTCGAGTCTCGACGAGCAAATCGACAAGTGGATGAATGCCTTCCAGAAGGCGGAGACCAACGAGCAGAGAAAGGAAGCGTTTAGGCGCCACGACGAGGCGATGAAGTTAAAGGCCTGTACGGTCGATCTAGCTTTCATGCAAGCGGTCGAAATGTTCCCGGCTGAGGCCGCAGGCTATGAGAGCAGCAAAGCGAAGCTGTTAGCCGCGATTCGTGTCGGTGACCGACATTACGTCTTCAGAAATGCCGATGAATTCTACGAAGGCGCCTTAGCCGTCCGGGATGCGCTTAGAATGCTCGTCAAAAAAAAAGCCAAGCGGTTGCCGATAGAACTGCCAGTGCCAAACATCCCTACGCGTGTACAGATAATGCCGGACGGCACCGCATGGTTAGCGCCGAATCTAGTGCGCGATTTCTTGGCGCCCGCGTTGCACCGCATCGACCTTGAAGTCCTTCAATTCTGCCCTAATTGCGATCGGCTCGTTCTGGCCGTGCGCAAGCGCACCTATCAGACATGCTCACCCGAGTGCGCCAATGTCGAGCGAGCCCGCGCGCACCGGGCTAAAAACCCCGATTACTACACGGCCGACGAGAGAAATAAGCGCAAAAAAATCTCAGACCGCAAACGCAAAGCAGCCGCCAAAAGGAAAGCACAATGAGCCGGGTATTCAGACGCAACGACGCATGGTGGATCGACTTCCAGGACGCGGACGGTATTCGACGCCGCCAGAAAATCGGCCCCGTTAAGCGCGTCGCGCAAGAAGTGCTGAATGAGGTTCTATCTAAAGTTACGCGCGAAGAACGGCTCGGTGTGATCGCCGAATCGTCTATCTCATTTGCCGATTTTGCTAAGGAATGGCTATCCACGCTGCGCAGCGATTTGAAGCCGCGAACGGTCGAGCGCTGGCGGGGTATCGTTCGGAAGCATCTTATCCCGCACTTCCGCGGGTCCCTGAAGGCGATCAACGCCGAGGCCGCCGAAAAGTATATCGCAGCGCGCGTCGCGGCCGGCGCGAGTCAATCCACCGTCAATCGCGAGATGACCGTCCTGAAGCAGATGATGCGCCGCGCGGTCAGCCGCAAGTACCGCTCGCACAATCCCTTCCGCGACGGCCAGGGCGTGCTTGCCGAGTCGTTACGTCCGCTCAAAGAGCCGCCCGGCCGCACACGCTAGCTTGGCGAGATCGACGCGCTGCTCGCCGCTTGCGAAAAGCAGCCCTATCTGTGCGCGTTCGTTCTCGTCGCAATTAATACCGGCATGCGCCGCGGCGAAATCCATGGCCTTACCCGGCAAGCAATCGACGCGCGCAATCGTACCGTAACTGTCAGCGATACCAAAAATGGCGAGGCGCGGCACGTGCATCTCAACGACGCGGCTTTCGCCGCGCTGGAATCGCTGCCATGCCGAATCGACGGTCGCTACTTTCCGCCTGCCACGCCGAATCAGATGAGCGTTCAATTCGCTCGCGCTTGCCGTCGCGCCAGGATCGAGGATTGTCGGCTGCATGACCTAAGACACACATTTGCCAGTTATCACGCCATGAACGGCGTCCAAGGCCGTGGGCTGCAATCGATGCTTGGCCATAAAGATCCGCGCATGACGACGCGCTACTCGCATCTCAGTGATGCCTACCTCAGAACCGCAGTTAACGCCGTGAACCTCGGCGTTCAGGCTGCGAAAGCGTGACGACTTAGGGGCTTGTGTGACGACTCGTGACAACCCCGAAAAATGAGCGCTGTCACGCAAATTATCCTTTAGATTTGGAGACCTTCGTCGAACCGTGACGACCGTGACGACTTTCGAGCCAACTTAAGAAAAGGGCATGAGCAGCGCCAACCGCCGAGGGCGCTGGCTTCAGTCCAAGCGTGGCACTGCCGAGCTGCGCATCATCACCGACACGTTTAACCGCCTACAGCTCATGCACGATATCAACCCTCGTTCGCGTGAAAAAATGGCACCTATTTGGCACCAGTCAGAAACATGTTCCGGCGTCAATGCTCTAAGTAGTTAATTTCATTGGTGTCCCCGACGGGATTTGAACCCGTGTTACCGACGTGAAAGGCCGGTGTCCTAGGCCGAGCTAGACGACGGGGACGCGCGAACGGAGCGAAGGACTGATCGCGGGCATCCGAGCGTACCAGAGGCCAGAGAAGCTGGGCAAGCAGGACTTGGTGGAGGGTTGGTGATGGCGGTTTTGTCATCTCACCATCGAGACGCATGACCGTTCCGTCACCCTCGCCCATGGCGAAAGCCCGACCTCAGCAGAGGGCGCGAAGGGCCCCGGATTCCATGATTCCTCCAGAGTTTTAGACGGCTGGCGCGCAGACCCCAGCCGCACGGCCTTGCGCGCGAGGCCTACCTTGCGGGCCAGGCATACAGACGCGCGAGGATGACAGATTGCACGGGTCGGGTCTCAGTTCTGAAAGCGTATCTGGCCTATAATTTCCCGTACGCTGGCCTTGCCGTTGGCGGCGAGCAGTTCGCCGAGTTCGCGATCGATCCGCGCCAAAGCGCCCGCACCTTCCTTGATCAGTGCCGAGCCGGCTTGCAGGCCCTTGGCTCCCGTGAGGTGAGCGATATACGCGTCGCGTCCCCTGTTTATACCACCGACGGCGACAATATCGAGCAGGCCTTCGCTCTCCTTATAAAAGGCATGTGCGTGTGACAGTGTCCGCGCAGGGCCGTCTGCCACTCCCCTAGCGAGATCGGCCTTGAGGTCTTTGGGCAAATCATTCGCGCAGACGG
>Ga0335075_10017700_pt1 | contig 10586 bp, 7 predicted proteins | sample Lox_Sample_24_FD_206723 | JGI IMG/M metagenome (GOLD analysis project Ga0335075, IMG submission 206723) | Soil microbial communities from Loxahatchee National Wildlife Refuge, Florida, United States - Lox_Sample_2.4 | ecosystem: Environmental > Terrestrial > Soil > Wetlands | place: USA: Florida... | reverse complement strand
GTCGGCCGCCGCCGACGTCGAGGTGCCGCCGATGGGCCGGTCCGGGCCCTTCTCCTGCCGGATCACGTAGGGCAGCCGGTAGGCCACGGCCATCTCGCTCGCCCGCTCACCAGCCGGCCCGGTCTCGTACAGTGAGAACGCCTCCAGCGCTTCGACCATGTCGCCGCAGTGCGCGTCGATGTATGCGTCGGAACCCGTGATCAGCTGCGTGAACGCGGCGTAGGCCAGCCGGTCGGCGAGCGTGCCGCCCGGGTCGCCAGGGAAGCAGCGGTTGAGGTTCTTGCCGTCATCGGGAACGACGAACGGGGTGCGGCCGTGGAAGGCCGGCAGGTTGAGCACCGGCACCGCCCGGACCCGGCCGCGCAGCTCACGGTCTTCCAGGCTGCGGGTCCACCGGCGCACTCCGTCCATCGACGCGTACTCGCAGCCATGCACCCCGGAGATCACCGTGAGCAGCGGGCCGTCCTCGCTTCCGGTGGCCTCGACCAGCGGGACATCGAGGCCAGCGAGTTCGATCGTGCGGCGGGTAACCGTCGTTGCCATGGGTTAAGACTCCTTTGTCGTTGAACGGGCGAGCATGCGCTCGGCTGCTTCGGCCACCCGGAGCAGGGCAAGGTCCTGACCGCGCCGGCCGGCCAGCTGGAGGCCGGCCGGCAGGCCTGCGGCGGGCACCGGGATCGAGACCGCCGGGTGGCCGGTGAGATTGTAGGGGCCGGTGAACCGGCCTTCGGCGCTGTCTTCCCCGACCATGGAGGGCGGGTCCTCCTCCGGGGCCTGGTAGCCGACCGTCGGCCCGGCGATGACGTCCACGCCGTCCAGGCTGGCCTCGATCGCGTCGATCAGCGTCTCCCGCTGCCTGATCGCGGCGGTGTAGGTGTTTTCTTCGATCGACCCGCCGTAATCCAGCACCGCCCGGGTGCCGTCCGCGTAGCGGCTCTGGTCGCGGCCGGAGTGCACCAGGGACGCTTCCCGCGTCACAATCACGGCCAGCGTTTGTTCCCAGGCGGCCAGGTCGTCCAGCCACGGCGCGGTGAGCTCGCGGATCTCCCACCCCGCCTCGGCCAGCCGGGCAAGCGCCGCGGTGACCGCGTCGCGGACCTCGCGGGTAACCGACGGGTCGGCGAGCTGGGCAGCCAGCACGCCGACCTTGTAGGTGGTTTGTGCGCTGCCCGGGGCCGGATGGGTTTGGCCAAGCGCTTCGCCCAGGTCGCCTGGCAGCCGGGCCGGTGGCGCCGGGTCGCCAGGGTCGGCCAGATCGGCGAGGTCGGCCGGGTCGGCCAGGCTGGCCAGGTCCGCGAGGTCGGTGACGTCAGCCGGCCCGATCAGATCCGCCGGCTGAGCCAGGCCGACCAGGTCGGCCCGGTCGGCCAGCACTGCGAGCAGCTCCCGGGCGCCGGCCACGGTGGCGGTCAGCGTGCCCACGTGGTCGCAGGTGAGCGAGAGCGGGAACACCCCTTCGGTGGGCACCAGCCCGTAGGTTGGCTTGAGCCCGACCACGCCGCAGTAGGCGGCCGGGATCCGGATCGACCCGCCGGTGTCGGTGCCGAGGGTCAGGTCACACACGCCCGCGGCGACCAGCGCCGCCGATCCGCCCGATGACCCCCCGGAGGTCCGGGAGGGGTCGTGCGGGTTGCGCGTGTCGCCGATCTCCGGGTTCGCGAAGCCCGCGGCGTACTCCAGGCACTGGGTGGTGGCGAACACCTCGGCTCCGGCGGCCCGCAGCCGGCGCACCACCTCTGCGTCATTGGCGGCCGGCTCGGGATCGGCAGCGGGGCTGCCACACCCGGTCGGCACGCCGGCCACGGCGATGATGTCCTTGATGCCCACCGGCCGCCCGGCCAGCGGCCCTTCGGCCGCGCGCCGCGGAGCCCCGATCACGGTGGCCACCGCGTTCAGCGGCCGTCCGAGCCGTTCAAGACGTTCATAGGCGGCCAGAAGGTCGAGGTTGGCCCGCTCGCAGGTCCGCCTGCCCTGCTCGATCTCGGTGATCAGCTCGACCACCCGGCGCAGCATCGGCCCCTTCAGGTCGCCAATGTGGGCCCGCACCTCGGTCGGGCGGTGCCGCACCATCAGGTCGCGGTAGATGCCAGAGTGGGTCTTGGCCGAACGGCGGTTGAACGCGACCAGCGGCGCGAGCGATCCCTCCAGGTCATCGGGGTCGAAACCGTCGAAGCCCATCGGGGTGACCGGCGCCTGGTCGAGCACTTCGCGGGCCACGGCGACCAGCAGCGGGCCGTAGGCGGGATCCTCGAATCCGTCGGCGATCGACAGATCGCTGACCGCGATCGCGGCCAGCATCGCGCCGTAGGCCTCCTTGCCCCACAGGTGGCCGATGATGTGCTCGGTGACCTCGGCGTCGGCGATGTCCGCAACCAGCGCCTTGACCCGGTCGGAGACCGTGCCGTCGATCTCGCCGATCAGGAGCGGCTCCCGGCTGCCGCGCAGCACCACCCCGGGCGCGATCACGTCGGCGCCGGTGTTGACGAAGGACTCCACCACCCGCGACGGCCCGACCACGGCGCCCAGCTGGTCGGCGTTCAGGCCGTTCTGCAGCGAGACCACGAACCCGTCCCCGTGCATCCGGCCGGCCAGGCTGGCCGCGGCGGCCGCGGTGTGCTGCGACTTGACCGCGACCAGGACCGGCCCGTCCAGCCGTTCCGGCAGGTCCGCCGGCAGCACCGCCGGCACCCGGACGGTGAAGTTCTCGATCGGCCCCTCGATCCGCAGGCCGCGTTCGTTGATGGCCGCGACCACCTCCGGGTCGGCGTCGCTGACCAGCACGTCGTGGCCGTCGCGGACCAGCCCGGCGGCCACAGTTCCGCCGATCGCTCCACAGCCAAGCACTACATACCGCATGGCGCGTAACGTTAGCAGCGTCGTCGTCTCATAAGCTAGGACAAAGGTTTGTTTCGTCGGTAATCTGCGCTAGATCTCGCGCTCTGGAGGCCGGGATCCCTAGGCTGACCCCTAGCACCGCGAGCCTGAACCGGAAGGATCCGCCATCACGCCACTGATGATTGCCAGCGAGCGAGGTGAGGTCGGCCTGCCGGCTGGTGTGGACCTGCTCCGCGCCGGGGCCAGCGCCCTGGACGCGGTCGAGGCCGCCATCCGCGTGGTGGAATCCGACGAGGACAACCACACGGTCGGCGTGGGCGGGCTGCCGAACCTGCTCGGCGAGGTGGAGCTGGACGCCTCGATCATGGACGGGGCGACCCGGCGGGCGGGGGCGGTGGCCGCGGTCTCCGGCTTCCCGCACCCGATCTCGATCGCGCGCGCGGTCCTCGAGCGGCTGCCGCAGCACCTGCTGCTGGTCGGTGCGGGCGCGGAGCGGTTCGCCGACGAGGTCGGCATCGAGTGCGGGCCGACCCTGACCGACGAGGCGCGGCGCAGATGGCAGGAGGGCTTGTCCGCCGCCGGGATCGAGGCCGCCGTGGCCAGGTTCGGTCCTGGTGAGCGTGCCTACCGGGAGCAGGTGCTCGAGCGGCTCGCTTCGATGCCGGTGCCGGAGCCGCCCTGGGACACCGTCGACGTGCTCGCCCTCGACGCTCGGGGCAACCTGGCGTCCGGCGTGAGCACCAGCGGGTACCCGTGGAAGTACCCGGGCCGGATCAGCGACTCGGCCATCATCGGCGCGGGCAACTACTGCGACAACGCCGTCGGCGGGGCTGCCTGCACCGGCCGCGGTGAGCTGGCCATCCGCGGTGCCACGGCCCGCGCGGTGCTCTACGCGCTCGCGGCCGGTGGTGACCCGGCGAAGGCCTGCGCCGAGGCCCTGGCGCAGACGCGGGACCTGCCCGACGAGTTCCGCTCGCCGTTGCTGGCCCTGTGCCTGACCCCGGACGGCCGCCACGGCGGCGCGTCTACCATGCCCGGTGCCAGCTACAGCGTGATGACCACCGAGGACGCGACGTTCCGGATCGAGGAGCGGAGGCAAGCATGAAGGTCTTTGTGTCCAGCGACATGGAGGGCACGGCCGGCATCGTCGACTGGGAGCAGTGCGTCGGGGACGGCCCGCAGGCCGCGGCCGGGCGCAAGCTGCTACTCGACGAGGTCAACGCGGCCATCGAGGGAGCGATGGCGGGCGGCGCCTCCGAAGTCGTGGTCAACGACTCCCACTCCACGATGCGCAACCTGCCGCCCGGGGCGCTGGCCGGCCAGGCGTCCTACATCTCCGGCAGCCACAAGCCGCTGTACATGATGCAGGGCCTGGACGGCAGCTTCGACGCGGTGCTGCTCGTCTCGTATCACGGCTCGGTTGGCGCGCCCGCCGGGCTCTCGCACACCTACAGCCCTCGCGTCGTCGTCGAGGCCAGGCTGGACGGCGTGGTGACCGGCGAGGCCGGGATCAACGCGCTGGTGGCCGCGCACTACGGGGTGCCGGTGGTGCTGGTAACCGGCGACCGCTGCGCGTGTGAGGAGACGGCCGCACTGGTCCCCGGGGTGCATGGGGCCGTGGTCAAGGAGCCGGTCAGCCGGACCGCCGCGCACAGCCTGCACCCGTCTCGCGCGTGCGCGCTGATCAGGGACACGGCCGAGAAGGCGGTCGCCGGGGCGGCCACGGCCGCACCGCCACCGCTGGCCTCGGCCACGCTCGAGGTGTCGGTGCGCACCACCGACATCGCCGAGGCGGCCAGCTGGGTGCGCGGCGTGGACCGGACCGGGCCGCGCGAGCTGCGCATCCAGGGCGCGGATGCGCTGGCCACGTACCGTTCGTTCTGCGCCGCGATCCTGCTCACCCGGACGGTCGCGGAAGTGGTATGACCGGGATGGCAAGCGGGCCGGCCGGCCCGCCGGGCGAGAGTCTGCCCGCCGACAGCGCGCCTGCCGAGGGTGCGCCCATTGAGAGCGTGCCCGCCGAGAGCGTGCCCGCCGAGAGCGTGCCTGGCGAGAGCGCGCCTGCCGAGGCTCCGCCGGCGGCCGGGCAGCGCCGGGCTTCCCGCCTGGTCGACATCGCCGAGGCGGTCGGGGTGCACGTGTCCACCGTGTCCCGGGTACTCAACGGCGACCCGGCGCAGTCGATCCGCCCCGAGGTCTACGAGCGGATCCTGGCCACGGCGCGGCAGCAGGGCTATCGCCCGAACGCGCTGGCCCGGGCGCTGAAGCGGCAGCGCACCGGGGCGCTGGCGTTCGTCGTGCCGCTGGAGCGCAACCCGAGCTGGGCCAGGATGCAGGGCGGCGCGCTGCGGCGGGCCAGCGAGCGCGGATACGTCGTCATGATCATGGAGGAGCTGACCGAGGAGCCCAAGCCGCCCGGCGACTACCGCTACCTGGTCGAGGAGAGCCGCGCCGACGGCCTGCTGCTGGCCACTCCGCTGCGGATCCGCGAGCACGCGGACGGGATGATGGGGGCGCCGCACGTCTACGTGAACCGCCGTGGCCCCGAGCGCGGCAACGACGTGGTGATGGACGAGCCCGGCGCGGTCCGGATGTTCCTCGACCACGCCGCCGGGCTCGGTCATCGCAGCTTCGCCCTCGTCGACGGGCCACCGGAGGTGGACACCGTCCACCGCAGGGCGACTGCGGCGCGCCGGATCTGCGCGGCGCGAGGGTACGACCTCACGGTCCGGCACGCGGCCCCGAGCGAGGACGGCGGCTGGGATGCCGTCACGAAGATGCTGCGCCAAGGGCCGCGGCCCACCGTGTGCGGCGTGGGCCACCTCACTCAGCTGTTCGGGGTCATGGCGGCGCTGCGCGCCGCGGGCGTGCAGGTGCCCGGCGACATGTCCGTGGTCAGCTTCGACGAGGACCAGTGCCTGGCCTTCCTCGAGGTCCCGGTCAGCAGCGTGTGCATGCCGCTGCCCGAACTCGGTGCCGCTGCCGTGGACGCGCTGATCGCGCGCATCGAGGGAAACCCGGACGGCGACGTGATGGTCCGTGAGCCGATGAGCCTGCGCCAGCGCGCCTCGGTGGCCCCGCCCTCGGACGGGACCGCCGCCAGGCGGTCACGCCGCTAGCCCGGACTCCTCGATCATTGCCCGGATGCGGGCGTAGGCCTGACTGACCGCGTCGGGGTCGGCGTCCGGCCTGGCCCATGTCACCAGCGGATACCCGCCGTTCACGGACTGCTGGAACAGCGAGCGGATGGCCAGCGCCAACGCCGGCGGCCAGTCGTCAGGGACGGTGATCTCGATTACCATCGCGCCTCCACCGGGCGCTTCCCGGTCCGGCGGCCGCACGCCACGCTGCGGACGGGAAAGGTCCTAGCCCTCATCGTAGAGCAGATCGGGCAGCTCGGACCGGGCCGCGACGCCGAGCTTGGGGTACGCCTTGTACAGGTGGTAACCCACGGTCCGCGGGCTGAGGAACAGCTGCGCCGCGATGTCCCGGTTGGACAGGCCCTGCGCGGCCAGCCGGACGATCTGCAGCTCCTGCGGGGTCAGGTTGCCGAGAGCGCCGGGCCCGTGGCGGCCGCGGCCCTCCGGGCTGGTGACGCCGGTCGCCTGGAGCTCGGTGGCCGCGCGAGCACTCCACGGCGCGGCACCGAGCCGGTCGAAGATCTCCAGGGCCGCGCGCAGCTGGGTCCGGGCGTCGGTCTTGCGCCGCGCACGGCGGAGCCATTCCCCGTAGAGGATCTGCGTACGGGCCCGTTCAAAGGGGCGGTCGTCGCGCTGATGCGCATCGAGCGCGGCCGCGTACAGGTTCCCGGCCTCCGGGTCGGGCGCGAGCAGCGCCCGGCAGCGCAGGACCAGCGCGTCGATCCAGGCCTGGCCGGATCGCCCGGCCCATCGCTCGAACCGCTGCAGCGCCCCGGCCGCCCGGGCGGGCTCGCCGATCCTGACCGCGGCCTCGACCAGGTCGGGGACGCAGCGCATGGCTGACACGTGGTGCGGGGCCGGGCCCTCGGCCAGCGCCGCCAGCCGGCCGAGCGCCGCCTCCACCCGGCCGCTGCCGAGGTCGAGCAGGCCGAGCGACCAGTGCGCCCAGCCGCTGCCAGGCGCGACGTTGGCGGCGGTGGCCGCGGTCATCGCGTCGTCGGTCAGCTTGCGGCACCGCGACTCGTCGCCCGCTGCCGCGGCGAGGTAGGCGAGCAGCCCGCTGACCTGGCTGACCCAGAGCCACTGGCCGCTGTCGTGCGCGACCTGCGCCGCCTCGGCCGCGGTGGCCAGGGCATCCCGGTGCCGGCCGTGGAACAGTTCGGCCTCGGCCAGGAAGAACAAGACGGTCGGGAGCAGGCCGATCCGGCCCTGGCCGCGGGCCTCGGCGGCCAGCGCGGCGGCGACCTCGTGGGTCTGCGCGTCCTGGCCGGCGATCAGGCCGGCGCCGCACGCGTGGAGCAGGTCAAGCGGGCCATCGGCCCCGGCCCTGCGGGCCCGGCCGGCCACGTCGGTCAGCGCGGGCACCTGATCCACCGGCCGCCCGAACAGCGTGCCGAGGATGGCGGCCAGGTACTCGGCCACCGGCCGCATCGGCTCGCTGTCCGGCAGCCGCAGCGCGGTCAGCCGGCCGGCCACGTCGGAAAGCTCGGGCTCGCCGATGTACCAGGCCGTGTGGAAGGCCTGCACCAGGATCCGGGCGGCCAGCACCGGGCTGGTCTCGGCGAGCAGGTCGGCGCCCTCGAGCAGCAGCCGGTGGCCGCCGCGGAACGAACCCTCGCCGAAGTCGGCCAGCGCCCGCACGTGCAGCAGCCCGGCCCTGAGCATGGCGTCGCCTGCGTCGGGTTGCGCCCGGCCCGCGAGCGCGCGGGCCCGGGTTAGGTCGCCCGACTCGGCGGCCGCCTCGGCGGCGATCGTGAGCCGGCGGGCCCGGGCCGCCGGGTCGGCGCTCAGCTCGGCGGCCCGCGCACTGGCGGCGGCCGCCGCCGCGTACCCGCCGCGTACCGCTGCCTGCTCGGCGGCCTGGTCGAGACCGGCGGCGACATTCTCGTCCGGCTGGGCGGCAGCGGCGGCGCGGTGCCAGGCGCGGCGCCCGGCGTCGTCGCTGCCCTCGCGCCCTTCCAGCGCGTCGGCCAGCGCCCGGTGCACGGCGAGCCGCTGGCCGAGCGGCGCCTCCTGGTAGACCGCGGTCCGGATCAGCGGGTGCCGGAAGGCGAGCGACCGCCCGGCCTGCCGGATCAGCCCGGCCCGCTCGGCCGGGGCGAGGTCGGCGGCGTCCGCGCCGAGCGCCTGCCCGGCGCGCAGCACCAGGCCCGCCTCGCCCGCGTCGTCGGCGGCGGCCACCAGCAGCAGCAGCCGGGTCGCGTCGGGCAGCCTGGCCGCCTGGCCACTGAACGCCGCGAGCAGTCGGCCGGTCAGCGCGAGCTCAGGGGCTTCGATGGCCGGCCCATCGAGAGGGCCAGTGAAGGGGGAAAGGGGAGGGGCGGGGGGCAGTTCGATCAGGGCCAGCGGATTGCCCTGCGCCTCGACCAGGATCCGGTACCGCAGCGCCGCGGTCAGCTCGGCGGGCTGGGCGTCGAGCAGCGCCGCCGCCGCTTCGGCCGGCAGCCCGGCCACCCGCAGCTCGGGTAGGTCGGATGCGGGAAACCTGCCCTCGCCGTCCCGGGCGGCCATGATCAGGGCGATGCCCTCTTCGCCTAGCCGGCGCGCGGCGAAGGCCAGCGCCGCCGCGGACGACCCGTCCAGCCAGTGCGCGTCGTCGACCAGGCACAGCAGCGGGCCGTCCCCGGCCAGCTCGGACAGCAGGGACAGCACCGCCATGCCGATCAGCAGCGGGTCGCCTGCTGGGGCCGGGGCGAGCCCGAACGCCCCCTCGACCGCCTGGCGCTGCGGGACCGGGAGCGCGCCGGCCCGGTCCAGCGCGGGCCGCAGCAGCAGGTGCAGCCCGGCGAACGGCAGCTCCGCCTCGGACTCGATGCCGGTGCCCCGGACCACCTGGAAGCCGTCGGCTGCCGTGGCGGCGTAGTCGAGCAGCGCGGTCTTGCCGATGCCGGCCTCGCCGCGGAGTACGAGGGCTCCGCTGGTGCCCGCTCGGGCCGCGTCCAGCAGCCGGTCGATGGCCGCCTGCTCCGCGGCCCGGCCGTTCAGCATGCACAGCACGGTACCGCTCGCTACCTAAGCCGGCCGGGGCTGCCCGGCCGCGACAGCGCGAAAGTACCTAAGCGCGACAGATTCCGCCGGGCTTGATCATCCGTAGCTTCTTGACCTGGACAAAGCAATCCGCTCCAGAGTCAGGAGGCTCCAGCCATGACCGACTACCACAAGCTGATCGACCGGTACATCGCCACCTGGAACGAGACCGACCCGCTGGCCCGCCGCTCGGTGATTGACGGCCTGTGGGCCGAGGACGGCAGCTACACCGACCCGATCGCCGTCGCCGAGGGCCGCGCTGCCATCGACGCCACGATCGCAGCCGTCCAGGCCCAGTTCCCCGGGCTGGTGTTTCGGCTCGGCGGCCCGGTCGACGCCCACCACAACCTGGCCCGCTTCACCTGGCACCTGGGGCCGGCCGACGGCGACCCCATCGTGATCGGGTTCGACGTGGCGGTCCTGGCCGGTGACCGAATCCAGAACGTGCACGGCTTCCTCGACAAGGTTCCCGCGGCCGCCTGAACGGGCGGCCGCCCACAGCGCTTAGGAGCTCACAATGACCGATACCACCGTGGCCGCCCGAGCGGCCCGGCCCGCCCAGGCGGCCCGGCCTGACCGGGCAGCCAGGTCCGCCCGGGCCGGCCAGGAACCCGGCGGCCACCCGCACTGGGCCGTGCTGCCGGTCGTGCTGACCGCTGCTTTCATGATCACGCTCGACTTCTTCATCGTGAACGTGGCGATCCCGTCGCTGCAGCACGACCTGCACGCCGGCGCCGCGGCCATCCAGTGGGTGGTCGCCGGGTTCGGCCTGGCCGTGGCCGCGATCCTGATCACCGCGAGCCGGCTGGGCGACGCCTTTGGGCGGCGGCGGGTGTTCACCATCGGCCTGGTCCTGTTCACGATCACGTCGGCGGCCTGCGGCCTTGCGCCCACGGCCGGCCTGCTCGTCGCGGGCCGGGTGCTGCAGGGCGCCTCGGCCGGGCTGATAACGCCCCAGGTTCTGGCCATCCTGCGGACGAGCTACTCGGGCCCGGCCCAGGCCCGCGCATTCAGCATGTTCGGGCTCAGCCTGGGCATCGGCGCGGTATCTGGCCAGCTCATCGGCGGCCTGCTGATCAGGGCCGACGTGCTCGGCCTGGACTGGCGGACGTGTTTCCTGATCAACGTGCCGGTTGGGGTGGCGGCGGTGGCGCTGACCCCACGGGTGGTGCCCGAGTCCCGCGGGCCCGCCCGCACCGCGCTGGGCATCTCCGGCATGCTCATCGCGAGCCTGGCTCTGGTCGCGATCGTGCTGCCGCTGATCCAGGGCCGCCAGTCGGGCTGGCCGGCCTGGACCTGGCCGAGCCTGGCCGGCGGGTGCCTGCTGCTGGCCGCGTTCGCGCGGTACCAGCACCGGGTCGCCGCGCGCGGCGGGGCGCCGCTGATCGATCCCGCGCTGTTCCGGGAGCGGGCGGTCACCGTGGGGTTGCTCGCGCAGCTGGTGTTCTGGACCGGGCAGGCGTCGTTCTTCCTAGTTCTCGCGATCTACCTGCAGCAGGGCCGCGGGCTGACCGCGCTCGCCTCGGGCGTGGTGTTCACCGCGATCGGTGGTGGCTACCTGATCACCTCGAGCACCGCGCATCA
>Ga0335075_10017699_pt1 | contig 10588 bp, 6 predicted proteins | sample Lox_Sample_24_FD_206723 | JGI IMG/M metagenome (GOLD analysis project Ga0335075, IMG submission 206723) | Soil microbial communities from Loxahatchee National Wildlife Refuge, Florida, United States - Lox_Sample_2.4 | ecosystem: Environmental > Terrestrial > Soil > Wetlands | place: USA: Florida... | reverse complement strand
ATTCGCGAGAGCATTCCACGACAGGAGGGGCATCATCGGCATCGCCCGATTTGGCCGGTTGCCGCGTGTCGCCAGTAATGTCCTATTGCTTGGACCGGTTGTGATCAAGTAGTCGAGCGCCGAACGGGTGTCCGCCTTGAGATTCAGGTGGTCGTTGAGGCATGAATGGAGTCCCATGCCGGAAAGACCTGATCGCCAAAAGGCGTGCAAGGCCTTCTGTTTTATGATTCGGGGGCCATTGCGTAGAAAGCTAATGCAGGAAGGCCCCGGATGTAATACGGCTCCATCGCGCCAGGGCCTTTCCCGCGATGGTGCCGTCAAGACGGTAGAGCGTTGTTGTGGCGGTCAGTATGTGTCCGTCGTCCCCATCGCGTTCCCCGACAATTACGTAGGTCATGCCGGGCACCGGAGGGCTGGCCAAGGCTGTGGTAAAGCGACTCAGCACCATCGGGGTCTGGCTCAGGTCCGCGGTCCAGCCACCGGGGCAGTCCATCGCGGCCCAGGCGAGCTCCAGCGGCAGTTGTTGTCCAGCACCCGCCCCCAGGGAGGCATCTGGTACCCAGAAGCAGCCGGTGGCTCCAGTACGGCCGGGCAGCGGACCAGGAGCCAGGCCCAGCCCGTCGGCGCCCGCCCGCAGTGGCCCGCACGCGAAGCAGGCCGGAAACGGATGCTGATGCGCGGACACGTATCCGTGCTCAGCATCGGCGATCACGTCCGGCGGGCAGAACGGAATCGTCCTGATGTGCTCATCGGAGCGGGACACTGATGCCACCAAGAAGTCCCGATCCCAGACCTGGACCCGCCTGCCCGCACGGTGGACGCGCAACGACACGTCCAGTGGCGGAGGCCTGTGCAGCGTCACCGCGTTGGGCTGGACGCCGCCCATCATCTGCGCCGCGCGCGTCGCGAACAGCCCGCACGCCAGCCCGCCATGAGCACTACCCGGCGGACCGTTGAAACGCTGCGCGATGACCAGCGTCTGGCTCATCGATCTCCCACTTTCCCCGGCCTGCGGCCTTTCCGCCGCACTGCAACTGCGAGGAGAGGTATGACGACCGTTCACGACATCCACCCGGTAACTAGCCGAATCCTAGCCGCCGTCGCAGTCGTCATTCACCGGCAGACCGGACAAGACGATGTCGGAATCAGCTTTCAGGCCAGCGGATCGGTTCCCAGGTGGATAGCCGTCAGCGTTGCCGGTGACCCGACCCTCGAAGTGCTCGCCGCCCGTGTCAGGGAGTCGGCGCTCGCCGCCGGGGACGCAGTGAGCGCGTCCGCGGTCAGCGGCGAGGAGCGCGCCACCGACGTCGCGGCCGAACTCGGGGCGGACCAGTCCCTGGCAGCGCTGCGCGTGCTGTCGAAGGCCGCACTCCCTGGTTGCGACGAGGCAGTCCGCTCGGCGTCGGCCACCGTGCTAGCCGCCGCGGAGCGGGCGCCGGACACCCCGGTATCCCGGCTGCCACTCCTGACGGATGACGCGATCAGCGAGTCCGTCCGGCGTCGTCCTGAGGGAGACGGTGAACACGAGCTGCCGCCGACCAGTGTCCACGAGCTGGTGCTCGCGCAGGCGCGCCGGACGCCAGGCGCATTCGCCCTGCGCGGCTCCAGGCGGCTGACCTACGGTGAGCTCGACCGGCGTTCCCGGGAGCTCGCCACTGAGCTGACGGCCGCGGGGGCCGGGCAGGATGCGATCGTCGGCGTGTTGATGCACCGCTCGGAAGACCTCATCGTGGCCCTGCTCGCAGTGTTGCGGACGGGTGCCGCGTACCTCGCCCTCGACCCAGACGACCACCCCAGCCGCCTGTCCCGTCTGGTGGCGGACGCGGGCACCACCCTCGTGATCACCGAACCGGCGCTCCGTGAGCGGTTGCCTGGCCAGGTCCGGGTCTACATCCCGCAGGCAGGCCCGTCTCCCTCCGTGGACGCTGAGCCGCCGAGCACCTCCCGACCAGGAGTGCCCGCTGCCTGCCCGGCTGAGCGGCGCGCCTACATCTCCTACACTTCCGGCTCGACCGGCGAGCCCAAAGGCGTCGCGGTGCCCCACGGCGCCGTCGTCCGCCTGGTCCAGCGGCCAGACTGGCTCAACGTGCGGGCCGAGGATGTCTTCCTCCAGCTGGCACCCATATCGTTCGACGCGTCAGTACTGGAGATCTGGACTCCCCTGGCGCATGGCGCCGAGCTGGTGCTCTTTCGCCCAGGGCCGGTCGACACCGGCCAGCTCACGAAGGCCATCCGGGATCAGGCGATCAGCGTGCTCTGGCTGACGGCTGGCCTGTTCCACCAGATGGTCACGAGCCACCTGGACGCGTTCGAGGGCGTGCGGCACGTCATCGCCGGCGGCGACGTCATAGCCCCCGCGCAGGTCCGCTCGCTGATGGCGGCGCACCCCCGCCTCATCTTCACTAACGGCTATGGCCCGACGGAGAACACCACGTTCACCACCTGCTGGACCAGCTCGGAGCCGCCCGGCCCGCAGGCATTGTCGGTTCCCATCGGAAGGGCGATCAACGGCACCGGCGTCCTTGTGCTCGACCCGGAGCTGCGTCCCGTGCCCGTCGGCGTGCGCGGGGAGCTGTACGCCACTGGCGCGGGCCTGGCGCATGGCTATCTTGGCCGGCCGAGCGCGACCGCCGAGCGCTTTGTCCCGTGCCCGTACCCTGATTACGGCAGCCGCATGTACTGCACTGGCGACCTGGCACGCTGGCTTCCTGACGGGAACCTCGAGTTCCTTGGCCGGTCCGACCAGCAGGTCAAGATCCAGGGGTACCGCGTCGAGCTAGGCGCCGTCGAGGCCGAACTGCTGCGGGACCAGCGTGTGCGGCAGGCCGTGGTGCTCACCCAGTCAGATGGCGGCCCAGGTAAACGGCTGCTCGCCTATGTGACCCTCACGATGCAGGCCGAGGATCCTGGTGACGTCAGCGTCCAGCTGCGCGGGGCACTTGCCCGCACGCTGCCCGCGCACATGGTCCCCTGGGCGATCCTGATCCGGCGTGACCTGCCGCTTAATCGCAACGGCAAGGTGGACCGCAACGCGCTGCCGACCGCCCAGCGGATTCCCCGCAACGTGTGGAACGATTTCGTCCCCGCCAGGACCTCGCTGGAAGTCGCGATCGCTGATATCTGGGGCTCGGTACTAGGCATAGAGCCCATCGGCGTCGAAGACGACTTCTTTGATCTGGGCGGACACTCGCTGCTCGCCGTCGACCTCATCGAAAGCATGCGCACTCACCTCTGCGTGAACATGGAGGCCCAGATGCTCTACCTGCAGCCGACAGTCGCCGAACTGGCGGAGAAACTGGCGGCGCGATTGCCCTCCGTAGCTACTCCGGAGATCCTCTAGCCATGACCGACCTCACCACGGACCGGGTCGGTGGCTGTCCCGTAGCGCACCCGATGCCGGACCTTGCCGACCCGATGGTGCACAGCCACGGCGACCCGCACGCGGTCTGGCGTGAACTGCGGCGCCACGACCCGGTTAGCTGGCATTCACTCGGCAGCTCCCTGGGCTTTTGGTCAGTGACCCGGTACCAGGACTCAGATTCCCTGCTGCGCGACCACCGCCGATTTACTTCCGAACGCGGCACGATGATCGACCTGCTCGGCACCGACGACCCGGCGGGCGGGAGCCAGCTCGCCGTCACCGACCCGCCTCGCCACACCATCATGCGCGCGCCATTGCAGCGCGCCCTGACGGTGAAGGCAGTGGAACGCAAGCAGGGGGCGATACGCGAGCAGATCGCGCGGCTCCTCCAGCCGCTCGCCGCCGACGGCGCCTTCGACTTCGCGCAGGCAATGCTGGCCATGCCCATGGCCGTCACCGGAGTCCTGATGGGCCTGCCCCGGGAGGACTGGACGAGGCTAACCCGCCTGACCACCGTGTGCATCGCGCCGGACGACCCCGAGTACCAGCATCCACGAGGCCGCGCTTACACGCTGCAAGCCGCTCACCGCGAGCTTTTCGGGTACTTCCAGGACATCGTCACTAGCCGCTCGCGAAACTTGGGCGACGACCTGATCAGCATCCTGCTACGGACAGAGTTCGACGGCCGCCGGATGTCGGTAGGAGAGACCGTGTCCAACTGCTACAGCATGCTGCTCGGCGCCAACGTGACCACGCCGCACGCCCCGAGCTTCGCCTTCGATCATCTGCTCGGCACTCCGGCACTCGATGACTGGATAGCGCATCCGGAACTGATCCGCGGCGGGGTGGAGGAGGCCCTGCGGTGGGCATCGCCTATCACCTACTTCATGCGCTACGCGACCACTGACGTCGAGGTGAGCGGCACCCGGATCAAGGCCGGGGATGCCGTCGTGGTGTGGATCGCGTCGGCGAACCGCGACGAGGAGGCATTCCCGGATCCGTTCACCTTCGACATCAGACGGCACCCGAACCGCCACATCGCGTTCGGGGCCGGCGCGCATCACTGCGTCGGGCACAGCGTGGCGCGGGTGACACTCCGGCTGCTGTTCGCCGAGCTGTTCGAAAAATTCACCGACTTTGCCCGGGCAGGAGCGGCCGAGCGGCTCAGCTCTAATTTTGTCTCGGGAATGAAGCATTTCCCGATATCCGCCTCTGTGAAATGGAAATAGGTATGCCGCATCCGCCTAAATGGCTTCTCAGGGAACCCTTTCCAGACGCTAAGGCGAGGCTGTTCTGCATTCCGTATTCGGGCTGTGGTGCGAGCATGTACCGGCAGTGGCCGCGGCTCATGGGTAGGATCGAGATCTGCCCGGTGCAGTTGCCGGGGCGCGAGAACCGGATGCGCGAACCCGCCTACGGTACCTACGAGGAGATGGCGGACGGCCTCACCGGGGGGCTGGCGCCCTATCTGGACAGGCCCTTTGGCTTCTTCGGGCAGTGCGGTGCCGCGCTAGCCGCCGTGGAGACCACTATCCGACTCGCCGAGCGCGGCCTTCCGCTGCCCAGCCGCCTCTTCCTGTCATCGCAGGTGGCACCGCATGACCCGCCCTACGGCCGGCTGCTGGGCATGACAAGCGATCAGCTCAGGGACGAGTTGCGCCGCCTGTTCTCCGAACTTGGCGCGGTGCCGCCGGAGGAGCTCCTTGATCTCTCTCACGGGATCCTCATTGCCGACATGGAGGCGACCCGCAAATATCGTCACGACAAGCCGGTGAAGCTCTCCGTTCCCATTACTGCCATCGGATGGACAGGAGACATCGATGTGCCCGCGAAGCTCATCACGGGCTGGTCGGACTACGCGTTGACCACATTCGAGATTCTCGAAGGAGTGCATTACACGTTTCTGGAGGCGCCAGCCTCACTGCAGGAAGTCTTCCGCCGCGACCTAGGCGAGTGAAAGGAACATAGTCATGTTCGCCGACGAGGACCGGGTCTTCGACGTCGTCATCAATGCTGAAGAGCAGTACTCGATCTGGCCATCGGGACGTGAGCTTCCGGCCGGCTGGAAGCTCACGGGTTTCAGCGGCGTAAAGGATGACTGCCTAACCCACATAGGCACGGTGTGGACCGACATCACCCCGCTGAGCGCGCGCCGCCCTTCGTCGATCTGACATGCGGCGATGACGGTTGGCGTTCAAATCGTGACAGCGCCGGATATCTCGTTAGCTTAGGAGATAGCCGCCAGGCGCAATAACTGATAGCATTGAATCAGTATCCGAAGCCACGGGAAGGTGCAGGATGAGGATGGAAAACGTTGAAGACGCTGACATCGTCATTGTGGGGGCCGGCCCGGGCGGGTCCACGCTAGCAGCACTGCTCGCGATGCAGGGACATCGCGTGGTGGTCCTGGAAAAGGAAACTTTCCCGCGGCATCAGATCGGTGAATCGCTATTGCCTTCCACGGTGCATGGAATCTGTCGGCTGACTGGAGTTTTTGCCAAGCTGGAAGAGGCGGGGTTCACGAGGAAGCGAGGGGGGACGTACCGTTGGGGATCCAGTCCGGATCCATGGACTTTCGCCTTCTCGATATCGCCGAATATGGCGAGCAGCGCATCGTACGCATACCAGGTAGAGCGAGGCAAATTCGACAAGATCCTGCTCGATCACGCGCGTAGCCTGGGCGCGGACGTAAGGGAGGGGACTGCTGTCACCGACGTCCTGCGGGACGACGGGCGAGTTCGCGGGGTAACCTACCTCGCTGCCGATGGTACTGCCGGACAGCTTCGAGCGAGCTTCGTGGTAGATGCTTCAGGCCATCAGAGTCGCATTTACAAGCACGTCAGCAGCTCGCGCAAGTACTCGGAGTTCTTCCGCAACATAGCCCTTTTCGGGTATTTCGAGGGGGGACGACGCCTTCCCTCGCCAAATTCGGGGAACATTCTATCAGCCGCCTTTGATGATGGCTGGTTCTGGTATATTCCCCTCAGCGAGAGGCTGACCAGCGTCGGCGCTGTCGTGCGCCAGGAGCTGGCGGAGAAGATCCAGGGCGATCCGGAGAGTGCATTTCGGTCTCTCATTGATTCTTGTCCGATGATCAAGGACTACCTGCAAGATGCCACGCGGATCACCACCGGGGATTATGGTCGGCTCCGCACTCGCAAGGACTACTCGTATCACAATACGCAGTTCTGGCGTCCCGGAATGGCCCTCATCGGCGATGCCGCGTGCTTCATTGATCCAGTCTTCTCCACTGGCGTGCACTTGGCTACCTACAGTGCGCTCCTCGCCGCGAGGTCCATCAATACGGTGATGGCGGGGATGATGGATGAGCAGGCTGCATTTCAGGAGTTTGAACGGCGGTACCGGCGCGAATATAGCGTGTTCTACGAGTATCTGATGTGTTTCTATGACATGCACGTGGATAAGAATTCATACTTTTGGTCGGCCAAGAAAATCACCAAGAGTACGAGTCCTGAGCTAGAGGCATTCGTGGACCTGGTAGGGGGCCTATCCTCAGGTGAGGCTGCCCTTGCGCAGGCAGAAACCCTAGCGCGGCGCGCCAAGAGTCGGTCCGAGGAGTATGTCAGGGCGGTCGATGAGCTTGTTGCCGACGGGGAGCAGAGCATGCTTCCTCTGTTCGAGTCGACATTGGTCAGCGAGGCGAATGTGGAAGGAGCTCAGATTCAGTCCCTGGCCCTGGTGGGAGCGGGGATGGGGAGAGAGCTTCCGTTGTTCGACGACGGGCTTATTCCGTCGGAGGATGGCATGTTCTGGTCAACGCCGGTGCAGTGAGTAACGGAGTCATCAACCATGCCTCACACTCCTGAGACTCGAGAGCCTCTCGTGAAGCTCGGCCCCGACGCTGACCTCTCAGCGCAGCGCACGATCCCCGAATTGTTTGCCCTCGTCGTTAAATCCCAGCCCGACGCGGCGGCGCTGATTGGTCCTGACGGCCAGCTGACGTATGCCGAGCTCGACCGGGCTGCAAGGCACCTTTCCAGCGCTCTAGTCGCGCGCGGCATCGGGCCTGAGAGCCTGGTAGCGATCAAGGCGCTGAACCCGGTGCGCAGCATCATCGCCATGATCGCCGTGACGCTTGCCGGGGGCGGTTACCTCGCTATCGATCATGCCTACCCGCCGGACCGGGTGAAGTTCATCCTCGCCGACGCGGCACCCCAGCTCATCATGAGCGATGACGATGACCCGGGCCTGGAGGCGACCGGCTCCCCGGCTGTGCTTACGTTCTTGCCCGGCGTGGAGTGGGACGGGCGCCAGGCTGACCGGGCAGGGCTTCGTCCTGAAGGCCTAGGCCTCTCGCTGGACAACCTGGCGTATGTCGTCTACACCTCCGGGTCAAGCGGAGTTCCCAAGGGTGTAGCCGTGTCGCACGCTGGGATCGAAACGCTGGTGCAAGAGCAGTCCGTCCGCTTCGGCCTCGCCCGAGGCGCCCGGGTACTGCAGTTTGCCTCGCTGAGCTTCGACGCCTCGGTCTCCGAGATCTGGGTGACCCTGCTGGCCGGAGCTACGCTCGTCTGCTCCGACGGCGAGCGCATCCTGCCTGGTGACGACCTTGTCCGCGTGGTTGAGCAGTTTGCCGTCAGCCACGTGACGCTGCCTCCTTCGGCCCTGCTCGCGATGGCGCCTGAGGACCTGCCCGGCACGACGATCGTCGTGGCGGGGGAGGAGTGCCCAGCTCACCTGGCCGCAGAGTGGGGGCAAGGCCGTCGTCTCATCAACGCCTATGGTCCCACGGAAACGACAGTATGCGCCACGATGAGTGATCCGCTCGATTCTGCGCAGGTGCCCATCGGTCGCCCGCTGGCGGGGCGGGGCGTGTACGTGCTGGACGCGGCGTTGCGGCTGGTGCCGGAGGGTGTCGTTGGTGAGTTGTACGTCTCCGGTGCGGGGGTGGCGCGCGGTTATGTGGGGCGTGCGGCGCTGACGGCGGAGCGGTTCGTGGCTGATCCCTTTGCTGGTGGCGGGGGGCGGATGTATCGCACCGGTGATCTGGTGCGGTGGGCTGCTGGCGGGGTGCTGGAGTTCGCCGGCCGGGCGGATGCCCAGGTGAAGATTCGCGGTTTCCGGGTCGAGCCTGGTGAGGTCGAGGCGGCACTGCGTGGCCTGGCCGGCGTGGCGCAGGCGGTGGTGGCGGCAACGGGCGAGGTGGGCGCGCGGCGATTGCTCGGCTATGTGACGGCCGAGCCCGGTGCGGTTGTCGATGGTGACCGCGTGCGGCGGTCGCTGTCGGCGGCATTGCCGGAGCACCTGGTGCCTGCGGTGATAACGGTGCTTGACTGCTTCCCGGTGACGGCCAACGGGAAGGTCGATCGCGATGCCCTGCCGGCGCCTAGTGGGGACATGGCGCCAGGGCGGCGTCCGCGCACGCATCGTGAGCGGGTGCTGGGCCGGGCGTATGCTGACGCGCTCGGGCTGGAGTCCGTGGGAATCGACGCCGACTTCTTCGAGCTCGGTGGCGACAGCATTCTGTCCATCAAGCTAATCTCCATCGCAAGGCAGGCTGGCCTGGAGATTAGGCCGCGTGATGTCTTCCGCCAGCGCACGGTGGCTCGCTTGGCTGGGGTGGCGCGCCAGGTGAAGGACGCGTCGGCAGATACCGTGACGGACAACCTTGGCGTTGTCCCGCGGACGCCGATCATGAATTGGTTCGCGGAACGTACGAGCGACCTGAACGAGTTCTATCAATCAATCGTGATTCAGGTTCCCGCCGGAGTGTCCCTGCCGAAACTAGCTGCCGCGCTGCAAGCCGTGATGGACCACCATGACGCCCTGCGACTCCAGGTCCTTCGCGGTGAAGCAGGCGAGCCCTGGGGTGTTTCCGTCCAAGCGCCTGGCAATATCGACGCTGAGGCTTGCCTCGTCCGTATCGATATACGAAACCAGACGGCGCGTGCCCGGGCCGCAGCCCTTGATTCAGCCATCTCCGCGGCTCGTACGCGTCTTGAGCCCGAGACCGGGGTCATGCTGCAATCGGTGTGGCTCGACTGTGGCCAGCAGCCCGGCAGGCTGCTGCTTGTCATACACCACCTGGCGGTCGACGGCGTATCCTGGCGGATTCTGCTTGAGGACCTCCAGACGGCATACAAGGCAATCGACGCCGGCCGGGAGCCCGATCTGCCGACGGTTGGTACCTCCCTGCGCCAATGGGCACGGCAGGCGCAAGAGGAGGCCGCCAGCCAGGCAAGAACAGCCGAGGCGGTCTTCTGGCAGACGCTCACGGCGGCGGGCCAAGTCGAGATCGGTCACCGGCCGCTTGACCCGGCGGTCGATACTGCCGCCACGGCGGAAAGCATCACAACGGAGGCATCCGCGGGTGTCGCCGCAGCCGTTCTCGGCAAGGCCCCGGCGTTCATCCAGGGCCAGATCAACGATGTCCTGCTCGCTGGCCTGACACTCGCGGCCCGCGGTTGGCTTGCCCAGCGCGGAGCGCGCGGCCCGCTCCTGGTGAACGTCGAGGGCCACGGCCGGGAGGATATCTTCCCTGATACGGACCTCTCCCGCACCGTCGGTTGGTTCACGACGCTTTATCCTGTCCTGCTCGACACGGCAAGCATCGCGGATGATTTCGCGACAGCTGAAGGGCCTAGCGTGGCCAAGGCCTTGAAGCAGATGAAGGAGCATCTCCTCGAGATTCCCGATCACGGCATCGGCTACAGCATTCTGCGGTATCTCCCAGGGCCAGCCCAGGAGGCCTTGCTTTCCGGCAGGCAATCACAGGTCGCGTTCAACTATCTGGGACGATTCCCGCAGCCTGCGGATGTCGACTGGCAGCCCGCCGGCGAGGCCAACGGGGTGCTCGACGGCGACTTCGGGCCGCACCAGCCGCTGGCACATTCGCTGGAGATCAGCTGCATGACCCTGGACTCCAGTGACGGCCCCCGGCTCATCACGACGTGGACGTGGCCCTCCGCCGTGCTCAGCCGCGACGAAGTGGCGGAGTTCGCCGCGCACTGGTCGCAGGCACTGGAAGGGATCGCTCGCCACGTCTCCAAGCCGGCCGCCGATAGTCACGCCCCTTCGGACTTTCCGCTCACGAGCCTCACGCAAGCAGAGATCGATCTCATCGAGTCGCGCTTCCCGGCCCTGGAGAACGTGCTTCCTCTCGGTCCTCTCCAGGGGGGACTTCTGTTCCACTCCCTCTACGACGAGCGTGGCGAGGATGTCTACACCGTCCAGCTCGACGTCCGGCTGCGCGGCGGTCTCGATCCT
>Ga0335075_10017698_pt1 | contig 10588 bp, 7 predicted proteins | sample Lox_Sample_24_FD_206723 | JGI IMG/M metagenome (GOLD analysis project Ga0335075, IMG submission 206723) | Soil microbial communities from Loxahatchee National Wildlife Refuge, Florida, United States - Lox_Sample_2.4 | ecosystem: Environmental > Terrestrial > Soil > Wetlands | place: USA: Florida... | reverse complement strand
CTAAAATGTCCGGTTTTGGGCCGGGGATGGGGTGGACGGGGCGGCGCGGCCAGCGGGGGAGCCGGGGAAGGCCAGGCCGATGAGCGGCGGTGAGTGCACAGCGAAGCGCAGCCGCAGGGATGTTCCCGGGAAAGACGGTGGCGGTCTGGTTGAGAAGCTGGCAGAGGGCATGTGCGGCTCGGGTCCGATGCGGAGAGCTTAGCGGTGCCAAGGTGACCTGCAGCTGATCCTCGGTCACGTGGATGTCGCCGCTGATGGCGAAGAGTTCATGCAGGAGCGTTCTGCCTTCCTGCTCGGCCCGCGGGAAATGGGGGCGCAGGAAGTTCAGCAGATCGCTTTCGGCCTGGTAGGCGAGCATCTTGATGATGTCGGTGAGATGCTTTCGCTCGGTGGCGAGTTTGACCACAGCTTGCTCGCCCAGGTCTCGGATTTCCACGCGCGCGGGTTGCTTGCGACGTTTATCCTTGAGTTTGCTCAGACGCTTCCGTGCGGCGCACAGTTGTTTGCCGAGCTTGTCGTAGGCGATCTTGAAGCTGCGCATTGTGGGGCGGTGCTGGTCAGTATCGGCAGCGGCCGCTCCGTACCGGCGCTCGATTTCGTCAAGTTCGGCGCGTGCAACGCGGATCTGCTTGTCCAGTGCGCGCCGTTCGGGGTTGGGGACCGTACGCGTGGGATCCTCCGGCTCGATGCGATAATCCACAAGCGCATCCAGAAGGAACTCCTCGCGCATGTACTTGAAGAAGTTCTCCTGCCGCCAGCGCTCGAACATGCGGTGGGCCACTTCGATGTCACGCAGGTCCCAGCGACTGGTCATGATCTGAGTCTGAAGGCCGCTTTCGCACAAGCGAGTGATCTGCCGTAAGCGCAGTTTCCCGTTGAGCAGGCGTACCGGCCGATCATGCAGGTCGTACGCCACCCAGTGCCCGTCGAGCTTCGCGCGTCGGCGTTCAAAGCGGCGTTCGTTAACGAGACGGCTCTTATGTTTGCGGTACGTCAGGATGTCGAAGCCGTTCTGGATCATGCTCTGGAACAGCTTCGGACTCCAGCCACCGCGGTCAAAGACGATGGTTACTTGCCGTTCGCCAACCGCTGCGCGCACTTGGCGAAGCAAATTGGGAAAGGCTGTGATCAAGGAAGAGTTGATATCCGCAGTGACGAGGAGCAGCGGATCGCCCACACGATCATTGATCCAGTAATCCGTAGTGGCGGGCATGGCCAGATGCCGCCGAGCCACATAAGCGCTGGAAATCGTGTGTTTTCCGTGATAGGCGCGTATGTGGCCATCGACATACAAGAACCCCATCAACTCTCCGCGCTGAGCCACACGCACACGGGCCAGCTCCGCGCCGAGCGGCTCAGCGCAATGCCGGGCGGCCAGGCGCGTGAGCTTGCGTCTCAGGGTCTTGACCTCAGGCGCCCGGTCGAGCCCAAGGAGCCGGCCGAAGCTCGCCGGGTCGTGCTCCTTGAGCTGCTCGGGACGCTGGATGCGCAGCAGCGCCATCAGGAACAGTGTCACGAGCGTCGTACGCAGTCCGTAGAAGGCGGGACCGATCCCGCCGTAGAGCTTGCGCGCGATGCGCAGCAGCCCACTGTGCACCAGATACGGCACCGCCAGCAGTGTCCCAACACCGCCGACCCGCTCGCCATCACGGAACATTGGCACCGCATCATCGAGCAGTCCCACGTGCGCGAGCTGCCGGTCGAGGGTTCGATCGCCCGCATCCGGGTCCAGACTCATCGGCACCGGCTCCTCATCCTCGGCCTCCTCCTCGACGACTGTCGCCTCCTGCGCGTACGGGTTCGCCTGATCGCCAAATGCCTCGATAGGCGTGACAGACATTGCTGATATCGTTGGTGACTCGATGGGCAGCCCCGTCGGTATTGACGCCAACGCTAGCTGCTCTACCCCCTCACACTTCGAAGGGCCCACCAGCTTTCTGATGGCATTTTCGTGCACACCCAGGCGTTGTGCGATCGCTCGGTTGCTCAAACCCGCACTCTTCAGCCGCTCGATGAGGCGTAATCGCTTTCCCGATATACGGCGCCGACCACGACGCCAACCGCCGGGCCGGCCCAGTCCTGCCATTCCAGCCTGACCATAGCGCTCCTGATACCGGCGGACACTGCGCTCGGTCTTGCCGAATGCTCGCGCCACCTCCGTTTGCTGAGCGAAGCCCGATTCCACCAACATCACCATGGCGTACGCTTCAGCAACCGCGTCAACCGCGCAGTAGTGATACACCGCCAGCCCGCCCACCACGATCACTCGCTGCTCTTCCTCCGCCCGCAGCGTGCAGCGTGCGTTGATGATCACGATGTCCGAGGGCGGGGCCGCGGGCAGCCCCAAGGCGAGCTGGCTGTTCATGCCCGCCAGCAAAACCGGACAGGCATTGGTCCGCAACCGCCTGGCGAAAAAGCCAGCCGTTCTCGGGACTTACGAACCGCCAAGCCAAAAAGCCGGACAGGTATTGGTGCGCACCCCCGGACGGCAAAGGGCCCGGATTCAGCCCCGGGAAGGGGCTAGGTCAGGAGGTCTGAAGTTATTGATTTCTGGTGGGCGGTACTGGGATCGAACCAGTGGCCCCTGCCGTGTGAAAGCAGTGCTCTACCGCTGAGCTAACCGCCCATGCCCTGAAGGGGCAGCAAGTTTATCGGCCTGCCAGGCCGGAGGCAATGGCCGAAGGGATTAGGGCGTCGCCTCGACGGCTCGTTGGGGGCTGTTCGCAGAGACAGAACCGCCAGGATTCGGCCTGGCTACCCCAGCCGTCCGTCGCCCCGGGGCGCAGCCGGGTCACAGTGTGGATTTGATGCCCAGCCGTGCCATCAGCTCGAGCTGCTGGACGGGCCTTCAGTGGGGTATCGGATAGGAGCACTTCGGCGGCGTGATCGGCGCGCCGGTATCCATGGCCTTGATGAGGGTCTGCATCCGCCGCACGGCCGCGAATCCGTCCACGATGATGAGGTCGTTGTCGCACGGCATGGCTGCGAAGTGCCCCCAATGCGGTATCAGTGGGCGCAGAATCGGAACGAGCCAGGCGGCCGGAAGGCTCTTTACGTGAATGACCGCGGTGACGTATTCATCGTCGGGCAACTTCTCTCCCTCGGTGAGGAACGGCAGCGGCAACTCGCGAGTTTCGGCATTTGGCGCGACCAGCACGTATCCGCCGGCTTGCACGGCGACGAAGCCATACGCATCGAGGATCGTCAGCAACTCGTCGTAGGTGACGCTCGACGGTTTCTCTCCGACCAGCGCTACGTCCGCCCGGACCCGCGGATCGAGAACGAACTTCCTGCCTGTGTTCTTCGCGACGGTCGCGATGAGATTGGAAAGCCGAATTGTCCCCGGAGGCGTTGCGCCGCTCACGGGCGGGACTTGCGCCTTCACAGCGAGAGCAGTCAGCAGCAGTACGGCGGCAAGGGAAGCCTGTCGTGACGTTCTCATCGGCAACTCCTGGTGTGTGAAACAAACATGCTCAGGGGGTCAGTCCTGCGGTGTAATCTGCTCGAAGCTCCTGCATGGGCGCAGGGACGAGAGCCCAATCAGGGTGTGGGAGGAACTCGCCTTCGAGCAGACTGAACACGACATTCGACGTGACACGCCCACGGTTGAAGAGATAGAGTGCGCGTGACCCCGGGTACGCCCCGCTCTGGATGTCCTGTTGTGTCGGCTCTGTTCCATCCAGCTTGCTCACGGCGAGCCCGTTCATCGAAAGTTCGCTGCGGCCCGCGGGGCCGAAGATTCCGTGGAGACCGAAGATCCCGACGGCGTTCGGCTCTGCAAGGAGCGTGGGGGCGGCGAGCCCGGAAACCTCAACGTAGACTCCGTCCGTGCGCACTGTGCGGCAGATCCGGGCATACCGACCCGGATGGGTCGATTCGAGCGCCGCTATCCAGGGATAGGTGTTGCATCCACCCTCCATCAGGAGCTCTATCATGGAGCGTCCTGCGGCCGATGAGAGCGGCGGACCCATGAACGCGATGGGCTCGGGTCCCAGCGCGGCATCGATCTGCCGCCAGGTCGCGCTGGGGTTCTCGTGAACGGTCCCCGCTCGTGCCGGAACGGGAACCCATTTGGCGAGCGCAAGAAAGATCTGGCGGCGGGTGAGATCGAGCTCGCCGTAGAGCGGACTGCGCGCGAGCAGCACTGTTTCGTAGCCGACCGGAATGGCAATGACGGGGCTGGGGTTACCCCCCGAGGTGTTGCGAGGGCAGGGCCGCCGGCTGACGCTCCCGAGGGGCTCGAACGCGTAGGCCAGATCGGGAGCATTCGCGCCGCCGCTGCACATCGGTCCCGGCCAGACATCCGAATCTCGGACAGAGACGTCAATGTGCGGCGCGATGGGCCTGCCGGCCGTGCCGGTAGTGCCGTTCACGCGCTCTGCGACTGCGGCGGCGTATGGGTACGCTGACCAGGAGCTCACTACGCTGATTTGCGCAACCTGAGATCCAGCGGGTGCGCCGCCCACGGACGCTGAGCCGCCGGGGGATCCCGCCGAGGATGTTGCTGCCGGCCGGGCGCTCATTGCCGGCGCCGCAGCCTGAGTCGTTCCGCCGTGGAGTGCGGCGCCGTGCGCAGAGCTCGACGCGCTCGCGTTCCATCGCGGTCCTTGGCCCATTCCCTGGTTGCCTACCCGGTGCGCGGGAGCAGTCGTGCGCTCGGCGCCGATCCAGACGGTGGCATATTGATAAAGCGCGACGAGCGACGGAGGCAGTCCACGTATTGCCACGGCGGTCAAGGCGAAAGCCGTGCCGCCGAGCAAAAGCAAGGTGAGGAGGGTGTGCGCTCGCGAGGGAACCCTTGGCGGGGGAGGGCTTGTGGACTGCCGTCCGAGCTGCGCCCGCAATCGCGCAGCGAATGCCGGCCGAGGGGGCTTGCGCAGGCGATGGAGGAAGTCGTCGTTCATGGCTTGCGGCTCCGCGTCACCATTGGCTCCGCAGCGTCTGTACCGCGCGGTGGAGGATCGTGCCGACGTTGGACTCGCTGAGGCGCGTCAGGGTTGAAATCTGCCGATTATCGAGCGCCGCACCGTACTTGAGCGCGATCAGCTCCTGCTCGCGCTCCGACAGCCGCGCGGCCAGAATGCTCAACCGCTCGAGGTCGGAATCGCGCGTCGCATCGTCCTCAGGCGTGCCGGCGGCGGCGAGCTCCTCTACGGCGTCGAGGGGAACTTGAGCGCGCCGCGAACGCAGGAAGTCCACCGCGACGTTGTGCGCGATCGTGAAGAGCCAGGTCGAGAAGCGGGCGAGATCATCGCGGTAGCGCTCGCGCGCCCGCCAGGCACTCTCGAAGGTCCGTGCCGTCAGATCCTCCGCGTCCGCATCGTTGCCCACACGGAAGCGAAAGTAGTTGTAGATGCGCGGCAGCTGGTCCGAGTACAGCGCATCCCAGTCCAGCTCTTTGGCGAAGACCCACGCCATCCGTCGATCCGGCGTCGCCTGCGGCAGGCTCATGGTGTGTTTATACGGCGCTCCCGCTCGAGTATCACACGGCCGCCACTTGCCAAGATAGCACCCCTGCTCGAGATAGAACCCATAAACCATTGATTCATCGAGCGCTGTCGGGCGGCCCCAGTGCTTGGTACCATGCGCGACCCATGACCGTAGTCACCCGATTCGCCCCGAGCCCCACCGGACTGCTTCACGTCGGCGGCGTGCGCACCGCGCTCTATAGCTGGCTCTACTCGCGCCGCTTGCACGGCAAGTTCATCCTGCGTGTCGAGGACACGGACCGTGAGCGCTCGACGGACGAGGCGGTGCGGGTGATCCTCGAGGGCATGGCTTGGCTCGGGCTCGACCCCGACGAAGGTCCGTTCTACCAGTCACAGCGCTTCGACCGCTACCGCGCCGTGATCGCGGAGATGCTGGCCGGCGGCAACGCCTATCACTGCTACTGCACCAAGGAGGAGCTCGATGCGATGCGCGAGGAGCAGATCGCGCGCAAGGAGAAGCCGCGTTACAGCGGCCGCTGCCGCGATCGCAAGGAGCCGCGTCCGGGGGTGGCGCCGGTGGTGCGCTTCCGCAACCCGCTCGAGGGCGCCGTGGTGGTGGAGGACCTGATCCACGGTCCGGTCACATTCCAGAACTCGGAGCTCGATGACCTCATCATTGCGCGCTCCGACGGGACGCCGACGTACAACTTTTGCGTGGTGGTGGACGATCGTGACATGGGGATCACTCATGTGATCCGCGGCGACGATCACCTCAACAACACGCCGCGGCAGATGAACATGCTGCGAGCGCTCGGCGCCACGCCGCCTGTCTATGCCCACGTGCCGATGATCCTGGGAGCGGACGGCACGAAGCTATCGAAACGCCACGGCGCGGTGAGCGTGCTGCAGTACGAGGAGGAGGGCTTTCTGCCGGACGCGCTCCTCAACTACCTGGTGCGCCTCGGCTGGTCGCACGGCGATCAGGAGGTGTTCACGCGCGAGGAGATGATCGCCGCGTTCGACATCCACGACGTCAACAAGGCGGCCTCGGCCTTCAATACCGAGAAGCTCCTGTGGCTGAACCAACAGCACATGATGCGGGCGCAGCCCGCGGCCATCGTGCCTTACCTGCGCTCGCAGCTGCGCCGGCTGGGCCTGGACAGTGACGACCAGCGCCTCCTCGAAGGTGTGATCCTGGCCCAGCGCGAGCGGGCGAAGACCCTGAAGGAGATGGCCCAGAACAGCCGGTTCTTCTTCACGGACGCCGTGGAGATCGACCCGAAGGCGGCCGCCAAGCACTTCGCGGGCGGAGGGCTCGAGATGCTGGCCAAGGTCAGCGAGCGGCTCGCGGCGCTGCCCGAGTGGAGCACCGCCGTCATCCACGGTGCGCTCAGCGACCTGGCCACGGCCCTCGGGACCGGGCTCGGCAAGATCGCGCAGCCGGTGCGGGTGGCCGTCACCGGTACGGCGGTATCGCCCCCGATCGATGCGACCCTCGAGCTCCTGGGCCGCGAACGTGCGCTGGCTCGCATCGATCAGGCGCTGAAATCCGCTTCTTCTTGACAGTCCCGCGGGGCTTACGTACCTTCGCCGACCTCCCGCCCCCCAGCCCCGCAGGGGCTCCGGGAGAGATCGTGGGGCCATAGCTCAGCTGGGAGAGCGCTTGCATGGCATGCAAGAGGTCGGCGGTTCGATCCCGCCTGGCTCCACCACCCCTCTTGGGCTCATGCTCGGGCTCATGCTCGCTACGCCGCAACACCTGGAGCGCACAATCCGACCGGCCCCGCCGCCATCGGGTGTGGCCCGAGACCCGCCGGGCCTGACGCTCGTGCGCCGGGAGTGGCCCAGGCCAGCCCTCGTCGCCATCAGCCTCGCATTTCTGGCGGTGGTCGGGGTCGTTGATTACCTGACCGGGTTCAATCTTTCCTTTGCCGTCTTCTATCTGCTCGACATCGGCTTCGCGGCCTGGCTCATCAGCCGCGGGTTCGCGGTGGCGGTCGCGGCTCTCAGCATCGTCATCTGGATCGCGGGCGATTGGGCGGCGGGCGCGCACTATTCCACCCTCTTCATCCCCATCTGGAACGCATTGATCCAGTCCGTCGTCTATGGCGTCGTGATCTGGCTCCTCGGATCGTTGCGCGCGGCGCAGCGCGGGCTCGAGCAGAAAGTCGAGCAGCGCACCCGCGCGCTGACGCGCGAGATCGGCGCGCGCGAGCGGCTGGAGAAGGAGATTCTCGAGATCAGCGAGCGCGAGCAGCGCCGCATCGGCCACGACCTGCACGATGGCCTTTGCCAACATCTGACCGCGACGGCGATGGCCGGTCAGGTGCTCGGCCAGAAGCTCGCCGCGCGTTCGCTCGCGGAGGCCGCGGATGCCGGCGAGCTGGTGCGGCTCATCGAGGACGGCATCGCCATGACGCGCGACATGGCCCACGGCATCGCGCCGCTCGAGATGGAATCGGAAGGCCTGGTCACCGCGCTGCGGGTGCTGGCGGGGAACGTCGGCCGCATGTTCAAGGTGGTGTGCACGCTCGAGTGCGACTCGCCGCCGCCGATCGAGGATGCCGGCACGGCGACACATCTCTATAGGATTGCGCAGGAGGCGGTGCACAATGCGTTGCGCCATGGCAAGCCGCGACAGATCGTGATGAGCCTGAGCCGGGTGCGTGCGCGCGCGCAGCTCAGCATCGAGGACGATGGCGCAGGGTTGCCCGACGAGTGGCAGAGTGGCCGCGGTCTCGGCACCCGCATCATGGCGCACCGTGCGCTGATGATCGGCGGCGAGCTGTCGATCGAGCCCAACCCGACGGGTGGCACGTTGGTGACGTGCTCGTTTGCGTTGCCAACGCAGGACTGAGGACGCGCGTCCATGTCGGCAAAACGCATCTTCCTGGTGGACGATCATCCGCTGGTCCGCGAGTGGCTGACGCAGCTCATCGATCAGCAGCCGGATCTCACCGTGTGCGGCGAGGCGGGCAGCGCCCCCGAGGCTGTCACTGCCCTCGGCTCCGTGGGAGCTGACCTCGCCATCGTGGACCTGAGCCTCGAGGATTCGACCGGCCTCGACCTCATCAAGAGCCTGCAGAGGCTGACGCCCGCAGTGCCGGTGCTCGTCCTTTCGATGCACGACGAGTCGCTGTATGCCGAGCGCGTGTTCCGTGCGGGGGCGCGCGGCTATGTCAACAAGCGTGAGAGCGCGCAGCGGGTGGTGGAGGCAGTACGCCGCGTGCTCGATGGCAAGCTGTACGTCAGCGAGAAGGCCGCGGAGATCCTGGCGGCCCAGACGGTGCGCGGCCGGGCGCCCGGCAAGCCGGCCATCGACTGCCTGAGCGATCGGGAGCTGGAAGTGTTCGAGAAGCTGGGGCAGGGGATCGGGACCCGGCAGATCGCCGAGGACTTTTCCGTCAGCATCAAGACCGTGCAGGCCTACTGCGCCCGTATCAAGGAGAAGCTCAATGTCGCCAGCGCCACTGAGCTTCTGCGAGAGGCCGTGCGCTGGCACGACACCAAACTGACTCGTTGAAACGCGTCGGCTGAAACCCGGCGCTTGCGGCCGGGATTTCCTCACTCCCTCTTCACGCCGAGCCGACTAGCGTCAGGCCATCATGTCTGATGCGGCGCGTGTAGGGCCTCGCCCGACACGAGCGCTAGGCTGGATCGGGCAGACGAGGCCCCGCAGTGCTGCCAATTTAGGCAGCTATGAATCGATTCCTTGACGGGTGCCGGAGGTCGGGCGTCTCCGGAGCGGCCTGGGCTGCGCTCGTTGCCGGCGTTGCCGGGCTTTCCGCGTGCGCTCGGACGTCCGCGGGTGCTCCTGCGCCGCCACCGGCCGCCGCGTCCAATGTGGCGGCGGGGCCGCCCTCCGTGGATCTATCACCGACCCAGGTGGCGACGATTCGGGTTGCGCCGGCGGGGATGTACCGCTTTCCCATTCAGAGGAAGGAGCTCGGCAGCGTCGCCTTCGCCGAGGATCCCGCCATCGTGCAAGCCGAGTCCACCCTGCTGGGCGCGGCGGCCACCTTGAAGCTGACCCGCAAGGAGCTGCAGCGTGCGCGGCTCCTTTATGGCACGCAGGGCGTCTCCGCGCGCGAGCTCGAGCAGGCGACTTCCGACGAGCAGACGGCGGCGGCAGCGCTTGCCGCGGCGCGCGTCGCCCTTCATGCCCTCGGCCAGAGCGATGGCCAGATCGACCGGGCTATCGCGACTGGCCGCATCGATGCACCCCCTGCGGCGCGCGCGCGAACCCAGTGGGTGGAGGCCAATGTCTTCGAGAGCGACATCGCGCTGATCCACCCGGGCGAGTCGGTTCGGGTTGCGGTCACGGCGTATCCGAATAAGCTCTTCACGGGACGCGTCTACCGCATCTACGCGACCGTGGATCCCAACCTGCACCGGCAGACCGTGCGCTGCGAAGTGGCGGATCCCGTGCATGAGCTGCGTCCCGGCATGCTCGCGACCGTCACGATCGAACTGCATCCGCCCCTGGAAGCGCTCGCCATTCCCGTCGATGGCGTGGTGCGCGAAGGTGACGGGACCATGACCGCCTGGGTGACGAGTGATCGGCGCCACTTCACGCAGCAGGTCATCAAAACGGGGCTGCGTGAGGATGGGGAGGTGCAGATCCTCGCGGGGCTGCAGCCCAACGAGCTGGTGGTCACCCAGGGGGCGATCTACCTGGACAATGTGATCAATGCGGCGCCGAGCGACTGAGCCTGGGACGGCCGACGGCGCATGCTGAAAACGATCATCTCGTTCTGTCTGAGTCGGCGCGCGATCGTCGTCTTCGGCCTGCTCCTCTTCGCGGCGGCGGGCACTTTCGCCTTCCGCTCCCTCGACATAGAGGCTTACCCGAACCCCTCGCCGGTGGTCCTCGAGATCACGGCGCAGTCTCCCGGGCTTTCGGCGAGGGAGATGGAGCGCTACTACACCATTCCCATCGAGAACGGCCTGTATACCGTTCCCGGCATCAACGTCATCCGCTCGACCTCTTTCTACGGCCTGTCTTTCGTGCGGGTGGTCTTCAACTACGGAGTGGATTACGACTTCGCCTATGCGCAGACGGTGATCGCGCTGCAGCAGAACGTGAATCTTCCGGGAGGCGTCACCGCCAACGTTCAGCAGAACAGCGGCACCGGCGAGATCATGCGCTACGAGGTGGT
>Ga0335075_10017697_pt1 | contig 10589 bp, 10 predicted proteins | sample Lox_Sample_24_FD_206723 | JGI IMG/M metagenome (GOLD analysis project Ga0335075, IMG submission 206723) | Soil microbial communities from Loxahatchee National Wildlife Refuge, Florida, United States - Lox_Sample_2.4 | ecosystem: Environmental > Terrestrial > Soil > Wetlands | place: USA... | reverse complement strand
GGCGCCGAGCAGCAGCTGCTCGTCTTCCGCAGGCAGGCCCAGTGCCCTGATCTCCTCGACTGGCTGGTCCGTCCCCATGTCGAAAGGCCGGTCCGAGCCGAGTAGCACGTGGCCGGCACCAGCGAACGCGACAAGGTCAGCCAGTACGGCGGAGTCATGGGTAAGGCTGTCGAAGTACAGCCGGCGCAGCGAATCGTCGGGCCCGCAGGCAGCGCCGGCTCGCGCTTCGGGGCGGACGGCGAACGCGCGCCGCAGCCGGCCGCGCAGCGCCGGCAGCGCGCCACCGCCGTGCGCCAGCAGAATCCTGAGTGCCGGGTGCCGCTCGAGCACGCCGCTGACCACCAGCTGGCCCGCTGCGATCGTCGTCTCCAGCGGGTTGCCGACCGAGTTCCACAGATAACCGCCGTGCAGGTCCTCGATGCCCAGGCCGGTCGTCGTCGGGTGCACGAACACCACTGCGCCGGTGTCCGCCGCGGCCTCCCAGAACGGCGTGAACTTGTCGTCGCCGAGGTAGCTTCCGGCGACACTGGCCGGCACTTCAACTCCGCGCATTCCGGGCAGCGCCATCAGGTCAGCCAGTTCGGCGGCTGCGCGGCGAGGGTCCTGCAGCGGCAGCGCGCCGAGCCCGTAGACCCGGCCGTCGCTGTCCTGCGCCGCCTGCGCGATGCTCTCGTTCTGGACCCGGCAGATCCGGACCGCGGCGGGCAGATCCTCGTGTACCGGAATCAGCAGGATCCAGGGTGACACGAGCAGGTGGCTGACGCCGGCCGTCCCGGCTTGCTCGAGCATCACGGCTACGTCGCTGAACTCGCCGGTCACCGAGGTCAGCCGGCGGCCCTGAAAAGACACGACCCGCTGGCCGTCGGTGACGCTCAGCTTCGGGCGCCACGGCGGCGGCACCGCGCCGGTCAGCATCCCGGCCGGGATGACGTGGCAATGGCAGTCGAGGATCACCGGTAATCCAGGATCACGCTGCCGGCCCGTGGTGGTTACTACCGTCCTGGGGTTGTGCCACACCGGGCTGTGCTACACCGAGCTGGGTTGTCCCGGGCCGGGTTGTCCCGGGCTGGCCTGCGCCAGCACTGCCGCCCAGATACAGGGCGCCGATCTCGGGGTGCTCGAGCACCTCGGTGCCGGTGCCGCTCAGCCGCACCCGGCCGTTCTCCAGCACGACGCCGTGTCCGGCGATCCGCAGCCCGGCCCGCGCGTTCTGCTCGACCAGCAACACCGTCTTGCCGCGGGCGTTCATCTCCTGCACCGCGCCGAATACCGTGCGCAGGATCTTGGGCGCGAGTCCCATCGACGGCTCGTCCAGGATGATGACGGCCGGATCGAGCATGAGACAACGCGCGAACTCGACCAGGCGTTGCTGCCCGCCGGACAGGCTGCCCGCCTTCTTCTTCGCCCAGTTGCCGATGTCGGGGAACAACGCCTCGACCGTGACCCGGCGGCTCGCGACCAGCGCCCGGCTGCCGAGCGTGTACCCGCCGAGCTCGATGTTCTCCGCAACCGTCATGTCCGGGAACAGGCTGTGGTTCTGCGGTACCTGAACCACGCCCGCCCGCAGGATCTCGCGCGGAGTCTTGCCGGTCAGCCGCTCGCCGCGGTGCAGTACCTGCCCGGATCGCGGCCTGAGGATGCCGCTGATGACCGCAAGCAGAGTGGACTTGCCTGCGCCGTTCGGGCCGACGATGCAGGTGATCTGGCCAGCGGGCACTCTGAACGAGACGTCGTGGAGCACGTCTCCGCCGCCGTAACCGGCGGTAACGCCGTCGAGAACCAGCGCTGTTTCAGTCATCTTCCGCCTCCGTGCCGAGGTAGGCGTCCAGCACGCGGGGATCGGTCCTGATGACCTCGGGTGGTCCGGATGCGACGACGGTGCCGGAGTCAAGCACAGTGACCTCATGGCACAGGCCCATGACGAATTCCATGTTGTGCTCGACGATCAGGAACGTCCGCCCCGCGGCGTTGAGCTCGCGGATGCGATCGGCGATGTGGTGAATCAGCGACGGGTTGACACCGCCCGCTGGCTCGTCAAGCAGCACTACGGCGGGATCGGCGACGAGCACGTAGGCCAGTTCCAGTAGCTTGCGCTGGCCGTAAGAGAGCGTGCCGGCCAGTGAGCCCGCGTGGCTGGCGATGCCGGTGAACGTCAGCAGGTCCATGGCGTGCTCGCGACGCTCCCGGGCTGGCCGGCCGCGATTCGCCGGGACCAGCATGTTCTCCAGCACGGTCAGCCGGGGGAAAATGCGGGTGAGCTGAAAGGTCCGGCCGACACCGAGTGAGAACACGCGCTGCGGCGACGCTCCGGTGATGCGCCGGTCATCGAGGTAGACCTGACCGGCGTCGATGCGCTCGTACCCGGTGATCGCGTTAAACAGCGTGGTCTTCCCGGAGCCGTTCGGGCCGATCAGGCCGGTGATGCGGCCAGCTGGGGCGGTCAGCGAGCAACCGGCCAGCGCTTGCAGCCCGCCGAAGGACTTGCTGACGCCTTCGGCGCGCAGCGTGCCGCTCCTGACAGACTCGCCGGTCACGACAAGTTCCCTGCGGCGGGAGGTACTGGCGGGTTCGCCGTCCGGCGGGCGCGCCAGGCCAGCCAGTCGCCGCGCAGCCGCCGGATCCGTCCGGTCGTGAGCCACTCGCCGGCCGTCGGCAGCACGCCACGCGGCAGGAACAGGATCACGACCAGGAATAGCGCCCCGAACAGGATCTCTGACTCATAGCTGTTGCTCTCCTGCAAGTTCAGATACAGCTGAGTGGGCTCAAGGATCAGTGCGCCGAGGACCGGACCCGCGATCGTGCCGAGGCCGCCGAAAAATGCCATTAGCACGACGGCCAGGTCGAAGAGGGGGTCGAAGACGAACTGCGGGACCGCCTGGCCGATGAAGTACACCCACAGCGCGCCGGCCATGCCAGTGAAGAAGGCCGACAGCACCAGGGCCGCGAGCTTGACGGGCATCGCGCGGACGCCGAGCCCGGCAGCCCGGTCCTCGTCATCGCGGATTGCGCGCAATTGGAGGCCGAACACCGAACGCCGGATCAGCACCGAGAGCGTGACGGCGGCCGCCGCAAGAAGCATCGCCAGGTAATAGAACGGGTTGTTGAAGGTCGCGGCTGCCCAGTTGGGTATCGGGGCGAGCACGCCGCTGGACCCGCCGGTGACCGTCAGGTTGGACGCCGACAGCTGGGCGATGAAGAAGAACGCGATCGTGATCACCACGAATGTGTGCCGGCGCACCCGGAGTGCGACCAGGCCGAGCGGCACCGCGATCAGTGCGGCAACCACCCCGGCAAGCGGCAGCAGCCAGAACACGTCGGCACCGTTCAGGTTCCAGTCCTTAGCGGCGACCACCAGGAAATACGCGCCGGTGCCGTAGAACACCGCGTGCCCGAGGGACAAGTAGCCGGAGAAGCCGGAGAACATATTCCACGCGGAGGCGACGGCGACGAAGATCAGCGTGATCACGCCAAAGTTCGTCGCGGTCGGATTAGTGAAGACCAGCGGAAACACCGCGATCACGGCGATCAGGACGGCTATACCCGTAACCGAGAGGCTGCGGGAACGCGGCGGCCACGCATGCCTCGTTCCCGCCGGGATAGTTGCCGTCGCCGGAGCGGTCGTGGCGGGACCAGGGGCCACCGGCCGGCCGGCGTGCTGGTCGCCGGCGGGTGCCTTGCCCGCAGCCCGGTCGGATGTCACTGCGCACGCACCGCGCGGCGGCCGAACAGCCCGGCCGGCCGGAAGGTCAGGATGATCACCATGGCGAGGTAGAAGACCACGACCGCCCAGTCCGGCTGCCAGATGTCGACCAGAGCCTCGACGGTCGTCATGAAGATCGCCGTGACCAGCGCGCCGCCGATGCTGCCCATGCCAGCAAGGATCACGATGGCGAGCAGCCGGGAGATGAGGTCATAGCTGCTGTTTGGCGTGAAGCCGCCGCTGATCGCGCCGTAGACCATCCCGCCGATCGCAGTCACCGAGGTTCCGATGCCGAATGTCACTGCCGAGACCCGGTTGACGTCGATGCCGATCAGCCGGGCGGCCACCTGATTCTGCATGGTCGCGCGCACGGCGCGGCCGAAGGTCGTCCGGTACAAGATCAGATAGAGCGCCCCGAACGCGACCGCCGCCAGGCCGAATCCGATCAGGTAGATATCGGCCAGGTAGAAGTCGAACAGGTGCACGCTGGCGGTGGTGTACCAGGCGTTCAGCGAGACGTAGTTGGAGCCGAACTCCTGGTACAGCACCCCCTCGATGATCAGTGCCACTGCGAAGCAGGCCAGGAGTGTCATCGACGTACGCTCAGCGCCGCGCAGCGGCCTGATGAACAGCCAGTAGATGACCAGCCCGATGACGAACATGGCCGGCACTGTGATGAACAGCCCGAGAAGCAGGTCCAGGTGCAGGTGGACAGACAGCACGTAGCTGAGATAGGCACCCAGCACGACGAAGATGCCCTGGGCGACGTTGATGATGTCGAGCACGCCGAAGATCAGCGTGAGACCCGCTGCCATCAGCGCGTACACGCCGCCACCGAGTATCCCGGCGGCAATCGCCTGCCCTATCTCGGACGCCATCTCAGCTCCGTGCTGCTCTCTGCATCGTCGGTCAGCTAGCCCAGTTCGGCTTGGGGTACAGCACCGGTACCGATCCGGTTGCCCCGGCGGGAAGTACCTGGACGAACTTGCCGTTCTGCCACTGGAAGATGAATGCGATCGCCTTGGTGTTCTCACCCAGGCTGTTGAACTTCACCGGGCCCTGCACACTGCTCAGGGTGACGCCGCTGTGCAGGTAGGAGATGATCTTCGAGCCGTTCGTGCCGCCCGTGGCTTTCACGGCCTGCGCCGTGACTTCCCCGACGGAGTACGCCTCGGCCACGTCAGCGTTGACGTCCGAGGCCGAGCCGCCGTACTTCTTCACGTATTCGGCGACCATGGCCTTGCTGGTCGCGTTGTCGTATCCGGGGTACCACGCGTCCGGCACCATGATCCCGTCGGCGTTGCCCGCGCCGCCGACCGCGGACAGGAACGCCTGGCCCTGGTCGGGCCCGGCAGCGGCAATGAACACCTTGGGGTTGAAATGCTGCTGCTCGAACCCGTGCACGAACGACGCGACGGTCGGTACGTCCGTCGAGCCGAGCACGACTGCGCCGGGCTTGTCACCGGCCACGATGTCGGCGTTGGGCAGGTAGTCGGGTTCTTCCTCGGGGAAGATCTTTGAGTACACGGTCTTGAAGCCAGCCGACTGCAGCAGGCCCTGGGTGCGCTGCACCTGCGGCGTGGCGAACGGGTCGTTGGCCATCGGGTAGGCAACTGTCGCCGGGCGCTGGCTGGCTGGCAGCGACTTTACCCAGTTGGTGAACGGGTCTAGCTCGTTCGCCACCGGCAGGCTCACGTCGAAGACGTTCGGCAGCTTCTCTCCGAACACCAGCGGCGAGCCGCCAGCGCCCTCCACGAAGGCGAACCCGTAGCGGTGCGCGACTTCGGCAGCGGGTGCGGTCAGCAGCGAGGAGAACGGTCCGAAGGTCAGGTTCACGTGCTTCACCGTGATGAGGTCGGTGTAGTTCGTGTCGACCTGGGTGGTCGAGCTGTTGTCATTCAGGATGATCAGCTGAACTTTGCGGCCGTCGATGCCGCCGTGGGCGTTCACGTCATGCTCCCACAGCTCATAGCCGCGCTTGTAAGCATTACCGTCGGCAGAGAAGTCCCCGGTCAGCGACAGTGACGCGCCGATCAGGATCGGCTTGGATGACGACCCTGAGGAGGGCGAGCTGCCGCAGGCTGCCACTAGGGCAGTGGCCAGGACGGCGGTCGTGCCGATAGCCAGATACCGGGTGCGATGCGTTAACGACGTCATTCCCGGTGCTCCTTCCAGTCGGGAAAGGCCCGATCGTTGTGGTTAGCACGCCGGGCAAGCCCGGCTGCAGGGTGGTGAAACCTGTGGCTCACCGCGTGGTGTCGTGCTGGCCGGCGGGCTCGAGCCCGTCGGACACTTCTGCGTGCTCGCTGGTCAGCTCAAGTCCGGACGCCCGGGCCTGCAGCTCGATCAGGGTCGCGAAATCCTCGTCCCCGTACCCGTAGCCGATCAGGCTCTGGACGAGCTGGTGGACGAGCGATGCCACCGGCATCGGGACCTCATGCTCGCGCGCCACGGCGAGCCCGAGGTCGAAGTCCTTGCGCAGCAGCGTCGAGGTGAAGGTGGGGTGGAAGTCGAGGTTGACCAGCGCGGGGGACTTGTACCTGGTGAAGGTCGAGCCCATCACGCTGTCGTTGATGCAGGCGAGGAACGCCTCACGGCTGACCCCGGCCTTCTCCGCGAGGATGGTCACCTCAGCCAGCGACTGGATCACAGTCCCGAGGTGAAGGTTGTGGCACAGCTTGACGATCCGTGCGATGTCGCCAGGCCCGACATAGCTTGCGCCGGCCCCGAGAATATCCAGGTACGGCCTGGCCTCGGCGGCCGCGTCCGGATCGCCGGAGACGGCGAAGGTCAGCCGTCCGGCGGCCGCGACTCGCGGATTGCCCATCACCGGAGCGGCCAGGAACTTCGTGCCGCGGGTTGCTAGTTCCTCCCGTGCTTGCCTGGAGGCCTCTACCGATACGGTCGACAAGTCGATGACGACGGCCGGGGCCGGGGTGCCGCTCATCAACCCGGCCGGGCCCAGCAGCGCGGTGAGCAGATCCTCCGAGGTGCCGACCATGACAAAGACCACCCGTGCGCCAGCCAGGTCGCCGGCGCTGTCGACAACCTTCGCCCCGTCGGTTGCAAGCAGGTCTGCCTTCGCCCTGGTCCGGTTGTAAACCGTGACATCCTTGCCGGCGGCGAGCAGGCGACGAACCAGCATCGAGCCCATTCGGCCAGTGCCCAGCCAGCCAACCGGGCTGGGCGGCTGATCGGTCAATCGATCGGTCATTCGTGCCCCAGGGGTGCTCGATGACGATGGCCACAATCGTTTGCCACAATCGTTTGCAAGAGACGCTGCACCAGCGTGGCGCAACGTGCCATAAGTTGTCAATGGCCATAAGTATGTCAATGGCGAAATTGGCGTCATCTTGATGTGCTGGCGGCTGGGCTGCCGGCCGATAGGGGGCTGGCGGTCGAGCCCCTGACGATCAGTTCAGGTGCCAGGTAGAGGACCTTCACGAGGTCGGTGCCGGCGTTCAGCCGATCCAGCAGCAACTGGGCGGCCTCGGTACCTACCTGATAGTGCGGGAACGCGACGGTGGTGAGCGGCGGGCGGAGCATGTCGATGAATGGCATGTCGTTGAAACCGACTACGGACATGTCGGCAGGGCAGCTAAGACCTGCCTCGTCCAGCGCGTGATAGCAGCCGACTGCGAGCATGTCGTTGCCGGCTGCTACTGCCGTGCAGGTACCGCCCGCTGCCAGGATCTCTTTGGCGCAGCGGTGCCCCTCATCGATTGAGAACGATCGTGCGAACGCAACGCGGCCGGGAGGTACTTCCAGGCGCGCTCCGGCCATGGCGGCCTGGAAGCCGCGATACCGGGTTAGCCCGGTAGAGACATCCTGGGGTCCGGCAATGCACGCGATCGCGCGATGGCCGAGCGAGACGAGGTGGCTGACGACCATCTTCACGCCGCGCTCGTTGTCGACCGTGACCGCTGGAAAGCTGTAATCCTCGGCGATCCGGTTCATCAGGACGACCGGGACGCCGGTCCGGACAGCGTCGGCCAGCAGCGGATTGCGGAGGCGGGCGGTGGCCAGCACGTAGCCATCGACGTGCCGGGCGCGCATCTGCTCGAACACGCGGCGCTCGCGAGCATCGTCGCCGTCGGTATTGCCGATCAGCGCGACGTAGCCGTCAGCCTCGAGCCGGTCCTCAAGTCCGCGGACGATAGGCGGGAAGAGCGGGTTGTTGAGGTCGGGAATCAGGACGCCCACTGTGTGGGACCGCCTGGTACGCAGGCTCCTGGCTACCGCGTTGGGCCGGTAGCCAAGCGCGGCCGCTGCGGCGAGCACCCGGCCGGCCGTGTTCTCGCTGACCAGCAGGCGGGTCTCGGGATTCAGCGCCCTGGACGCCGTCGCCGGGTGCACGCCAGCCTCGCGCGCGACATCCTTCAGCGTCACGGCTGGCTCTGGCATCAGCGCTCCATGGGCACGCCCGGTATAGCCAGCTTTTCCTGGCTTGGCTGAATCGTATCGCCAAGATGGCCGCTGATCAGCGGCTGAGCTTCTCAGAGGGCCAGAGCTCAATGCGCCAGCAGGTTACGCAAGAACCGTCCGAGCCAGCGCTGAGCGGGGCCTCGCGCCGTCAGCTCACCAGCGGAACTCCGGCTTGAGCCAGATCTTCTCGCGCAGGTAGGCCTTCACCTGCGCGATGTAGCCGAGGGCGGGCGGGTCCAGCCAGTGGCCCGAGAACCAGGCTCCGACGCAGCCCCACACGTCGCCCTTGTGGTACTGGCCGTCCCTGGGCATGGTGTTCAGCGAGGTCTCGTCGCCGTCATAGCACGAGCGCCAGACGGCGTAGGCGGCGTCGGCATTCATCGCAGTGGACCGGGCGACGGCCGGCCAGCCGCCGTGCCCGTAGGTGTTCTGCAAGATCCCCCAGGTCACCGGGCACTCGCCGGGCTTGCCGTCCTGGCCGAGCTTGTTGCGCGGCGGGCAATCGGCTGAGTCCGTGGTCCAGCCGCCGAGCGTGTCCTGCTGCCACCAGCTCTCCACGGCCGCCTGGGCGAACACGATGTCCTGATTGATACCCCACTTACAGGCCGCCCACCGGAGTATGTCGATCGTGGTGCCAGTGAAGTCGCCGTTGATCCGCCTCGCCAGTTGCCGCGTCAGCGGGCCCTCCTCGGCGAGGAACTTCGAGCCGACCTGACTGCCTTTCCTGCTGTTGTACGGTTTGTTGGCGGACCTGTTCTCCGGCTCGGTCGAGGAGTTGACCAGATTGGCGCAATATGCACCGCTGGGCAGCGTCGCGCCGGGCGGCAGGGTGTGAAAGTAGACGTTGGCCTGGCCGAATCGCCCAGACTTGGAAGGCCCGGTCGCGCACGCCGCGGCGCTCGCAACGATAAGCAGCAGTGCTACGGCGATCCGGCCAAGGCGCCAACTGCCAAGACGGCAGTGAGCCGCCGCGGCCCGATGACGCATCAACGAGACGATCACTGCCCGATAAGGGCAGCCCTGGTCAGCAAACTGGCGTCGGCGCCTCAGCCGCGCAGGACTTCGAGTGCCTGGCGGCAGGCCTGCACGGCCTGACGCGTAGCGGCCGTGCACAGCCGGCAGTGCTCGTGCTCGGCCGCGGTCATCTCGCACTGCTCTTCACTGCGCTGGCATGCGATGAGGCATGCCTCAAGTTGCGCGGTGATCAGCGTGCTGTCGTCCGCCGTCGCCCGCATGAGCATCCGACGGGTGGTCGCGACAACCTCGCTGCAGTCCATGTCGCGCAGCACGGATACGCGCATCCGGTCGATGTCCTGCTCAGCGACCATGGCGACTGAGCACGCTGTGACGGCCTCCTCACACCCGGAAAGAGCGTCCATGACATGCGCGAGGGTCCGGGAATCGAAAGCCGCGTGTACTGCGAGGCTGTCGATCACTTCAGGCTGCATTGTGCCCTCCAAACACGCGACCGCGGAATCGGTCCATCCGCTTCCGGGTAAGCCATGACGCGTTAGTGCCATGGCTCCTCTTGCTGCGCGAACGTACCCGCGGTGAGGTGAGTCACCCGCTGGCATGTCGCCGGTGACCAAGAAAAGTCCCGTTCTTGGCTGGATCTTGCGGCAGGGACATGCCGCGGCATCGAGGGCTTCTATAAACCAAGCTGGAACGATGCTCAACGGCGGCAGGCGGAATTCGAGCCTGGAGCGATGGCAGGCTGGCCCTAGCACTCCAGCCGTAGATCGCGATCTCCATGTCCGGGACCGGCCGCGGAGGTGCTTCAAGGCTCGGCGATCATGTATGTGCCCAGCTCAGGGCATCACGATGGGCGAGCGAGGTACGCCTTCTTGGCGTCCGGCGAGAAACCACACGCTTTGTAGAACGCGTGTATAGCAGGCTTGCGTGAGCCAGTCAGCAGCATCGCTTTGTAGCAGCCCGCGTCCCATGCGGCTCGGAGCGTGCCTGCCATGATCTGCTTGCCCAGTCCCCTGGCCCGCAAGGTGTCCTCAACCACAACGTTCTCAATGACCGCGTACGGCGACGCGGAACGAGTGAGGTTCGGGATGATGTTCAGGTACGTCGTGGCGGCGACGACCCCATCGATTTCAAGAACGAACAGGTGCAGGCCGGGTGACGCTAGAATCTGCGCGAATGCCGCTGCGTCAGACCCGTCATGCAGAATTGGGTCCTCCGGCTGCAGTTGCCGGTAGAGGCGCAGAATGTGTTCGAAGTCATCGGGGCCGGCCTCGCGGAAGACAGTCATGGCTGCAGGCTAGCGTTCCGGCTCAGATCATGATCTCCGGCGTGTCGGTGCTGGGAACCGCCTGAGAACCAGGACCGTGCTGCCCGTCAGCGGTGCGATCATGGGCGTGTGACGGCGTGGCGGGACTTAGAGCAGGCAGAGCCAGAATTCGCGCAGCGCGTGCGGACGCTGTTCGACGCTCACAGGCACAAGACACTTGCCACC
>Ga0335075_10017694_pt1 | contig 10590 bp, 4 predicted proteins | sample Lox_Sample_24_FD_206723 | JGI IMG/M metagenome (GOLD analysis project Ga0335075, IMG submission 206723) | Soil microbial communities from Loxahatchee National Wildlife Refuge, Florida, United States - Lox_Sample_2.4 | ecosystem: Environmental > Terrestrial > Soil > Wetlands | place: USA: Florida... | reverse complement strand
TCCGCTGTCCGCGAGTGCGGCGCCCGTTCCCGTCCAGATGTCGGGATGCAGCGAGCCAGCGTTCCTCGTTCGCGACCCGATGAACCAGCGGTCGTCAGAGTCAGTGGTACGCGGCGTGGAGCCCGTCTGTTCCTGAGCGGCCTGGTTACTGAGGCGGCGCTGGAAGTCGTCGATGGTTTCTCCTCGATCTGCGCTAGCGCGGGGCCGGCCGGGCCAGGCGGGAAGAACAGTTCAGGATCAGCGTGGCGGCACGCGGCGCGCTCCCGCCAGTCCCTGATGATCGCCTGCTGGTCATTAGGGTTCATGTGGTGATTCTGGCTGTTCGCAGCCAGCCGGCTCATCCGTCACATGACTGCATCAGGACCTGTGATCGGCTGCGGCGCGCGCACGGCTATCGCGGCTCCCGGGCGGCGTATATGCATGCATATCGGGCGCATGGTCTGGAAGTGCGCCCGCATGGGTGGGGCACCCGCCCGGTTATATGCGGGTGGGCGGCGCATTCACCCGGTTAATGATCATGAAAGTCGGCTGCCGACGGCGTCGGCAGTTCTGGAGACCGGTTCTGCGCATGGTTCTGCGTGTTCACGCCGTTAAGGCGCTGCTTGGCTAGGAGCTGGAAGGTAACCGAACCAAGCAGCCGAAGGACAACGCTCATGAACGGCCTTGTGAACCCCCGCCCGCGCTCGTGCTCATTCCGGAACGGGAGCCCCGGCGCGGGCGGCAGCCGCAGCCGTGCCGCCGCGGTTTCCGGCGCGCGTCGATGACCCTTATCGAGGCCACCGACCTGGCGGTCGGCCCGGCAAGCCAGTTCGGGGAGCCGGTCCGGCTTCCCGAACTGGTGGGACGCGACCAGGACCTGGCCGTCATCCGGGCGTTCGTCGATGCGGCCTCGGCTCAGGGCGCGGCGTTGATGCTGTCGGGGGAGCCGGGTGCGGGCAAGTCCGCGCTGCTGGACGCCGCCGACGAGATGGCCGGGACGGCCGGCCTCCGGGTGCTGCGGGCAGCAGGCGCCGAGTCCGAGGATGTGAGTTTCTCCGGGCTCAACCAGATCCTGTTTCCGCTTCGTGCCGAACTCGGCCAGCTCGATGACGTGCAGCGGAATGCGATGAATGCCGCCTTGGGATTCAGCGACGGGCAGACCTGCGACCGGCTGGTGCTGTCGAATGCGGCCCTGGTCCTGCTGGGCCTGGCCGCGGCTGACCGTCCGCTGCTGGTGATCATCGACGACCTGCAATGGATGGACCCGGCCAGCGCCCGGGTGCTCGGTTTCGTCGCGCGGCGCCTGTCCGGTAGCCGCGTCGGGTTCCTGGCGGCGGAACGGGTCGGCGCTGTCGGCACCGTCAACCTGAACATACCCAGGTACGACGTGCTGCCGCTCGATGCGGAGGCGTCGATGAGGCTGGTTGCTGCCCGGTTCCCTGAGCTGACCCCTGGGGTCCGGCAGCGTATCGTCGCCGAAGCCCAGGGAAACGCGCTGGCCCTGCTGGAGTTGCCGGCCGCGCTTAGCGATCGGCAGCGCACCGCTCTCGCCGCGCTGCCGGCGGTCCTCCCGCTGACCCGCCGCCTCCGCGCTCAGCTCGCCTCGCAGATCTGCGAGCTGCCCGCATCCACCGGCTATCTGCTCCTGCTGGCAGCGCTAGAGGGCACGGGAAACCTCAGCTTGCTGCGCGCGGCCGCGGCCGGGCAATGGGAGCTGGCCGATCTCGCACCTGCCGAGCAGGCAGGCCTGATCCACGTTGACCAGTACACAGGCAAGGTGGTCTTCCGGCATCCGCTCCTGCGCTCCGCCGTTGTGGAACGGTCGGCCAGCAATGCCATCCGCCGGGCGCACCAGGCACTGGCCGCGCAGCTGAGCAATGAGCCAGAACGACGGGTGTGGCACCTGGCGGGAGCGGCCATCGAGCCCGACGGGGAAGTGGCCAGCCTGCTTGAGCAGGCGGCGCGCCAGGCGCAGTGCCGCGGTGCCGCCACCCACGCCGTGACGGCGCTGATGCGCGCGGCCCAGCTGAGCCCGCATGATGGCGACCGGAGCCGGCTGCTCGCCGAGGCGGCCTGCCTGAGTGCGACCGTGACCGGGGAACTGCCCCTCGTCCCGCAGCTGCTGGCCGAGGCGCGCCGGGCCGCGCTGGAGCCATGCGCGTCGCTAGGCCCCGGGGGATCGTTGCCTGCCGCAGTCGCCGAAGCCTGCCTGATGCTCAATGGCGCCGATGACATCGACTCGGTCCGCCGGCTGCTCGCCGGTGCGATCCAGGCATGGCCGGAGACGTCGCGGACCGGCCGGACGGCGCTGACCGCGGCGCTCCAGATGCTGATCACGACGTGCGCCGACGGCGGGCGGCCGGAACTGTGGGAGGCCTTCGGCGCCACGGTAACCGCCCTTGCTCCGGGCGTTCCCGCTGAGCTGGAACTGCTGGCCAGGACCCACGCCGACCCGGCTCGCCTCGCTCCCGGCATCCTCGGCCAGCTGGACGCCGCTATCTCCGGCTTGCCCGGTGGGACAGATCACCGTCACACCCTCATCCTGGGCGCGGCGGCGGCCCGTACCGACCGGCTGGCCGGCTGCCGTGAAGCCCTGCGGCAGCTGGCTGGCGACGGGCTGGAGGGCGGCGCCGTCCTCCCGGCGATCGACGCGCTGACCTTGCTCTGCCTCGACGCCGTCACGACCGGCGCCTGGGACGAAGCGCTGCGCCTGGCCGGTGAATGCCTGCGAGCCTGCCAGTCCTACGGGCAGCCTTCGCGAGCGTGGATGGTGCGCGAGCAGCTGGCGATGATCGCGGCCGCCCGCGGCGACGATGAGCTGGTCAGGGAACTGACAGGGGAGATGCTCCGGTGGGCCATGCCGCGCGGAATCACCCTCGCGCAGCTAGCCGCCCATCGCGCGGGCTCGCTCGCGGCGCTCGGCCGGGGTGACTTCGAGGAGGCATACCGGGAGTCAGCCGCGATCAGCCCGCCGGGGGTTCTCGCTCGCACCCCGCATGCGCTGTGGGCTGTGCTTGACCTGGTGGAAGCGGCGGTCCGCACTGGCCGTCAGCGGGAGGCCAGCGCCCACGTCGCCGTGATGCGCGAGACGCGCATCGCCGGGATCTCGCCCCGGCTTGCCCTGCTGGCCACCGCGTCAGCGGCTATCACTGCCCCGCCCAGTGAGGCCAGCCAGCTGTTCGAGCAGGCGATCGGCATTGACGGGGTCGGCCGGTGGCCGTTCGAGCTCGCCCGGGTGCGGCTCGCCTACGGCGAGCACCTGCGCCGTGTCCGTGCCGCCGGTGACGCCCGCACTCAGCTCGGCGCCGCCCTTGACACCTTCCGCGCGCTGCGCGCCCGGCCCTGGGCCGACCGCGCCGCCAACGAGCTGCGCGCCACGCGGCTGACGGTCGTCAGACCGGGAGCTCACCACGTGCCGGCGCTGACCGCTCAGGAACACCAGATTGCCTCGCTGGCCGCCGCCGGCCTGACCAATAAGCAGATCGGCCAGCGACTCTACCTGTCCCACCGCACCGTCGGCGCTCACCTCTACCGTGTCTTCCCGAAACTAGGTATCTCCACCCGGGCCGGGCTGAGGGACGCACTGGTCGCCCTCGAACCCGGCGCGCGCGCCTGTTAGCCAGGGCGCGCTGGCGGGTCCGCGCGGGACCGGGGAGAATTCTCCTGTCAGCCGGCCGGCGGTGGGAGGAGACGATGTGGCTGAGCCACCGGATGCCTTCGCCGGCGTATTGCGCAGGCTACGCACGGGTGTCCGGCTGACACAGGAAGAGCTGGCCAGGGCGGCGGACCTGAGCGTGCGAGCGGTGAGCGACCTGGAGCGCGGGGTGGTGACAACTCCGCATAAGGACACGGTGCGGCTGCTGGCCGACGCGCTCCACCTGATAGGCCCGGTCCGTGCCGAGTTCGAGGCGGCGGCGCGGGGCCCCGTTGTCTCAGCTGAGGCCGTCGCCAGTGCGGTGGCGGCGGCGACCAGGACGCTGCCTCGTGATGTCGCCTCGTTTACCGGGCGGGGGCAGGAGCTGCGGCAGCTGATCGACGCCTCCGCGAGCGCGGGCAGGGGCGTGAGCGTCTGCGCGATCGGAGGCATGGCCGGCGTCGGCAAGACCGCGTTCGCGGTGCACGCGGCACACCATCTGGCGGACCAGTTCCCGGCCGGGCAGATCTTCCTGCCGTTGCATGGCCACACGCCTGGGCAGCAGCCGGTGGAGCCGGCCGACGCACTGGCCAGCCTGCTGCTGACCATCGGAGTGCCGGCCGGGCAGATCCCGCCGGGATCGGAAGCGCGGACGGCGCTGTGGCGGGATCACCTGGTCAGTGCGCGGCTACTGCTGGTACTGGACGACGCGGTCGGCAGCGAGCAGGTCCTCCCGCTGCTGCCCGGTGCGGGCGGCAGCCTGGTCCTGGTCACCAGCCGACGGCACCTGACCGCGTTGCCGGACGCGACCGCGATCAGCCTGGACACCCTCGCGCCCGCCGAGGCCGCCGCGTTGCTGGTCCGGCTGGCCGCGCGGCCCGGTCTGGACCAGGGCGACGCGGCGGTGGCCAAGATCATCCAGCTGTGCGGCTACCTGCCGCTGGCCATCGGGATGCTGGCCCGGCAGCTGCACCACCACCCGGCCTGGTCGCTGGCCGGGCGAGCCGCTGAGCTGGCCGCGGAACGCGACCGGCTGGAGCTGATGGCCACCGAGAATGTGTCGGTCGCAGCCGCGTTCGACTTGTCTTACCAAGATCTCGCTGCTGAGCAGCAGTCGCTGTTCCGCCGGCTCGGATTGCACCCCGGCACCGAGTTCGACGGCTATGCCGCCGCCGCCCTGGACGGCACTGACCTGGCGAGCGCCCGCCGGGGCCTGGAGGCCCTGTATGACCAGTACCTGCTGACCGAGGTCGCCCAGGGCAGGTACCGGATGCACGACCTGATCCGGCAGCATGCGCGTACCCTGGCTGGTCGGCTCGACTCGGATCACGACCGGGAGCAATGCCTGTCCCGGCTGCTGGATTACTACCAGCACACCGCTGGCCTGGCCGAGTCTCTGCTGGCTCGTCGCACCGTCCCGGCGTCCGCGGTAGGGACGGCATCAACCCCGGTCCCCGTCCTTGACGACTACGAGCAGGCTCTGGCCTGGGCCAGGACCGAGCGTGCCAGCCTGCTGGCCTGCCTGGACCACGCCACCGCGACCGGCAAGCATGCCCGGGTCATCGCGCTGACCGCGGGCCTGGCCGGATTGCTGCGGCACGACGGACCGTGGGCGCAGGCGCTCACCCGCCATGCCGCGGCCCTGCGCGCCGCCCAGTACCTGGGTGACCGCCTCGGCCAGGCCAACGCGCTGAATGACCTGGGGCGGGTGCGGCTGCTGACCGACGACTTCGCCGGTGCGGCCCGCGACCTGGAGGAGGCACGGGGCATTTACCAGGGCGCCGGCAGCCGGCTCGGTCAGGCTAACGCCCTCAACAACCTGGGGGACCTGCGGCGGCTGATCGGCGATTACCCGGCCGCGGCCAGGGAGCTAGCGGAAGCGCTGAGCATCTACCGCGACATCGGCAGCCGGCTCGGTCAGGCCAACGTGCTCACCAACCTGGGGATCATGCGGCGGCTGACCGGGGATTACCCGGCTGCCGCCCGCGACCTGGAGGAGGCGCTGGGCATCTACCGTGAGCTGCACGACCGGCTTGGGCAGGCCATGGCCCTCAACAACCTGGGGATGGCCCGGCGCGGGGCGGGGGACTTCGCCGGTGCGGCCCGTGGCCTGGAAGAGGCGCTGACTATCTCCAGGGACACTGCCGACCAGCTCGACCTCGCTAACGCCCTCACCTACCTCGGGACTGTGCGGCGGCTGACCGGGGACTTGACCGGCGCAGCCCGTGACCTGGAGGAAGGGCTGAGCATCTACCGGGAAATCGGCAACCGGAGCGCCGAAGCCGAGGCCCTCAACGAGGCGGGGACGCTCTACCGGATACAGGGCGACCTCGGCCGGGCCGGGTCCTATCATCAGCAGGCGCTTGACCTGGCCCACGAGATCGGCATCGCCTGGGACGAGGCGCACGCGCTGGCCGGCCTCGGGCGCTGCGCGCTGGCTGATGATCGCGCAGCCGAAGCGGCAGACCAGCTCCGGCAGGCACTGGAGATCTTCCAGCGGATCGGCGCGGCCGAGGCCGCCGAGATAGCCGCGGAGCTGGGTGCGCCGCCCGGCATGCCAGGTCCGGCCGCCGCCCGCCCCTGACCCGTTTTGCGGTATTGGCGTACTACCTGGGAACATTCACCTGTGGCGGAGACTCCGGGAGCGTTCGCCCGCATGCTGCGGGAGCTGCGTACGGTGGCCCGGCTGACGCAGGAGGACCTGGCGCTGGCTTCTGGTGTCAGCCTGCGTTCTGTCAGTGACCTGGAGCGCGGCCGGGTCACCTTCCCGCAGAAGGAGACGGTGCGGTCGCTGGCTGACGCGCTGCACCTGACCGGCCCCGTCCGTGCCCAGTTTGCGGCGGTGGCGCGGGGCCGTGCCAGGACAGGCGGGGTGGCAGCGGCCAGGGTGCTGCCGCGTGACGTTGCCTCGTTCACCGGGCGCCAGCATGAGCTCCGTGAGCTGGTGGACGCCGCGGCGGGCGCGGGCGGGGTAGTGAGCATTCACGCGATAGGCGGTATGGCCGGCGTCGGCAAGACCGCGTTCGCCGTGCACGCCGCGCACCGGCTGGCGGACCAGTTCCCCGGCGGGCAGATCTTCCTGCCGCTGCACGGTCACACGCCAGGGCATCAGCCCGTTGATCCCGAGGACGCGCTGGCCAGCCTGCTGGCGACCATCGGCGTGCCGGCCGGACAGATTCCGCCGGGGCTGGAAGCACGGATAGCGCTGTGGCGGGACCGGCTGGCCAGTCGGCGACTGCTGCTGATCCTTGACGACGCGGCCAGCAGCGATCAGGTTCATCCCCTGATGCCCGGCGCGGGCGGCAACCTGGTGCTGGTGACCAGCCGGCGCCACCTGTCCGCGCTGGAGGATGCGACCGCTATCAGCCTGGATACCCTGCCGCCAGGGGAGGCGGGCGCGCTGCTAGTCCAGCTGACCGGCCGGGCCGGGCTGAGTTCCGCCGAGCCGGCCGTGCGGGAGATCATCCGGCTGTGCGGGTACCTGCCGCTGGCGATCGGCATGGTGGCGCGCCAGCTGCACAGCCATCCGGCGTGGTCGCTGGCCAGGCGGGCCGGTGAGCTGGCCGCGGAGCGGGACCGGCTGGAGCTGATGGCCAACGAGAACGTGTCGGTGGCCGCCGCGTTCGACTTGTCGTACGCCGACCTCGTCCCGGACCGGCAGCGGTTGTTCCGGCGGCTCGGGCTGCACCCCGGCAGCGAGTTCGACGCCTATGCCGCCGCTGCCCTGGACGGCACCGATCTGGCGACGGCCCGGCGCAGCCTGGAGGCCTTGTACGACCAGTACTTGCTGACCGAGCCGGAGCCCGGCCGGTACCGGATGCACGACCTGATCCGCGAGTACACCCGCGCCCTGGCCGGCCGGCTCGACCCGGACGATGACCGGGACCTGGCGACCGGGCGGCTGCTTGATTACTATCAGCGGGCCGCCGCTCTCGCCGCCATCAGCTCCGGCCAGCCCCGCCCCGCTTCAGGCACGGCCGGGGACGCCATCGCGGTTCCGGCCCTGGCTGGGAGCGAGCAAGCACTGGCCTGGCTCCGGGCCGAACGCGCGAACCTGTCTGCCTGCCTGGACTATGCCAGCGCAACTGGCCAGCACACCAGGATCATCGCTCTCGCCGCCGACCTCGCCGGGCTGCTTCGGCGCGACGGCCCCTGGGCTGAGGCGGTTACCCGGCACTCGGCCGCGGTGCGGGCCGCACGGCATCTCGGTGACCGGCCCGGTGAGGCGAATGCCCTCACCGACCTGGGAACCATCCGGCCAGCGACGGGTGATTTCCCGGCCGCCGCGCAGGACATGGAGCAAGCTCTGGACATCTACCGCGAGCTCGGCGACCCGCTCGGGCAGGCTGGTGCCCTCTGCCAGCTCGGGACCGTGCGGTGGCTGATGGGGGAATTCCTTGCCGCGGCCCGGCTGCTTGAGCAGGCCCTGGACATCTACGCCGACCACGACGACCCGCTCAGGCAGGCCAACGCCTTCCGCATCCTGGGGGAAGTGCGGTCGAGCATGGGTGATCCGGCCGCGGCCCAGGCCCTGGAGCGGGCGCTGGACATCTATCGCGGCCTTGGCGACCGGCTCGGCCTGGCTCACGCCCTCCGCGCCCTCGGGCTCGTGCGCCGGGTGACCGGAGATTACCCGGCCGCGGTCCAGGCGCTTGAGCAGGCACTGCACATGTACCGCGAGCTCGGCAACCAGGTCGGCCAGGCCAACGTCCTTAACTACCTCGGGATCGTGCGGCGGATGACGGGCGATCACCCGGCCGCAGTCCAGGCCCAGGAACAGGCCCTGCGCATCTACGGTGACCTCGGCGAGCGGCTCGGCCAGGCCAACGCCCTCACCGAGTCCGGGATCCTGCGGCGGGTGACAGGTGACTACCTGGCCGCGGCGCGGGACATGGAGCAGGCACTGGGCATCTGCCGCGACCTCGGCGCCCGGGATGGCGAGGCCTGGGTGCTCAACGAGACAGGAACGCTGCGCCGGGTCGCCGGTGACCTCGCGGAGGCTCAGCAGTGTCACCAGCGTGCCCTGGATCTGGCCCGCGCTATTGCCAGCCCCCGGCACGAGGCGCACGCACTAGCCGGCTTGGGCCGGTGCGCGCTGGCAGCCGGACGCATCGCCGAGGCGCAAGGCGATCTGCGGAAGGCACGGGAGATCTTCCAGCGGATCGGCGCGGCCGAGGCCGCCGGCATAGCCGCGGAGCTCGATGCGTTGCCTGGTTAGCAGTCAAATGACAGATTTCACGTCGCGGCGCGCAGCCGACACTGTGAAATATGTGGACATCTCGCAAGCGCGTACCCGGGCGGCTGAGGATGGCTGTCATGGTTCCGGTTGCCATACTCGTACTGATCGCCGCGGTCGGCGGGACGAAGTCCCGGCACGCCTCCGCCGCGAGCGGTGCCAGGTACGCGCCGCTCGTGCTCACAGCGGATGGCTGGGTGCAGGGCAGGACGGCGGGGAGTGTCTATGACTACCTCGGTATCCCGTACGCGGCCCCGCCGGTAGGCGCGCTGCGCTGGCAGCCCCCGCAGCCTGCGGCGCGCTGGGGCGGTGTCCGCGAGGCGGTCAGTTACGCTCCGCACTGTCCGCAACCGCCCTCGGCCTTCGGCGTCGCCAGCACGTCGGAGAACTGCCTGTACCTGAACGTCTTCACCTCGGTGTTCGGGCCAGGCGCGAATCTTCCGGTCTTGGTATGGCTACATGGCGGGTCACTGCTGGTCGGCGAGAGCGATGACTACAACCCCGCCGCCCTGGTGCGCGACGGCGTCATCGTGGTCACCGTCAACTACCGGCTCGGTGCGCTCGGGTTCCTGGCGGACTCCGCGCTGGCTGGCCGGCCGGGCGGTTTGGTCGGCGACTACGGCCTAGAGGACCAGCAGGCCGCGCTACGCTGGGTGCAGCGCAACATCGTCCGCTTCGGCGGTGATCCGCGCAACGTGACCCTGTTCGGCGAGTCGGCCGGCGCCGTGTCCACGCTGGCGCAGCTCGTATCGCCTGGCGCCCGCGGGCTGTTCCAGCGAGCCATCGTGGAAAGCGGCAGCTACGATCTGACCCAGCAGCCGCTGGCCACTGCGGAAGCCTCCGGGAAGGCGTTCGCCGCCAAGGTCGGCTGCGGCAGCAATACGGCCGCCTGCCTGCGCGCCCTGCCGGTGTCCACGATCGTCGATAACGAGGACTTCTCTGGCTACACACCCGATGTCGACGGCTCGGTACTCCCCGAATCGATTAAGAACGCCCTGGCCAGCGGCCGGTTCAGCCACGTGCCGGTTATCATCGGAACCAACCATGACGAATGGCGGCTGTTCGTCGCTATGGCGCGGCTGCACGGCGGGCCGCCCGTGACCGCCGCGAACTACCAGGCCATGATCGCGGCGACCCTGAACGTCCCGCCGGCCGCGGCCGCGGCGGTCGCTGCCGAGTACCCGCTGAGCGGCTACTCCAGCCCGTCCGTCGCCCTCGGCGCGGTTGGCACCGACGCGATCTTCGCCTGTCCCGCGCTCGCCGCCGAAGAATCCCTGTCGCGGTACGTGCCGGTCTACGCGTATGAGTTCAACGACGAGAACGCGCCCGAGCGCTATCTTCCCCCGGTCGGGTTCCAGTACGGGGCAGCGCATGAATCCGAGGTTCAGTACCTGTTCGAGCTGAACAACACGCCGTACCCCGGAATCCTGACGGCGCCGCAGCAGGAGCTGGCCACGGACATGCGGGCGTTCTGGACGACCTTCGCCAGGACCGGTGCCCCCGGCGGTCAGTGGGCGCCGTTCATCAGCGGTGACCAGCGGGTGCTCTCACTCGTCCCGTCCGGTCCGAAGGCCGAGAAAGATTACGCGGCCGAGCACCACTGCCCGTTCTGGGCCTCGGCGTAGTCATTAAGCAGGCAGCGCGCCGAGTTCGGCGGCCACCTCAGCAGCCTCGGTCGTCCCGATGCGCTGGAAGATCTCCAGTGCCTGCCGCAGGAGGCCGCCGGCCCGCGTCGCGTCGC
>Ga0335075_10017693_pt1 | contig 10591 bp, 4 predicted proteins | sample Lox_Sample_24_FD_206723 | JGI IMG/M metagenome (GOLD analysis project Ga0335075, IMG submission 206723) | Soil microbial communities from Loxahatchee National Wildlife Refuge, Florida, United States - Lox_Sample_2.4 | ecosystem: Environmental > Terrestrial > Soil > Wetlands | place: USA: Florida... | reverse complement strand
ATTTTCCAGGTGTCCTGTCCGAAGAAGCGCACGCGATTGTTCACTTTGGCGATGTTGACGTTATACGGCGGAGGCTGCGAGGGATCGCCCACGCCAATGATGGCGCCCAGGAATGGCAGATTCAGCAGGTCCTGATAGGTGGTAACCTGCGTCGGCAAATTCGGGAAGAGCGCCGCGACCTGCGGAGGAGTAAGTGCGCCTCTGACGAGTTCCGGCGGAGCGACGGTAGAACAGAATGGGTCGCAATAGCCCCAAAACCCGGTTCCGGGAGCGTATTCGTATTCGCCCCCAAAGCGGATGCGGTGCGATCCTTTTTGCCACGTCAGGCCGTCGTCGAACTGGAACTTGCGCAAATCGCGGCCCTGGGTGGCGTTGGTGGTATGGCCGATCTGCAGATTCGAGCCGTTCACCGACACCTGCGCTCCGATGTCCTGCAACCCGAAACAATTGGCGCCGCACTGCGCCTCGGTCGGAAACAGGTTGCGATTGTGCCAGTACTGGTAGCTGAAGCGGAAATCGTTGACCAGGGCGGGCGTGAAAATACTCGTGATGCCCAACGTGGATTGGTCGCTCCAGTTGGCGTTCACCACCCAATTCGACGGCAATTGCGGACCGCCGTTGGGGCCGTCGCTGGTGTTGCCGTCGTGCGAGTAGCGTGCAAACAGCGTGTGCTTGGAACTGAGCCGGTAATCGAAACGGCCGCTCAGAGTCTTGCCTACGTAAGGGCTGGAAAAAACGCCGGTCAGCGGCGCCAGGCTCGCCAGGTTCGGTTGAACGGTAACGGCCGACGTCTGGTTCTGGTACTCGTAATTGAAAAAGAAGAACAGCTTGTCTTTGATGATGGGCCCGCCCACCCAGAACCCGGGGTTGCGGCGAGCGAAGAACGGGTCGGGATTCAGGGGATTCCGCTGCAGCGCGGGGTACGCGGCCATGTTGTGGTCGCGGAAGAAGAAATATCCGCTTCCATGGAAGTCGTTGCTGCCCGAGCGCGTCACGACGTTCACGGCGCCGACGGCGGTGATGCCGGTGGACAGGTCGAAGTTCACGGCCGAGAGTTGGAACTCCTGCACCACTTCCTGTGAGAAATTCATGCCGGGGCCGCTGTTTTCGATGCTGTCGCGGATGTTGCCGCCATCGACGGTATAGGCGGTGCGGCCGGCGCTGGCTCCTAAAATCGAGACCGCGAATTGCGCGTTGTACTGCGCGGTGCTGCCGATGCTGACCGTGACGCCGGGCTCCAGCGCGGCCAGGTTCAGGAAACTGCGGCCATTCAGCGGCAGGTCCTGGATCTGCTGGCGCGTGATGACGCCGTCCACGGTGTTTCGCTCATATTCGACCTGCGCGGCGGCGGCCTCAACGCTGACCACCTCGGTGGATTGTCCGACCTCCATGCGAATATCGGCAGTGGTGGTGGCGCCGACCTGTACCGTGGCGCCGCGTACCGCCGTCCGGAAGCCTTGGACTTCTACTCGGACGGTGTATTCGCCGGCCTCCAATGCGGGAGCGCTGTAGATGCCATCGGAGTTGGTTTTGGTGGATCGGGCAACGCTGGTGGCTTTGTTGGTGATGGTGACGCTGGCGCCAGGAACGACAGCGCCGGATTCGTCGGTTATGGTTCCGGAGATGATGCCGGTAGGAGCTTGTGCAAGGCCGGCCGCAAACAAGGCAAGCAAAGGAAACGAGCGCAGCAGCGACGCACGCGTCACTTCGAACATACTTGGTTCCCCCACACTAGGCGTTGTGGACAACTACATGGTGGACAATTCTGTCGGAAGATGGCCATGCGTGTCAAGGGGGTTCGACAGAATCTTTGTGGAAATCGAGTTTGGGTTCGCTAGACCGAACGGTCGGTAGGGGAGCCGGGGGCGGTGAAGCTCTCAGCCGTCAGCGATTGGCTTGGGGTGTTTGCGAGATTCCGGCAACCCTATGGCCGTATGGGGGTCGGACGTTTGTAGGGCAGACGCCCTCGTCTGCGCCCGACCCCCTGGTCGGGCTGTTGGGGCGTTTCGGACGGCGGACGAGCCGACCGGGGGGTCGGCTGCAGACCAGGGGGTCTGCCCTACTCGAATCGTTGCGGGGTGCGAAGAAGTTGAAATGTAGGAGTATAGGGCAGCGGTTGACCGCGCGAGGCGGATTGCCAATCCGCCGCAGGATGCCATCCTGCCGTACTTTGAATCGCTGAGAGCTATTGTTCTGTGAAGCCCGTCGCCGGTAAGCGGATCTCGAACCGCGCGCCTTCGCCGCGCACCAGCTTTATCGTTCCCTGTAGCTGGTCTACGAAAATATTCACCAGGCGCAGACCCACCGACTTCGGTTCTTCGACGCTTACGTCCGCCGGCACTCCCGAGCCGTTGTCGGCCACCGACAAGCAGTACCACCCGTCACCTTCCCGCCGCATCGAGATCGTGATTTCTCCCCGCCGGCCTTTTGGCAAGGCGTGTTTCAGTGAGTTCGAAATCAGCTCGTTTAACATCAGGCCGCAGGGAATGGCATGATCGACGTCGGCCATGATCGCATCCATGGAAATTCTGACCCGAATCGTGAAGGGATCGAGTCCGTAAACGTGCAGCAGCTCCGACGATAGCGCCTCGGCCTGTTCAGCCATGTTGATGGCGCTCAGATTTCGTGATTTGTACAGCAGTTCGTGAATTCGCGCAATGGCCCGTACGCGATCGCGCATCTGCTCGAGCGAGTTCTGCGCTTCGGCCGATGCCGTGGCGGCCTGGATATTGAGCAAGCTGGTGATTACCTGCAAGTTGTTTTTTACGCGATGGTGAATTTCGCGTAACAGCAGCTCCTTTTCCCTGAGCGCGGCCTGCAATTCGTCTTCGGCCCGCTTGCGCTCGGTCTGGTCGCGCATGATTTTGGCGAAGCCGCGCAAGCGCCCGGTCTCATCCCGTACCAGCGTCACCACGCCGCTGCCCCAGAATCGCGAGCCGTCCTTGCGAATATGCCAGCGTTCGTCTTCGGAACGGCCATCGCGCAAGGCGCGGTCCAGCTCCTTTTGCGCCTCGCCGGTTTCGACGTCTTCGGGGGTGAAGATGATGCCGGCGTTCCGTCCCAGGATTTCTTCTTCGCGATAACCAAGCACGCGCTCGGCCCCCGCGTTCCACGAAACAATGTTGCCGGTGGCATCCATGAGGAACAGCGCATAATCCCGAACATTGTTGACGAATAGCCGAAATCGCTCCTCGCTCTGGCGTAGGGCCGCTTCGGCCTGGCGCCGTTCGCTGAGGTCGCGAATGTTCAACTGGATTACTTGCTGCGATCCCACCAGATAGTGATTCGCAACGATATCCACGGCTTTTTCGTGACCCTTGGAGTCACGCAGCAAAACCGCATCGCGGCGGGCCGTCTCCTGTTTCTTCAACTCCTTCATCAACTCATCCACTCTCATGGCGCTGAACGGTTCCAACTCTACAATTCGTTTGCCGACAACGCGCTCTCTTGAAAAGCCGGTCATCTCGATGAAGTGGGGGTTCAAGTCCTTGACGGCATCGTTTCGCGCATCGACGACGATAATGCCGTCCTTCGCGGTCTCGAAAAGCCGACGATATTGGACTTCGGCCGCCTCTTTGCGTTCGGTGACATCTTCAATCGCCATCAAAACCAGGCGCGGCTCGCCCTCGCCCAACGGAATGCGCCGTCCATTAATACGCATGGTGCGGGTTCCCAATACAGGAAAGTCGTGCCAAATCTCAAGTTCCTGAAAAGGCGTATTCCGGAACAGCGCATCTCCCAGCAGTTCGCGCAGCCGTGGAACATTCCATTGGCCATTGCCGAGATCGTAGAGAAAGCGCCCTTCCGTTTCCTCCCGCGTTACCTGGAAAGTCTCGTAAAACGACGATGTAGCGCGTTTTATGCGCAAGTCGGAATCGAGCACCACCAGCGGTTCGCGAACAGTCTCCACCAATGCCTCGGCATAGTCCCGAGCCTCTTCGGCGGCCGTCAAGCCCCGCTTCAAGGCATCGATGTCGATGAAGGAAATAATGACTCCGTCGATGCGGTCGTCGTTGGTACGGTAGGGACGCGCCGAGACCTGATACCACTTACCGCGTTCATCCCGCATTTCGGCTTCTTCGGTCCGAAGCCGTTCCAGCGCGCTGCGTGAGATCCGCGCGATTTCAGCGGGCGAAAATGGACCGTGGATATGCGTAACCAGACGGCCAACGTCGACGGCTGTCAGATCAAGCAACTTTTCGGCCGCTTGCGTAAAGCGGCGGATTCGCAAAAGATTGTCCGTGATGAGAACGGGCACGTTCACCGTACTGAGCAGGTTCTTGAGATCGTTGTTTAGAGCGTTCAGCTCCTGGTTGCGATTGCGTAATTCCTCGTTAACGGTCGTCAGCTCTTCGTTCGCCGACTGCAACTCCTCCTTCGTGGTGCCGAGTTCTTCATTGGTGCTCTGCAGCTCTTCGTTCGCGCTACGAACTTCCTCATTCGAAGCCTGTAGTTCCTCCAGATGCGCGGCATGATCTTCACTGAGATTCCGGAATTGTTCCCGAATTTCGCGAAGCTCAGCGCGGAGCTGCTCGTTCAAGCCCTTCAACTCGGCCGGCGCGAGTTCCAGGTCCCGTTCCGGCGCCTCAATGGGCGGAGCCGGCGGAGTGCTTTCGTTGAAAACAACCAGCAGGTAGGGCGTACGCGAACCCAGCCCCACAATAGGCGTAATCTCAATGGTAAGCGGCATCGATTTGCCGTTTGCATCCGTGAGCGTAGTTTCCTCCCGAACGCCGATCCCGTGTTCTTTCGCCATCCGCAAGGCGCGGCGAAGGGCCACCACAAGATCTTCACGCGCCATTCGCAGCAGGTTCAGGGTCGCATCGCCTGGCGAAGGATCGAGGTACCGGCTGGTATGTCCGCGGAACTGCAGAATGTGAAAATCCGCATCCACAACCACTGCGCCGGGCGCGTAATTTTGCTGAATCAGACGATCCACGCGTCTTTGCAGTTCCGCGGAATTGAACGCCGCCGGAGTTACGTTGACCGCTTGCGCGTGGCTCTCGGGCCGCGCGTAGTTCAGACTCATGGTCATGCGATTCGGCCCGTGCTTGCGCCGAAAGATCTTGTTCGCTTTCTCAACAGGCTCAAACAGGTCCGCGAATGAAGACAGGGCCTCCGCCGCTCCCAGCATCAGCAAACCGCCTTCCTTCAGGCTGTAATGGAATGCCGGAATTACTTTGCGTTGCAGCTCCGCGTCCATATAGATCAGTACGTTGCGGCAACTCAACACATCCAGGTGAGAGAACGGCGGATCGGCGGTGACGTCCTGGCGCGCAAAAATGCAGGTCTCCCGGATCGTCTTGGAGATTTGATATCCGCTGTCGATTTTCACGAAAAACCGCTGTAGCCGCTCCGGCGAGACTTGCTGCGTAATGATGTTCGAATAGATCGCTTCGCGCGCGCGGGACAATGCCAGATCGCTAATATCGGTTCCGAACATCTGCAGCGCCGTCGACATCCGCAATTGTTCCAGAACTTCCTGCAGGCAGATCGCCAGCGAGTACACCTCTTCTCCGGTGGCGCAGCCGGGCACCCACACCCGAATCGGTTCTTGGCGATCCGGCGCGATCGTTGTGCGCAGGAGTTCCTGCAACTGGCTAAACGTTTCCGGTTCGCGAAAAAAGCCCGTGACAACAATCAACAGGTCGCGAAAAAGCTCTTTCAACTCACCGGGATTGCGCTGCACGTGCGCCAGATATTCATGCAGAGTTTTGAGGCGATGAACCACCATGCGGCGTCCCACGCGGCGGCGGACGGTGGTTTGCTTATAGTGCGTAAAGTCGACCGCTGTTGTCTGCTGCAGAAGTCGGAACAACCTTCTCAGCTCTCCGTCCCCATCCGGCAGCACTTCAGAATCGGCGCGGTCCGGGTGCGGCGATACGACGTAGGGATGCCGGCCGATGCGCGCCAGTTCCTGAGCAATTTCCGCGGGCGGGAGCACGAAGTCGGCGGCTCCGGTCGCGGCCGCGCTTCGGGGCATACCTGTAAATCGCGCGGTGGCCTCATCCTGAGCGAACGTGACGCCGCACTCGCCCTTCACCGCCAGTATGCCCTGGGCTCCGTCGGAATCGTTTCCGGAGAGCACAACGGCAATACTGCGCGCGCCCTGTTCGGTGGCTAGCGACATAAATAGCGTGTCGACGGGCATGGACAGCCCCTGTTCCCGCTTTTTCAGAATCAAGGCGCCATTCTTCAGCAACACCTCGAAATTGGGCGGCATGACGTACACCGTGTTCGTTTCGATAGACATGCCGTTCTCAATGGTGTGAACGGGCATGGGCGTCGCGCCCTGCAGAATTTCGGACAACTCGCTGCGGTGATTGGGGTCGAGGTGTTGGACTACGATGAACGCCATGCCCGTATCGGGCGGCAGTTCGCGCAGAAGCGCCATAAGAGCTTCCAGCCCGCCGGCGGAAGCGCCAATGCCAACGATGGGGAAGGGACGGCCGCGCGGTGGGCTGACGTCGTCGTTTGTCCCAAGTGCGGCGATGGGGTGTTGCGTTTGGGGTTCGGCGGCGTCATTCGTGGTCGTCGCCGGCTCGCGAGTTTCCTCAAGATCCATATTGCAAACTATTCAACCCGTCCTTATTATGGCTCATAGAAAGGCAGACGACAGTGCCGGGACGGCGCAAAAAGGCTGTTTTCTTACCGTTTCTACCAGGGTCGAAACCGCGACACAGTCAAGCCCTTTCGGCGGAGAACGGCAAGCCCTGAAGGGCGCTTTTTGTTCAGACTGGTCCCAAATCTGTGGGGACGACTCCGTGCGAGAACAGGCTCTCTCCGACCGAGATTTTAGGCGAGGTCGAAGTGTTTCAGCTCGATTTTCTTGTCGTCGAACATGCCGAGTCCCAACAGTCCGGCGAACTCGATGTGCTCCGGCTGGCAGTTGAGAAAATGGCTGTCCTTGTCGGGCTTGGAGAGAGCGATGGAGGCCATTCCGACCGAGGCGCGCTTGGCGTCGATCACCTTGAGTCCGGTTTTATCGAGCGCGACGGGGTCGGTGGCGAAGTACATGGTCTTGTGTTCCCAAACGTAAGGAGCGCGCGCGGGCGGTCCACCATGATACGAAGCCTTCACCGCGTCGCAGATGTTCAGAACCACTTTCTGCCGGAACACAGGCTGGCTGACGGCGGTGGGGATGAAGACGCCGCAGGCATTCGCGGTGGCATTGACGTGACTGCGGTTGACATTGTTGTTGCAGCCATGCGAGAGATTCTTGAGCGAGATGGTGACGCCCGCGGATTGGTGATGCTTCAGGATGGGCAGGTTGATTATTTTGTTGCAGCGCTGTGAAACCAGCTTCGCCACGTACGATCGGCGGAAGTGGCTGTCGAGAGGATCGTCGCCGGGCTTTACCACGGCCAGTTCCATGAACATGTCGCGATCGTAGCCGCCCATGTCGAGCTGGTTTTCCGAGTAAGCCGGCGAGGCCGCTTCCCAGCGCACGCCGTCGGGAAGCCACTTATCGATATTGGCGGCCTGCAGTTCCTGCGCGTAACGGTTGATTACCCAGATGTCTCGTACGGGGACACCGGCCTCTTTGATTCCATCGATGATCTGGTTGAGAACGATGGCGTCGGAGCTGAGCGTCGGTCCGCCGACGGGACTTACTTTGATGCCCACGACGTCGCCGGGTTGGATGAAGATTTTCCAGGCATCCTGCCAGGATGGCGCGCCCGTCAACTCCATGATGCCTTTGCCCATCATCTGCTTTACGGGCTCTGCCTGATAGGCGCCGGAGACGATGCAGCCGGGATGGTGGACTTCAACGACGCGTCCGGGATAAGGACCGGGCAATCCGAGTTTGGCGGGAGCGGCGAACGCGGGCGTCGACTGCGCGGCGGCGGCGAGGAAGGCCGATTTCAGGAAATCTCGACGCAAGGAGGACATGTCGTCATTCTATCGTGTTGGGGCGATCAGGGCCGGCCGGGGACAACGGAACTTTCGAATGGCCCAAAGACACGCTGAGATACCATACTTTTTGGCCCTCCGCTTCTATAACACCCTTACGCAGCGCGTAGAGGATTTCGCCGCTCAGGACGGCAAGACCGTCCGCATGTACACCTGCGGCCCGACCGTCTACAACTACGTCCATATCGGCAATCTGCGCACCTTTACGTTCCAGGACGTCCTGCGCCGCTGGCTGCGCGCGCGCGGCTACGAATTGGACCACGTCATGAATATCACCGACGTGGAGGACAAAATTATCCGCAACGCCGCCAAGGAAAACAAGACGCTCCAGGAATACACGGCGAAGTACACCGAAGCTTTTCTCGAAGACGCCGCCGCGCTTCGTCTGGAGCGGCCCAAGCTGGTGAAAGCGACCGACCACATCGCCGAAATGGCCGAGGCGATCGAGACGCTGGCGGCCAAGGGATACACCTACGACAGCGAAGGCTCGGTTTATTACAGCATCCAAAAATTCCCCGAGTATGGAAAGCTCTCGCATGCCGATTTCAGCGGCGTGCGAGCCGGCGCCCGCGTCGACGTCGACGAATACGACAAAGCCGACGCGCGCGATTTCGTCCTCTGGAAAGCGCGCAAGGACACCGAGCCCTATTGGGACACGCCCCTCGGACCCGGCCGCCCCGGCTGGCACATCGAGTGTTCCGTCATGGCGATGAAGTATCTGGGATCCACGCTCGACATACATGCCGGCGGCGTCGATCTCATCTTCCCGCATCATGAAAACGAGATTGCGCAATCGGAGGCCATCACCGGCAAACAGTTCGCGCGATTCTGGCTGCACTCGGAGTTTCTCAACGTCGATTCGCAGAAGATGGCGAAATCGGCGGGCAACTTCTATACGCTTCGCGATCTGCTCGCCATGGGGCACGCTCCCGAAGCCGTACGCTATCTGCTGCTCTCGGTTCCGTACCGCAAGAAGCTGAATTTCACGTTCGAAGGCTTGCAGGCCGCGGCGACCTCCATCGAGCGGCTGCGCAATTTCAAGCTTCGCCTGGAGACCGAAAAATTTCCCGAAGGCGTCAACGAGCCGCTTCTGGAACGTACGGCCGCGGCGCTGAAGTCCTTCGAAGAAAGTCTCGACGACGATCTCAATACCGCCGAGGCGCTCGGCGCCGCGTTCGAGTACGTTCGCGACATGAACACGGCGATGGACAACGGCGAATTTCTCGCCGGAAATACGGCTGCCGCGCTCGACTTCCTGAAGCGATTCGACGACATTGCGGACGTGCTCACGCCGACTCGCAAGCAGGAAACAGGGCTGCCGGACGCGGAAGTGGAACGTCTCATCGCGGAACGGCAGCAGGCGAAAAAATCGCGCGATTTCGTCCGCTCCGATCAGATCCGCAATCAGCTTCAGGAGGCCGGAATTATTCTGGAGGACACCAAAGAGCGCACGCGCTGGAAACGGAAATGAAATTAGAAACGAAAGCTGTACACGCGGGCGATCGCAAGAAGCCTGCCGCCGCAATCCCCGTAACGACGCCCATCTACGGGGCCACGACGTATCTCTACGAGAGCACCGCGCAGCTCGACCGCGTGATGGGACGCGAAGAGGACGGGTTCTCCTACGGGCGCTATGACAATCCCACCAACGCGGCCCTGGAAGAGCTGATGACGTCGCTCGAGAACGGCGCCGGCGCGCTGACCTGCGCCTCGGGGATGACGGCGGTCCATATCGGACTGCTGGGGGCGCTGACGGACCGGCGCAAGTCCATCGTGGCCGCGAGCGCGCTTTATGGCGCCACGCATGGGCTGCTGACGAATATCCTGGAGCCGCTCGGCATCGACGTCACGTTCGTCGACATCTGCGATCTCGCGGCGGTTCAGGCCAAAATCGCCGAACAGAAGCCCGGCTGCGTGGTGATGGAGACAATCTCCAATCCGCTGCTGCGGGTCGGCGACCTGGACCGCATCGCGCAAATGTCGCGAGAGAACGGGGCGGCGCTGGTGGTGGATAACACCTTTGCGACGCCGCTCATGATTCGCCCCCTGGAACATGGCGCCAACATCGTGGTTCACAGTGTGACGAAGTTTCTGGCCGGGCACGGCGACGTCCTCGGGGGAGTTATCGTTGCCGACGCCGAGCATGCCGAAATCATTCGCGCCATGTCGCGGACCATCGGCCCGGTTCTGGGCCCGTTCGAATGCTATCTCACGATGCGCGGCATCAAGACCTTCGCGCTGCGTATGGAACGGCAGTGCGCTAACGCCTGCCGCATCGCGCAATGGATGGCGACGCATCCGCGCATCGCCCACGTGCACTATCTCGCCGACCCTAACCATCCCGACGCCGCCACGATCCGGCGGCTGCTGCCGAATGGACCTTATGGGGCCATCGTGACTTTCGAGATCGCCGGCGCCGGCAAACAGGAAATCTTCGAGTTCATGGATCGCCTGAAGCTGGTGGTGCGCGGCACTTCACTCGGAGATGTGCACAGCCTAGTGCTGTACCCGGCCATTGCGTCGCATCGCGACATCGCGCCGAAACAGCGCGAGCGCCTCGGCATTCACGATGGCGTGGTACGCCTGTGCGCCGGTATCGAGGCCGTGGACGATATCATCGCCGACCTCGATCAGGCATTAGCTGAATAAAACACACAGGGCTGAAAAGCGCCCTGGC
>Ga0335075_10017692_pt1 | contig 10592 bp, 8 predicted proteins | sample Lox_Sample_24_FD_206723 | JGI IMG/M metagenome (GOLD analysis project Ga0335075, IMG submission 206723) | Soil microbial communities from Loxahatchee National Wildlife Refuge, Florida, United States - Lox_Sample_2.4 | ecosystem: Environmental > Terrestrial > Soil > Wetlands | place: USA: Florida... | reverse complement strand
TCGGCAACCGCGATGGCGGCGCCGGAAAGGTCAGCCGGGAGCCAGTGGCGCTCGTGCACGATGACGGCACCGGCCGATTGATCGGCGGCGAGTGCGCGCATGTCTTCCGTCGGCGCGGCCGCGAATACATCGACGCGGGCGCCGGCGGCCGCGAGCAACTCGGCTTTCCAGGCCGCCGGCCTGCCGCCTCCGGCGATAATGCAGCGCTTGCCTGCAAGCGCGATAAAGACCGGCAACCGCGCCAGCGGGCTCATATGGCTCAAGCGGATTTCGGAAGTCCGGCTATCCATGGAACGGCGTTGCTCTGATGGCGGGTCGCAGGTTCATAAGTAGAAGGACTTTCCTATATGAGCAATAAGTAAGGAAAATTTGGAATGAGAGTGCCATTAAATTGAAATCTGTAGTCTGTTATTCTAAAAAGCTGCTCGTCGTCAGAAACTGATGCGCGCCAAAACTTGCACGCGTTAAAATTTGGCGGGCGCCCGGCGGGATTCCGCCGAGCGCCCTAAGGTCGAAATCAGCCAGTCTATAAGCCGGGTTCTGGATGGCATGCGAAAACGTTTCGCATGCGTGACGGCCATTCCTCTTGGACGCCGGTTGCCCGGCGCCTCCAGCAACCTACCCGGACGACGGGTCTAGACATGACCCCGAAGCTTTCGCGCTTGCGCACGATGTACCTCGTGCCGTCCCTATTCGGTCTTGCTCCCGGTGGGGTTTGCCGTGCCGTCGACGTTGCCGCCGACGCGGTGCGCTCTTACCGCACCTTTTCACCCTTGCCGCGGCTCATAACGCAACGCGCCGCGGCGGTCTGTTCTCTGTGGCACTTTCCCTGGGCTTGCGCCCGCCGGACGTTATCCGGCACCGCTTGTCCATGGAGCCCGGACTTTCCTCCCCGGCAACCTTTCGGTTTCGCCGGAGCGGCCGTCCGACCGACTGACGGAAAGAGGGATGCAGGCGTTGGCTCGCCACGTCAAGAGGCCAGCCTCCCGGAGCGGGCGCCGGCGGCAATGGTCTTTGTCCGACCGCGCTGCGCCAACAATTCGTGCAGGGTGGCGCGGGTCGATTCGTCGGCGATGCCGTCGATCCGCTCCGGGCGGAAATGACGCTGGAAGGCAGCCACCACGTCATAGGTGGCGGAATCGTAATTGCCGTTGACGGTAACACCATAGCCATACCGACTGAGTGCATGTTGCAACGTCATGACGGCTTCGCCGCGATCGCCGAGTGCGAGCATGACGGCGCCCTTGGTGATCTGCGCCGGTCTGACCCAATGACCGACGCCTGAATCGTAGAGCGTGTGCCAAGGGAATTTCTCGCCCGGATCTCGTTTGCGGGCTGGCGCGATATCCGAATGCGCCAGCACCCGCTCGGGCGGAATGGTATGTCGGGTCTGAATGCCGCGGCAAAGCGCAGTCGCCGCGGCGATCTGGCGTTTGGGGAATTCCGGATAGCCGTAATCGTGGCCGGGATTGGCAATCTCGATGCCGATCGAGCAGGAATTGATGTCGGTCGCGCCCGCCCAAAATGCCGCCCCGGCATGCCAGGCGCGCCGGCTCTCCTGCACGAGTTGGACGATTCGGCCATCCTCGAACACTAGGTAGTGCGCCGATACCTCGCTTGCGGGGCTGCACAGACGTTGGAGCGCCTCGGCGGCATCCGGCATCCCGGTGTAGTGGAGCACAATCATATCGGGCCGCCGGCCGCCTTTACGCTCGCCGTGATTAGGCGACGGCATGACTTCGGCAACGACGCTCGACTCGGCTGGGAACACGCGAGACATGAGCCAAACTCTAGGACGAGAGGTGTTGCCGGCAAGTGCATCTGGGCAATTAAGCTGAGGAAAACGCTGAACGTGTCGCCCCAGCAACTGATTCCGTCCGGATCGGCGCATCTCGCGATCAGGGGCAAGACTTCAACCTTTCCTTAAGCTTACGCCTGACTAATCGAAATCAAGCGAAAAACGGCGCGGCCGCGATGCTCCGCGTTGACGCCCATATTGTCCCATGGTAGCCCATCAGTTCCCAAATCCTGCTGAGATGCCCGGCTTGGCTGATCGAGCGACGGGCGCGAAGCGGCCGCAGCCGCCGGCGGGGCCGCCCGACGGCGGGGGACCAAATGGACCGGTTCGTATCTCACCACCTGCTGCGGCTGGACGCCAAGGGCCGCGTATCAGTGCCGGCTTCCTTCCGCGCTGCGCTTGCACGCGACGGCTTCGACGGCCTCTATTGCCATCCGGCGCTCGATCGGCCGGCGCTCGATGCCGGAGGCAACGCGCTGCTCGCCGAGATCGAAGCGCTGATTGCCGGCTTTCCGCCCTATTCGGAACAGCGCGAACAATTCTCGCTTGCCCTCTATGGCACCAGCGAGACGCTCAAGATCGACCGCGAAGGCCGTGTGGTGCTGACCGAAACGCACAAGACCCATGCCGGAATCCGCGATGCCGTCGTCTTTGTTGGTCTCGGACACAAATTTCGAATCTGGGAGCCTGGCCGCTTTCGCGCGGAGCTGACGGAGGCCACCGACAAGGTCCGAGCCGGCAAGGCGGAGTTGGGCGCCCGGATAGCGGCGGCAAAACCGCTCGGAGCGCGGGAATGATGACGGGCGGCGACAGCAACGCTGTCGCTGGCGGACTGGCCCGTCACATTCCCGTGCTTGCCCGCCGCGCCGCGCAGTGGCTTGCCGTACGCGCGGGCGGCATCTATCTCGACGCCACGTTCGGCGCCGGGGGTTACGCAAGCGCCATACTGGCGACGGCCGACGCGCACGTAATCGGCATCGATCGCGACGACCGCGCGATCACGGCCGGCGCGCGGCTTCTTGAACAAGCGCAGGGCCGTTTGACGCTTGCCGAGGGCCGCTTCTCGGATCTGCAGGCCATCATGACGAGCCATGGAATTGCCGCGGTCGACGGCGTCGTGTTCGACCTCGGCGTTTCGTCCATGCAGCTCGACGAGGCGGCGCGCGGTTTTTCCTTTCGGCTCGACGGGCCGCTCGACATGCGCATGGGGCGCGACGGCCCGAGCGCGGCCGATGTTGTCGGCCGCGCCAGTGAGCGTGAGCTTGCCGCGGTGATCGCGACGTTGGGTGAAGAGCGCCGCGCCCGCGCGATTGCGCGCGCTATTGTCAGCGCTCGCACGGCGCACCCGGTCGCCACGACCAAAGCGCTCGCCGACATCGTCGCCGGCGTGACGCGGCCGCACGAGGGCGCGATCCATCCGGCCACCCGGACCTTCCAGGCGCTGCGTATCTTCGTCAACGACGAACTGACCGAACTGGCGCGCGGCCTTGTCGCCGCCGAGCACGTGCTCAAACCGGGCGGGCGTCTGGTCGTGATCGCCTTTCATTCGCTCGAGGATCGCATCGTCAAGACCTTTCTTGCGCAGCGCAGCCGGGCGCCGGCATCTTCACGGCATCGGCCGCAGGTCCCGTCGGTACCGACGACTTTCCGCGCGCTCACGCGGCGGCCCGAAACACCGGACGACGCCGAGGTCGCAGGCAACCCGCGGGCCCGCTCGGCGAAGCTGCGCGCGGCGGAACGTACCGACGCCGCTGCACGCTCCGCGGCGAGCGAAGTGTTGCTGCCGCAGCTGCCGTCGCTTACGGATCTGATGCGGGGGCGCGCATGATTCTGCGCGTCCTCAATCTTATCGTGATCGGCGCGCTCGTACTGGCGGCGGCTTACGTCTATCGCATCAAATTCGACTCCACGGTGCAGGCCGAACGTCTCGCCAAGATCCGCAGCGAGGTGCGACGCGAGCGCGACACCATCGCGGCGCTGCGTGCCGAATGGGGCGAACTCGACGATCCCGCGCGCATCGAGGCGCTTGCCACGAGGTTTCTGCCGCTCAAAGAGATCGCGCCGACCCAGTTCGACTCCCTCGATCAATTGCCCGACCGCCCGCTGCAATTCGTACCGCCCGGTACCGCCGATCCGATCGGCGTCATCATCGAGCATTTGGAAGAACCCGAGCGTGTTTCGGCGAGGGTGCCGGCGACGGCTGCAGCGCCGCCCGACGACGCCAAGGCGGCGGAATTACCCCCGGTAAAGTCGGGGGGCCTCGATCGATGACTGCGATCGCGCACACAGCGCTGCTCAGGCTGTCGGATTCGCGGCGGCGGCGGTTCATGCGCGGCCTCCTTTATGGCAACGACGTCGATCGCGGCGCCAAGGCGCGGACTCGGCTGGGATTGGCCGTTCTCGCCTTCGTCGCCGTCTATTCGATCATCGCGGTGCGGCTGGTCATGTTCGCGATGGCCTCCGATGGCCGTACTGCGCATCGCGTCGTGGTCGACGACGCCATCGCAACGGCGCGGCCCGACATCCTCGACCGCAACGGCGAAGTCTTGGCGACCGATGTGCGCGTACCTTCGCTTTACGCCGAACCGCGCCGGCTAATCGATGTCGACGAGGCGGTCGAGCTTCTTACCGCGGATTTGCCCGATCTCGACGCCAACGAACTGCGCGAGCGGCTTTCCTCCAAGCGCGGCTTTGTGTGGCTCAAGCGCGACATCACGCCCGAGCAGCAACGCGAGATCTACCGACAAGGTCTGCCGGGCATCGGCTTTCTCAACGAGAACAAGCGCGACTACCCGAACGGTCCCGAAGTTTCGCATCTCATCGGCCACGTCAACATCGACAATCAGGGTACCGCCGGCATGGAGAGGTGGCTCGATAGCCACGGGCTCGCGGCGCTGCACATGGCGGGGCTCGCTACCGACCGGTTGCAGACGCCGGTTCAGCTTGCCGTCGATCTGCGCGTGCAACACGCTTTGCGTGATGAGCTCGTCGCTGCCCGGGTCAAATTCAAGGCGCTGGCCGCTGCCGGGGCGGTGCTCAATGTGCGCACCGGCGAAGTCGTCGCCATGGTTTCCGAGCCGGATTACGACCCCAACAATCCCCGCGAAGCGCTCGACCCGACACGCATCAATCGGTTGACCACCGGCGTCTACGAGATGGGCTCGACGTTTAAGGCCTTCACTATCGCAATGGCGCTGGATTCCGGCAAGTTCACGCTCAAATCCGTCGTCGACGCGCACGGACCGATGCGTGTCGGCAGGTTCCTGATCCACGATTTCGAGCCGCAGAACCGGATGCTGACCATCCCGGAAGTCTTCACTTACTCGTCGAACATCGGCGCCGCCCGCACCGCGTTGGCGATGGGCGTCGACGCGCACAAGGCGTTCTTGAAGAAGATGGGCCAACTCGACCGACTGCGCACAGAACTGCCGGAGAGCGCCGAGCCGATCGTGCCGAAACATTGGGGTCAACTCAACACCATCACGATCGCATTCGGGCACGGGCTTTCGGTTGCGCCGCTGCAGGCTCTGATGGGCGTAGCCGCGCTGATGAATGGCGGTCTGTTGATCCCGCCGACGTTTCTCAGGCGCACTGAGGAAGAAGCGCGCGCACTCGGAAAACAGGTCATCAAGCCGCGGACCAGCGAGATGATGCGCTACTTGATGCGGCTCAACGTCGAGAAAGGCACCGCGCGCAAAGCCGATGTGCCGGGCTATTACATCGGCGGTAAGACCGGCACTGCGGACAAGGTCATCAACGGCCGTTATTCCAAAACCAGTGTGCTGACCGATTTCATGGCGGTGCTGCCGGCCGACCAGCCACGCTATCTGCTGCTGATCATGCTTGACGATCCGAAGGCGCTGCCGGAGACGCACGGCTTTAAGACGTCCGGGTGGAATGCGGTTCCAGTCGGCGGCGCAGTGATCGCGCGCATTGCTCCATTGCTCGGAATCGAACCGCGTCTGGACCTGCCGGACGCAGATCAGCTGATACTGGCTTCGCTGCAGGAAAGCAGGTAAGGCGGGGGCGTTACGGCGCCATCTTTTCAGATTTTCAGATTGAATCGATTGTCGCTCTAACATCTTGGTGGAACATGACCTTTTCGGACCTTCCCGCGCCCGCCGAAGCGGGCTTTGCGAAGGCGGAAGAACGGTTTCCGCCTCGGATCGAGTCCGCGGCTGGCGTATTTCGGATCAAGTCCGGAGCGAAATCGCCATGAAGCTGCGTGAGATCCTGCCCGCGGACGCAAACATCGAGGCACGCGCCGGCGACATCGAAGTTGGTGGCATATCGGCGGACAGCCGAATGGTCAAACGTGGCGATGTTTTTGTGGCGATCGCCGGCGGCAAGAGCGACGGCCGCAACTTCATCGGGCCCGCGATCGCCGCCGGGGCGGTCGCAGTCCTTGCCGAACGGCCTATAGATACGCCGCTGCCGAACGGGGCGGCTTTCGTGCCCGTCGGCAACGCCCGGCGCGCGCTCGCGCTGATCGCTGCCAGATTTTTTCCGCGGCAGCCGTGCACCATCGCCGCCGTCACGGGCACCAGTGGCAAAACCTCGGTTGCGGCCTTTACCCGCCAGATTTGGGCGGCGTTGGGATATCGCGCCGCCAGCGTCGGCACCATCGGCATCGTTTCGCCGCGCGGAGAGGCTTACGGCTCGCTGACGACGCCGGACCCGGTCGCGCTGCATCGTTCGCTCGAGGCGCTTGCCGTCGAGGGCGTGACGCATGTTGCGATCGAGGCCTCCTCGCACGGCCTCGATCAATACCGGCTCGACGGCTTGCGCATCGCGGCGGCCGCTTTTACCAACATCAGCCGCGATCATCTCGATTATCATGCAAGCTTCGAGGCTTATTTCGCTGCCAAGCTGCGGCTGTTTAAGTCTTTGGTCGAGCCAGGCGGCGCGGTGGTCATCGATGTGGATCACGACCATGCGAATGCGGTAATGGCCGCCGCGCAAGCGCGCGATCTTTCGATTGTCAGCGTCGGACGCAAGGGGACCGACATTCGGTTGGTCGAAACCGTCATCGATGGCTTCGCGCAGGTCGTGCGGTTGGAACACGCCGGAAAAAATTTTCGCTTAAGGCTGCCGTTGGCCGGCGAATTTCAGGTCGAGAACGCGCTCATCGCCGGCGGACTGGCCATCGCCACCGGCGGCGATCCCGCCGCAGTATTCGCGGCGCTCGAACATCTCACCGGCGCCAAGGGCCGGCTCGAACTTGTCGGCTCAAGCCGCGGTGCGCCGATTTTCGTCGATTATGCGCACAAGCCTGATGCGCTTGCCAAAGCGCTCGACGCCTTGCGGCCCGCCGCGGCCGGCCGGTTGGTCGTGGTCTTTGGCGCCGGCGGCGACCGTGACCGCGGCAAGCGGCCGTTGATGGGCGCGGTCGCCGCGGAAAAAGCCGACCGGGTGATCGTGACCGACGACAATCCGCGCAGCGAAGACCCGGCTGTAATTCGGGCCGCCATCATGGCCGGTGCGCGCGGCGCCATCGAGATCGGCGATCGACGCCAAGCGATCCGGACCGCGATCGCGGAGCTGCACCCCGGCGACGTCCTGTTGATCGCCGGCAAGGGCCATGAAACCGGCCAGATTATCGGCGACCGGGTGATGCCGTTCAGCGATCATGAGGCGGTCGCCGCGGCGCTTAAGGAGCATGTCGCATGAGCGCGCTGTGGTCCGTCGAGAACATGGCGACGGCGATGGGCGCCGAGCGCCAAGGCCCGGTACCGCAGGCGGTGTCCGGTATTTCCATTGACAGCCGCACGATCGGTCGCAATGAGGCGTTCTTTGCCATCGCCGATCGCCGGGACGGGCACGCGTTTGTTGCTGCCGCGTTGCAAGCAGGAGCCGCCCTTGCCGTCGTCGCCGTCGACCGGCGTACCGAGCTGCCGAACGATGCGCCGCTCCTCATCGTGCCGGATGTGCTCGCCGCCTTGAAAGCACTCGGCGCTGCGGCGCGGGCGCGCAGCAAAGCCAAAGTGATCGGCGTGACCGGCTCGGTCGGCAAGACCGGAACCAAGGAAGCGCTGCGGCTTGCGCTCTCCCAGGATGGCGAGACGCACGCCTCGGTCGCCTCCTACAACAACCATTGGGGCGTTCCGCTCTCGCTCGCGCGCTGTCCGGCGAGCGCGCGCTATGCGGTGTTGGAATTGGGAATGAATCATGCCGGCGAAATCGCATTGCTGTCGCGGCTCGCGCGTCCGCACGTTGCGGTGATCACTGCGGTCGCGCCGGTGCATCTGGAGTTCTTCGGCACGCTCGCCAAGATCGCCGACGCCAAGGCCGAGATTTTTCTCGGTCTCGAACCGGACGGCACCGCGGTTCTTAATCACGATAATTCGCAATTCAGCCATCTCAAGCGGCGCGCCAGGCAGGCCGGCGTCGCGCGTGTCGTCTCGTTCGGGCAACACGAGAAGGCCGACGCGCGGCTGATCAAGTGCGCGCTGCATGCCGAATGTTCGACCGTCCAGGCGGACATCCTCGGCAGCGAGCTGACTTATAAGATCGGCGCGCCCGGCCGCCACCTTGTGCTCAACTCACTCGCCGTGCTGGCGACGTGCGTCCTCGTCGGCGCCGATTTGGCGCTGGCAGCGCTGGCGCTTGCCGAGCTCAAACCGGTCTCGGGGCGCGGCACAGTCATCGAAATCGAGCTGCCGGGCGGACCGGCGCACGTCATCGACGAGAGCTATAATGCCAATCCGGCTTCGGTCGCTGCGGCACTTGCTTTGCTTGGCCAGGCGCGGGTCGGCGCGCAAGGCCGCCGCATCGCCGTCCTGGGCGACATGCTGGAACTGGGGCCGAAAGCGCCGGTGCTGCACCGCGGCCTGCTGGAGCCGGTGCTCGCCAACGCGGTCGATCTCGTGTTCTGCTGCGGGCCATTGATGCGGGCATTGTGGCAGGCTCTTCCCGCCGGCCGCCGTGGCGGCTATGCAGAGGATGCGGCCGCGCTCGAAGCGCTGGTGCTGTCGGTGATCCGCGCCGGCGATGTGGTGATGGTCAAAGGCTCGCTCGGTTCGCACATGGCGCCGATCGTCAAGGCGCTGCAACGGCAATCGGCGCGCCACGAAGCACTCGAAACCGCGTCCGCACAAGGTTGATGCGATGCTCTATTGGCTGGTCGATCTGTCGGACAAAGTCACCGTCCTCAATGTCTTTCGCTACATCACGTTTCGCACCGGCGGCGCGGTCATTACTGCGCTGCTTTTCGTCTTCCTGTTCGGCCCCGCCATCATCGGCCGGCTGCGATTGTTGCAGGGAAAAGGCCAGCCGATCCGCAGCGACGGCCCGAAATCGCACATCATCAGCAAGGCCGGCACCCCGACGATGGGCGGGCTGATGATTCTCTCCGGCATGCTGGTGTCGACTTTGCTGTGGGCCAACCCGAGCAACCCTTACGTCTGGGTGGTGCTGTGGGTCACACTCGGCTTCGGGCTGGTCGGTTTCTACGACGACTATCTGAAAGTCACCAAGCAAGCGCACAACGAATTTCCCGGCCGCACGCGGGTCCTCATCGAAGCATTGATTGCGGCGGTGGCCTGCCTGGCGCTGGTCGAGCTCGGGCGGGTTCCGTTCTCCACTTCGCTGGTGTTTCCGTTTTTCAAGGAGTTGGTAGTTGATCTCGGCTGGTTTTTTGTTCTGTTTGCGACCTTCGTCATCGTCAGCGCCGGCAACGCGGTGAACCTGACCGACGGCCTTGACGGTCTCGCCATCGTCCCGGTGATGATCGCAGCGGCGAGTTTCGGCATGATCGCCTATCTCTGCGGCAACCTGGTCTTCGCCGACTATCTGCAGATCCATTATGTCGCCGGCACGGGCGAGCTTTCCGTGCTGTGCGGCGCAGTGCTCGGCGCAAGCCTCGGCTTTCTCTGGTTCAATGCGCCGCCCGCTTCGATCTTCATGGGTGATACCGGCTCGCTGGCGCTCGGTGGCATGATCGGCGCAATCGCAGTCGCCACCAAGCATGAGATCGTGCTGGCCGTGATCGGCGGCCTGTTCGTGCTCGAGGCGGTGTCGGTTATCGTACAGGTGGTTTCGTTCAAGCTCACCGGCAAGCGCGTCTTCAAGATGGCGCCGATTCACCACCATTTCGAGCAGCTCGGCTGGACCGAGCCGCAAATCGTCATTCGTTTCTGGATTGTCTCGGTCGTGCTGGCGTTGGTGGGACTCTCGACCTTGAAGCTGCGGTAGCTTCACGTGATCGCGGTTACGGCCTTTGCGGGACAAAAGGTCGCCGTGTTCGGGCTGGGCGGCTCCGGTCTTGCCAGCGCGCGTTGTCTCCTGGCCGGCGGCGCCGACGTCGTCGCATTCGACGACGACGCGCAGAGCGTCGCCAAGGCTATCGACGCCGGCATTGCCTGCGTCGATCTGCATGGCCTCGATTGGTCGAAGATCGCGGCGCTGGTGCTTGCGCCCGGCGTTCCCCTGACGCACCCGGCGCCGCACTGGAGCGTGCAGCTCGCGCAAAAGGCCGGCGTTGTTGTGATTGGCGACATCGAGCTGTTCTGCCGCGAGCGTCGCCGCATCGCTCCCGATGCGCCGTTCGTCGCTATCACCGGCACCAACGGCAAATCGACCACGACGGCCTTGGTCGCGCATATCGCGGCGTCGGCCGGCATGGACGCGCAGTTGGGCGGCAATATCGGCACAGCTATCCTGTCGCTTGAGCCGCCGCGGGCAAATCTCATCCAGCCTTTACGCGCTCACGTCGTCGAATGTTCGTCTTATCAGATCGATCTCGCGCCCTCGCTTGATCCGTCGATCGGCGTTCTGATCAATCTCAGTGCCGATC
>Ga0335075_10017691_pt1 | contig 10592 bp, 11 predicted proteins | sample Lox_Sample_24_FD_206723 | JGI IMG/M metagenome (GOLD analysis project Ga0335075, IMG submission 206723) | Soil microbial communities from Loxahatchee National Wildlife Refuge, Florida, United States - Lox_Sample_2.4 | ecosystem: Environmental > Terrestrial > Soil > Wetlands | place: USA... | reverse complement strand
CCTCCGCATCTGCATTGTCCAAGTCGAGGACCATCGAACCGTGATTCGTCGCTGCTAGACCGGCCGGTCCTCAGTAGCGGCATCGATGGCGCCGGCCAGCTGGCTGCGGGAGGTGATCCCCAGTTTGGGGAACAGCCGGTAGAGGTGCGAGGAAACAGTTCTGGGTGAGAGGTAGAGTTGCTCGGCGATTTCGGGATTCGTCATGCCCGTCGCTGCCATCTGGGCGATCTGGAGCTCCTGAGCACTGAGCCGGTCGCGCGCGGCCGGTACTCGGTCCCGGCTCTGCTCGCCGGAGGCCCGCAGTTCCTGACGTGCGCGTTCTCCCCACGGGACGCACGCCAGGGCGTCGAAGACCTGCCGCGCGGCCCGCAGCGGCGCGCGTGACTCGCTGACGCGGCGCCGGCGGCGCAGCCAGGCCCCGTAGGCGAGTTGCAGCCGGGCGTGATCGAACTGCTGGTGCCGCAGGTCGCCCTTAAGCGCGATGTCGTAGAGCTGCTCGGCCTCGTCGTCCTGGGCTAGCACCGGACGCGCGTACACGAGGCCGGAGTGCAGTGTCGGCGATGGCGTGCGGCGTGCGAGCTGTTCCAGCTCATCGAGGATCGGAGCCACGACGTGTCGCTGACCGCTCTGCGAGGCCGCATCCGCCAGATAGGTGACGGACATGAACCGGGCCGCCTCGTGAAACGCGCGGTCAGTCCGGTCGAAGGCTCGGGTGAGATGCTCCAGCGCGCCCGCGGGCTGGCCGGCGCCCAGCCAGATCACGCCACGGGTGAAGGCGATCATGCAGTTGAGATCGGACAGGCCCTGGGCTATGGCCGCCTTGTCGGCGTCGGCGACCATCTGTTCCGCGGCAGCGATGTCCCCGCGCAGGGCGCGGAGTATGGCGCGGGCGATGAGCGAGCCGGTCTGCCACCAGGACTGGCCCACCTCCTGGGCGAGGCGGTCGGACTCGTCGACCAGCAGGTCCGCCGATGGCCAGTTGCCCTGGGCGATGGCAACCCATGCCCGCATCACCAGTACCTGTACGAGGACGCCGAGCCGGCCTTGCGCGCGCAGCTGGGCGGTAGCGCTCCCCAGGAATGTCGCCGCGACATCATGGTCGCCGATCGCGCGTGCGGCCATGCCCGTCAGGTACTCCTCCTCAGCTGTCAGCGTGCCCGCTGATCCTTCGATCGCCGCCAGGCGCTCAGACACATCCGGACCCCAGCGCACGGGCCCTGCCATCGCCAGCGTCGCGATACGGCGCGGATGCGTCTTCGGCACGGCAAGCCGCTCAACAGCGTCCGCGACGCGGTCCCTGGCCTGCTGCTCATGACGGGAACGCCAGCAGCGGACCGCGGCACCGAAGAGAAGGTGCAGCGCGAGATCGCTGTTGCCGGCGTCAGCGGCATTCCCGGCCGCCTCGATGAGCGACCGTGTCTGTCCCGGGTCGTCCCGCGCTGCGTCTGCGAATGTGCTGCGCAGCCAGGTCAGGCGCGCGCGTTGCTCACTGTCGGGACTCAGGCGCTCGGCCTCGTCCGCCAGTAGTTGCAGCAGGTCCGGCTCACCGGCTTCAAACGCCAGCTCGGCTGCCTTGAGCAGGCGCGAGCATCGACGAGCGGAATCCGCGCTCAGCGCTGCCGCGCGTCTGGCGGCGGCGACGGCCGGGCCGATCGCACCACGTCGGGCAAGCCGGACCGCCAGCAGCTCGACTTCGCCGGCAATGGTCTCATCAGGGCCGGCCGCCGACGCGGCGGCGTGCCAGAGGCGCCGGTCTGGCTCGCTGGTGATCGCGGTTGCGAGCGCGACGTGCGCTTCGCGCCGGCGCTCGGCATTCGCCGCCGTGTATATCGCCGACTGAACGAGCGGGTGGCGGAAGACGACAGACCCGCCGGCGATGCCGGCCAGGCCGGCTGTTTCCGCCGGGCCGAGCGCGGCAAGCGAAACCTCGCTGCCGCTAATCAGCGATGCGGCAGCAAGCAACTCCGGAGCCGACGCCCATTCATCGGACGCGGCCACCAGCAGGAGGTCACGTGTTTGCGCCGGCAGCCCGGACGCCTGCTCGGCGAAGGCGCGCTCAAGCCTGGAGGTCAGCGAGAGGCTGGCCGACGATGGCCCGTCGATCCGGCCGGGCTCGAGCCGAAGCGCGGCCGGCAGCTCCAGCAATGCGAGCGGGTTGCCAGCGGCGATCTGGAGGACTCGCCGCCGAAGTCGGGGGGCGAGATCCGCAGTCGTCCGGTCCAGCAGCTCGGCGGCGGCCATGTCGTCCAGGCCGCCGAGGCGTAGCTGCGGCAGCCCGGCGCCGTCGAACGTGCTGGCGGGGCCGTCTCGCCCTGCGAGCAAGATCGCGACTGGCTCGGCATCCAGGCGCCGGGCGATGAAGGCAAGGGCTTTGGCGGTGGGCGGGTCAAGCCACTCGGCCTGGTCAGCGATCAGCAGCAATGGCCTGCGCTCGGCTGCGTATGCCAGCAGGTTCAGCGCCGCCAGGGCAATCAGAAACGGATCGGGTGCGAGGGCACCGCTCACTTCGAGCGCGGCTGCAAGGGCGCCGCGCTGTGGTTCAGGCAGCCGATCGAGCCCATCTATCACCGGACGCAGCAGCTGTTGCAGTCCCGCGAACGCCAGGCCGGCTTCTGACTGCGTCCCGGCCGTGTGCAATACCGGGATGCCCTTGGCGCTGGCCACGGCCGAAGCGACCGACAGCAGCGCCGTCTTCCCGATGCCGGGATCGCCGCGCAAGACCAGTGCCCCGCCACGATCGGGGATCCGGTTGACCAGCTGGTCAAGTATCGCGACTTCGGCATCTCGGCCGGACAGCGATGAGCTGTACGGGCCGGAGCCTTGCCGTACCGCCATAACTGTCACGTCCCGTCTGAGCCACCTGATCGCGCCAACACAACCATCAGCGAGTCGTCTCATTCACCATCATGCTCCAGCCCGGCGAGGCAGGGTCGAGCCTTCGAAGCCGACTTCGGCGTGCCGGACGAGGCCTGCCGAATTCAGTCAGCTGACCCAAGCGGCGGCCCGCCCCGGCAGGCAAGCCTGGAACAGTCCTGTCCGCGCCACCGGTAAGCGCAAAGGAGAGGGTCATGACGAGCCCCGCCGACCCTGACACCCGTTACCTGCAGGCAGCACGGCGCTGGTTCACCGAAGGATGGACGGGTGATCTCGCAATGGCCAGCCGGATCTTCAGCGACGAACTCCGCACCAACGGCGTTCATGTTGGCGTAGCCGGGCCCGTCAGCAGGATCCGCGACCGCCTGGCAGCCTTCCCTGACCTGAGCACTCGAATTGAGGACATGTTCGCCAGCGGCGACAAGCTGGCCATGACGCTGATGTGGCGCGGTACGCATACCGGCTCGTACGGGGGCATCGCGGCAACCGGCAAGACCGTCGAGGTACGCGACACAGCGATCTGGCACTTCCGGGACGGCAAGGTCACCGAGATCCTGACCATCCAGGACCAGTTCGCGATCTTGAAGCAGATCGGGTACCTCCCGGAGAGCGTCTACGCCGCCTGAGCGGCCAGGGAGCCTGACAGGCGCAGGAGGGGATGACCATTATGGATCTGCACCTAAGCGGGCAGACCGCCATCGTCACGGGCGCGAGCCGGGGAATCGGGCTTGCAGTCACGCGGGGGCTGGTCGCCGAGGGCGTCAGCGTGACCGCCGGGGCACGCAAATTCTCCGCTGAGCTGAACGACCTGGCGAGAACCGGCATGGTGCGTGCCGTGGAGGTCGACCTGGCCGAACCCGGCGGGCCGGCCAGGCTGGTCAACGCGGCCGACGACCTGATCGACATCCTCGTCAACAACGTCGGGTCAGCGCCCGCCAGGCCCGGCGGGTTCGGTCAGATCACCGACGAAGACTGGCAGGCGTCGCTGGATCTGAACCTGATGGCGGCCGTGCGCACCACCCGCGCCGCGCTCCCCGCCATGCTCGCAGCCGGGAAAGGCGCGATCGTCAACGTCAGCTCAGCCAACGCCTTCCTGCCCGACCCGGCAGTGATGGACTACAGCGCAGCCAAGGCCGCGTTGGCCAGCTTTTCCAAGGCACTGTCAAAGGAGGTCGGCCCGCACGGCATCCGGGTCAACACGCTCAGCCCCGGTCCGGTCGCTACCGACCTATGGCTAGGCGAGCACGGAGTGGCGGCGACAGTCAGCAGCGCGACGGGCGCCCGGCCAGATGACATCCAGGGCCGGGCAGCTGCCCAGATGGTCACCGGCCGGTTCAGCCGCCCCGAAGAAGTCGCGGACATGGTGCTGATCCTGGCCAGCGACCGGACGGCCAACGTCACCGGCGCCGACATCACCATCGACGGCGGACTCATCCCGACCTGGTAGCTCAGCCAGCCCGGGCTGCCGGACCGCCGAAAACCTCTGCCACACCCGCCCATGCAAAGGACGCATCAGCCAGAGGAGACATCCAGTGAGCAACACCCCAGTCCCCGTCATCTTCATCCATGGTCTCTGGCTGCATCCCCAGTCCTGGGCTCCGTGGGCCGAGATGTTCGAGCGCGCCGGTTACCAGGCGATGACACCGGGCTGGCCCGGCGTGCCGGACACGGTCCAGGCCGCCCGGGCTAACCCTGACAGCATCGCCAACCACGGCATCGACGACGTGACCGGCCACTACGCCGCGGTCATCGCAGAGCTTCCGGATAAGCCCGTCCTGGTCGGCCACTCCTTCGGCGGCATGATCGCCGAGAAGCTGCTGGGCCAGGACCTGGCGGCGGCGGCCGTCGCCATCGACGCCGCCCAGATCAAGGGCGTGCTGCCGCTGCCGCTCTCATCGCTCCGGTCAACGCTGCCCGTCTTCCGCAACCCGGCCAACAAGCACCATGCGGTCTCGCTGACAGCCGAGCAGTTCCGTTACAGCTTCGGCAACGCGATTGACGCCGAGGAATCCGACACGCTGTACCAGCGATGGACCATCCCGGCGCCAGGCCTGCCGCTGTTCGAAGCAGCCGAAGCCAACTTCTCCCTGCACTCGCCGGCAAAGGTCAACACCACCATCGACAACCGAGGCCCGCTGCTGCTGATCATGGGCGGCCAGGACCACACAGTCCCCGAGGCCATCACCAAGTCCACGCTCCGGCAATACCGCCACTCGCACGCCATCAACGACCTGATCGAGTTCCCCGACCGCGGCCACTCGCTCACCATTGACCACGGCTGGCGCGACGTCGCAACAACATGCCTGGACTGGCTCGCACAGCACGACCTGTAGCGGCCGAGCGCCAGTCAGCTCGCGGAGGCCGCCGCCTGCCCGGACACCTACGGAGTCCGCATGACAGATCCGTTGCTCACCGATCACGCCGGAGCCACGCTCACGCACAGCAAGCCCAGGGTCAATGGCGTAGAGATCCACTACGCGGTCGGCGGCACCGGCGAGCCGGTGTTCCTGCTGCACGGCGTACCCAAGACCATGACGTAATGGCGGCACGTCGTGCCGCTGCTCACCCCGCACTACACCGTCATCGCGGTCGACAACCGCGGTTTCGGCGGCTCCCAGCGCCCCCCAGCGGGCTACGACACCGCCACGATGGCCCGTGACGTCGCCGAACTCGCGGCCTACCTGGGTTACGGCCAGTTCCGCGTCGCGGGTGAGGACTGGGGCGCGGCCATCGCCTAGCGGTCGCTGCCTTTTACCGTCCCCCGGTGCGGCAACTGGTGTTCCAGGAGACCCTGCTGCCAGGACTGCCGGCCGAGGAACACGGCCCTTCGCTCCCGCCCGACGACGGCCGCACCGGCTGGCACTTCAGCCTCTTCAGCCTGCCCAACCTGGCCGAGCTGCTGCTGGCTGGGAGGGAACGACCGTTCTGGACCTACTTCACCAGGCGCCAGATGTGGGACCCCAGCGCCCTGACCGAGGCTGACATCGACGAGATGGTGCGCTCGGTCGAGCAGCCCGGCGGCAGCAGGGCGATCCTCGAGATGTTCCGCGCCCGTCAGATCGATGCTGAGCAGAACCGGCCCCACTACGCCGATCCGATCAGCTGCCCGGTCCTCGCCGTCGGCGCGCCCAGGCCTACCTTGCGGACCAGGTAGCCCAGGCAGCTCGCCGGGGTCGGACGTCCGCAGTGCGGTCATCACCGAATCCGGTCACAACATCGCGCTCGAAAACCCGGCTGGGCTAGCCAATGCATACCTCGAGTTCTTCGCCAGCCCCTGAGGTCGCGCACCACTGCCGGATCCTGGCCGGCTGGGCTCGCGGCGACTCGGCGTTACCGGGGACGAGCCTGCGCGGTGCGCTTGGTCCGTGCGGGGGAGCCCGGTCCGTCAGCGGGGCCGGTGCGGTTGGGTCCGGGTGTGGGCTGGGGGCAATGCTCTCGGTGGTCCCGGATCCTCGGCGATCGCGGCCAGGGTCGCGGTCCGCGCGGGCTACCCGGCCAGGCCACGCAACGGGATCCTCGTCATGGGACAACTGCCGAGCGCCTGCTGCCAGGGCTGTTCGGAAATGTTCGACCTTGCCGGTCGAAGCAGACTGTCTGGCCACAAAGTGCCACAGTTCTTATCGATGGCAGAACCTCTTCCTTCGCGCGACATCAGTGGCAGCGAAGGACCGAGGTAGGGGGGATCGGCCCGATCGGGTCGGCGAGGGCAGGGGCCGCACACCACAGCCCCTGCCCTCGCGGGCTCCCAGCAGGGCCCGGATCGCGCTTGGGTGGCTAGGTGTTTGGCTCCGGCGGCATTCTGCGCGGATGATGTTAGTAGCTGACCTGCGCACGCGGCCGTTGCCCGGCGGACCCAAGCGGCCGGTCCGTGCCCTGATGAGGAGGCCAGGGAAGTGCCGCGCAGGAAGCCGCCCAACGAGGCGATCCAGGCGTTCGCCCGGCAGCTCGGAGCACTCCGGGTTTCGTGCGGTAGTCCGCCATATACCCAGCTCTACAAGATCTCGTCGATGCTGCCGCCCGCCACCGTCAGCGGCGTGCTGAACGCCAGAACGGCGCCGAAGCTGGCTTTCGTGCTCGCATTCGTCCGAGCCGTTCTTGCCTGCGCTGACGCCAACGACATCTCCGTTCCCGGAGAAGAGCGTGACCTGACCCGGTGGCAGCGTCGCTGGGAGCTGATGACTGCGCAGCAGGGCGCGGCAGGCGCGGCTCGAAGCGGTCATGACGAGCCTGGCGCCGAATCGCCCGCCCAGCTTCGCGCGGATGTGCCGTGGCAGTTGCCGACGGCGCCTCGCCTGCTGATCGGCCGCGAGCGCGAGCTGGCGCTTCTAGATGCGCACCTTGCCGAGTCACCTGCTGCCGCAACTCCGGTTACCATCCTCCTGCACGGCCGCGCAGGTGTGGGCAAGACGGCATTGGCGCTCGCATGGGCCCACCGGCGGCGTGAGCAGTTCCCCGATGGCCAGCTCTACGCGGACTTCTCAGCCGGAACCGGGGTCCGCGAACTGACCGCAACCGAAGTGCTCATCGACTTTCTTGCCGCACTCGGGCACAGCCCGGCAGAACTGCCGGCGGATGAGTCGGGACTGACCGCGATGTTCCGGTCCGCGCTGGCAGAACGCGCACTGCTGGTGGTGCTGGAGAATGCCGAGCGGGCGGGCGATGCCCGCCCGTTCCTGCCAGGATCTGGACGATCGGTCGTCTTAGTGACGGCGCGCCAGCGCATCCGCCAGCTGATCATCTATGACGGCATGGTGGCTGCACCGGTTCAAGAGCTGTCCCCCGACGCTGCGGTAGCGCTGGTGCGGCATTTTGCGCCGGCACTGGATGACGACCTCGCGCAGACTGTCGCGCGGGAGTGCGGATATTTGCCCCTGTCCCTGCGCATCGCGGCGGACACGCTGTCCGGCGGCGATCCGCGCGTGGCGATCTGCGACCTTATCGCGCGCCTGGCCGACGTCAGCGGGGCCGGCGAGCTGCCCGGAGCGGCGGGCGGGGCCGCCAATGCGGCGGGTAAGACCAGACTGGCGGCGATTCTCAGCTGGTCCCTCGGTGGCCGTTCGCGCGCCGAGATGGCAGCGTTGAGTGCACTGTCGATGCTCCCTGGTAAGACGTTTGACCTGCCCGAGGCCGCCGCGCTGACCGGACTCGCGCCGGCCCGGACAGCCCGGCTTGCCACCATGCTGGCGGGCAGCCACTTGATCTCGGCCGTCGGCACCGGGCGTTATGGCTTTCATCCGCTGGTCCGTGAATGGGTGAGCAGGCTCGCACCGGACGAGCTGGCTCCGGATGAGTGCTGGCTGGTGCGCAGGCGCCTGTTTGGCTACTACCTGTGGACCGCCGATGCGGCCGACCGGGTACTCCTCCCGCAGCGCGGCCGTCCTGCGCTGGCGACCAGCTTGCCGAGGCCGGAATCCAGGCCGCGCCTGGCAACGGCAGCCGCAGCATGCGCCTGGGTGGCGGGCAGCCTGTCGAACATGACTGCGGCGGTCGTGCAGGCCGAGGCTGGCGACGACGAGTTTGCCTACCTGCTGCCACATGTCCTGATCAGCTACTTGAACCTGCGCAAACCATGGCCCCAATGGCAGCAGATGTGCCAGTCCGGCATCCGAGTCGCTCGCCGGCACGGCCGTCAGGAAGATGCCGGGCACCTGGCGCTGTCGCTTGGCATCGTGTTGCGTGAGACGCACCGTGCGGCGGAGGCCGCCGCCGCGATGCGGCGCGCGTTCGATTCCTATGGCGAGGCGGGCGAGCCAGCTGGCCAGGCCATGGCGCTCAACAACCTGGCGACAGTCTACAGCCAGCTAGGTCAGCCCAGGCAGGCCGCGGCCGCGCTGACACAGGCGCTTCAGTTGCTCGACGAGGCAGCGGAGCCATTCCGGACCGCGATCGCCCTGCACAACCTCGCCGAGGCCGAACTCAACACGGACGAGGCGGACAAGGCGCTTGAGCACATTACCCGGGCGCGGGAGATGGCGCTGCGCATCGAGGACCGCGAGGGCGCGGCGATGAGCCTGGCCACGATGGCTGACGTTCACGACCGGCTCGGCCAGTGGTCGCAGGCCGTCGGCGAGTACCAGCAGGCACTAGCCGAAATGGAGGCATGCGGTGACAAGTTCGGGCGGATCAACGCCCACCGCAAGCTGGGCAAGCTGCTCTTCAGCCGCGGCCAGCCAGCAGACGGCGCCTGGCATCTAGACTTGGCGGCGCAGCTCGAGAAGTCGATGCCGGGTGATCAGAGCGAGCCGGTGGACGCATGAGGTGGCGCCGGGCCAAGTGCCGTGAGGCCGAAGAGCGCGAGGCGGCCGAACGCGACCGCCGAGCGCGGCAGGATCCGCGCGAGGAGCAGAGCGACCTTGCCGGCGCGCCGCCTGTCAGCGTGCTCCAGGACCCTGCGCCGCTGCCTTCCCACGGCCGGGTGCCAGCGGCAATTTGCGCAATGGGGTAGGTTGCCCGATCTTTTGTTTGCGGGTCTGACGCCGCCGCCTGGAGCCGCGGGTGCGACCCAGGTGCCCGCTCTGAGCGCGATCAGGGTGCTGATGGAAATTCGCGTCGGCCCCTCAGCGCAGCCGCCGCGCCCGTGCTGGCGCCGAAGTAGCCGACGGCAGCCTGGCCGACGGCTGGCTGGGCGCGCAGCCATCGGGTCACCTCGGTCAGCCGCCCGGCGAGCAACTGCACGTCGAAAACGTTGGCGCGGTCGGCTTCCTCGTCCGGGGTGAGCAGGTCGAGGAGCAGCGTGCCCAGGCCCGCCTGGTTCAGCACGGTCGCGACATACCGGTTGCGCGGGCTGTGCCGGCTGCTGCCGCTGCCCGCTGTGGAGGTAATAGCGGAGACGCCATACCGGTTCGTCACTCCGCAAGCGGGCCTGATGCGAGTGCCAGGAGTGGTGTACGCGAGCCGGGAGCTGCTGCCTGACACGGCCCAGGACGAGGCGCTGCAGCAGGTGGCGAACGTGGCGACGCTGCCCGGCATCGTCGAGGCCTCGTATGCGATGCCGGACATTCACTGGGGATACGGCTTCCCGATCGGCGGGGTCGCGGCCACCGACGTAGCGACCGGCGGCGTCATCTCCCCCGGCGGGGTGGGCTTTGACATCTCCTGCGGAGTCCGGCTGCTGGCCGCCGACCTCGGAGCGAACGAGCTCAGACCGGCCCTGAGCCGGCTGATGGACGGCCTTTCCGCCGCTATCCCGCGTGGCGCGGGCCCGGGCGGGGTGTGGCAGCTGGCCGGCCCAGGTGAGCTGGAGAAGGTGCGTACGAGATCGGCGAAGATCGACGCGCACCGTCGATGTGCGTAGTTGTCTGGCGACATGACAAACAGATCACCGGCCAACTGGCCACGCCGCGCGCAGGGTCGGGCGGCTGGGAGCGGTGGCGCCTAAGCTCGCTGCTGTGGCGCGGTATTTCGAGGTTCATCCAGTCAGCCCGCAGCCGCGCCCGATCGTGCAGATCGCCGATGTGGTCCGAGCCGGCGGCGTGATCGCCTACCCGACGGACTCCTGCTATGCACTGGGCTGCCAGCTTGGCAACTGGGACGGGCTGGCGAGGATACGGGCGATCCGCCAGCTGGGTGACCGGCACCATCTCACGCTGGTGTGCCAGGATCTCGCCCAGCTCGGCCAGTTCGTGTACGTCGCCAACCGGGTGTTCCGGGCTATCAAGGCGGCGACCCCCGGCTGCTATACCTTCATCCTGCCCGCGACCAAGGAGGTGCCGCGCCGG
>Ga0335075_10017690_pt1 | contig 10592 bp, 10 predicted proteins | sample Lox_Sample_24_FD_206723 | JGI IMG/M metagenome (GOLD analysis project Ga0335075, IMG submission 206723) | Soil microbial communities from Loxahatchee National Wildlife Refuge, Florida, United States - Lox_Sample_2.4 | ecosystem: Environmental > Terrestrial > Soil > Wetlands | place: USA... | reverse complement strand
ACCTGCTCAAGGTCCTGCGTCTCCTGGAAGTGCAGCGTGCAGAGCTCGAGGTTCACCATGAGCACACCCGCCTTCGGTTCCGAGCGCACAATGTGCCGCGCTAGTTTCAGCGCATTGATCGCGGCATGGCATCCCATGAATCCAATCATCGTGCGCTCCACGCCCACCGAAAGCCCGAGGTGGTCAACGATCTCAAAGTCCAGCCCCGGCGCATAGAGCCCGGTGCAGCATGTCACCAGCACATGCGTGATACCGGAGCGTTCCTCATCACTGAGCGCCAGCCTGTCCACGGCTTTCCTCATCAGCACCGGAGCGCTCTGCTCAAACAGCTCCATCCGCCGCGCTGTGTTGGGAAAGTTGCCTGGCCGGTAGAACTCATTCGCGCCTTGCGACGGGAAAGGACCGGAACCCTCTCGGGGATCGAGGAACGAATAGCGGTGCGCGATATTGGCGCGACTCACCATGCGGCGGAATATCCCGCGCAATCGCGGGTCGGCGAGCATCTGCTCCGCGAAGACGACGAAGGCGTCATGCACATCGTGCTCGGGTACGGCAGTGGCGATGCGGTTCAGGTAAGCTGTGGTCGTGTGCAATGGGCCCTTACCTGATTATAGGGACGATATGTTGCGGATGTGCGTGTGTTGAGAAAGCTCACGGACCAGGGAGTGGACATCCACGACAGATGGTTGTGAACAGGCACCGTATTCTCGATGCCTGCTCGCTTCACTCTTTGTCGGTTCAAATCTTGCATGGAATCCTGCAGCATTGTGCATCAGTCGACCCGTATGTGACCGCTCCTGTTTTTAAGCCTATCCAAATTGAGATCCATCACTTACTCTCTCAGACGATACGGCATTTCTCTCGGTAGCACTGTGGAAGTGTGGCAAAGATGAAGACTTGTTCATTGAGCCCTTAACCATCCGGACGAAATGCGCCAGCGATGGTTAGGAAGGCGCGCGTCCTGTCCCGCGTAAATGAAGTTTTTGTAATCGCGACCAGGCGCTCACGTCCTCCTTTGGGAGTAGTCTCAAAGGTTCATAGCTCGAAGTTCTGCTTCCTGCGCTCAACTGCTCCGAATGTGCACCGGAGATTTGCCGGCTCAGCAATCACTCCTGGATCAAGCCGAACTCGGCACTTCAAATCGATGCGCAACCGCAGAGGGAATACGAACACATCCAGCTAACCCAGCAGGAGTTCGCCTTGCTGGAGTATCTCTGCCGCAATTGCCTGTGCCATTTGCATCACGAGATCCGTGGGCTTCCGCACCTGTGGCGTCTGGATCGGAGGGACGTCCGCGATTCGGGGAGTCACCTCAGCGGCTGCCCTCATAAGCGGCATCTGTGACAAGAAGTTGCCCCGCGCGCTCTCCGGAAGAATCGGTGGCCGGTCAGCCGGCAACGGGATGTTGCCAGCGGAAACGACAACGGCGGGCAAAGTGGGCTTGTCGTCGCGCATAGTGGCTCGAGTTGGCAGATTAGCGAAGCTCGCTGCCTGTGCCTCTCGCCAGGTAAACGGCGTCTGGTTTGTGCAAAACAGTTCGCGAACGGACTTTACGATGGAGCAGTGGTCGTACTGATCAGGAAGAATAGTGCCTGCGTCAAGCCAGGGTGACACGAAGACGGCGGGAACGCGCACTCCGAGCCGATCAAACATGAATCCGAAGTCTTTTGTCGGGCCGAGATCGGGCATGTCGACCGTCTTTTTCAAATTAGGCGGAAATACATGGTCATAGAGGCCACCGTGTTCGTCATAAACGATCAGCAGCAGTGTGTTGTTCCAGGCGGGGCTGTCGCGGATCGCATTGTAGACCTGCCCAATGAGGGCTTCCCCTTTGCTGACGGAAAAGTCTGGATGCTGGCTATTCGCCTGCACTCCATCATAGAGAGGTTCAATGAAGCAGTAGTTCGCCAGCGCATCATTCTTGCAATCACTAACAAACTGTTCGGCTGGAAAAAATCTGTCCTGTTTTCCCATCAAATATAAATTAGCCAGCAAGATGGATTCGCCGCTTGTGTAGATCGCGTACGTCGCGGAAGCATCGGCATCTATTGATTCGAAGATCGTCTTAGCAGTAGCTGGAGCCTGAATTGCATCCTGTGTCAACGAATTACCGGATGATGCTGCATGCGCAAAAAGCCGGTTGGGAATCGTCGATGCGGGCACGGACGAGAACCACTTATCTGAAATTGCGAAGTTCTTCGCGAGAAAAGAAAGCACCGGCAACGAGTTGCCATGAAAGCAGCGCATTACAGCAGGCCCATGAAGTGCGTTGTTGCTGTCGGCAGCATAGTCTTCTACAAAACCTTGCATCTTTTCCTGACCGGCATCTTCGCCTGTGGCATTGCGGTAGATTTGCCATGTGATGTCAGGGAACTCGTGGCTGGGATCGGGTGTGAGGTCATTGACGTCGCGTGCGTTGGGACTGACCTGGATTGGCGCTCCGCCATCCGCCGCTACGTTCGTTTCATCACCGTTGAGGCCGTCGATCTGATATGCATTTGTTTTCAGATATCCCAGCATGTGATCGAAGGAACGATTCTCCATCATCAGCACCACGAGAGTGTTGAAGGCGGGCATTGCAGCCTCCTGGAAACTTATCAGAGCCTGGAAGCTCAGAGATATGAGGACGAATTGGCGTGAGTGTACTACAGGACGTACTATGACGAGAAACACTTATTTCGTTGATTGGGCGGCGGATCGGGATACAGCCTTTCGACCATTTTTCCCTGCTTTTGGCCCGTTGCCGCATGTTCTGCTATCAGCAGCAACTTATTGTGAATTTCGCAGCCCGTCGGGGGGTCTGACATCATCAATCTAACGCCCGACCTTCACCCTGGTGCGCGCATAAGCGGCTTCCGCAAACGGCTCCACGAAGATCCATCGGATGAGTCCAGTCCGACCGAGCACCACGACGCAGGCGTAATGTCCGTCCTTGACATTAAGCATCTGTTTCAGTTTAGCGTGGTAACACTTCGGGTCGATACATGATGTGGAATCCGGGGAAATAGCAAGTCTTTCCTGCTTGCTCGCTGCCGCCGCGCCGACCGCGTGAGTCAGCAGGCCGCATAGCCGACTGCTTCGACTGGAATCGGCAACGGCGCACCGTCGAGCGCCGGGAGCTTCTCCGGAGCACAGCACGCCTTCGTCAATCTCGACAGGTCAGCCTGCATCGCCTTGTCTTCACTGAGGACGGAGAGCGTTTCGCTCAGGATGCGCGCTGCGCCGACGTGCTTCGGCACAACGATTTTGTAGTGCGCCCATTTCCCCTCACGTCGAGCAGCGACGATGCCGGCACGACGCAGGTAGGCCAAGTGCCGCGAAATCTTGGGTTGGCTCTGCCCAAGGATCTCCACGAAATAACAGACGCAGACTTCCTTGCCGTTCATCAGGTTCAGGAGCCTGAGCCGGGTGCGGTCGGCGAGCGCGGCAAACAGCAGCGCCAAGTCGTAGTTCTTCGGGGAATGACTCACGCTATGATTATATACGCCTTGACAGATGCGTCCAGAGAAGAATACATTCGCGTTAGCGTATGCGAGGAGACGCAATCATGGAATCGAGCGTTCAGGAGCAGGTGAAGGAAAAGTACGGAAGAGCGGCGCGCGCACTGGCAGAATCCGGCAGTGTGCGGGCATGTTGTGACCCCGGCCTTCGGTGCTGCGATCCGATCACCACAGACCTCTATAGTGCCGATCAGACTGGAACAATCCCGGAGAAGGCGGTCAGGGCATCTCTCGGCTGCGGTAATCCCACAGCACTCATCGATCTTCGGCCTGGCGAAACCGTACTCGATCTTGGCTCCGGTGGCGGTATCGATGTGCTGCTCTCCGCGAAACGAGTTGGGCCGACCGGCAAAGCCTACGGTTTGGACATGACCGACGACATGCTGGCACTGGCGCGTGAAAATCAGAAGCAAGCAGGTGTCACGAACGTCGAGTTCCTGAAACGTGAAATGGAAAATATCTCCCTTCCCGACAACTCGGTCGATGTCATCATCTCGAACTGCGTCATCAATCTCTCAGCCGAAAAAGATCGTGTTCTCCGCGAAGCCTTCCGTGTGCTTAAGCCTGGCGGTCAGTTCGCAGTCTCTGATGTCGTCGTTCGAGGCAGCGTGCCGGCAGAGGTGCGCGAGAGCATGCTGCTCTGGGTGGGCTGCATCGCCGGCGCACTCGAAGAGAGTGAGTACATCGCAAAGTTAACGGGCGCTGGCTTCGCCGCGGCTTCTATCGAACCGACTCGCGTCTACAACGTCGAAGATGCACGTCACTTCCTCACCAACGCCGGATTAGACGTAGACGCAATCGCTCCTCAGGTAACGGACAAGTTCTTCAGTGCGTTCGTACGCGCGAACAAACCCCAAGCTGCCTGCTGTCAGCCAGGCTGCTGCTCATAGAAGTGAGGCCCGAAATGGATAGACACTATAACGTTCTCTTCCTCTGCACCGGAAATTCTGCGCGCTCGATCATGGCCGAGGCGATCCTGAACCACAAAGGAAAGGGCAAAATCACCGCGTACAGCGCAGGCAGTCATCCGACTGGGCAACCGCGACCGGAAGCTCTCAAGCAGATCGAATCGGCGGGATTATCGACGGCTGGTCTTCGCAGCAAATCGTGGGACGAGTTCGCAAGTCCGGGAGCGCCAAAGCTCGACTTCGTCTTCACCGTGTGCGATAACGCCGCGAAAGAACAATGTCCTTACTGGCCGGGCCAACCGATGACGGCGCACTGGGGCGTCGCTGATCCAGCGGCAGTTAAGGGCACCCCAGAGGAAATCGCCCGCGCGTTCCATGATGCCTTCACGGTGCTGGACCGGCGAATCGGCCTGTTGCTCTCGTTGCCCTTGGCGACGCTAGAGGACATGGCAATCAAGCACGAAATCGATCAGATCGGCAGGTCGTAAAAGGCAACGATGAAAAACAGTCGGTTGTCTTTTCTGGATCGCTATCTGACGGGATGGATCTTCGCTGCGATGCTGTTCGGTGTCGCTCTGGGCTGGCTTGCTCCTGGAGTCGTGCCGTTCCTGAACCGCTTCAGCGTGGGCACAACCTCAATCCCCATCGCGGCGGGACTGATCCTGATGATGTATCCACCGTTCACGCGGGTCCGCTACGAAGAGCTGCACGAGGTCTTCCGCAACAAGCGAGTGCTGGGTCTGTCGCTGGTGCAAAACTGGGTGATCGGCCCGGTCCTGATGTTCGCGCTCGCCATCGTGTTCCTGCGTGGATATCCCGAGTACATGGCAGGCCTGATTATGATCGGGCTGGCGCGGTGCATCGCTATGGTCATCGTGTGGAACGAACTGGCAAAGGGTAATACGCAGTATGCAGCCGGGCTGGTTGCGTTCAACTCCCTGTTCCAGGTCTTCTTCTACTCGGTCTACTCGTGGGTGTTCATCACGGTTCTGCCTGGCTGGTTCGGGCTGCGCGGCGCCGTGGTCAACATCTCCATCGGCGAGATCGCAAGGAGCGTCTTCATCTACCTGGGCCTCCCGTTTATCGCTGGGTTCCTCACACGAACGGTGTTGGTCCGCGCCAAGGGACGCGGATGGTACGACCGCAACTTCGTGCCGCGAGTCGCGCCGATGACATTGGTTGCGCTGTTGTTCACCATCGTGGTGATGTTCTCTCTCAAGGGCAACTACATCGTGCGTCTGCCTCTGGACGTGCTCAGAATCGCCGTGCCGCTGCTGATCTACTTCGTCGTCATGTTCCTGGTGTCGTTCTATATGGGCCGCAAGCTGGGCGCCGATTACTCGCAGACGGCAACGCTCTCGTTTACGGCAGCCTCCAACAATTTCGAGTTGGCGATCGCCGTTGCCGTGTCGGTGTTCGGCATCAACTCCGGCGCCGCGTTCGCCGCTGTTATCGGCCCACTGGCCGAAGTGCCGGTCATGATTGCACTAGTCAATTTGGCGCTGTTGTTCCAGCGCAAGTACTTCACCGGTTTGAACCAACGTGCGTATTCGGCAAGCTCGACAAACGCATAGTCGCCAAAGCACTCATCGAGCCGCGATTGTACCGCGAAGGCGGCGGGAGTGCGGAGATCCTGTCGCTGCTCGGGACAACGTCCATTGACTCGATCAGACAATGTGCTGAACTGTGAACCGGGACGATTGCACCTGCCCCGTCGGGTTCTATAAAAGGGGATGTCAAGGAAAAACACTCTCCCTGTTCCGCGAGGAGGGAATGTTTTTCTGACATCCAGCCCCCATCCACAGATGCACGAGTTTTGGCCGGGGCGCGGCTGGCCGAATCGATCTCGTCGGCGGTTTGCGAAATCATATTTGCGCGTTCTTCCGCGCGGCTTCTTCACGCCTTCAAGCAGCAGGGCGGCAATTGCCAACCATGGTTCTATCTGAGACTCGTGGCCTATGGCTTTGTTGGGTTGTCCGAGGGGGCATATGGTGGGCCTGAAACTTCGCTTCTTAATGGCGTGGCTTATCCCGACGGTGGATACTCACCCTCGAACCCGAGCGCTCAGTGCCGTCGAATCGCGCATCCGACGATCTCGCATTCCGACAGGCGCTGCGCACTTAAGCTGCTTGTGACTTCAGATGCTGGGCGTCGAACGATTCTCCTTTCTTCCAGATCTTCAGAGCAATGGCGGCGATCTTGCGCGCCAGGGTCAGACGCGCCATCTCCGGGCGCATCCCTTTCTTCAGCAGTCCTGGTAAAACTCGTGAAAGACTCCCTGACCGACGCTGGCCGCGTTGGCTGCTCCCTTAAACACGTTCTTCAATTCATGGTTGTAATCCCAGTTCAGCCCGCGAATCTGCGCCGGCCTTTTCTTGCGCTCCACCTGTCCGTTGATCACGCGGTACTCGGCGCTGTCGCGGGTCTCCAGCGCCAATCCGCAATAGGTCCAGAACTGGCGCTTGGTGCGGAACCGGTGTGGCGTCTGCACCCGCGCGATTAGTACCGCCGCACGCAGCGGGCCCAGAAACGGCACTGTCTGAAGCCACTTGGCCGCCGCGCGCTTCCGGCACTCGACAATCAGGTCGTGCCGCGCCTGTCGGCGCAACTGCTGCAATGCGTCCAATTGCTGGTAAAGTCGCTCGGCGCGGCGCGTCAAAGCGCCGGCGCCGAGCGCTGCCAGATAGTCGCCGCGGTGCTTGTGCCCGTACAATTTCTTCCCCGTGCAGGCAATCGCCTGGCCGCGAAACACAGCCTTCAATCGCCCCATAACGCGCGTGGTGTCTTCAGTGAGTGTCAGGTAACTGCGCGCCAACTGCTGAACCTCCAGCGCGCTGGTCTCCCCATGATAGACAGCTGACAGCAGGCCCGCCCGCAAGAGCTCGGCCAGCTTGCGCGCATCGATCGCGTCCCCCTTGTTGCCCGACTTCAACAGCGCGTTCTTACGCGGATTGCACACAACCACCTTCTCTACCCGCCGTGACAGAAGGTCGTAAAGCCAGGCCGAATGAGTTCCTTCCTCGAAGGTGACATGCAGCGTACCCCGCAATCCACTGATGAAATCCAGAATCGCCGCCGCCCGCGTCATCAGCACCGACTGATGGATCAGCCGGCCTTTTCCGTTAAGCACCGCTGCCGAGATCGTGTCCCGGTGAACGTCGAGTCCGATGTATCTAACGTTATCCATTCGACCGCTCCTTCTTCGCTCTCCGGTTCTCGTTAGAAAACTGAGAAGCAGATATGCTTCTCATGATCGACCAACACCCGCAGCGAGGATGGCGGTCAAGGACGCGCGTTCTGTGCGCGCCGCGCAGCGGTCGAAGATCCTTGACGGCCACCGCAGCGGAGGGTACGCGCCGACGGCGCGTTCTCTCTGGTGTCGCAGCACACGGACCTGCAGTCTGCCGCGAAGGGCGTCCTTTTATAATGCGTGGGCCGAAGTGGTGGGCCGAAGTGGTGGGCCGAAGTGGTGGGCCGAAGTGGTCGCCCGCGCTTGCGCGGGCCTCTGAAGAGGGTGGGAGGACGGGCAGGCAAGAAAAAGGGGTCTGCCGAAACAGACCCCTGAAAGGAACCAGGCTTTCTAGGCGGCGGCCTTTTTCCCCGCCTTTGCTGGTGCAGGTTTATGAGCCGGGTTAGGCTTCTGCTTCGCCGCAAATTCCTGCTTCGCTCTTGCGGAGATGGCGTCCACGTCCACCTTGTAGAGCGATGCTGCCTCGCGGAGTACGCGGTCGGTAGCAGGCGGAAGCTGTCCGCTACCAGGCTGAGCGAGCCGAGGACGCCCGAACGCTGCTGATGGGCTTTCTTGTCAATCAGAGCGGCCAGCTCGGTTCCTTTGACGCGTTCGTCGATCTCGTCCGGGTGCGACATCCAGTCGACCAACTGCTGCGGCGTAGGCAGGCTGAGCAACAGGTGAGCGAAGATCTTTTGTGGGCTTTCGATGAAGAACTCGCCCTTCCGGTCGGTCGTTGGCTGAAACAGGGACGCGGCGATCGTGCGCGCCTCGGCGCGGCGAATCAGCTCTTTGGATGGTCCCCAGTAAGGGCAGCGCCGGTCAAGAGGATTGAGTACGATGTCGCCTCGGCTGGTGTCATAAAACCGCTGGATGAATTCGCAGGCGGGGTCGTAAACGATAGCCGAATGGCCGCGCGCCTGAATCTGCCGGAGTAGTTGCATAATGATCGTTGTCTTCCCGCTGCCGGTGTCGCCGATGATCTCGATGTGCTGATCTTCGGCCTGCGCTGGAATGCGCAGCATCTGGGGCAATCGTCGGTCTTGATTCCGACTCCTGTACCTCGGAATTCCCGGTTGAATTGGCGCGGCGTGACCATCACCGGACCCTTGAGCCAGCGACCGTACTTCAGTTCCCGGAATCGCCGGATGTCTTTCCGGATCGAGAACGGAAGCTGAAACAAGAACGAGAGAAGGCCGAAAGCCACGGGCCAAATAAATAGAGTCCAGGGAGCCTCCATTCCGTAAACTTCCCTGGCAAGGTAGTCCCGCCATGCCTTCGTCTGAAGCATCAGCGGCTCGGAAAGATAGAGGTTGTGGAGCCCAGATTTCCGTGCCGAATCCGACAGAACAAGTGGCCGAGATTTGCCGTCAGGCGCAGGAATCCTTCCTTCCTGAACGTCTGCGTCCACCGCATAGCGAACTTGACCCCTCCGGTCAGTCACAAGAAGGACGCGGTACTTCGCTGTGGGCCGAAAGGCGGGAATCATGGTGGCGCGCAGGTATTCCGGCAGATAGAAACGTTGGAGCGGCGTCAGCGCCCACGAGTAGTGCACATAGCAAAAGAGGCCGGTCAAAATCAGCGCGAGGAATGCCGCTCCCCACGTGTGGATGGGCTTCCGTGGTGGCCAGATTACCGTCTCCTGTCTGCCCCAGCCGTTACTCATTTCCGCACCTCCACGGAGTCGAGACCAGGAGTGCCGAAGATCTCGGCGGTGGCCCCGTGCTTATGTTCCCGAACGTGCCGGATGATTTCCTGGTAATGCTCCTGAGTGATGCGTTCCGCTATCGCGCCGGCAGGATCGTGGGCGAGCCTGCCGAGGGCGGCGCCCACTCCGGTTTTCGACCGGGTTCCCTCCAGCACGATGGCGTAGAAGATTTCGATCTGGTAGAGATCGTCGCGTTTCGAGTCGAAGAACTGCCGCCGCTGTTCGACAGCGGCCCCTGACGATCGGATCGTCGTAGCTCGCGAACGTCACCTCGGGTCGGTTGCGTTTGAACAGATACTGATAGACGTGGAAGCCGGGGCCGAAGTGCTTGAGCGCCGCTTCGAGTCGCTTCACCGCATATTCCTGCTCCACGTGGTCGAGGCTCTCGTAATCGACTCCGGTGACGATCAGAACCATGCCCAGATCGCCGCTCTTGGTCAGGAAGGTGTGCTCATTCCAGAAGCCGTACAGGTTCAGGTGGTCGTTGAGTGCCGCGGATTCTTTCCACGGCTTGATGACCCGGTCGAGGCGGAACATCAGACCACCTCCACGCGCGGGACGCTCTGTTTCGCCGCGTCGTAGCGGGTCTTATACCGCTCCGACTTCGCCAGAATGCGCAGAAACGCGGGGTCGGTGTTGGTGACCCAGTGCCCGAAGGCGAAGCCGCCGACGAAGACCGCCAGCCCGGCTAGAATTGAATTGAAGATGTTGAAGGCGCCCACCGCGCCAACACAGACGAGGTAAAACAGGGTTCGTTCGACTCCCAGATATGTGAGGGGCTTATGCAGCCTCCTGTAGACCCGGTTCGTGCGTCGTTTTGATGGATGATGACTCTGCATAAGCCCTCAGTGTGATGGGTGAATGGAAGGGGAATTAGGGGCTTGGAAACGGAGGCGATTAGACGCCCCACAGCCAGCTCAGGACGTTGACCGCCATGACGGCGATTCCAGACTGAGACACCGAGCTTAGCAACAACAGCGGCGGCTTCCTCCGATGCCGCGCGAGGCGACACGGATGAATCGAGTGCCGGACTTCGCTCCGTTGCGACTTCATCCTTGCCGACCTTCGCTACCGAAGTGCCCGAGGTCTGCGAATGCGACAGCCGCTGGTCGAGAGAATAGTCGTTCCACCGGTCGAGAGCCAGCAGTGCAGCATAGACGGCGGCATAGGTGAGCTGAATGCCGGCGGTGCTCCAGTCCTGTCGCATGGTGGTGCCGAACGTGAGGACCAGGATGAGCAGCGAGCCT
>Ga0335075_10017688_pt1 | contig 10593 bp, 10 predicted proteins | sample Lox_Sample_24_FD_206723 | JGI IMG/M metagenome (GOLD analysis project Ga0335075, IMG submission 206723) | Soil microbial communities from Loxahatchee National Wildlife Refuge, Florida, United States - Lox_Sample_2.4 | ecosystem: Environmental > Terrestrial > Soil > Wetlands | place: USA... | reverse complement strand
TCTCTCGCCGCCAATAATCTCCAGCAATATTCGCAATTTCCCAATGGTACGCCATTATAGCTGCGCTTGACTCAGGTATTGGGCGCTGCAAACCAAAAATTTTCTTGTACCTCTTGTTTCTATTGGACGAACCCCTCGAAGCTCGCCTCGGCCCAACCTTCGATGCGGTACCTGCATGCATCTCACCGGTCGATCGATTATCTCGCATTGTTCATCTCCATCTCCCTCCAGAGCTGTGTTATTAATTTATGTGACCGGAAATTCGGATCATTGCCCGCCTACTGGCTACTTCTACAGAGATTGGTCAACCGGGCATTCCTATTCGACATGCAGTTTTCCAGTTTCAGGTCTTCTCGTTCACTCTTCCATCTCGCGCTTTCCCAACCAATCCTCCCTTTCTCGATCATCACATCGAATACCCATCCAAGAGCTGTCTTTGTTCTCCCGACATATCCTTTACCGGCCATACTTGTCGACGGAAGTGAAGTAGGGACCCGGTCTCATACCCGTATCCTTCTTACTTGAACACATGTATCTTATCCTCACAATAGAGAGCCGTTGGTCTTTCACAGATCCAGGCCATACCCGCGACTCCTAGATCCAAGTTTTTCGAACTCGGTGGTATCATGGCTGAAAATCCTTAAGGGGCTTAATTCTGGTTCCATATCCCCGCAAGCCGTAATATGCGCGATAGAACCGAATTGGTGGGGGATTGCCGGAAGGCTGACGTTGATTTGCGTTGGGAGGCCAAGTATGATCCGCGGGCCTTATTCTCCTACTCTGGGGATCGGGTGACGATCGAAATCACGATCCGTTAGATACGATGAGCAACGGAGTTGTAACCTACTGATGCTGATCGGAAATTGTTTACGCGCGCAAGCAGAGAAATGAGCACTCAAGCTTGTAATTAAGAACTCCTTCGAATTCATCGATGATCTTAGTGTTTTGACTTCCTCAACTGTCCGCTAACGCTGAATCCTGATATAGATCCTGAATGGCCCATTGTTTATCGAGTTCGGAGCAAAGCGTGGTCCATGGTCGACTTGTGGCACCCCTGGAATCAAAGGTTTGCAAACGTCTTACTACGAGCAAAATGAGGAGTCATTTCACCAATGATTACTGACCCTCCTTCCAAAGCAGGTCGAAAGAGGTTACCACAACGGTTCAACTCAACAAATTCGAATCAAAACAACAATCCACCAATGTCTGGAGAGACCTTTGGCACGACAGTTCTTCCCGGCTCTCATTCCCAACAATAATACGGCACGAGTGGAGGATGCAATTGAAGAAATCCTTTCAACGGAACGAAGGAAACACGGCCCGTCTTGACGACGCACAGGGCAACAAAGCTAACGAAAAAGCAAATCTTTGGCTGCCATGCGACATCTGCCCTAGGCTGCCTCGTGTGTGAACCCTGTCAGTATGCATGCATTCATTCATCATCGAAAAGCTTGATGCGAGAGAACAACAAAAAGAAAAAAAAAAAAACCAGGGACGGTGAGTTTGGCGCGCGAATGTTTCAAGCGACTGCGAAACAGCGGGCTGAAGTCGCGACCGCTGAAACGTCCTGGAGAGGCGGTCAGTGGACACGATGCGGGAAAGACATGGAAGGTTTGGGATCGAAGAGAAAAAGATTTTGGGGTTTGGCTTCAAAGGAAGCGGTGAAACGAGGTGTGGCATGCCATTCAAAATCACTAACATAGAATTTTGCATACATTTATTTAATTATAGTTTTGAGAGGGAGAGGGTGTGAATAGGTCTGACGACAACGGGAGGCCTTTTCCTTCGGGCGTGAGTGAAGCAACCTTTGACACATCATCATTTGTAACACATTCAGATTCGTCTTTTTTATAGGTCATCCAGGCCATCCAATAAATTTGAGGCATTCAACGTGAAGGGTTCCCTGAAAGTCTATTTGCGGTTTCTGAAGCAATTTCATCTAGATCGATGACTTTTGTCATGGAGATGGTATACATGTGGTCGGCGAACTCGTCTCGCCTTCAGGCGGCGTGTGTCTAATTTCGGGTCAAAGACAAAAATAAGACCGACCGACATTGAGTCGTGATGACTACTATTGTTCACTGGCGACCTAATGCATGAAAGCGATTACTCGGGCCTTGGTTCAAGAATTAGACATTGGAGCATAGGAGTTTGAAAAGTCATTGTCCAGTGGTAAGAACCAACATCAAAAGAATGATGTACCTCGATACTGTTGCCGTCATATGGCAGAAGAGTGAAACGAACGACCTTCATCACGAAGTTTCGGTGGTAAAATTACAGCTAGGTCTTCCACTGAAGTGAATCATTCAGCGATGAGAAAGAGGATGTCGAGCTTGAGGCTTCAATGATATTCTCACAAGGCAAGCAACCCCAGCATTGGTGATGACGGGTAGCATTCCTAAGTCGGGAGTCTAAGCGCACACCTTCTCCACACCTTGAACTAATGCCGATTTCCAAATTTTTCTACGTCCGGTAATGAAGTTGAATTCCGCAATGTGTATACAAGGAAATAGCATCAATAGCAGACTCTCCTCAACCTCACAACTCCTCTTGCTCAAATTGATCGAATTGACTTGGCGCGACATCCCCAATTCCACCACAAATGCTCCGTCCAACCCTCAGCACATCGCTCGCCCGCCATTCCTTCCGTAGAAGCAACCACCTACTCTCCATCCCTCAATCGCGGACTGTCACCGGTGCCGCAGCCCAGAAGCGCGCAGGCGACATTTCGGATGCTTTCGTCTCACTGTCCGGCGGCGCACCCGTCGCTCTCGAGCCACGCTTCGCAGACGTCAAAAAACGCCTGATCTCCGGACGCGAAGCCGCGATCGCAGCTGCATGGCCCCGCCTGCTATCCCACCTGCGCGAGGAAATCGAGAGACTGCGCGACCTCGGCAGCAGAGCCGTGCCCGAGATATCCTTCGCGGAGATCGCTGGCCAAAAGCAACGAAACCCTGACTTCGCCGCCTCGTACAAAGAGAGCGGCGTTTGCGTTGTGCGTGGAATCCTGGGCGAACAGGAAGCGCTAGACCTCAAAGCCGCGGTGCGGGCATACATCACGAAGAACCCCCACACCAAGGCCTTCCCCACGAACGATCCGCAGGTTTGGGAACTATATTGGTCGCCTTCGCAGGTGCGGGCGCGTAGCCATCCGAATTTTCTGAAGACCCAGCGGTTCTTGATGGGATTTTGGCACGCGGATGAGCATGCGCCGATTAGTATGAACCATCCGATTAGCTATGCCGACCGGTTGAGGTTGAGGCAGCCGGGTGATGCGCAGTTCGCGCTCGGCCCGCATATTGATGGTGGGAGTGTGGAGAGGTGGGAGGAAGGTGGGTATGGGTTGGGTGATGGTGGGAAGGGCGTGTATAGTGATATTTGGATTGGTCAGTGGGAGAAGTATGATCCATGGGATGCCGGAGTTAGGTTGGGTATTATCAGCGATTTATATCAAGGGGTTGGAGCGTGTAGTATGTTCAGAATGGCACAGGGTTGGTTGAGCATGAGCAACGTTGGCGCCGGCGAAGGTCATTTGAAGGTTAATCCAATGCTAAGGGGAGCGACAGCCTACGTCTTAATGAGACCATTTTTTGAAGCCAAGCGTAACTTGGAGCAACTAGGCGCTATCGACTATCTGAAGCCGGAAAATTGGAAGATGGAGAGCGAAACAACGGTAAGCATTTTTTATTTTTTATTTTTATTTTGGCCTGCGAGTTGATCGCCTACTAAAATATCCAGTTCGCAGACATTCCTTCAGGGAGCAAACCCCGGCCATGGTCAGGAACTCAACCCGCTCCTTCATCCACACCTCGACCTTGAAACATCAATGGTGCACATTCCAAATGTGCGACCGGGTGACTACGTAGCCTGGCATTGTGACAGTAAGTAATAACAAAGCTCGATAGATGCACATGTTTTTAACAAGGTACAGCCATCCATTCCGTCGACCAAAAACACTCCGGAAATGCTGACTCCAGTGTCTTATATATTCCGGTATGTCCGCTGACCGAGGACAACGCGCGCTTCTTGCGTCGGCAGCGTGACTCATTCTTGCAAGGCACACCCTCTCCAGATTTCGGCGGAGGAGTAGGGGAGAGCAACCATGTTGGTCGGCCTACTGTGCAAGAGCTTCCGACAATGATGGATGATGATGGACTAAGGGCCATGGGCCTGATGGAGTGGGACAGCTCTGCTCCTGGTTTCTCGAAAGGTCAGCGAGAGGTTCTGGACAGGGCGAACAAGGAGCTTGGATTCCACATGTGAAGCCTGGGCTTCGTTTCTAGGCCGGTGGGTGTAAGCTTCGTTTCGTCACGCATTTCGTCACGCATTTCGATGTTGTTCAAATCGGGCTATTTGCATTTGCATTTCATGGCTACAAGCATATCGAGGCCGTGTCTTCATTTCGATACGATGTCCATGACCTCGCAATAAGAGAATATCACGTTTTGAAAAAAGCAAACAACCTGCTTACACTCCTCATCCTATTTTCCCAACATGGTATCACAGCCCTAATGGCCAAGGGAGTGGGAGGCTTGGATTACAGAAAGGAAATTGTGGATCGTATCAAACGTCCGGGAAACTCCGATTGGAAACACGCATCCCGCTATCTATTTCTAAATAATCCTTGAATCGGGCCGAAGTGACTCGACATGGTCATTCCAGAACCCCGGACCGAGGATGGACCTAATGCTCAAGGATGTTCAAATCTCGACGCACGGACCGGAAACCTAATGATATCCTCAAATTAGTGTAACTTCTATAATCAAACAGTTGATACAGAACTCCCACCATGTGAAGCGCTCTGTCTTGCTTCTCAACCTCTTCGAGACATGACCAGCCTCTTAGCACAACGGTGCTTCTTCTACACCGTACTCCTGGACACATAGCTATAATCTCCCACAGCTCGAAGCTTTGTATTAGAATTATCGTAGCCGAAGTTCAGCCAAGGTCCACGACACATTGTGGTCGTTTTGGTCTTCAGATACTCCACACTCAATCTTGCACTCATCTTCCTCGACAATGGGGTGAATAGAGTTATCCTGGGATGCGAAAGAATTCAAAAACCAGTTCTAGAAGGTCTATTGAAGACACTCTAAATCCAGATATCGTCGAATAAGCTTCTAATTCCAAGTCATGTAAGTGCTACGCTGAGCCACGTTCTCCACATCAACAACTGGAGCAAGACTCGCCCAAGTGCATGCAGTTATACCACGTCCAAGTGTTGTAAAATGGCGTTTGCCTCTCTTGTAGAAATGTGGAAACCAGCACATCAAAACAGATTCAGATTAGGTATCCAGATTAGAATTTTCATCGTGAAGGCACCACATAATTTACTTCTGGTCGTGATGGATAGGCTGGACTCAGTGAATCCAAGCCCCGAAAGAAGAAGGGCAAGATATTGAACGATTTGGAAAGTCACCACAAAATTTTGGATTACAACGGCGATAGGCCAGGCTGGGCTTTCGAATGGCGATGCTATAGTGAACAGATTGTGGCCATAACTAAAGCAAAGAAGTTTTCAAAGCTCCTTACCGTGCTGAGAGTCAACCTTGACAATAGCAATCTCCAGTCACAATAGTTTCCACCCAATTGACATGTCACGATCCAACTCGGTAAGGCAAATATGGAGATGAAGCAATCTCCTGACTGCTGAGAGAAGCCTTGCCGTGCTTTGAATTTCTACCCTGTATACCTACAGCTCAATCAAAGCCTTCGAACTCGCTATACTCAACCTCTTCCGACTTCCTTGCTCTGGGCTGTTTTGAAGACTTCCGCATACTCTCCTTACGTCTGTCATAGACACTCTTTGTGCTGATCCTCTCGGCCTTGACTCCAATTCTTCTACTCTCCACCCCCCTACGTTTCAGTTCTTTCTTGTCTCGCTTGCTAGGAGTGGGTAGAGCATCAAGCAGCCACTGCTGGACGCCCCCTTCAGCAACATTTTCTCCATTCCTCTCACGCAGCTTTTCACTCGCAGCGATCACGTTCGCAATCGCCTTCACATAGGGAATGTCTTCCTTTGTATAAAACGTCACAGCAACGCCACCTTCTCGCCCTGCCCGCCCAGTTCTCCCAACGCGATGCACGTAAGCCGCCGCCGACGTTGGCACGTCGTAGTTCACGACGCCATTCAGACCTCGGAAGTCAACGCCACGGGCCAGAAGGTCTGTTGTAATGATTACCCAGATTTCGCCACGCCGGAATCCTGCCATAACACGGCTTCGTGCACCTTCTGAAAGGCCCGAGTGCAAGACGGCAATTCGACTTGAGCCTCCTGCTTCGGGTGGGATGTCGTACTTGAGTTCTGAATATAGAGCGATCGCTCGTGGGATAGTCTGAGTAAAGACCAGAAATGGTGGCCTTAACGACTTGCGACCTTCCGAGTCCGTCGAGGCTGAAGTGGGATGTAGTAGTTGGCGCAAAGCGAGAAGCTTTCCTGCTTCCGTCGCGGCGTACGTAAGAGTGTGCGTGATGTTGGGGAGCGCCGTGTCTTTGATGCCGACAACTAGGCGCAAAACATGGGCTTGGTGCTCGCTAGCTTTCTGCTGAGCAGCTATTTCGTCCATCGCGAGCGACTCAATACTGGAAGCCATCGTGGCTGACCATAAGCTTACACGTAAGTCCAGGTTTGTACAGGCATGCCATATGTCCAGAGTCTGTTCTCTGAAGAGCGGATCCAGAAGAACATCGGCTTCATCAAGGACTAGGTGACGAACTTTGGGTAAAGAATATCGTCTTTTGCCATCGATTTGAATAGCGTGTAGGGTAGTAAGGGGAGTTGAGACTAAGATATCCGACTTGGGAACGTTCTTGCGCTTAGAATTATTTCGCTTCCTCGGCTCTGAATTTAGAGCAGATTCTCTATCGCTCTCATCCCCATCGATGCCGTCGCTATCACTGATCTCGTCCTCCTCGAAGGGTTGGCTTTCGTTGTTCTCGTCAAAGGCAGTGCTATCGTCTTCAGTGGCATCGAAGAGACTCTCCTTTAAATCCTCATCATGATCCGCATTGGCGAAGGACATTCCCTTGCGCATTAGAATGATCCGTAGGCCCATCCCCAGGCAAAGCTTTCTCCCTTCATTGACGATTTGATTCGCCAATTCTTTCGTCGGAGCTAAAATGATGGCCCTCGGGCCTTCATTCGCGGCAGGCTTGGACGACGCATTCACTTGTGTGTCGTTCATCCCCTTTCTTCGGCCTTTGGCCAAAGAATCGATGATCGGTATCAGAAAGGCCAATGTTTTCCCACTCCCAGTCGGAGCGATTGCCAAAAGATTGATTTTCTCACCGCTTACAAATTCTTGATTATAGCTGCCATTGGACGACTCGCCCAATAGGAGAGGTAAGGCAGCTAATTGCACCTCCGTCGGCGTAGTATAGCCTTGATTGTGGATGTTATCACCCAATCTTCGATCAATGCCATAGCGAGAGCGAAGCTCGGAGAATGAGCTTAAAGGCTTCGGATAAACTTGTGGTTTCTCCTTCCCCTTTGTCTGTTGGTTGCTTTTCTTTTTGTTGGAGACCCTAATTCCATATGCATGTTGCTCAGACCCAGCCAGCACGGTAATCTTGATTTTGTGTGACCGCAATATGCGCTTAGACGCCTCCGAGTCCATGTTGCGTCGTTCCCGATCATCGTTGCCAGTAGCCTGCTTGAGCTCTGCTGTAATCAACTTTGCTGCTTCCGAGTGGCCGTTTTTCGCATCCAACTGTTCGGATTGTCGCTTCTGGTGCTTGGATTTGCCCGTCTTGTCTTCAAAGAAATCCAGCTCGTGTGGAACATGCGCTCCTATCTCTTGGCCGCTGCCGCTTCGCTTTCTCTTCCCGAGTGACGTGTTCCCATCTGAAAGGGTATGGTGATCCTTTGCTGGTAGCTCATGCCCAAATAATTGCGGATTGGCATTCTGGCCGCTGCTTGGAACTTTTCGCGAAGTCGAGGTGTTTGCGGAAGGCTTCCGGAGTTTGGTCGATCGAGAGAGAAGCTTGAAGATATCCATCTTCTAAGATGACATTGTTCGTGAAGTTTAGGCGGATTATATACGGCGTAAACGGTAACTAGAGGGAAAAACCCGCTTAGGTTCTAAAGTCGCGAAGCCAGCCACCAAGTTTTATTATCGATAAACACTCGTTAACTCCTCTCGACTTTCAAGCTCCAACCTCTCAATCACCCTCAGCACACAATTCCCCAAAATGTCCTCCCTCCGCAACTCCATCCAACGCCGCAATCATAAAGAGCGCGCTCAGCCCCTTGAGCGCTCAAAATGGGGCCTTCTCGAGAAGCACAAGGACTACGCCCTTCGCGCCCGAGACCACAACGAAAAGCGAAAACGCCTCAAGATCCTGCGTGAAAAGGCAGCGGACCGCAATCCGGATGAGTTCCACTTTGGGATGATGAGAAGTAAGACGGTGGATGGGAAGAGAGTGGGCGACCGGGGCAATAAGGCGCTGAGTCTGGAGACAGCCAAGTTGTTGAAGACGCAAGATGCCGGCTATTTACGGACGATGTTGCAGGTGACGAGGAAGGAGAGGGAAATGCTAGAACAGGCACTGGTGGTCGATAATGGGGAAGGTAGTGAGTTGAGGGTTTTGAAGGATCGGGAGGGAAGGAGAGGAAAGCATACCGTGTTTGTGGAGACGAGGAATGAACAGCGGGAGTTTGATCCCAAAAAATGGTTTGGGACGGATGATATGGGTTTGCAGAATACTTTCAACCGGCCTAGAAAATCAGATGTGGATGCGCAGCTGGAGAATGATGTGGCGGGAGCCGTAGAGCGACGTTCGAAGTCGAAGCGCGAGCTCGAGGCCGAACACGAGGCATGGAAAGAGCAAAGAAAGGAGCAGAAAAAGAGGCTAATGAATCAAAAAGGCAAACAGAATCTGTTGGAGGCGGTCAAGCAGCGAGAAAGTGCTCTCACAGCCGCCGATCGGGAGCTCGAGCTGCAACGAGCCAAGATGTCGAACAGCATCGGAGGAGTCAACAAGAACGGCATCAAGTTCAAGATCCGGGAGAGGAAACGGTGAAGAAAGTATCGTACACTCTTTCCTGTAGAAGAAGATTCACTACATCTTGCTGGGCATTCGCATGGCACCATCTAGCCTCAGCACCGTCCCGTTCAGCATCGAATTCTCAATGCTCTGCCTAACCAGGGCTGCAAACTCTTCCGGCTTTCCCGCACGTACCGGGAACTCCATAACCCTCTCCAAACTCTTTCGCGCCTTTTCGCTAAGCTTCGCCGTCATCGCACTCTCGAACAGACTCGGCGCAATCGTCACAGCTCTGATTCCGTATCTTGCAAGGTCTCGAGATAGAGGTAACGTGAGAGATGCTATTGCGCCTTTGGACGCAGAGTATGCGACTTGACCTGGCTGGCCGTCGAATGCGGCAGAGGACGAGACGAGGATTAGGACTCCACGCTCACCATCAGGTGGAAGAGGCTTGACGTTGATCATGTGTGGTAGGCATTGGCGGATGAGATCGAGAGTGCCGCGGAGATTGATGTTCAGGATAAAATCGATTTGCTCAATGGGAACGGGTTTGCCCGTCCGCCCGTCGATAAGCTACATAGTTTTTGCCGTCAGCTCTGACAAGCCTAAAATAGCTGATAGGAGAATGATAAATTACCTTTGCGGGTAACCCAACTCCCGCCGCAGCTACAACGCCTCCAATCTCCTTCCCTGTTTGCTTGACCCATTCCACTGTTCCTTCTACCGCTTTCGCGATGCTCTCGGTATTCCTGACATCGACCTCGAAGAACTTTGCCCGTTCCCCGAATTCTTTGACCGTACGTTCGCCAGCTTCCGCATTGATATCAAGAAGCGAGATGTAAGCACCAGCAGCGTGCAAGTCTCGTGCTGTTGCGAGACCCAAACCCGAACAACCGCCGGAGATAACGAAGGTGCGGTTTGCCGGCTTCATGGATGAAGTATTAAAGAGGGAGATATTCGCAGGCTTTTTGAAGTAACCCGACTTCAGATTTCAAAGTCGATCCTTACCGAACCAATTGATGTTTAGATTGGACGTGGTTTTAGAGAAAGATGAAGAGCAACATCTCAGCCCTATGCAATCAGCCTCGGCTACTTTTTGGCCAGTGACATCGCCTTTTCCGGGGTTCTTCACATGTCGTAAAGAGAGTGTTGAGATCGTATATAATTCCATACGATATTTTTGAATTTTAGTTATTGAAGATGCCTTACGAGTATTCCGTCTCATAACTTTTGCGAAGATCTATGAATCTCAGCCCACTCGGAGCCAACATTCCATCTTGGAGTTCTTCTTAGTACCGGTCTTACTCAAATTTATGCCCAGCAGTTCTCTCCCGAAGTAAGCAGTGAAGACCAGTCACATTTATCTTTTATAGAAGGAAAATGTCTCCAGCTCTATCGCATAAGATTTTCCGTCATGATACAGGATACAATGCTCGAACTCAACCTCCTACTTGAAACTTAGGCTCTTTCACAAGCCGCCATAGCCTGTGAATATAGCTCTTCACTGCATTATTATTAAATCGATGAGGCTCATAGGCCCTTGCTGAAATAGACTGTTCCTGAGAGCGACGTTAAAATAGTGAGGATAACAAGCAGATATTATGCAAA
>Ga0335075_10017686_pt1 | contig 10594 bp, 8 predicted proteins | sample Lox_Sample_24_FD_206723 | JGI IMG/M metagenome (GOLD analysis project Ga0335075, IMG submission 206723) | Soil microbial communities from Loxahatchee National Wildlife Refuge, Florida, United States - Lox_Sample_2.4 | ecosystem: Environmental > Terrestrial > Soil > Wetlands | place: USA: Florida... | reverse complement strand
CGGCGGCGGCGCCGCGCGCGCGGCGGAGTCCGAGCCCGGGCAGCCGTTTCCGCGCGCGCAGCTCGCGAGATTCGCCGTACAGGTGGCGCGGCGCGACGGACTCGAGCGCCGGGCGGTCCTCAAGGTGCTCACGCACGCGCGGCTGCAGCCAAAGGTCATCGACGACATGAACCGTCCCGCGGAGCGGGTGCTGCAATGGTGGCAGTATCGGCGGATCTTCCTCACCGACAGGCGCATCTCGGCGGGCGTCGAGTTCTGGCAGCAGCATCGCGATTCGCTCGAGCGGGTGAGCGCGGAGCAAGGCGTGCCGCCGCAGTACATCATTGCCATCCTCGGAGCGGAGACCTACTACGGCCGCATCACGGGCTCCTACCGCGTGCTCGATGCGCTGGCGACGCTGGCCTTCGACTACCCGCCGCGCGAGCACTACTTCCGCAGCGAGCTCGAGCGGTTCCTGGTGCTGACCCATCGGGAGAAAATCGATCCGCTGTCGGCGCGGGGCTCGTATGCCGGCGCCATGGGACCACTGCAATTCATGCCGTCGGCCTATCTCAGATACGGCGTCGACGGTGACGACGACGGACAGACGGACCTCTTCAATGACTGGGATGACATCTTCGCCAGCATCGCGAATTATCTGCGCGAGTGTGGCTGGCAGGCCGGCGGCCCGGTCGTGGCCGATGTCAGGATCGATCCGGGCGCCACCTTCCGGATCGATCCGAGCAATCTGGCGCTCGATGAGACGATCGACGCCCTGAATGCCCAGGGCGTGCGAGTGGACACCGCCGTGCCGGGCGATACGCGCGTGGTGCTGCTCCTGGCGGAGCAGCAGGACGGCCCCACCTACCGCGTCGGCTTCAACAACTTCCACGCGCTCACCCGCTACAACCACAGCGCCCTCTACGCCATGGCGGTCGATGAGCTGGCGGGCGCGATCGCGCTGCGGCTCGCGCCTGCCAACCCTGGTGCCACGCCCGCGGTTGCGCCCACAGCGAAATCCGCCCGCAATGCGGCTCATACCAGCCGATCCGCGCAGTGAGCGCGGCGCATGAGCGCCGCGGCCTACGCCTCGCTGCCGCGCCGGCGCCTCATCTGGACGATTTTCCTGGCGGCGCTCCTCGCTGGCTGCGCAACCATCCGGCAGCCACAGCCGGCGTCCACACTGCCGCCGCTGCCGCCGAGCGTCGGCTCCATTCCCAATGCCGTGCCGCGCTTCGAGCCGCGTGCCCCACATGGCAACCCCCCCTTCTACGATGTAGACGGCAGACGCTACTACGTGCTGGCTACTGCGGAAGGTTATGACGAGACCGGCGTCGCCTCCTGGTACGGGCCAACATTCGACGGGCTACAGACCGCCGATGGCGATCGCTATGACATGTATGCCATGACGGCAGCGCACAAGACCCTGCCGATACCCTGCTATGTGCGCGTCACGAACCTGAGCAACGGCCGCAGCATCGTCGTTAAAGTCAACGACCGCGGTCCCTTCGTGGCCAACCGTCTGATCGACCTGTCGTACGTTGCCGCCGCAAAGCTCGACATGCTCGGAACCGGCACCGCGCTCGTCGAGGTGCAAGCCATCACGGCTGACAGTGCTCCCGTGCTCAACCGGGCGGCGGAGAGCCCGCCTCCGACGCTATACGTGCAGGTCGGCGCATATGCGGTGCGCAGCAACGCCGAACGCGTGGTCGCAAGACTGCAAGCGGCGGGGTTCCCGGGCGCGTTCATCTTCGGGCCGCCGGTGACGCGCAGCCGCCTGTACCGCGTGCGCATCGGGCCGGTGAGCAGCGTGCCGGAATTCGACCAGCTCCTGGCTCGGCTCACCACTCTCGGCTACCCGGGCGCGCGCCTGGTCGCCCCGTAACGCCGTACAATCCGCGCTCACGCTTCCTGCAACTCACGAGGATTTCGAAGGATGTCCCGCTTTTCAGTCACCGCCCTGCTCGCACTCTCCGCCCTCGCGCTGACCACCGTGGCCGGCGCCGCCGCGCCTGCTCCTCCGGCCCCGAATCTCGATGCGGGCTCGTACATCCTGATCGACAGCCAGAGCGGCGATGTGATTGCCCAGAAGAACGCCGACGAGCGGATGCAGCCGGCCAGCCTCACGAAGCTCCTGACCTCGTACGTAGTCTTCGCCGCGCTGAAAGACGGCCGGCTGAAGCTCGACGACCCAGTGACGATCAGTGAGGCCGCCTGGCGTACCGGCGGCTCGCGCAGCTTCGTCAAGCTGGGCAGCCAGGTGCCCGTCATCGACCTGATCAAGGGGATGATCGTGCAATCGGGGAACGACGCCACCGTAGCACTGGCGGAGCGCGTGGGCGGCACGACAGCGGGCTTCGTGCAGCTCATGAACGAGTATGCGCAGCGGCTCGGCATGAAGTCATCGCACTTCGTCGATGTCGACGGCCTGCCTGATCCGCAGCACTACACGACCGCCCGCGACCTGGCGACGGTCGCCAACGCGTTGATCCGCGACTTTCCTGAGTATTACTACATCTTCGGCATGAAGGACTTCACCTGGAACAAGATCAAGCAGCCGAACCGCAACGGTCTGCTGTGGACGGACCCGTCGGTCGATGGGCTGAAGACCGGCCACACCGACGAAGCGGGGTATTGCCTCATCGCCTCCGCCAAGCGCAACGGCACGCGCCTCGTTTCGGTGGTCCTCAAGGCGCCGACGTGGGCCTCGCGCGAGGCCGACACCGAGGCCCTCCTCAACTACGGCTTCAATTTCTTCCAGACGGAGAAGGTCGCCACCGCGCGCGCGGCGATTCTCAAGCCACGCGTGTATGAGTCCGCCGCCGGCTACGCCGCAATCGGGGCCGAGGACGATCTCTATGTGACGCTGCCGCGCGGCCGTACCGCAAGCATCACCACGAACGCGGGTTTGACCAGCCCGCGGCTGATCGCGCCGCTGGCGGCGGGCACCGTCGTCGGCGAGCTGACCGTGACCGACGGCAACGGCCAGGTCGTCGGGCGCGAGCCGCTCGTCACGCTGGAGGCGGTCCCGGCAGGCGGCCTGCTCACGCGCACGATGGATGATATCCGCCTCTGGTTCGTCAAATAGATTTGGCGCACGGCCATGGCTGATCCTTTCCCACTCTGTTATCTGAACGGCGAGTACCTACCGCTTGCCGATGCGCGCATCTCGCCGCTCGACCGGGGGTTCCTCTACGGCGATGGGGTGTACGAGGTGATGCCGGTCTATGGCGGCCGCCCGTTTCGGCTGGAGGCACACTGCGTCCGCTTGAGCCGCAGCCTCGCCGAGGTCCGTATGGACGATCCGTACAGCCGGTCGCGGTGGTGCGACATCTTCGCCACGCTCGTCGCCCGCAACGGCGGCGGCGATCAGTACATCTACTGGCAGGTGACGCGCGGCGCGGAGCGGGGGCGCAATCATGCGCCGCTTCCCGACATTCCGCGTACGGTGTTCGCTTTCTGCGCGCCGCTGCCGCTCGCTTCGCCGGTGGTGTTGGAAAAAGGTGTTTCGTGCATCACCGCGGAGGATACTCGCTGGGCGTGCTGCAACATCAAGTCGATAGCGCTTCTTGCCAACGTGCTGCTGCGGCAACTGGCGGTAGACGCCGATGCCGCCGAGACGATCCTCCTGCGCAATGGCGAACTGATGGAGGCTTCCGCATCAACGGTGCACGTGGTCATCGACGGGGAGCTTCGCACACCACCCAACTCGAGAAAGATCCTGCCGGGAACGACGCGTGGAGTGGTGGAGGAGCTTGCCGCGCGCGTCGGCATGCCATACCGGGCCGCCACGATCCGCGAAGCGGAGCTGCGCCGCGCGAACGAGATCTGGATCTCCGCCGCGACGCGCGAGGTACAGCCCGTGACGACGCTCGACGGCACGCCCGTGGGCGCTGGGCGCCCTGGGCCCCTGTGGCGCCGGGTGTATGATGAGTTTCAGCGTTGGAAGCAGGAACTGCAGCCTGAGCCATGGCGATGAGCGACCCGCCGCCGCTGCTCGAGTTTCCCACCGACTATCCGATCAAGGTCATCGGCCGGCCTTCGGATGAGTTTCGGGCACGCGTGCACGCGATCGTGCTGCGCCACGCGCCGCTCATCGAGCCTGAGAGGGTCACGGAGCGGTTGAGCGAAAACGGCAACTTCCTTTCGATCAGTTACCGCATCCGGGCCGAGTCGCGCGAGCAGATGGAAGCGTTGGCCGCCGACCTGAAGTCGTGTGCGGGCGTGTTGACGCTCATTTAAACGCTGGATCCGGGCTCCTGCCCGGCCCAGCGTGTCTCGGGCAAAAAGCGCGGTTTTTGCCCGAGACTCCGCCGCCTGCGGCGGCGGGGTACGTCCCTGTACCTGACATAAGAGATGCTGTGACCGGTTTGTCACCGGCGCATAACCGGCGCGCTACTGACGGCATGGAGGGGGGTCGGTACGATCGGTCGCGTGTCGATCACGCTCGATCAATTGACCAAGCGCTACCAGGGCGTGCCGGTCGTCAACGATGTCTCGCTCGAGATCGGGGATGGGGAGTTCTTCGTCCTTCTCGGGCCGAGCGGCAGCGGCAAGAGCACTCTGCTGCGCGCGATCGCCGGGCTCTCGGGGCTGGACCACGGACGCATCGCGCTGCATGGGCGCGATGTCACACATGTCGCGGCGAGACGGCGTGGAGTGGGACTGGTGTTCCAGAACTACGCCCTGTTCCGCCACATGACGGTGGCGGAGAACATAGAGTTCGCGCTGCGGGTGCGGCGGATGCGCGCGGCGGAGCGGCGGCGGCGGCGGCAGGAGTTGCTGCGCCTCGTAGCGCTCGACGGGCTCGACGAGCGGCTGCCGGGGCAACTCTCCGGCGGACAGCAACAGCGAGTGGCGGTGGCGCGGGCGCTGGCGCACAAGCCGGAAGTGCTGCTGCTCGATGAGCCGTTCGGCGCGCTCGACGCCAAGATCCGTGAGGGACTGCGGCGGACCATCCGCGAAGTGCAGCGCGAGCTCGGGATCACCACCATCCTGGTGACCCACGATCAGGAAGAGGCGTTCGCCATGGCCGACCGGATCGGGGTGATGAACTTTGGCAGGCTGCTCGAGATCGGCAGCCCACAGGACCTCTATACCCGCCCGACGACACGATTCGTGGCGACATTCCTCGGCGCGGCCAATCTGCTTCTGGCGCGACTGGGCAGCGACGGGCCGCGCTGGGGAGCATGGCCCACGGCGCTGCATGGCCCCGGCGTGGGCGCGCCGCGCGAGCGGGAGGTCGTTGCAGTGGTGCGGCCGGAGGAGATCGAGGTCGCGCGCTCGCGCGAGGCGCTCGCCTCCGCGGGCTACCTGGGTCACGGCGTCGTAGAAGAGGTGGTCTTCACCGGCGCGCTGGAGCGGGCGCGTATCCGGCTCGATGAGGCGCCCGACGCTCCAATTCTCGCGCACGCCAACGGGGACGGTGCCGTACTCCTCGAGGCCACGCGTGCGCAGTTCGAGCAGCGCGCCTTCGCGATCACACCCGGCCAGAGCGTCACCGTCGGTGTCCGGCGGGCACACATCCTGCCGACCCCGCTCTCCAGCTTCACCATCTGTGCGCCCAACGGCTCGGCCGCCGAGCGGCTCGCCGGCAACCCATTGCTGCTGGATCTCTCCTCGCGCATGAAGACACGCATTCGCCGGCACCTGGAGCCCATGTTGGGAGGCTCGACGCCGATCCGCGACACGCCGGCATCGCTGCCCGGTACGACCGTCATCGCGGCGGCCGGCGACGTGACGTCGGATACGAAATGGCTGTTGGACCACGGAGTGGAGGAAATTCTCATCCTGCCGGAGCATGCCGCCTCCCCTCAGCGGGTGCTGATTCACTGGACGGACGACTCAGCGCGCAAGGCGACGCTGGCCGTGTCCGCGAGCATCCTGCGGCATCTCGCGGCGGAGGCCATCTACGTGGACGTGCTCCCCGAGGAGACCCTCGCACCCGAGCGATCGTCCGGGATCCGAGCCTTGCTCGATGCCAGATCGGAAGCGCGCGCGGCGCACGGCCTGGAGATCCGGACGGAGATGCGGTTCGGCATGGCGGCACAGGCTCTGGAGCAGCAGTTGAACGAGTCGCCCGGACAGATGCTCATCGTCGGCATCGCGAGCACGAGTCAGCTCGCCGGCGAGTTCGGGACGCTGCTCGCCAAGCCGCGCTGGCCGGTGCTGCTGGTCCATCGCGAGCGGGAGGCGCCGGCGCACAGTCGCTCCGCGGCGTGAGCTGACCCAATGAGAGCCGGACAACCCACCGTCCTGCCCGGATTTGGGCTGACGCTGGGATTCACGACGTTCTTCCTGAGTGCCGTGGTGCTGCTGCCGCTCGCCGCGCTGGTGTTGCTCGCCGTCTCGACACCGCTGCACCAGCTTCTCGATGCGGTTGCCAGCCCGCGGGCACTGGCGTCTTACCGACTTTCGTTCGGCGGTGCGCTGCTCGCAGCCTGCATCAATCTGGTTTTCGGCTTCATCATCGCCTGGACGCTCGCCCGTTATGAGTTCCCGGGGCGCAGGCTGATGGACGCGATGATCGACATGCCGTTCGCACTGCCTACCGCCGTCTCCGGAATCGCGCTCACGGCAGTCTTCTCGGCCAACGGCTGGCTGGGACATTATCTGGCCGAAATCGGCATTCACGTCGCCTACACCCGTCTCGGTGTCATCCTGGCAATGACGCTCATCGGGATGCCCTTTGCCGTGCGTACCGTGCAACCCGCGTTGCTCGAGGTCCAACGGGATCTGGAGGACGCCGCGGAGACGCTGGGAGCCGGCAGGTGGTACGTGTTCCGCAGAGTGGTCGTTCCCGCAGTGCTCCCGGCGCTACTCACCGGATTCACCCTCGCCTTCGCGCGCGCTCTCGGCGAATACGGCTCGGTCATATTCATCTCCGGCAATCTGCCGATGAAAACCGAGATCACGCCGCTGCTCATCGTCATCCACCTGGAGGAGTTTGATTATCGCGGCGCCGCGGTGCTCGGCTTCGTCATGCTGGCGGCCTCGTTCGTCATCCTCCTCGCGATCAATCTCCTGCAGGCGTGGGGAAGGGACCGCATGGTCCGGAGGGGCACGTAATGGGGGACGGCGCCCACTCCGGGGCCCTCGAAGAGCTCGACACACGTCCCGGACGCGACACCATCGTCGGCGCGCTCGTGCGCCGGGGCCTGATCGGTCTGTCCGTGGCGTTCCTCGCGGCGCTGCTGCTTGCGCCGCTCGCGGTCATCTTCGTGGCCGCATTGCAGAGCGGGCTGCGGGCGTATCTGCACAGCTTCGTCGACCCCGATACCCAGGCCGCCATCCGCTTGACGCTTCTCACGGCGGCCGTCGTGGTGCCGGTCAATACGCTCTTCGGCCTTGCCGCCGCATGGGCAATCGCGAAATTCGAGTTCCGCGGCAAGAGCCTGCTCATCACCCTGATCGACCTGCCGATCGCCGTCTCTCCGGTCATCTCCGGGATGCTCTTCGTGCTGCTCTTCGGCATGCAGGGCTGGTTCGGGGCCTGGCTGGCGGCGAACGGCATCAGCCTGGTCTTCGCCATCCCGGGTATCATGATCGCGACGCTCTTCGTGACTTTCCCCTATGTCGCGCGCGAGCTGATTCCGCTCATGCAGCAGCTCGGCAACGACGAGGAGGAGGCGGCCATCACCCTGGGCGCCGGGGGCTGGATGACCTTCTTCCGTGTGACCCTGCCCAAGATCCGCTGGGGACTGCTTTATGGAGTCATTCTCTGCAACGCGCGCGCCATGGGAGAATTCGGCGCAGTGTCGGTGGTCTCGGGCCACATCCGGGGATTGACCAATACCATGCCGCTCGCCATCGAAGCGCTCTACAACGACTACGACTTCACGGGCGCCTTCGCGGTCGCCTCGCTCCTCACGCTGCTCGCGCTGCTGACGCTCGTGCTGAAATCGCTGGTGGAGCGCACCGGATATCGCCGGCGCTGATCCCATGCTCGACTTCCTGCGGCACCGGCGATTGACCGCGCTCTGGCCCGATCCGGCCAACACCAGCCTCGCGTGGTGGATGTCCGCCGTGCAAGTGCTTCTGGTGCTGCTGGTCGGCATTGGATTGTCGGCGACCGCCATCGGCATGCTGCGCGTGCTCGCCGATAGCCAAGGCAAGGCGCGGGTGCTTCTCGCAGGCGCCACGGCCCATGAGGACGTGCGCCGGATGACCGAGGACGCCCTGAACTCGGCGCGCGTCCTGGCGCAGCGTCCGACGCTGCAACGGCTGCTCGCTGAGCACCAGGACGAGGCACTGACGCCCTTCCTGCAGCGATTCTGCGATACCTCTCAGCTCGATGCCTGCGCCGTTTTCTCCGGCGCGACGTTGCTCGCGGCGACCGGCCCGACGCTCGACTGGCAGGGAATCAAGTCCGAGAGCGCCGAGCAGGGCCCGACCTTCCTGGTCCTGCCGACCAACCTGCGGCTCGCCGGGCTCGGGGCGTTCGTGTCCATGCCGGGTCCGGGGGACATCCGGATCTACGTGCTGCGGCTCCTCGACACGCGGCTTGCCCACGAGCTGACGGACCGGGTCGGGACCGTGATCCGCTTCCTCGATTACCGCTCCTACACCGCCGATCCGGTGACCGCGTATACGCCTCTCTATTCGGCGGCGCTCGCGGACGGGCACTCCGCGGTGCGGCGGATCGACTCGCTCGGAGTCTACGAGGCGAGCGTGCCCCTCTTTGCATCGAGCGGTGAGGCCATCGGCTTCATCGATGCGAGCCTGCCGATCACCCTCGTGGAAAGCTCGACGACCCGGCTCATCCGCAATCTCGTTCTGACCACCCTGATTCTCGCCGCAATCGCGGTGCTCGCCGGCACGATCCTGAGCCGGCGTGTCGTCGGTCCCGTCAAGGCGCTCACCGACTCCGCGGTGCGCATCGGACAAGGCGATTTCTCCGTATCGATTCCGCCGGGCGGCGCCGCCGAGGTCGGCGCGCTCGCCCAGACCATGGAGGACATGCGCCGCAATCTTCTGGAGCTGACGGGAACGCTGCGGCGGCGTGAGGCTGAGGCGCAAGCGGTGCTCGGGGGCATCGTCGAAGGGGTCTACGCAGTCGATCAGCATCGCAACGTGCGCTATCTCAACGCCCAGGCTGCCCGACTCCTGCGCATCGACCCGCAGGAGGCCGTCGGCCGTTTCTGCGGCGATGTGCTGCAGCCGCTGCAGGTGGAAGGCAGGCGCCCTTGCGATTACCGCTGCCCCATCCTCGAGGCGCGCTCCGAAGGCAGCGCGCAGTGCGTCGAGCGGCTGCAACGCGGCGCCGAGACACGCACGGCGGTCATCACCAGCGCCGGACCGGTCGACGGACTTCAGGTGCAGGTGATCCGTGACGAGACCGAGCTCGAGGCGGTGCGCCGCGCCCGCGACTCCGTACTCGCCAACATCTCGCACGAGTTCCGCACTCCGCTCGCCGCGCAGCTCGCCTCGATCGAGCTGCTGCTCGACAATCTCGACACCATGGCGCCCGCTCAGCGCCGGGAGCTCACCGAATCGCTGCAGCGCGGCGCGCTGCGCCTCACCCGGCTGATCGACAATCTGCTCGAGAGCGTGCGCATCGAGTCCGGCCAGCTCGCGATCCGCCGCCAGAGCGTCGACCTCGCGGAGGTCATCGAGGACGCGCGCACGCTCATCGGCTCGCTGTTCGCGCTCAGGCGGCAGCGCCTGGAGGTCTCGCTGCCCGAGGAGCTGCCGCTCATCGAGGGCGACATACACCGGTTGACGCAGGTGTTCGTGAACCTTCTTGCCAACGCCAACAAGTTCGCGCCGGAAGACAGCACGGTGCGCATCGGCTGCGCGGCCGACGAGGGGCGGCTGGCGGTGTGGGTGGAGGATGAAGGCCCCGGGCCGTCCTCGCCCGCCGGGGAAGGGCTGTTCGCGCCCTTCAGCCGCGGCGCGGAGCAGGAGCCGGAGCCCGGCGGCCTCGGACTCGGCCTCTGGATCGTGCGCTCCATCGTCGAGCGGCACGGCGGCACGGTGACCCTGGAGCGCACCGGAGCGGGCCGGACCCGGTTCACGATGACCCTACCCGCGGAGGTGACAGCGTGAAAATTCTCGTGGCGGACGACGACCGCGATCTGCGTGACCTGGTCGGCTTCACGCTGACGCAGGCCGGCTACCTGGTCATCAAGGCCCCGGATGGGACTGCCGCCATCCGGGCCGTCGCCGATGAGGCGCCCGACCTGGTCATTCTCGACATCAACATGCCGGGCACGAGCGGGTTCCAGGTCTGTGAGGCGGTCCGGCGCAATTCGCGCGTGCCCATCATGATGCTGACCGTGCGCGGTGAGGAGGAGGACCTGGTGCGAGCCCTCGAGCTCGGCGCGGATGACTACCTCACCAAGCCCTTCAGTCCCCGCACTCTGCTCGCGCGCGCCAAGGCGTTGCTGCGCCGAGCCGGCACGGAAAGCGCATCGGTCCTATCGTCCGGAACGCTGACGCTCGATACGGACGAGCATACCGTGCGTATCGGCGAGGCCGAGCCTATCCGCCTCACGAAGCTCGAGTTGCGGCTGCTGCAGATGCTGCTCGCGAACGCCGGCCGCACAGTCAGCTCGGATCGCCTGCTGGTGCATGTCTGGGGTCATCGCGGCTCCGGCGACCGCCAGCTCCTGAA
>Ga0335075_10017685_pt1 | contig 10594 bp, 8 predicted proteins | sample Lox_Sample_24_FD_206723 | JGI IMG/M metagenome (GOLD analysis project Ga0335075, IMG submission 206723) | Soil microbial communities from Loxahatchee National Wildlife Refuge, Florida, United States - Lox_Sample_2.4 | ecosystem: Environmental > Terrestrial > Soil > Wetlands | place: USA: Florida... | reverse complement strand
TGGGACGATGCAGATATCGAGCTGCCTGGCAAGGGCGCAGTACGAGTCGAGATATTTTTGGGATTGGGTGCACGAGGAGCGGAAGGAGGGATCCGAGGGGACCCAGCTGGTGAGGTGGTATTCCGGGAGGACGGCGAGGTGGGCACCTTGGGAGGCGGCGGCGCGGATGAAGTCACATGCTTTGGTGTGGTTGGCATCGATTTGCATGGGCTGTGGGGACGGGGATGGCTTAGCTCAGTGTATTTAGGAAATTTTGTACGTAGAATGTAATTATTGAACATATACTATCAGATAAGAGTCTTGAGCAACATGCCGGGGAAGACGTAGCAGAAGGGTTCAGATAATCGAGATTTAAAAAAGGGTAATATTTTGGATTGGCAATGCCGTGAACGCGAATGAAAAATGCGGACAAAATGACAAGAAAAAAATAGGCCCTTTCTTACCTTGGGGTAAAGTTGAATAACTGCTATTTTGTACACGGGCGCCATTCTGTATATTTTCAATACTCCTCCGTTAAAAGTCGAACCGGAGATGGAAAGTTGAAAAGCAATCTAGCACTAGCGTCAATGACCTAATGCTCCTGAACTGTTCAGGTTGCACATATCTGAAATTCGACAGTGTTTCTACCAAGACACTCCAAAAGATTCTCGTGAGGGGTTAGTGCTGGATAGTGGGGTTTCTACAAACGAACGGGGAACAATATTCGTCACGGAGAATATCACCCGTTGTTCCGTACATCTTCTCTATCGAACTTCTACTTATCGTCAGTAGGGAACCTGTTTTCATCGAGATCCTTTGTAGTCGGGTGTTCCTTTCTTGTTGTGTTTTCACATAGGTCTCCGATGAGGCCATGCAAATACTTTACGATGCGCCACTGGCCTTGCAGCGAATAGGTCCGCGCCTCGAATCTTTGGGAGGTCAAGCTGTTAGACTACTGCATTTAGATCTAAAAGGCTGTTAAATATGTTGACCTATCAGACATACTCAGAAGGTCATAGTATTTTCTCATCAGATACCAGAACAAAGACAACCATTTCTGCAACGTTCAAAGTATGCTTTCAATTTGGTGAGGACATGTAGTACAAGTTTTGCTATAGGGTTTCTCTGCAGATCCTCAAGCGTTCTACATTTCCTGCTCGCTCATGCCAGAAAAGCAGACAGCTTGAGCGTGAATTTGTGAACATTTGAGTCTTTAGACGCTCCTGTTCTCTCAGGGCATTCGCCCCTTATATAGAGGACACCCCGGTAAATATCCCAGACTTTTGTGAAACCTAACATGGATGGTGAAGTTATGGACATTGCCGCCTTACAAGGCAGCATGGATGAAGAGTACTAAAACAGAAGATGCCAATCACATTGAGTGTAGTATAACAATGCAAGAACATCACTCCCTTATCTGAGCGTTGCAAAATAGTTAAACCCTCGGATGAGACCTATACCGGCGACTGAAACGCCCTAGATCAGCGGCCTTGATCACCAGCAAGGATGTTCAAGTAGCCAAGTCTGGTCATCGCGGCCATATTCGACATTTGGCCTTGGCTTTGCGAAGCTGGTGTGTTCTTTTCGGACCGTGACTCACTAAGAGCCTCGGTCCTCCCTGCCTCGGTTGCAGTTGCAAGATCCGCTAGATGCTGCAAGCCTTGGCTCGCTGTCAACGCATGCTGGCTAGCGGCAGCAGCAGTACTTCCAGAGCTTATGGCATGCTGTTTGGTATGAATCATGTCGCGTATGACAATATCCCAGCCAGATGGCGCAGTTCTCGTTTCCAGAACGAGCTTGATGCACCGATCAGCTTCATCATGTGTGCTTTCAATATCTAGAAGGTCTAGAAGAGTGATAACCACGAGAGCAGTGAAATGATGTGTGAGCGGTGAAATCAGGGCTGTATTTGCTGTGAGAAGCGTTACGATTTCTTTGCATGGATCTAGGAGGTCTTTCGGGTCAGAGGATGGGGTTGCGCGCTTGATGAGCAAACGAGTGTGCCAGAAGGCGAGGTGGACGACTGGTGCTGACGTCGGTGTGACTGAGTTTGGGAGTGATTCTCTGAAGCGTTCCAGCTCGCCGTTCAGAAGAGAGCCAACAATAGGCGCGGCAACGGAAATAGGAGCAGTGAGATCTGACGGTGCTACAAATATTGTGGCGAGATGGCCGAGAATCAAGGATAGTCCTATGGAGATTAGCAAAAGAGTCATATATCGGTTGTACGGAGGGTAGTCTTACTTGCAAGATGGAAAGTAGATTCCCCGAATTGCTGGTCATCAGCAAGGATGACAACACTCGCATCCGGAATCAATCCAGGACTAGACGTGCTAGAAGCGTGAAACTTGTCCATGGTGACTAAAACTAGCCAACAGCGTCTCGCCAGTTTCTCATCGGAGTCAGCATCCCCGTCTGAAACAATCTCCTTCTGTTTTGGGACGTGCAACTTCATGGAATATGCTAGGCCAATAGCACTACCAAGCCAAACGGATTGTGAAGGCCCACTATGACTACGCATAGCCGAAGGTCCATGATGGTCAGCTTCAATGGCCATCAAAATCATAGCCTGCAGATAGATGAGGTTATTAGGCATAGAGCGTGTTGATGGGTTATCAAACTGGGCAGCCGCAATCAGACTTCCAGCCTTCCGAGAGCTTTGAGATTCCCCATACTGTGGCGTATTTGATGAGAGAGATCGGATTGTGGTGTACAAAGCCTCTAAAAATGCATCTCTCAAGATGGGTGGGCAGCTATTGAGACGTGTGTTGAGTCTGTTCTTGTTGTGAGGCAGAAAAGGAAGTGTGGGATGAATATCGCTATAGTATCTTGGAAAGGTTAGCATGTCCAAACAAAGATATTGCTCCACCACTTACCCATTTATTAGATTCTCATCCCAGTCAACCTTATGGTCAGGGTAGTTTGGTTCAGCATGACCGAATGAAGCACCAGTCCGTTGTGCTGTGTCTGGTGCGTTTGTCCAGATAGCCTGCGGAGCCAGGCCATTGGGAGAGTAGTGTGTCCGAAAACTAGCCTGAGCCTGTTCCCCAGACGCTGGTAGTTGATAAGAAGATGGAGGCGGAAGGTGTCGTGGCGCTTCAGCAGATGACCAGCCTACCGATGGCCTTTGTGGCTGGTAGGCAGGGGAAGAGAATTCATTCGAAATGGATGAGAATGTTCTTTTCCGTTGCTGCGCACCTTCAATACCTGGCGTAGGTGAATATTCATTAGATCCACGTCGTGAGCCGCCTTCATGATGTTGTAAGGGTGTGAATTGAGGTATTTCGCCAGCCTGCATGGCTCCCTCTAAAGTGTTCAATCGATCCGCGAGTTCTTTAATGTATCTATGTATACAAATATCAGTAAGGTGCTAACTTAACAAACTTCAAGGAGTCAATTACCCCTTGCTTGGTCCTCTCTTCATTGGAACTCTGCTGAATTGACATCTTGTGCCGACCCGCTTGCAGCTCGAACACTGCTCATCGCCTGATTCTGTGGTTGCGTCACATCTTATTTTCTTACGTCGACACTCATCACAAGCTCTAGAGACCTTTGATCTTTTCCTTGGTGCCATTGATGCATCACCCATGCCATATTGGCCATGATCCATTCCCCCTGGGGTCATCTGAGGATGAATTTGCTGGTCTTGGGCATACTGGTGCATAGCATTGCTCTGAATTGCTGCATCGGACGCGTCTTGAAGAGCTCTTTCAGAAGCGCCACCTATGCCTGGGTCGAGACCGCGTGTTAGCTGTGCGGCAAGTTGGAGATCATCGGGGTTGGAGAGGCGCTGGTGTTGATTGTTGTTATTGCCGGGACTGTAAAATGGACCACCACTTTCAGCAGCAACTGCTGTGGGGTCGGGATAGCTTTGCATGATTTGCGCGTGACTATCGTATATGGGACTTCATGTAGTTGACTTAAGCTTGCATGTTACAACGGTTCCTCGAGGTTGTGGTGATTATTGTGACTCGGAATGCCCTTGTAATCTCGATCTCATGTCGCCACGCACAAAAGACCCCGTTAAATCGAAAGCACTGTGAAGAGCAATGCTATGCGACCGTCTTTAGGCAACTTGCAATGTGAATGCAACGACAATGAGGAGGTGACAATACGGCCGGGCGTTGACTATTGAAGCTTCATCAATAGGCCGGGTAATAGAATCAGCGATTCCGTGGGTCTTCGGTGTTTTCGGGTGGTTGGTTCAGGAAGTAATTCCGATTTGTTTCAAAAAGCGGCTCGCAGCCCAGGTTAGCGATGCCCTCACGTTATAGACTAGCCTATGGTCATCCACGGATTTCCGAGTCAAAGAACAATTATAGAGGAGCGTTACTTTGTAGCGATTAAGTCGAAGGGTCTTAAAAGCTCCAATATTCGCACTTATGGGATAGTAGAGCCTCTGTTCACGGCTAGATTGAGAAATAGGAAGCACCGATCCTGACATAAGTTGGTGGCAGGGAGTTATGCACTTACCTTAGCCGGCGGGATGAATGAAGATGGATCAACCTAGTGCTTAAGGTCAATGTCTCCTCCACAATGATTCATTCTTCTATAGCTTGCTCCGCGTATCAGAAGTACTGTATATTGTTTGGAGAGCAGCTGCTCCACTGTGCAATGGCACCCTAAATATCGAGGTTCCAATATCAGCACCTTGTATTCTCATGGATCCCGACTGAGCAGATGTACGAAGGTACAGTTAGGCTAGCTCCCTCTGCATAGAACATTATGGGGACCCCGCTACCCTATTTTATTCCGGTCACACAGACCACCGCCGCTACACTCTTACTGGGGCCTTCTCTTCTATTTATGGAAAGCAAGGCATCTTGAGCTTCTTTTCCTTCTATCTGGACACAATAGAATCACGCGCTGAGGCGTGATGAGGCTAAGGAACGTTTACAACGTACCGTGACTACTGTCATATTGCTTTCTACTAGGCGCGGGTCAAGATATGAACCTACGGTGAGAAGTGACTTCAGCCTGTAGAATAGTTTATGATCCTTGAGCAGTACTAGTAGAACCTCGTCTGAACAGACTTAAGTGCTTTGCCAGTATACAAAATATTGACTTGCTTGACTTAGAGCCAAAGTATTTTACAAAACCGCACAAGTCAACGTAATCAAGGACGTAGTACACATTAGAGATTACACTGATCTCTGTTAGGCATTCCTCAAATCGCCGACGGGACGTCTGGGGTTGAAAAAGTACCTTACGTATACTCTTCTTCTCGTGATCAGACTCCCGGGCATCATTCAACCGTTTCCAGCAAGTTCCCATCTCAAAAGATGAGTGGTCTCGAAGAACGATTGGCCGGAAAGCTCCAATTCATCCAAGGTCGGGCGAGCAAGGTCCGGAGTGGGGGAATATCGCCATCGTGCTTGGCGGTGAAATGGCGCTATGGACATCGCGATTGCCGCCAGAAACCGGACGCTTTCTCTCCTTATGACCCCTCATCGTACTTCCGAGGCGGGTTCCCAAAGCGATCATGCGTGTAATAATACGTCGAGGGATTTTGTGGCCTGGCAAGTCACTTGGTCGATCGGACCCAGATTTCAAGTTAGTAAACTGTGGATATGGCACTGTGACGAGTATCAAGCGTAAGCAACTTGTCGTTCATACAGGCTGCATCAGATAGACTCCGCAGAATTATCGGCGCAGATTTTTCTCGTGAGGCGGACGGGTCCCAAAGGGCAGGTCAGAAGCGATGGGGGGACTGCATTAACCAATTGCACGCCGCCTTGCGATCAGCGCCTCGAGAGTGCTATGGGGCAGTGCAAGGCAGAGCAGTGCAGGTGCAGGTGCAGTGTCTAGATTGCCTCTATGTTCTTGAGATGTGGAGTGTCTGAATTTTCTTAATCCCCCCAGCATGCAGGGTTTTAAGCTTCATTCCGTGCTACATGAATCCTATGATGGATGCACTCAACCTGTCACTCCTCCTGAATCGGATAGCGCTGCATCATGCACGCGCAGCGCATCTTCGCGTCTTCATACCTTTCGTATGGCACTATCGCGGTACGGCCTGAAATAATAGCTGCTCGTACGAGAAATCAATGATTGATGGGGGTGATGGGAACCTCTCTGTGCGAACAATGACCAAAGTAGTGAAACTGCATAAAAGATCTGATGTTATTTGCCAAAGAACTTCCCAACATACTTGGAGGGTTAGAGCTGACTGTAGCTGCTAGCCTTAGGGCAACGGCACTTACTAAGTTTCAGTAACAGACTTGAAAGAAGCAAAAAGCTTGAAGTACCGTGACTGGGGAAGAGTAACAATCGCATGCCTGTATGTCTGTGCTTCGTACCGTTGAGTTTTGACAAAATGCCCGAATAATTTCTTCTTCCTCACGGACCACGATAAGCATTTACTATGGATGATTGTAGGGCAGCCAAATGTAAGGCTAACGTAGAGAATAGCACTTTACTCTAGAGCTTGCCCAAGTCCTTAATAAAATGAATTCTCCAAATGTCTTACTTTGAGTGAAATACAGAGTATGATGCATGTTGAAGATGTGTAGGCCTGAGTAAACTCCCCCACGCTGTCGGAACCTAGACAAGCACAGCTGGCTGGATGCACCTCTGCGGAAACACACACCTGCGCAAGCGCCCAGGCTCTCGTCCGCCGTACCCATCGTAGAAAGTACGGCGCGCCATTCGGTTAAACTGTGCATTTCACATAGAAGGAAAGCTTCGTGCCCACATCAAGCCCTTTCTTCTTACAACAATTTACCTTTTGATTGTGGAAAAAGACCTCCAACCACCGTTTTGGTCGCCCATACCGTCATTCGGTGTCCTGCTGTCTCAGCCGGCGCCGTCTGGTGCAAGGCTTCGCCATTTTTATTTTCCATCTTTCATCGCAAGGCGTTATTTCATCGTTCCTGGAGTAAACGGTATACCCCATCGTCAAAGAATCAATATCGGCATTTATACCTTTTTGCTTTTCACGACTCGACTCGGTCGACTCTGCAATCCTTAGTGATTGCTCACAACACATAATCACATCATCTTGAAGGTGATCTTCATTCTTCTGGCGGCGTTGTCGGCGAGTCTCTGACTGTCGCGCGTCAGCTATTTATTTCTTGGCATCAAAGATGTTGATCGGCGGCGAAAAATATGGTATGTCGCTGCTCAACTACGCTTCGCGCACCCTCTCTAATAACTTAATAGCATGCGAAGCTTGCGTGAGAGGACATCGGGTGTCCAATTGTCAACATGCTGGTAAGCACTTATTCTTCGCCGCCTCGCCTTGCTGCAGGTGGCAACTGTCGATTAATGCTAACCAGCCAATGCAATACAGATAGGACTCTGCAACACATCGCAAAGAAAGGCCGTCCCGTTTCGCAGTGCACTCATTGTCGCACTTTGCGCAAATCTCGTTCCGCCCACGTTAAGTGCGATTGCGGCGAGAAATCCCATACCAAGGGAAGTTGCACTCATGTGAAGGAGACCGATCCTAAGGGTAAGCTGCGACTTCCATGTCGCCTCACATCATATTCTGATACTCGACACAGCAGATATTTGCTGTTGCACTCATGGTGGTCGTTGTGGTTGCGCTCTCAAGAAGGAGCATTTGGACCCCGTTCCCGAATCCGACTCTGACGAGGGTTCATTGCCAACACCACCCAACGCACTCAGCAGGCCTCGTGCTCATACAATGCAATCTGAAGGCAGTGGCCTGACCGTCTTCACCAATGGTCATCATAAGCCGCCACATAAGCATAACCAGATGGCGCACAAATGTGGCTTGCCGTATGTCGTCCCTAGGGCGCACACGATTCATGGCTCATCGCCTGGTGGCTTGGCCAACCGATCGGTTGATAATCTGCCCCACATCAGCACAATCGACGCTCTTCATAGCGAGTCGCATATCAAGGACTCGATGGTCAGCGCTCAACAGGAACAGCGCATGGTCAAGTCGGAGCACAATTCACCTATTTTTGGTTCTAGTAACCTTGACCAGTTGAATGGTCAGCTGCCTCCATTGGATCTTTCCAGTCTAGAGACCTATCCAACGGATTACAACTTTCCGGTTGACTTTGATGGGCTGCAAGCTGTACCCGATATTGAGCAGCCCATTTTCTCCGCGGGACTTAGCGCTGGCTCAGTTGATTGGTCCCATTATGATGGTCTCGATTTCAACAGCGACAACTTCGCCACCTCAAATTTCAGTCAAGCTCCATCCTTCGCGGGATTAGACTTCGGTAGTGTTGACCAGCCTGCATTGACAACTACCTCAACGTCAGGGGAGATCTCGGAGGTGGAGGATTTTGCACCAGCAACGTCTAGCTTCGTCCAAAAGTACGGGTCTGACTTTGATGCTTCTGAGTTGGGAGATACGGAAGGGTACCGTCTTAGCACTGCATCTTCCTACATGGGACTACCCCAAGCTCAAATGCTTGCGAGCAACGATGTAGGCTCTTTGGATATCGACGAGTTCCTCAAAGGCATAGTGACATCAAGCAATGCCCCCAACGTTTTGGCAGATGCCCAAGTTCTTCCAACAACCACGTACGATGAAGTCCAGAAATTTACCCCAGGTGCCTTCGATAACACTTCTTTCCAGCTAGCTCAGGGCGATGACGATGAGGCATTATGGATGAACGATTTCACATCGAACAATTCAATCCCATATGCAAATGGCAATTCAGAAGGACATGAACAGAATATATGGGCTCAATAACATAAGTGGAAGGGCAGTAGGCCTGAAAGTATCTTTGCGCGTCTAACAATTTGATATGCAATGAGAGTATAGTATTCGTGAAGGACGGGAAATTGGCACACTGGTAGATGTTAGGGATCAGATAACGAGGTGATGTCGATAGATTCAAGAAGTTCATAAGTGCAATATCTCAGTTTATCAATAATTTGGCTTAACTCTTACATGTCTACAACATGAGTGCTCACTTTCATTGGTATTATTGGTATTTGTCTAGCTACATCAAGTCGGTTACAATTCAGTTTCCATCCTTAATAAACGCCTCAAACATACGTGCCATCATGCTATTCCTGTGAAAGCGATCCCAAATCCAGACGACCTTCCCGATATCTCCGACACGATATCAGACTGCCAAATCAAGCCGTCTTCTTCGCAGTGATCGGCTTACCTCCCCTCTGCTGATAGAGGCTATAAATGAACAAGACAGCTAATACGAGACCAATGACGAGAATATTGCCTATGACCGCATCAGAATCCAGAAGCTTATTAACCCAATGACGCAAAGCAGCGAGCTTGGAGGCGGCAGGGGGGAACTGACTCAGTAAGAACTTCAACAGGCCCTCGAACGTCTGCGCCAGCCCAGCAATAGTTGCCCCGGCGGCGGAGAACAGGGTACTGATGATGCCGAAGATGGTGTTGAAGAGGTGCTGGAAGAGGCCGAGGATGCCTGTGAAGATGGAGGTCAGGGCGCTCACGATTGAGCTGATCAAATCGGTGATGGAGCTGGTGACGGAGGGCATTTTGAAAAAGTTGGTGTTAGATTGCAGTATTTATTTCTGTGAGTTTTGAAATTTGAACTTGAACTTAAGAGGTTTGGGGAGAGTCTTAAAATTCTAGAAACTCATGTGGCGCATTCTTATACTTTGCAAAAGCGCCCCAGCAAGATATGTGGCGTCAGATGACGTTCTGCGACCAAGCCATAGCCAACCAGTTTCATGAAGCCAGATTGCATTCTTCTCTTGTCTGGCCCTACATCATTCCAAATTGCGAACTTGGGTACGTCATGTTTCATTCATGGCCCTTGATGCTAAACTTCAATGCGCTGCCTTGCCATCCAATCATTCAGTGGTGGCGATTGTGGCGTGCGCAAGTGCACAGGGCCTGAAGCGGAAGCTAACTGCGGGGCTGTATGCGGCTGGTCTTGGCGATATGTTATGCATATGGGGAATCTCAATATCCCATCTTGAAGTCTTGCCTCGATGGGTAATCTTTCCCTTTTAACCAGAAAATCAGGAATTGAAATTCCAACTCTTCTCGATCTCGCGTCACCAATCAGTAATCATCCAGCACTAAAATTCTGGACTAGTCCTGAAGAAGCTTAGGCCCCCAATTCCTTTGTTACGTGCTGTCTCTATATATATGAAAATAAGCAAAACAAACATCAAGGATAGTGCGTTCAGTAGCTAACTTGCCCAATTTGAGGTGCCAGCCTACTACCTCTCGCTGGCTACATATGAGTCACTTCCGATAGACCTCCCGCTTCTGGAAAAGGTTTTGGCTTCTAATGGTCCTCTGTAGGTGTCTGACCATAAGTTGTGTTTTTGCTGTTTTGGCCGTCTCCGCGTATTTTTATATTTTTATATTATTTTTTATTTTTTTCACATTTTCCCCCTTATTTGTATTTGGGAGTTTCTCCATCTAAAACATGCACTGGCATTTTTGTTTTTCAAATGCTTCTGGAGTGGTTGATATCAACTCGGCGTTTGTCGCTTAACGCGCCAACAGAAGACTACCTTTCGAGACTTACTTCTCTCATGCTTCGACTTCCCTTTCATACAACATGCCAGGAAATAAATCTTCCAATGACCTTCCCAAGAACTGGCCAGCTCACCTCCCATACCAAAAAAATCCCTCATACTCTCCCAATCTCAGCCCTGAACACCGAGCAAGTCTACACATCAAACCACA
>Ga0335075_10017684_pt1 | contig 10594 bp, 7 predicted proteins | sample Lox_Sample_24_FD_206723 | JGI IMG/M metagenome (GOLD analysis project Ga0335075, IMG submission 206723) | Soil microbial communities from Loxahatchee National Wildlife Refuge, Florida, United States - Lox_Sample_2.4 | ecosystem: Environmental > Terrestrial > Soil > Wetlands | place: USA: Florida... | reverse complement strand
ACGGGCAGAGGTTACCTCCCATCACGGCGCAGTGAGCCGGATATAGGGCGCCCTGGCATAGTCAGGCGCGATCTTCATCGTCTGCAGGGCGAACTTGGTGACGGCGAAGAATGCGGGCCCCGCGACCTCGTCACCGTAGTACTTGCCCCGCGGATCCTGGATGTTCACGGCAACGACCAGCTGCGGGTTATTTGCCGGGACGATACCGATGTAGCTGGAACCATACTGGCAAAGGCACCTGCTCAGGCCAGGGTCGGAAACCTGGGCGGTTCCGGTCTTGGCGGCCACGGGGTATCCGTCGATGAATCCCCACGGCTCGCCTGCCTCGGCGTCGACCTTGGGGACTTGCTGCAGCATCGTCATCAGTGCGTGGGCGGTGCTGGCCTGGATGACCCGCCGGCTGGCAGGCTTCGGCGCCGGGGTGAAGTGCCCGCCCGCGCCGATCGTCCCGGCCACCAGGCGTGGCTCGACCCGGACGCCGCCGTTGGCGATGGTGGCGTAGACGCTGGCCATCTGGACAGCGGTCACCCCCACGCCCTGCCCGAAGGCGTACTCAAAGCGGTTGTCGGGGTAGTAGCCGGGCGTGCCTGGCCTGGGAATGAGTCCCGCGCTCTCCCCCGGCGCGCCCAGACCGCTGACGGAGCCGAGCCCGAACGCGCGGAGGTAGTCATACTGCTGCTCGGGCGTGATGTGCTGGGCGACCTGCACCATTCCCACATTGCTCGAGTGGGCCAGGATGCCCGCGATGGTGTACCTGACCGTCGGGTGGTACTCGGCGTCGTGGAACGTGTACTTGCCGTCCATCGTGATGGAGTACGGGATCGTGTACGCGCTCATCGGCGTCTGGCCGCCCTTCTCCAGAGCGGCCGCGACGGTGATCGGCTTGAGCGTGCTCCCAGGCGCGAACACGTTAGCGACGCTGATGTTCGTGGTGGCAGCGTAATCCGTGACATTGCCAGGGTCATAAGTCGGCCACTGCGCCATCGCGAGGATTGCGCCGGTCTTCGGCTGCATCACGACGATTGAGCAGTTGCGCGCATGAGTCTGCTCAACGCGCAGCTTGCAGACCTGCTCCGCCTTCCACTGGATATCGGACTGAATGGTCAGCCGCAGGCTCCGGGCCTGGACAGCCGGAGTGAGGTTCGTCTCGGTCAGCGGTATCGGCTCGTGGTCCGCTCCCTCCTGCACCTCCTCGCTGCCGTCGCGGCCAGCGAGCAGCGAGTTGTACTGGAGTTCCAGGCCAGCAGCCCCGGTCTGGCTGCCGTCCCCGGACTTGGACGAGTTGGTGAACCCGACCACATTCGCAGCCAGATCCCCGTCCGGGTAAGTAGTGGTATAGCTCGCGTGCATGTCGATGCCGGGTAGCCGCAGGGCGCTGATCCGGGCGCCGACCGTCACCGAGACGTCGCTGCGGAGCACCTGGTACTCCGGAGATGACGGATGATTGATCATGCTCAGGATGGTCGCGGCCGGCAAGCCCAGCGGGTCAGCCAGACTGGCTGCGACAGCGGGCCGCTGTGAAGCGGGAATCAGCTTCGGGTCAGCGAACACCGTGTAGGTCTGGATGGTCATCGCAAGCGCCGCGCCATCGCTGCTCATGATGTCGCCGCGGACAGCCGGAATCTGGATTCTCGCCAGTTGCACCCGCTCGGCAGCGCTACGGTAAGCGGCCGAGTCGACGGCTTGCATCTGCACCAGCCGCACGGCGAAGATCGACAGCGCGAAGGCCGTGCAGAGCAGCGTGATCCGCAGCCGCCGCGCCGAGCTGACGCGACGCTGCGCTCGAACCGGCCGCCGAGCTGACCGGCTGGGCGACCTGCGCGAGCCTGGCGGCATGCGGCCAGAGCTGCCCCGTGCGTTTCGATCTCCGATCGCGCCGAGTCGATAGCGGACCGGTCTGCCTTGCCCCTGCTGCACAGCGTGTCCGGTGCCGCGACGTCCCCGGCCGGCCTGTCCCTGGCGCTGCCGTGGCCGCGGTCGGCTAGCTGGCCGAGCCAGATCGCCCCGTGCCCCGCTCGATGCCGCCCTGACGGGTCCGCGGGACCCGCCTGGTACCGGCCTTACCCGTCGCGGCCGCCTAGCACCATCCTGATCGTCGCGCCCCGCTGCGGTCACCGGCCCGACCCGGCCTTGGTTGTAGCCGTCCGGTGCTTACCAACGCGGGGCTTCGCTACCCCGTGCTTAGCTGCCCCGTGCTTGGCAGCCCCGCTCGTGGCGGCCCCGTGCCGAGCAACCCGGCCGCCCGTGGCCGTCGTCTTAGTGCCCCCGGTGGTCTGAGCCGTAGTACCGGCGGCGACCAGCGCGGAGGCCGGATCGTGCAGCTTGTAATAGCGCCCGTTGCGCAGATCCAGGATGGTGGCGTTATTCTCGGCCCGCATGCCCAGCTGGTAGGCCCGCTCTGCTATCTGCTGCGGCGCCTGCTCGTTCTGGATCTTGCCCTTCAGGCTCTGCTCTTGGAGGGACAGTTTCGCGTTGTCGCGCTGTAGCTGACTAAGCCGAAAGCTCGTCGCACCGAGCGTCGTGTTAACCACCAGCAGGCAAACCAGGCCGCCACCGAGTAGACCTAGCACCACCAAGACGAAAGGCATCCGCGGCAGCGCCAGGCTGGCAGGCGAGCTCTTGGTGCGGGCGAGCCGGCCGGCATCGCGGAGCGTCCTTGGTGCCGTGACCTTGGCTGCCGACCCCGTCCTGAGTCGCGCAGTATCGGCGGGCCCAGCCTTGGGTAGCCCAGCCTTGGGTAGCCCAGCCTTGGATGGCACAGTGCCGGGTGGCGCAGTCTTCCGTGCCCGAGGTGGGCTGGTCCTCGTCCGAGCCGGCGCAGTTCGCGTGGGCGGCTGTCCGGACCTGGCCGTCTGACCGCCAGTTGTACGGGGCGTGGACCCCGCCGGGCCAGCGCCGCGGTCGACTGACCGGCCACCGCGAGGTCGATGTGGCGCGTCCGCCGGGCTGGTCCTGCCCGGCGGAGGGCGCAGCCGAGTTCGCGACTGCGTTCTGGTTGCGGTCAGCGTCGTGGTGTCCATCGGGTGAGCTCATCCCTCCCTGTGCATTTGGCCGTCACGCCCTGCCGACGAGACCTTCATCCCTTGCCCCCTCATGCCGCTGCTCTGATTCGCTCGGCCGCCCGCAGCCGGGCGGATGCCGCTCGTGAGTTCGCCGCCAGCTCATCTGGGCCTGGCCGCTCTGCGCCCCTGGTGAGCAGCCGGAACTGTGGCCGGGAGGCCTCCAGCGAAACCGGCAGTCCAGGCGGGGTCGTATCGGTCGACCGGGCGGCCAGCTCCCGCTTGACCGCACGGTCCTCAAGTGAGTGATAAGCGAGCGCAACGAGTCGGCCACCAACGGCGACAGCGTCCAGCGCGGCGGGCAGCGCCCGGTGCAGGGCCTCGAGCTCCCCGTTCACCTCGATTCGGAGGGCCTGGAACGTGCGCTTGGCCGGGTTGCCACCAGATCGCCTGGCTGGTGCCGGGATGGAGTCCCTGACGATGTCGGCGAGCCTGGCTGTGCTGGTCAGCGGTTCGCGCGCTCGCTCACGGATGACGGCGGCCGCGATCCGGCGGGCGAACCGCTCCTCGCCGTATTCGCGCAGTACCTGCGCGAGGCGGTCGGCCGGGTAGGTGTTAACGACGTCTGCCGCGGTCAGCTGGCTAGCCTGATTCATCCGCATGTCGAGCGGTGCATCCTGCGCATAGGCAAAGCCGCGGCTCGGACTGTCCAGTTGCGGCGAAGAAACTCCGAGGTCAAACAAGATGCCCTGCACGGTGCGGTAGCCGGCATCCGCCAGGATCTGCGGCAGTTCGTCGTAAACCGCCTGCACGAGCGTCACCCGGTCGGCGAAAGCCGCCAGAACCTGTCGCGACTCCTCGATCGCTGCCGCATCTGTATCGATGCCGACGAGGCTCAGCTGCGGATGCTCCGCCAGCAGCGCACTAGCGTGACCGGCGCGCCCCAGCGTCGCGTCCACCAGGACGGCGCCGGGCGAGCCAAGGGCGGGTGCCAGCAGCTCGAGAACCCGGTCGCGCATGACCGGCAGATGCGCTGCCGCAGCCGTTCCCATCGTGCCCCCTCGCCGCTGCTGTTTGATGCCGCTGCTGTTTGATGCCGCTGCTGTTTGATGCCGCTGCTGTTTGATGCCGCTGCTCTGATGCCGCCTGTCGCGACGCTCACGCGAGCCACCCTGCCGAGATGCCCGGCCAGGCCCCCATCCGCGCCACTGCACTGATGAGTCGAGGTGTCCGCCTGCCGCCGGGGAAGTGACGTCAGCCGGGCCTTCGGCCCTCCAGCACGGGTGGAGACCTCGCCGGGCATCCAGCGCGCCGTTACAGAACTCCTGGTAGTACCTCCTCTGACGCGTCAGCGAATGCGTCCTCTTGCTGCTCTAGGTAGCTCGTCCACGCGGCGGCATCCCAGATCTCCAGCCGTGTATTCGCCCCGATCACGGCGCACTCGCGGTGCAGCCCCGCGTACTCCCGCAGACTCTGCGGAATCGTGATCCGGCCCTGCCGGTCCAGTTCCTCGTCCGACGCGCTGGCAAAGAACACCCGGCTGTAATCCCGGACGGCTTTCGCGGTCACCGGCGCCGTTCGCAGTGCCTCGGTGATGCGGCTGAACTCCATTACCGGGAACACGTACAGGCACCGTTCCTGCCCTTTGGTCACTACCAGCCCGGCCGAAAGCTCCTCGCGGTACTTGGCAGGCAGGATCAGGCGGCCCTTCTCGTCGAGGCGCGGCGTATGGGTGCCAAGGAACACCCGCCTCACCTCCCCAGGCCCCCCACACGAGGCCCTCAGGACACCATTCTTGCCCCACGGACCACCACTGTACTCCACTATCCCCCACCGTCAATTGCAAGAAACCTGTGAACCGGTCAACCGAGCGGGGAGTTACCAGGTCATGGCCGTGGAGCGAAGTGGAGTGGGGCGCCCGGATCAGGTCCAAACCGGGGCTGCGGCACCTGATGTGCCGCGTGTTAGGCGACCAGCCAAGTGGAATAAGTCATCTCAGCGTTACGGGGCTGATAATGAGCCTGAGATCAGCGTCGCTTATACAAGGACGTACTGTCTTGTTCACAGGGGGAATAGCCGCCGGGAGGGCGCGTGGTCACGGACACCGACCAGCAAGCTGACAGAACGCTCGATGAACTCGTGGACGTGGCCCGACAGGTCAGCAACGCCATACAGACCGTCATCTCCGGTAAGCCAGGCGTAATCCGGCTCGCCCTCACGGTCCTGCTCGCCGAAGGCCATATCCTCATCGAGGACGTGCCTGGCGTTGGCAAAACCCAGCTTGCTAAGGCCCTGGCCAAATCGATCGATTGCTCGGTCCGGCGAGTGCAGTTCACCCCCGATCTGCTGCCCAGCGACATTACCGGTGTCAGTGCGTTCAACCAGGAACTGCGCGAGTTCGAGTTCAAGCCTGGCCCCATCTTCGCCAACATCGTGCTCGGCGATGAGATCAACAGGGCATCGCCCAAGACGCAGTCGGCCTTGCTGGAATCGATGGAGGAGTCACAGGTCACCGTTGACGGCAGCACTTATCAGCTGGACCCGCCGTTCATGGTCATCGCGACCCAGAACCCGGTCGAGATGGAGGGCACGTACCCGCTGCCAGAAGCTCAGCGGGACCGGTTCATGACCAGGATCTCTATCGGGTATCCCGAACCCGCGGCCGAGCTGGCCATGCTCGATTCCCATGGCGCCGGGTCGCCGCTAGATCAGCTCAAGCCGGTTGCGCACGCAACCGACGTGCGAGCTTTGGTCGCCGCGGTGCGCGAAGTGCATGTCTCCGAGTCGATCCGGCGGTACATCATCGACCTGGTGAACGCCACCAGGAACTCGCCTGAACTCCGGCTTGGCGCCTCCCCGCGGGCGGCACTGCATTTGCTGCGCGCGAGCCGGGCGCAGGCGGCGCTCGACGAGCGCGACTTCGTCATCCCTGACGACGTCCAGTCACTCGCGATCCCCGTACTCGCGCACCGGCTGCTGCCTAGCGCCGACGCCATGATTGGCCGGGAAATGCCAGAACAGGTCCTATCCGGAATCGTCCGGCGACTCCCGCTGCCAAGCCATTAAAGCGGCGTAGACTCTGGCTCGAGAGCAGCCGGAAGGACAACGACCATGCGGACCTCGCTGCTCGCCGGGATGACGACCCGGGGGACCTCGTTTCTGGCTGCCGGAGCCGCGTCGGCGGTGGCAGGCTACCTGCTCGGTGAACGCGGCCTGTTCTGCGTCGGAATCGCGCTGCTGGCGCTGCCGCTGCTGGCTGCTACCGCGATCCGGCGAGCCCAGTACCGGCTGGGGACGAGCCGTGCAATCAGTCCGCCGCGCGTCCCGGCCGGGCAGACAGCCACGGTGACACTGCGGCTGGAGAACGTGTCCAGGGTCCCGACCGGCTTGCTGCTAGCCGAGGACACCGTGCCCTACGCGCTCGGTACCCGGCCACGATACGTGCTCGACAAGATTGAGCGAAACGGCACGCGCGAGCTGACCTACTCGCTCCGGTCCGATCTGCGGGGCAAATTCGAGATCGGACCCTTGCAGCTGCGCGCGGCTGATTCGTTCGGGCTAGTCGAGCTGACCCGCTCGCTGTCCGGGCGAAATACCTTCGTCGTGACGCCACGGGTGATTCCGCTCGCCCGGACCGTAATCAGCAGGTCCTGGGCCGGGGAGGGCGACGGCCGGGCGCGCCTGTCATCCACTGCCGGTGAAGACGACGTCATCCCACGTGCTTACCGGGATGGCGACGAACTGCGGCGCGTGCACTGGCGGTCGACGGCCAGGTACGGCGAGCTGATGGTACGCAGGGAGGAACAGCGCTGGCGGAACAAGGCGACCGTCTTCCTCGACAGCCGTTCACGGGTGCACGCTGGCAGCGGCGCCTCGTCCTCGTTCGAGATGGCAGTGAGCGCGGCCGCGTCGCTCGGGGTCCATGTCGCGGCCGAAGGCCTGACCGGTCAGTTCATCACCGAGGGCGACGTGATCCGTGGTGGACCCTTCTTCGAGGACAGGCTCCTCGATTCACTGGCCGTCCTCCGGCCGTCCAGCGCGGGGAACCTGACCCAAGCGCTGGCTGAGCTTAGGGTCCTCGGCGGGGGCGTGATCATCGCCGTGATGGGCTGGCTCTCGGTAGCCGAGGCCCAGCAGCTTGCCGCTTGCCGGGGCGAGGGGACGCAGGGAATTGCGCTCCTGCTGGATGTCGCGAGTTGGTCTGACGAGGCGCGCCGACGTCGTCAGGAGAACGGCAGTGCAGCAAACGGCAGTGCAGCAAACGGCACAGCGGCCAACGGCACGGGCCGCGAGCCGATGCCCGGCGGCGCGATGCCAGTTGCGGATCGGCTGGCGGCCGATCCGCCAGTTTTCACTGCACCGGCCGTCGAGCTTTCATCGGCCGACCATCATGCCTCAGCCGGCCCGGTGGCGGTAGCTCTCGAACCGAAGGCGCGACGAGCCGCCGAGGCAGCTACGGCTATCGGGGTCTTGCGCAACGCCGGCTGGCACGTCACGTCAATCGACGCCAACACGCCGCTGGCAGCCGCCTGGCTCCGGCTGCCGCGCACTGCCGAGTTGCTCGCCCCTGGCAGCCACGCCGACGAGCGCGACGGGCAGCCGGCATGAACCCGCGCCTTGCGATTACTGCTGCAGTCGCCGTCGTTCTCGCATCCCTGTCGCTCAGCTCGGTCGTTGTCGGCGCCAACTGGTTTGTGACGGGCTTGGGCGCCGTAGCAGTGGTCGCAGTTGCCGGCATCGTGACCCGCCTGTCAAGGATCCCGGCGGCCATAGCGGCAACGGTGGCTGTCCTGATCGCGGTCGTCCCCCTGCTGAGCTGGCCCGGCTGGCCGGCCCGGATCGTCGGCCTGGTGATCGTGGTCATCACTGCGCTGAGCGCGACGGGTGCCCGCACGCTGCGTGGAGTCGCCGTGCTGGCCTGTTACCTGGCCTTCCTGCTGCTGTACCTGAATCTCGCGTTTGCACATAGCTCCTCGTTCGGCTTCGTGATCCCGAGCCATAGCTCGCTGTCAGCGCTTGGCCGACTGTGGCGCGGTTCGTTCGCCGATTTCAGGTACTCACCGCCGGTCGCTGACCCGGAACCGGTCAGCCTCATCGCGGCGGCCGGCATCGGGGCAGTCGCCATCACCGTGGACATCCTCGCCGTCCGGTTGCGCCGCCCGGCCGTGGCCGGGCTGCCACTGCTGCTGCTGTTCAGCGTGCCGGTCGCCAGCAACCTCAAGGTCTTCGGCGTCCCGCAGATCCTCATCTTCGCGCTCAGTCTGACCGGCTATCTCGGGCTGCTAGCCGCCGACGGTCGCGAGCGCTTGCGGATGTGGGGCAGGCTGGTGACCTTCCGCCACGTGCAGTCTCCCGATGAGACCGGGTCCGGACCGGACACCAGGGACCTGGCAGCATCTGGCCGCCGGGTCGGGTTGGCTGCAGTGTGCCTGGCGGTCGTCATCCCGGTGATCCTGCCGGCAATGCATGCCCACGACCTGTTCGCCACGGGCGATGGCGGCGGTGGCGGCGGGAGCGGGGGCACGGCCTTGTCGCCGTTGCTCCGCGTCGGTTCTCTGCTCGAGGGCAAAGCGCAGCCGGTGCTGACATATACGACTACGGCTGCGAATCCGGGTGAGCAGTATCTCCAGGTGTACGCCCTGAATTACAACGCGCGGGACAATCAGTGGCTGCCCCAGCACTCTACCGAGCGTGAGACGGCCGGAGTACTGCCGTTCAAGGCGCCTGGCGTCGTCAGCTCTACTCTGGTTACGAACGTGACGACGGACGTCCAGATCAACAAGGACTACAGCGGGCCGGCAGTGCTGCCGCTGCCGTACGCACCGACTGCGGTCACTATTAATGGCGGGACCGACGGCTGGCTAGAGAGTTCCGGCTCGCTGATGGTGTTCAACAACGGTATCGATATGGCCGGCCTGTCGTACACGGCGCGCAGCACCGAAGCCACTCCGAGGCAAGCCAACATCGGCAACGGGCCTGTTCCGCCCAGCATCCAGGCAGAATACGGGACCTATAACGGGCCCGACCGGAACGAGCTGCGTCGTATCGCCGAGGCCAGCACCGACGGCGCAACGACGCCGTTTGAGAAGGCGGTGAACCTGGAGGACTGGTTCAGCAACAACTTCACTTACAGCCTCAGACCCGACCTACCCGCTGGCAACTGGCTGCCGGCATTCCTCACCACCGACCAGCGCGGCTTCTGCAGCCAGTTTGCCCAGGCGATGGCCATACTGGCACGGCTCGTCGGCATCCCATCCCGGATCTCCGTCGGCTACACCGGCGGCACTCCGGTTGACGGTCAGGGCCACACCTGGCGGGTCACAACCGCAGATGCGCACGCCTGGCCGGAGCTCTACTTCACCGGTGAAGGCTGGCTCCGCTTTGAGCCGACGCCGACGGGCCTGCACGGTCAGGCCACTGCCGAGATCCCCGCCTACGCCAGCCTCGGCAACACGCTTCCGCTGAACAAGGGTAGCTCGCAGAGCACCCCGTCGACCCCTGCTCACACCTCACCGATTGACGGCCGGCACCAGATAGCCGCCCACTTGAACCACGGCACCGACAGCGGGTTCACCCCCGCGAGCCAGCGCGCAGGCTACGATCTCTGGCTGGCCGCCGGAATCCCTGCCGCGGTGTTCCTCCTCATCGCATGGCCGGCCTTGATCCGCCTGGTCACCAGGCGCCGACGTTGGCTGACCGCTGCCAGCGACGCCGATCTCGCGCACGCGGCCTGGCGGGAGCTAACCGATGATCTGGCCGACTACGGCCTGGGCTTCATGCCTGCCGAGACTCCACGCGCGGTAGCCAGACGGGTGACCAATGACGCAAATCTAGACGAGTCTGGCATTCAGGCAGTACAACGAATCAGCGCCGCCGAAGAGCGTGCCAGGTACGCACGGCTGGCGGGACCAAGCGCTGGGCTCAAGGCCCAAGCGCTGATCGCGCGCCGAGCGATCTCTACGTCAGTGCCGCGCCGACAGCGGCTGCGCGCCAGGCTACTGCCCGCCTCCACGCTCGGGGCCGCACGCCGGCTCACCCAGCGGGCTGGCGAGTTGCTCAGCTGGCTCGACTTCTCCTGGCCCGCCGTGCGGCGGCAACTGCGCACAGCCCTGCACCGGCCAGGTGGTCATGCCACGCAGACGTAACCCGGTCGCTTACTCGACTAGCGGTTGTTGCCCTCCTGGCGGCGACGCCAGCGCTCCTCAATGCGCTCCATGAGGCCGTTGGAGGCGGCAGCCCTCGACGCTGACTTGCGCCCCCGCCTTCGGGTGCGCTCTGTCAGCATGCCCGCCATCCGACGGTAGCTGGCAATTGCCCAGATACTGCTGACCAGGAGAACGACGAAGCCAGCACCCGCGAGCCAGTTATGTTTCAGGACGACGCCGGCGACCACCATGCCCACGCCGAGGACGAAACCGATCGCGGCTTCGATGACCCTCCGCCGGTAGTGGACTTTGGGGTCTTTAGCCCGCATTGCCCGAGCGAGTCGCGGATGCTCGGCGTAGAGCGCCTGCTCAATCTGCTCGAGCTGACGCTGCTCGTGCTCAGAGAGCGGCACTGTGCCTCCCATCAACCAGGCCGATGCTGAAGTGCGC
>Ga0335075_10017683_pt1 | contig 10595 bp, 13 predicted proteins | sample Lox_Sample_24_FD_206723 | JGI IMG/M metagenome (GOLD analysis project Ga0335075, IMG submission 206723) | Soil microbial communities from Loxahatchee National Wildlife Refuge, Florida, United States - Lox_Sample_2.4 | ecosystem: Environmental > Terrestrial > Soil > Wetlands | place: USA... | reverse complement strand
AATATCTTCGTTTTCCTATTTTGTTTTTCTCATTTATTTGGGTTGTATCTCTGGGGTTGGGTGGCTGACGATTTTATGAATAGTGTTCCGATTCATTCTTTCGGTTATGGACGATCACATGACCCAGCGTCGTTGTGGCTCATTTCGAACCACACTAGTGGGACTTATACGTTTGTTAAGGACTGGTGGGTCGGCTTCTTTTTTGGAGACAGTGCTGGATTGGCTTATTGTGTTCCTCCTCTTCTTCACTCGGCAGGTACGACTTACGAGATTGTTTGGCTGGTTGTCTTGGTGGGATGATGTCTATTGGACTCCTCAATATGAAATTGCACATGAAGATTGTCGATGCAAACCGGTTCCGAATCCGAAAGGTCTCGGGGGGCCCGACGTCCATCGTCGCACAAGACGGGAAGGACGTTCATGTCGAAGTGGGCGAGCTCCGGTTCGGGGAGAAGAAGGAGATGCTCATCGAGCTGGAACTCGATAATAACATGGATATCATGAGGATGAACAATATGGGCGCTCATGTGAGCGACTTTTCATGGTGTCGGAGGACATAGAACTCACGAAACCTTTTGTAGGGACGGAACGGAGGAATGATGAACGCGACCGACGCATTTGTTGCTCGTATGGGACTCGACATCTCGGGGGATAGCCCGAACCTGATGGACGGCGTCATGGATCGGATGATCGACGAGGTCCCCGTGTTCGAGGTCGATGGGTCCTTCTTTGACCCCGCGGCGGCGAAGCAAGTCTCGCGACTGGCGCATCCGGTTTTGCTCACCGTTACCCTCATGCCGATCTCGGCGCGTTCGGCCGCGGCGTCTTCCCAACAACCAGCGAGCGATGCTGTGATCGTTCGGAGAAGGATGGAGCTGCTGGCGAGCGACATGGTCACGCGTGCATTGGTGCTCGTGTCTCGGAAGAACTACCAGCAGGCGCAGAGGATCATCACGGAGACGACGAGAATCTTGAACACCGTCCTCAGGGATATCTCCCAGTCGTTACCACCCCCGTCCTCGTCGCGGCTGGGCGGTGGTGGTGGTGGGATGGGAGGAGCTCGGAATCGAAAAGAGGTCCTCACGTTCGAAGCCGTGCGCGCGCTCCAAGCAATGTTGCAGGACTTGCAGATCCTGACAGACGCACTCGAGGAGAACGTGGACATCTTCGCTCACGACCAGCGGAATTTCGGCGCGCAGCAGGCGATGATCCTCCGAGACCAGAAGAGCTGGAGTAAGCGGAGCGCGGTGGAGCGGTTGTTCTGGACGGTGGATAATAGCGTCGAGTTGGCTGCTAGGAGCGTAGATTGGGTCGGGAGAGAGTAATCGTTGCCCAGCTTTTTTTTTTTGGATATCATTTCCCCCTTCCCGTCCCTACTGGATAACGTATTATTGTGCTCTCTCGGCGATACCTACCCACCCATATCTCTACCTATCCTTGTGCGCCCGTCCCCACATTTGTCGTCCGCTTGGTTCCCTGCTATCTCTCTGCCTCTCCCTGCATTCCCCTCTCCCGCCCCTCTCGCTCGACGGTTCAAAAAAAAATGGAATGGGACTGCCTAGAGGGTGTCCTGTCAACCGCTCAATCCCGGCCGCTGGTTCACCCCTCTTCTCACTCGCTCGACGTACCCGTCCAATCTCGTCATTCTTGGGCAAGAAAATTTCCATTCTCCCGCGGCCAGGGTTGCCTCGACTCTAGTTTCGTTTTCCAGTAGATATACGGCTTTTTTTTTTGTAAGAATGCTTGTTTTTCGACCTCTCTCTCCTTGGCTCTGATCCCTCTCCGTCTCTCTACCTCATCTATTTCATTTCCTATGTTGGTTGTTTATGAAAGATGTTAGTGTCTCTCCCCCTGCATATTCGATGGGCTAATTGCGCCAATTATGAATAATCCCCGACTTAACCCCCACGATCCAGATATGAATTTTAGGGTGATATGATTGTGATTGTAGTTATGGACAGCAGGCCAAGCGTGATTCTCTAGCCGGAGAGCGTGTGCCTGGGGAAACCGCCGCTAAATTCATGGCGAACGGAATTTACGAGAATAATGGGACATAATTAGATTGAACGATAGGGGCCGGTACGAATTGAGGGGGAACCCGTTTTGGCCGCTGGGCCCCGAGTGGCCACCGGCCCAATCATCGTTTCTCTCACAACCCTCCTCTCCCCTTCCTCTTGCTCCCGACCGCGACCTCCATCGGGTGATCTCCACCATTTTTCTACTCAACCCTCTCTTATTTTCTCCTCTATAAGGCGCTCTTACATAGACCGGCATCTTTCGTTCCGATTTTATTCTTCGATTTTATTTTTTTTAGAAAACCCCTATGGAGACGATTTCTCAACAGAATCACGGAGAGAGTCACGATAATACCTATTCAACACGAAGGATGGATCGTATCTCTCTCGATGGCCCGGCCGACTTTGCCCTCGAATTGTCCGGTGGCCTCGAATCCGACCCGAACGAGGAGAACAACACGACCGTGGAGCAGATCGTATCTCTCGATCCCGAGGTACTCGCTTCACTCGTCGTCCAACTTCGCACCAACCTCGCCTCGGCCGTTCGGGAGCGGGACGAAGTCCGGGGCGAGAGAGACTCGCTCATGCGGGACCTCGCCATCGTCCAGACCCGCCTCCAAGAGCTCGAGGGTAGTCAGGAACGGGAAGTCGAGTACCTGAACGAGATGGCGATGTGGCGGAGGCGGTGCGAGCAGGCCGAGGAGCAGATTGGGATGCTGAGGGGCAAAGTCGAGGAGAGTCGGAGGGCGCTGATGACCCTCCAGACGCAGCAGAGCCGTCGCCATTCTCAGTTCAATGCGCCGTTTGGGAGCCCGCATGCACCGAATTTCGTGCTGGACGGGTCGCCGAGAACGCCGGGGTACCAGAAACGGATAAGCCTCCAAGGTGGAGGTGGCCGAACATCGCCTCCCGTTGTGGGCGTGTCGCCCAAGGCGCGATCGCATCAGCGCGGCGCGTCTGCCTCTGACCAAGAGCTCGGGGCTGCGTTAGTGGGTTCTCAGTCTTCTCACGTGCCTTCTTCGTTCCACGACGCTTCTGCTTCCCCATCGGAACTCGACCCGACTGGACTGTCGAAACAGGCATCTACTTCTCGTCGCCAGTCTGCGATGACCGGCCGCCCGACCGAATCCCTCCTCAACCCCATGGGGGCTGAACTCGAGGCGCTTCGTCAAGAACTTGTTGCGGTTAGGATAGAGTTAACGGAGACCAAACAAGAGCTCTGGGAGTCTGTTGAGGCAAGAGAGGCTGGTGAAGTCTGCCTGAAGGCCTTAAAAGAGTGTGAGTAATCCCCCGATCTCTTTTATTCCTGTTTGTTTCATCATCTCACCCCCTTCTAGTCATCGCAGAGAACAGCATAGGCGATCCAAACAAGGCGCAGATCACCACTCCATTGTCACTACCACCGCTCCCGACAGATCACATCGCAGACACGGAGGAAGATTGGAGCAAAACGCCAGTGGTGTCCCATCCTCCGGAATCGGTCAGTAAAAAGGGATGGGGCCTTGGATTCTGGGGTAGCCCTACCGTTCTTTCCGGTTCTTCTCCCCCGGCAAAGACCCCCTCCAATGACATTGCCGTCAGTCACTCATCCGCTCCTTCAGCGCCCCTCACTAAATCGCCCATCATTCTTGCTCCCGCGGCGTCCATCAGTAACTTCGTCTCGAAATGGAGGAGCGCGACGATGCCATCTCCATCGACGAATGCATCCCCCTCCCCCACAGTCGTCCCCAATACGTCCTCGCCGAAACCGTATTCCCCGTCGTATACATTGGTTTCGGCATTTGGCTGGAATGCAAGTGCACCGCCTCGGCCTCCAGCAGCAAGGCCCAACGACAATTATACGCCTGCTCCCCCTCTTCGGAGTATCAAACGTCGACCCTCCGCATATAGCTCGCCCAGGTCCGAGGTGCCGACTGGGAGGAAAAGCAGTCCCGGCGCCCTGTTTGGGAAGGAACCCTTAGGGATGAGTGGTGTGGAGGCCATGGAGAAGCGGGGCTTGGAAGCCGTTCCGCAGGAGAGCCTAGAAGCCCCGTCAGAACTATCCCAGTCTCCGGAATATGCCCATCGATCTCTTCCAGACTCCAAGGCCTCACCGAACGAATTTCACCGTCCATACCTTGATTCTACCCCGTCCCTCACGGATACGGAAACCATCGCGACGACACTGTCCCTTGCATCGAGAGGCATAGGTGGCGGAAGACTAGAGAGCGAGAATTCCTTCAGTTCCCCGGAGCAGCTCGTGCCTCCGAAAGAGAGCTTTGATTCCGTGCCCACCGACATCATAGAGAACAGGGATCTGCTACCCCCTGATGGTGGTGGTGGTTCTGGTGAAGGGGTTGATGGGAGTGCCAGGTCAACAAGCCGTGGTGGCGCCGGGGAGAATGAGGTAGCGCCGCCGGTTTCCCTGCGATCCTCTTCTCCGTCTCCTGGGGCTCCGGAGGCTGCGTAAGGAAAGCGTACATCGCCCCTTCTTCTTGCATCCCCGAGGGTCACGCTGGTCCGTTGTGGGGGGGCAGAGGACGGGGAGAAATTGTGCGGCTCGTACTTCTGCGATGTGGGTTCCGCGGTAGAGACCTATATCTATTGACGAAAATGCCGCTGAGAAGGAGAAGAGGATCAGATAACCCACCCAGTGATTACATCGCCCTACCCATCTCCATCTTTAGAACTCCTCATACCCTTATTCTATTTATTCTCTCATTCTTATCGCCGCCGTCCTTTTTCTCCTCGCTGGCGATTTGTTATGTTATGCTGTCTATCGGCATACGTAATACCCAGTGCTATGCTTGTACTTGTCATTCGATGGCAATAACGACTGAAGTGGCAGTTTTGATCACAGCTTTTTTGATTGCGTTTGTTAAATAGTGTGTGCCGAGAGGGCCTCCGCAGAGCGCGCGTCCCCGACCGCATATGCAGAACCTGGGAAACTAGGATTTGATATGACGTTGCTCTACTTTTCTCTGGAACACGGAAAATTCCCGTGGCTGGAGGTCAAAGTCTCAGGGAAGTGGTTAGAGTTCATGGCTGAGCTAGTGATTCTCCAGGGGAGGTAAGGACGGTCTATTCACAAAGAGTACTACCGGTAGTAACGTTGAGCTGGAGATAGCCACTCTGCATGGGTGGGACTAAGGTGATCCCGCCATGGAGAGCCAGCCTGCGTTAACCCCCAGGACATGAAGATTGCCAACGAAAAAGGTATTAATTGTATTTACAGTCGATCTCGTGCTTGCCGGTGGGCTTACTATGGCCCGGCAGAGGCAACAATTTCTTGCGTGAATGCAGTAGCTCCCGGCCAAATACCAAAGGCGCTTCCCATAAGGCGAGACTTACATGCTCAGCAAAAGCAAAGCATGTCCATTCAATTCACCTGACTGCTGAGCCAAGCAAACCATTCAGTGTAATGAATGGTTGGTAAGCTGGACCCCGAGAACCAGTGGGACCCTTGATCCTAACCATTTATTTCGGCATTGGGCTGCATGAAGCCCTTCATCGCAAAAACGGTGCCCTAAGTAAGATAATTGGATAATCAGGTAGTGATCCGATGCCGGACGGGTCGAACCACGCCTCACGCAAAGGATGGATACGCGTCCTTGCCACACAGAGGGGACTAGGGCAAGATATAAGGAGGCATGATGGTAGCTCTGATACTCATCCAACCACCCAAACTCCTATTGCATCTTCGCTATGAAGCTGAACACCAAAGTCGAAGGATATCTTAAAAACTTGTGTGAATTCGTGCCGGGATCCGTTCACTGGACGGCAGAGGACATGCCAGATATGAGCGGGAAAGTCGCTCTCGTTACTGGTGGCAATACAGGTGAGTCAAAAGTGCCCTCGCACATTAACGGCTCTGACAGGCCCGACCACAGGCATTGGTTACGAGATTGCCAAAGTAGTTCTTTCTGCATAGTACATCTTGTCTATACTGAGAAGTCGTTCACAGGCCTTGCTTCTCAAAAACGCCACTGTCTACATTGGAGCGCGTTCTATCCCCAAAGCAGAGGCCGCTATCAAGTCTCTCATAGATTCGACCTTGAACGAGAAGGTATTCCTGTTGCAAATGGACCTCGCTGATCTCCACAGCGTCAAAAAGGCCGCCGAAGAGTTTCAAAAGTTCGTCACCTTCTCCTTTTTTCCAACCTGCTTATTCATAGTTTGCAGAAAAGAGACGAAGCTCCACGTCCTTATCAATAATGCGTGCGTATTTCTGACTGGCTCGGTCTTTTTGTAATAGGACACTGACTTGACCATAGCGGCGTCATGTTCCCACCTATGGAGCTCCTCACAGCACAGAATTACGATCTTCAATTTGGGACCAACGTACTCGGTCACTATCTTCTCTCCAGGTCGCTCATCCCTATGATGGAGAGGACAGCTGCAACCTTGCCTACGACCGATCCTGTCCGGCTTATCGAAGTGACCTCGGACGGACACCTTGCGAACGCACACACCGGTGCCGAAATCATCGACTATGATACGTTGCAACCTGGACAAGCCCGCGATGTGGGCCGGACGACGCAGCAATATTTCCAGAGCAAGTCTGGAAATGTGCTGGTTGCGGGGGCAAGGGCTCGCCTTTTGGCAGAGAAAAATGTCGTTACCATGGCCATCCATCCTGGTGTGTATCTTCTTCTTCTCTTCTCCCTCCCTCTCTCCCGCGTATGCTTGCTGACCAAGGTCATGGTAGGTCACATCAGGTCTGAATTGGCGCGACACGCGAGCGCTTTCGAGAAGGCAATGGTAAGTTTATTCGTTTTCTCTCTTCGATGGAGGAATGCTGAAGGGCGGCGCAGACCGACTTTTTGTTGTATCCGACTCCGATGGGGGCGATCACGCCGCTGTATGCAGCCACAGCACCAGAAGCTGCCCAGTTGAATGGAAAGGTAATTTCTCATCTTTATCCCTGCATTGATGTACTTAGTGACGATTTCGGCAGTATCTTGCCCCTTGGGCCAGAGTCAAGCAACCGCGTTCGGACCACCTCAACCCTGATACGGAAGACAAACTGATTGGTTGGTTGGAGGAGCAGTTGAATATCAATGGGGTCGCCTAGTTGTCATTGTCGAGGGTTCAGAAGAGCATGATACGATGTTTGCCCTCGTGGGGAATTATGCAATGGCATTTTCTATTCAATAAACCGCGAAGAACATCATCTAAGTGCTCCAGATCGATAGTGGCCCAAATCAGACGTACTATTATAATATGAACAGCTCCGGCCAACTTTGGACTTCCCGTCGCTTCCAGAGAGTATGGTTGGCTCCACAGCATGACTTGAATGAACCGTGCGGATGGCGCCTGCGCGCATTGTTTTCTGGCCAGTTTCGGGATAACCCTAAGCGGCGCGCTGAGTGGCTGTGATCCAACGAGTTGTGGCAAACCATGTCTCAGCAGTTCTACCTACGCCGTCTTTAACTTGGCATCGCTTGGGTGAAGCAGAACCATTCTCGGTCGAGACTGAGAAGAGAAAAACATTTGGTCACTTGAAGACGCTCATTAAACAGAAAAACCTCATCGTGTTCGCCGACATTAGCGCCAATGTCCTCGATTTGTACCATGTAGATATACCCGACGACAAGGACTTGATAATCAACATAAAAGCCCACCCACTCGGTTTCAAACTCCGTATCACGAGAAAATTGGTCAAGATGAGGGAGGCGAATTCGCTTACAATTTAAAACAAATAATGCTCGACTCGTTCGCGCCCTTCGTACCTTGGAATGTGTCTCCATTTATTGAATCACTCTTCCACATCGTTACGGAGGGTGGCCCTCCCTGAACGCCTGTCGTTTTTTTGGCGGTTACCAATCTCAGCGAGAAAACCAGCGGACTTTTCGCAAATCTGACGCTGGATCTTATCCCGTATGGAACGGCGGTAACCATTGTAAATACAACCACATCGACAGGTATGTATGGGAATGCGCGTCGTGGAAGCTGTGGATCGTATACGGACTGCCCTTCTGCTTGGGTTGCCGATCGCAATGTATGGCCCGTATTGCATCCATTTGAGCAATGCAGGAGTGGATGACAAACTCTCGGACTATTTACTTGCTACTCGAGGAGAGGAGTTGCACGGGGTTTGCAAGACCGCTGCAGATTTTCAGGACTTGCAGAGGGTCCGGTTCCTTTACCAAGAAAAGAGCACATGTTTACTGTGGAATCAGAGGTTAAAACTTCTGGTGGGTTGTGACAGATCTGGTGTCGTACTTGCCATTCACTCGCTATACAGCTACCATTGTGAATGCCGTTCAAGGTCGGGCTGAATGGCTTGATTGAGGATGTGAGTAGACTGAACGACTTGCTCAGCAAGTATCAAGTATATACCCTTTGTAAACTGGATAGACATACATGAACCTTGTCCGGTCGGAAAAGAAGTTATTGGGAGAAGCGTAAAGGACGCTGGCCGACATCCAAAATTAATATAGTGCCCAGGTGATCTCGTCTACAGACCATCATGACCCCTTTATGTCCCACGCCACGACGTTCGAGGTTTCTGTACTATTTGGCCTTTATTCATGTATTCATGCATCATTATGCACTTATGCTTTTCTTTAATGTACAATTCATGATATGGTCGGGATCACCAGGGGACCCTTGTAATAATAGAGTCTAACGATGGTGCATGGAGAGTCCATTGTACCGTCTGCGCCTTCCTGAACCCTCGATAGTGGAAGTTAGACGATTCCATTTACGTGTAGCTGCTCTTCCAACCAAGCAATCATTTTGTCTTCTGTATCAGGGTTGAGGTGATCTGAACGCGGCGACTTGACTCTGGCCCAAGGCGCGAGATACTACCAAAATTGTCACTAAATATATCAATGCAAGATTGAAACGTGGGTTACCTTGCCGTTCAGACGAGCAGCCTCTGGGGCAGTAGCTGCATACAGCGGCGTGATCGCACCCATTGGAGTGGGATAGAAGAAAAAGTGGACTTGGAAGAAAAAGTTGACCTGTGGCACTCTTGAGTCATCCTCCACTGAAGTCTAAGCAAAAAAACAGACCATAGCTCTTTCGAAAGCGTTCGCGTGCCGTAACAGCCCGGATCTGACGCGACCTCACAACTTGGTCAGGAACCTAGGCGGGTGAGACGGAGGAAGATGCATACCAGGATGGACGACCATTGTGACGATATTCTTTCCTTCCAGATGACGAGCCCTCGCTCTCGCCACGAGTACGTTTCCCGACTTGCTCTGGAAATACCGCTGGCTCGCCTTCGTGGCGTTCCGTGCCTTTCCGGGTCGCAATGTATCGTAGTTTATTAGCTCGGCGCCGGTGTGTGCGTTCATGTGATGTCCTTCGGAGGTTACCTCGATAAGGCGCACAGGATCGGTCGGAGGCAAGCTTGCGGCTGTCCTCTCCATCATAGGGATGAGCAACCTAGAAAGAAGGTAGTGACCAAGCACGTTGGTTCCAAATTGGAGATCGTAATTTTGTGCTGTGAGGACGTCCGTGGGTGGATACATGACGCCGCTAATGTCAATCAGTCTCCAATTAAGCAAAGGCCACACTAGTTGAGAATACGGACGCGTTATTGATAAGAACGTGGAGTTTCGTTTCTTTCCTGCGAGTTGTGAGTCGGTGGTAGGATATCAATGAGAAAGTGATGAACTTTTGAAACTCCTCGGCAGCCCTTTTGATGCTGTGAAGATCGGCAAGATCCATTTGTAACAGGAATACCTTCTCCTTTCCTGTCGAATCGATTAAGGACTTGATCGCAGCCTCTGCTTTGGGGACGGAACGCGCTCCAATGTAGACAGTGCCGTTTTTGAGAAGCAGTGCCTGTCAACGAAGTCTTGGCTTAAACTAGAAAAAGTAGGTGGAAAGAAATACTTTGGCGATTTCGTAGCCTATGCCTGTGTCCGGGCTTGTTAGCGCTGTCGTTAATCGCAGGGGCACCCGGCACCGCTCGACGCGCCTGCATTGCCACCAGTAACGATTAGGATTTTCCCACTCATATCTGGCATATTTTCCGGGGTCCAATGTACGGCTCCCGGGGCGAATTCGCGCAAAAGTTTCAGATATCCTTCGATTTTTATGCTCATGGTGAAGATACGACGGAGGTTTAGATAGTTACCATCATGCCCTTTCATATCGTCTCCTCATCATGGCAAGGTCAGCTGCCCGATTCAATATCCCTTGCACGTGGTCGGGGCGGACTCGTCCCTGTCTGATTATTCAATTATTCTATTTAGTGAAGGGCTTTGTGCAATCTACATATCGGTCCATGTTATTGTGCGGTGTCGAAAGACTTACGTCTATCCACTAAGGATGGAGGTCGCGACGCCGTCTCGCTGAGAAAACTTGCTCAGAGAAAATTAGGGTTGGAGGCTAGAAGTCAGTGGACATTAAACGGGAATCTAAAGTTGACTACGGAGCATAAGGATGAGTCCAAACGGCATAAAAAACGCGATAAAGCAGAAAACATGGAGGTGAAAACCCAAACCTCCATCCGTATTCCACATAGAATTCCATATATCGACCCCTAGATTGCCATATCTACTTCCTGCTCGGCACGACCCACTCGACTTCCTCCATGCTCCGATTGGCCGCACCATAGCCGCTGTCGGGTAAACCAGGCGACCC